>Ga0209698_10006388_pt1 | contig 12533 bp, 11 predicted proteins | sample LitLauG_LLR_2012_FD_187203 | JGI IMG/M metagenome (GOLD analysis project Ga0209698, IMG submission 187203) | Freshwater sediment microbial communities from Pennsylvania, USA - Little Laurel Run_MetaG_LLR_2012 (SPAdes) (version 2) | ecosystem: Environmental > Aquatic > Freshwater > Creek >...
AGCGAGGCTCTCACGCCGCTGGTCGACCGGTTGATTGGTGAGCATCTCACAAGCTAGCCCACAACAATCACGTCTTCAGTCTATTGCTTCACAAAGTCGAAGGTGCAGGGTCGGCCAACAATGCCGAGTCCTTCGTCACGAAGTCCTGAGCCGGTTGCCTCTTTGAAGGTGGCTTTGATGTTGTAACTGTAGTTCTCGCCTTCGTGGGCGAAGACTCCGCGCGCATACTTTCTCGAGGCGACGATTCCGTTGGCTGAGAGTTTGGCCGTGCCGTCTTCCTTCACCGGACCTTCAATCATCAGGTAACCCGGCTGTCCAGCCGTGCCGCGCTCTCCCTTGAGGTTGCCGTTCCCAATCACGCTGGGAAAGGTCCAGGTATAACCCTCGGTGCTGCCTCTAGGAGGGCAGGTGAGCGTCGTCATCCACTTGCCGTCGAAGTGCTCTCCTGCAATCAAAAACCCTGGCAGAAACACCAGGGCGCAAACCACCATCAGCCGGACCGCTTTCAACATTCCAGTCCCTCCGTTGGTCAACCATCGTAGCACAGCGTTCAAAACAGAAAGGTCCGGCGCAAAGGCCGGACCCATCCATCAACTCGTGCGATCCCGGATCTACGGTAGCGCATAGATGGTCTTCAGGACTTTTTCCGCGACGGCGCTCGGCAGCGGGGCATAGGACAGGGTTGAAACTTCGCCCTCGCCGGAATTGACCATCCAGCTCAGCATATCCTTGAGCGTCTTCTCGTTGGCCGGATTTGTAGGCTTGGCTGGAATCAGCAGGTATGTGAAGCTGGAGATCGGGTAGGCGTTCGCGCCCGGCGCATTGGTGATGGAAACCCGATAATCGGCAGGCATCTTCGCGCTCGCGGCAGCCTCAGTGACTCCCTCGATGGAGGCCGTAACAAAATTTCCCGCGGAGTTCTTCACTGAGCCGAAGGGGATGTGGTTCTGCAGAGCATAAATAAGTTCGATGTAGCCGATGGCGCCCGGTATCTGGCGTACCAATCCGGCCACACCCTCATTGCCCTTGCCGCCTACTCCGGTCGGCCAGCTGATTGCCGAGCCTTTTCCTGGACCGCCGGCCCAATCCTTGCTGACTTTGCTCATGTAGTCGGTCCAGATGAAGCTCGTGCCGCTGCCGTCGGAGCGGTGAACGACAACAATCTTCTGGTCGGGTAGCTTGGTTCCAGGATTGTCCTTGGCAATGCGCGGATCTGCCCAGGTCACAATCTTGCCCAGGAATATGTCGGCAAGCACATCGCCGCTGAACTTGATCTGGCTCACGCCGGGGACGTTGTAGACCGGTACGACCGCGCCCAAAACTGTAGGGATGTGAATCAGCTTGACCTTCGAAGAGGACAGCATATCGTCGGTCATCGGCATGTCGGAAGCGCCAAAGTCCACCAGGCCCTTTGTAACCTGGGCGATTCCGCCACCCGAGCCGATCGACTGGTAGTTGACCTCGACGCCGGGATGGGCCGCGCTGTACTCGCTAAACCATTTGGAATAGATGGGATAAGGAAATGTGGCACCGGCCCCCGTCAATTTCTGGGCCTGTGCCGTACTCAATGCCAACATCGCTAGAACAATGGCAACCAACGTCTTTTTCACTGTACGCTCCCTGCAGTTGTTACTGCCGCAATCCATTGTCTACAGCGATTGTTAAGGGGGTTTGAATTAACCGCGCATTTTCCAACGGTTTCTCCATCAGAGGTGAGGATAAACAGGCGCATTCGCGCGCAAAATCAAAAGGATGGGCCCAGAACCACCATTTCTTCGCTCAGGTTGATGAACTCGCCTTATTAATTTGTGCGCCCACGCCATTTGGCGGCTAGATCCTTGTCCGCAAGCATTTTGATGTACACTCCGCCCACAACTGATCGCGCCTGAAACTCCATCTGCTTTCCGATCTTTGTGTCGTACCAGTCCGTCAGCGGGACGCGGGTTGGACCCTGGTTGATCCAGCGCCCGAGGGGAGACAACAACGCCGCAAATGTGTCCGGACCGGCCGGTTGCGGCGAATCGGCAAGTGTGGCCGTCCAAATCTCCCAATCGAGCTTGGTGTAGTCGGCGCGGCTGTCCAGAGGCAGTCCGAATCCATTCAGATGCTTGAGGTAAAACGCTAACTCCGTCTGCCGTACCTTTTCCGGGAACAGATTGAAGTCCAGAATCCGATCCCATACCAGGTTGTACTTCTGGCTCCAGGTTCCGGGTTTGTCGAAGGCCAGCTTGTAGTGGTCGCCGTCAATGGCCAACGCCTGCCATTTGGCAGCCATGTCGGCAGCCAGCCGCGCATACTCGTCCGCCACATCCGGCTTCCCTGCCCCGCGCGCCATCTGCGCGTAAGCCGCAAGCCCCTCGATCGCCTTGATCGACAGGTTGGCGTTATGAGCCAGGTGCCCGGCAAAGTCGTCCGTTGAGAGTTGATTGGCCGGATCAAGTCCCTTGTCGCGCAGGTACTCGGCCCACTTGGTGAATTGCGGCCAGTATTGCCGCGCAAACTCCCAGTTGTTCTCCTCACGGCTCATTGCAGCAACCATGATGAGCAGATTGCCGCTCTCTTCCACCGGCATCTGGTTCTCCTCGGTGACTTCTCCACCGCCATAAACCTGCCCGTCGGCCAGCGGATAGGTGCCCAGATCGTGAGGCGCAAATGGCCACTTCCAGCGTGGCAGCGCCGCGTATTCCATCACCGGCTTCAACTGCGCTTCGATGAGCGCGGGGTTAAAGAAGAGAAAGAACGGCGCCGACGGATAGAGAACATCGACGGTAGAGATGCAGCCGTTCGAGAAGTTCTCCTTGGGAAACAGCATCGGCGTCCCGTCGAAGTCCGCGGCAAATCCGTGCGCGGCCAGCGTCTGCCGATAGGCAAGGATCGCAAGCTGCGCATAGTCCTTGCCGCCGGCTTGTTCAAGGTCAGCCGCGAGTTCCGTGTCAAACTTCCGGCCGCGCTGCTCGAGGCTCGGATACTCTTCTTCTGCTGTCGCGAGCATCTGCGCAACTGTCATGCCGTTGCGTTGCCAGTATGGCCGCAGTTTGCGGCCGAGATATTCGATGGAATAGTCCTCGGTATAGGCAAGCAGGACGTGGCGAGTCTGAGGCGTATCGGACACGATTCCCAAGGGCAGTACCGCGGCCAAATGTGCAGCTCCGTCCCGCGGCATCCGTGGCATGTCCATATCGTCGGCAATTGGCAAAGGAGGTGAAGTTACAAATGTGTGGATCGCTTCATGAGAAGCCGCCAAATAGGCATTCGCCGAATCCGGAACTGCCAAATGGAAATAACCCCAATCAATGCGAAGATCGTCTCCAGGACGATTGAGAACGCGTTGATCGCGTGAGCCCACATTGAGCACAGTCAGTCCCTGCGCCCGCGAACGTCCCCACGTCACGGACTCGTCCGGCGTATTGACTGCAATCACCGGGTCCACGTCGATCAAAATCGACATGGTGTGGCCTCCCTGCCCACTCGCAGTGAACGTCAGATAGGTCACCGGCCGGGAGAGCACATCGAGATCCTTCGGGAAGGCTGGGGTGAAGAAGCTCACGGTAAGCGTGACCCCATCGGCCTGGAACTTGTAAACAGTGTGGGAAGGTGTGACCTCGAGCGAAGTCTGTTCCATGGCCGGTACGTCGCGGGGTTGCGCTCCCATGAAACGGTAGGCCTTGCCGTCGATGCGCGCCAGGCCCGCGATCGGCTGCCTTGCGCCGGTCCAGTGTTTTGTGTCCTGATCGGTGAGCTTGTCGGCCATCGACCAGATGCTGAAGTAGGGGTCATGCGCCACCAGCGGCACTGCGGGAGGCCGCTGCTGCGCAACCGTGAATGATGCGGCGAGGAAGCTGGTGAGGGCGAGAAAGCGAATGCCGCGAGCACAAGCAGAAACTTGAATCGTATCCATGATCTTTCTCAAGTGTACGCGGCAGGAAGCGGGTGACTGTGAGTCATCTTCCCCGACTCACAGTCAATTCACCGCTTTCGAGCTTTGGTCTCCGGCAATTGCTTCTTGCTGAGCGCCGGGCGCCAATGGCAGCGTGAAGTGGAATGCAACACCCTTGCCGAGTTCGCTCTCAGCCCAGATACGGCCGCCGTGAGCCTGCACAATATGCTTGACGATCGCCAGGCCAAGTCCCGTCCCGCCGGCCTCGCGCGAACGGGCCTTGTCGATGCGGTAAAAGCGCTCGAAGATCCGTTCCAGATGCTCTGACGCGATGCCGGGGCCGAAGTCCTGAACAGTGAACTCGACCTCGGAGCCGAGCGGTTTGGCGCCGACGCGAATTCGCTTGCCTTCCCTGGCGTATTTCATGGCGTTTTCGATCAGGTTGCCGAATACCTGGTTCATGGCGTCGGGGTCGGCCATCACCAGCGTCTCCGGCGCGCCGGCCGATTGCAGCCTCACTCCCGAGTCGACGACCATGCCGCCAAGAGAATCGATGGCATCCTTTACCAGGGCCTTGGCCCGCGCGGGTTGCAGGGAGAGCTTGTAATCCGGGCTTTCGACGCTGGCCAGGGCGAGCAAATCCTCCGTCAGACGGTTCATGCGGCTGGCGTTTTTCAGAATGACGCCAAGAAATTCGCGTGTGGTTTCTGGGCTCGGGTTGGGATCCTCGATCAGAGTCTCCACATAACCTTGAATCGACGTGAGCGGAGTCCGCAGCTCGTGGCTCACATTGGCGACAAACTCCCGACGCGATTTCTGGGCCGCCTCAATGGCGGTCACGTCGTGCAGAACCACCAGCGCGCCGCCACTGGGAAGCGGAGCGGCGTTGATCTCGAAAACTCGTCCCGGAGCGAGCGAACTGGCGCGGCCATAGCATACCTCGTTGCGCTCCAGCGCGCCTCGAACACAGGCCAGCAACTCGGGATCGCGCACCGAATGCACCAGCGGGCGGCCGGGGCGAATCTGCGTGGCTGCGATATGCTGCATTACTGCGTTCGACCAACGAACGAATCCCTCGGGAGTAATCGCAACCACTGCCTCCTGCATGGAATCCAGCATCGCGGCAAGTTCGTGGCGACGGCTTTCGAGCTCCGCAAAGTTCGCGCCAAGCCGCTCAGCAGTCTGGTTGAGAGCGATCTCCATTGCGGAGAGCTCATCCTGGCCGGTGCGATCGAGCCTGGCGCCCAGATCCCCATCTGCAATGCGGCGGCCAAAGGCTACCACGCTATCAAGGCGCGCCGAAATGCGGCTCGCAACCCATGCGGCCAGCGGAATCGCAATGGCCAGTGCGATTACCCCGGACCAGAGCGCCTCGCGGCCCAGGATGCGCAGAGCCCGTCCACCCGTTTGCTCCACCATGCTATGGAATACAAACTCCATGATCAGGGTGTGAAAGACAAGCAGGAGAACAAAAAGCCCGAGCAGCTTGGTGAAGAATTTGTGGGTCAATGACTTAGTCGCCCTTGGGCAGCTCGAATCGATAACCGGCGCCACGCACAGTCTTAAGGTAGCGCGGATTCTCCGGATCGATCTCGATTTTTTCGCGAATCCGCCGGACATATACATCTACGGATCGCGGCGTCACAAAACGAGCATCGCCCCAAACGGCATCAAGCAGATGATCCCGGCTGAAGACGCGCCCTGGGTGGCGCGCAAGGTAGTCGAGAAGGCGGAACTCCGTGGCGGTTGTCGTGGTCAACTCGCCGCGCACCTTCAACTGCATGGCACCCGCGTCGATAATGACCTCTTCAAAGCTGATAACCGAGGGCGACGTCGGACGCTCGAAGCGGCGCAGCACAGCCTTGACGCGCGCCACCAGCTCGCGCGTTGAAAATGGCTTGGTAATGTAGTCGTCCGCGCCCAGTTCCAGGCCCAGAACGCGGTCGTTCTCGCCCGCGCGCGCCGTTAAGAAAATGATCGGGACCGTGGAAAGTCCCGCGTGACTGCGTAAACGCCGGCAGACGTCCAGTCCATCTCCGCCGGGAACCATGATGTCGAGCAGGAACAAGGCCGGCGCCTTCCGCTCCGCATCGGAAATAACATTGGTGGGGGTATGAAACAGGCGCACATCGAAAGCCGCTGCTTCCAGGTGATGCTGCACCAGCCGTGAGATATCGGCATCATCTTCCAGCACAAAAACGGTTTGGCTCAAACGGTCTGCCTTCCTTCACCCCTCGGACAAAGACCTGTCCGTAGGAATTCTGCCCTAGCCCGGCGGCCGTCTCTTTGCAAGCTACTCAAGGCCGCGCGGAATCATTAACAGAGTAATGCAGCAAGGCAAACAAATTGCAAACGTTTGATGAATTTGCAGGCGGTGAACGGGGGGGGCGGGGAATCGAACCCCGGCAAACCGCTCGACGGCCAACTGACTTTTTTTCTTGACTATGCCGAGCGGGCTCTGCAAGACTTCGTGCGCGCAATCAACCCAGAGGAACGGCTCGCCCCCCCCAAGAAAAAATCAACGAGCGGTTTCGCGCCGGACAGGCTTTTGCATGGAATGCCTGCCTTGAAAAGCGGTTATTCCCCGCACCGGCTCATGCGGACCTGATACAGCGAAATGACAGGAGGAACGATGAAGAAATATTTCGCGGAACTAGTGGGCACCTTTTTCCTGGTGTTCTTTGGAGTGGGCACGGCGGTTATCACCGGTGGTGTACCCGGCCTCGTTGGCATTTTGGGTATTGCCTTTGCCTTTGGGTTCGGCCTGATTGCCGCGGCATATGCGATTGGCCCCATCTCCGGATGCCACATCAACCCGGCCGTTAGTCTCGGCGTGTTTACCGCAGGTCGCATGTCGTTCAAAGACATGCTGGGCTATTGGGCAGGTCAGTTTCTGGGCGCAATCCTGGCCGCATGGGTGGTTTACATCCTTATCAATGGCGTGGGCGGCGGCTACAACGTTGCCACCAGCGGACTGGGACAGAATGGATGGGGCCCCGGCTATCAAGGCGGATACAACGTGGTTTCGGCATTCCTGTTTGAGTTTGTCGCCACGCTGCTCTTCCTCGTGGTGATCTTGGGCTCGACACAGAAAAGCGCACCAGCCGGCTTTGCCGGCCTGGTTATCGGCATCACGCTGGTTGCGATTCACATCACCGGCATTCACATTACCGGCGTCAGCGTGAACCCGGCGCGTAGCCTTGGTCCGGCACTGTTTGTGGGCGGACAGGCAATGCAGCAAGTGTGGCTTTTCCTGCTGGTTCCCTGCCTGGGCGCCGTTGCTGCGGGTTTGCTGTTCAGGATGAAGGCGCTGGCGGCCGACTAAACTGGTTCGCTCAAAAGCCCCGTACCCCATCCTTTCTTCTTCCAGGAAAGGATGGGACACACGGGGTTACGTTCTTGCAACAAAGCGCAGACGAACATAGTCGGCGGTCCAGTATCCATCCTCGTCGCGCAGCACCGGTTCCAGCAGCGCGACCGCCTCCTCCACGACCGTCTCGCGCAGAGCTTCCGGAAGTGTGTCGAGCACGCCGCGCCTGAATGTGTTCATCCACCCGCTCATGCCGCCATCGGCCAGCGGAGTTGGCCTTGGAATCAACGCAATCCGCTCCACCTTGAAACCGTGCCTGGCCAAACGCCGCGTATAGGCATCCGGGGTGGGATAGTAATTGACGTTGTCCTCGCGGCCGTCAAAGCCATGCCGTTTCAACACTGCCATTAACGCCACGCGAATGGCCGCGATGTTTCCCATCCCGCCCATCTCCGCCACAAACCGGCCTCCAGGCTTGAGCACGCGCCGCACCTCGGACATCATGACGTCCTGATCGCGCACCCAATGCAGGGTCGCGTTCGAGAAGACTGCATCGAAGGTTTGCGCCGGATAGGGCATCGACTCGGCGCTGCCTTCATCCACCGCGATCGCGCGCAAGCGCGCCGCAGCCGCCATCTGCGGCGATGCGTCAAGTCCGACGACCACGGCTCCGCTCGAAGCAATACGTTGCGTAAGTTGTCCATCGCCGCATCCCAGGTCGAGAACGTGCTCGCCGGGTTGCACCGCCAGCCACTCCAACACGCCGCCAGCCAATCCATGCACGAAAGAGCCGTGCTGCCCATAGGCCTGCGCGTCCCACGTTTGCATCGATGGTGACCTCCACTCCCAATTTCATCGGTGGTGCTCCCATAACGCAAAGTTATTCTTTTTTTGATTACAATAAAGAATCGTTATGATCTGCCGGGAGCCCGATGCGGAGGTTGCACATGCAATTCAAACTTGACCAGGCAATGGAGGTACTAACCCAGACACCGGAAGTCCTGAGCGCTCTGCTTCGCGGAAAATCGACAATGTGGGTCAATTGCAGAACGACGCCGGAGTCATTCAGCCCGCTCGATGTAATCGGGCACCTGATCCACGCCGACAAAACCAATTGGATTCCACGCGCTCGACTTATCCTCGGCGGCCATGGATCGCGGCCATTCGAACCATTCGACCGATTTGCATTTCAGGCTTCGCTCGATGGAAAGACAGCCGAGAGGCTACTTGATGAGTTTGCGGAGGCACGAAGGCTGAGCCTTGAAACGCTTCACAATCTTGGCATCTGCGCCCAGCACCTCAAGTTGACAGGCACGCATCCGGAGTTCGGCAACGTCACATTGAGCAACTTGCTTGCAACTTGGGTGGTTCACGATCTGGGGCACCTTTCGCAGGTCGTGAAGACCATGGCGAGCGCTTATCGGGACGCAGTGGGCCCCTGGTGTGCGTATCTCAGCATCTTGAACTAGTGTGCTTTCCCTAAAGTCCATACCATTGATTGGACTGTCATCCTGAGCGAAAGGGGCCCCAAACGCTTTTCAGTTTGGGGGTGGCGAGTCGAAGGATCTGCTTTTGTCCTTTCGCGATCTTCACTAGTAACTTCTGGGACACCACACTAGTGTCCTGAGTCTGAAGTTCGTTCAAACATTGAGCTGTCATCCTGTGCGAAGAAAGCCGCGCACTTTGCGGCTTGCGGAGTCGAAAGCCTGCCCTGAGCGGAGTCGAATGGGGATCTGCGGTTGTTCTTCGGCGAATTTCAGTCTCACCACACTAAGCGGGAGAGGGCACGCGCGAGCGTATCAAATCGATTGCACCGGCAGCAGCGTCAAATCGTCGATCAGCCCAACTTCCTTTTGCACGAAAGGCTCACCGAAGCGCACGCCCGCCAGCAGGCCATAGTGGCGCGCCTCGGCAAATGTCCGTTCCCTGATCTCTTCTTCGGGAACAAAAAGCCCGCCGCCTGCCGCCTGATTCGCATATTGCGACCGGTAAGCCATCAGCGCGGCGTGCCGCTGCTCGATGAAGGGTGTGATGTCCACAACAAAGCTCGGCCGCACATCTGCGTAGAGGCTTGCATAGACGATCTTGAAGGGCCGGTGCGGAGGCGCGCCGGTTTCAATCTTTGCCAGCCCGGACAGAAAACATGCGTCATAGCCGAGAGTCCCGGCAACTGCGTGGTCCGGATGGCGTGCCTGCCAATAAGGCAGGATCACAACTCGAGGACGCAACAACCGCAACTGGCGTGCAATCTCAATTCGGTTTTCGAGAGTGTTCTCGACCGCGCCGTCGGGCAGGCTGAGAGCCCGTCTCCAGCCGACACCCAGCAGTTTCGCTGCCTCTGCTGCCTCAGCTGCGCGCTGTTCGGTGCTGCCGCGAGTTCCGGCCTCGCCCTGCGTCAGGTCGAGTATCGCAGTGCGCAAACCCCGCGCCGCCATCCGCAGCAGCGTTCCGCCACAGGTTTGCTCCACGTCGTCCCGGTGGGCGGCAATGGCCAGAACATCGGTCCCCGGAATATCGGTTCGGAAGTCGGCAGGTGCGTCGGGCATCTGCATCGCTTATTCAGTAGACAGTGTTGTTGGTGTCGGTAATGCCATCCATGTAGGCCACGTCGTAGGCTGTACCGGTCACAGTCACATACTGGTTGTCGATCGCCGATCCGTCCTTGGTCGAGTGGATGTAGACCTGTCCGCCCTGCGCCGAGTAGATCTTGTGCAGGCCGGTCACAGCGGCGATCCCGGTTGCGTCGCCGCTATACGGCTCCAGCAGTACCACCTTGCCGGTGGAAGTGTTGTACATCGTCAGGCAACCGTATGGCTGGTTGTTATAGAAGCGCTCGCCCTGGTTGCACTTCGTCATTCCAATCCAAAGCGTATTGTCGTCCGCCTGCAACATGCGGCTCACTCCGCCAGGTGTTCCATCGCTGATCGAGACTGGATTCGGAGAGCTGCTGGTGGAGGGCACGATCGCGTTGTTGGCCAGATTCAGCACCGTGAGGAATCCACCAAAAAAACCATCGGGCATCAGGCGCTGCCCAACAACGTACATCGTCGAAGTGGTCACCAGCGCATTGCTGACGCCGCCCGGAACGGGAATATTGACGATGGGAACGGAATGCGCGTTGGCGCAGGGTGCTGCGTTGCAGGGAAGCAGACCCGACGCCTGGCCGAGTGGAAAGATCAACGGCGCAACCGGTAACAACGAGATCGAGGCGGTCGTTCCGCCACACTCCGGTCCGCAGTTCAACACGTACGCCGTGCTGCCGTCGGCAGAAAAGACCGCCTTGATCGGCCGGTCGAACACCAGTGGCGCTCCATAAAAATTGCCGGTTGCGTCCAACTGGTCCGGGCTCTGCGCCTGAAACAGGCACCACCCTGGTGCGTTCTGTGGCTCACAGTCGACCGCTGCCTTGGGCCAGGTGCTCGGCCCGCCGGAGTATGCAAGCGTCTGCGATGTCGTCAACTCGCGGGGATAGTAGGCGTAATTGGAGTTCTGGACAAATGCCAGAGCCATGGTGCCGCCGGGGTTCACGCTTACGCGATACACGCCGGGGAGGCTCAGAGGATACGAAGCTGAATTCCCCTGGTTGACAACGGTCAAAACACGAGAAGACTGGCTGGCCGCGAAAACAAACCGCCCATTGCGGGTCATGAAAATGCTGGCCGAAGGCCCGTTCAGCCCGGAAACCGTGCCCGCGGTCTTCTCGCCTTGATAGTTGGCGTTCGTCAGTGTGCCGTCGCCGGAGCCGTAGACTGCGCCCTGTTGCTCCTCAGGCATGTTCTGAATGCTGACGGGCAGAGCGCCTCCATAGCCGGACAACGAGAACGACGCCGGCTGTCCGGTGTAGCCGCTGCGGATGTCGTAGTAGGCATCGACGATCTGCAACTCACCCTTGGTGAATGCGCCCGGATTCTGAACCGCGATCAGAACGCGGTAGCTCAATCCGCTGGGGGGAAGCACGCGCCCCGCAAAATAGGTGGTCTTGCCACAGCCTGCCAGCCCGGCTGAGACCGCAAGAGCGGCACTGGCGTATATCCAAAGACTTCTCTTCTTCAAAATCCCTTACCTCAATCGAGTGCGCGGAACTCGCCGCGGATGATGGCATTTCGTGGGAATCACTGCCCTGAACCGTCCGTGGGCAGGGTCCACACTGCGTTGAGAAGCCGCAAGAATCGGCGTCCGGCGCCCTGTCGTTTCCCAGCTTATGACTCCCGAAGTATAACAAAGCAGGCCACTGCTCTGGCGCGGCTGGCCGCCGTGCCTTAGCATTGCAAATGAATGAACCAGTTTGCCGATATCCTCGCTGAACGCCCCCTGCTCGCCGACGGCGCCATGGGCACCGTGCTCTACTCCCGCGGCATTTTTATCAACCGATGCTACGACGAGCTGAACCTCTCCGATCCCGGTTTGATCCTCTCCGTCCACGAGGAGTACCTGCAGGCCGGCGCGGAGATTCTTGAAACCAACACTTTTGGCGCCAACCGAATCCGGCTGGCCCGCCACGGCCTGGCCAGAAAGGTCGCCGAGATCAATGCCGCAGGAGTTCGCCTGGCCCGACAGGCGGTCGCGAATCTCAATGAAAAGCAGGGCGGCAAGGCTTGGGTCGCTGGATCGGTGGGTCCCCTGGGTGTTCGCCTCGAGCCGCTCGGAAAAACCGGACTGGACGAAGCCCGCGCCGCCTTTGCTGAACAGATTCGCGTTCTGGCGGATGGCGGCCCTGACCCCGGTCCAAACAGCGGTGTCGACCTGCTCATTCTTGAAACCATGCCGGCCCTCAATGAAGCGCGCGTAGCTCTTGAGGCTGCCCACTCTGTCGCGCCCGACTTGCCGGTGCTGGTCATGATCACCGTGGACGATGAGAACAACTGCCTCGATGGAGCCTCGCCTCAACAGGCCGCGGCGCTGCTTACCGAGTGGGGCGCGAGCTTCGTTGGCGTAAATTGCTCCACCGGCCCAACCACGGTGCTCACCGCAATTGAAGCCATGCGCACGGCCACAAAGCTGCCCCTGGCCGCAATGCCCAATGCCGGATTGCCGCGGGCCGTCGAGGGCCGCAACATCTACCTCTGCTCCCCGGAGTACATGGCCAGCTTCGCGAGAAAGGCCATCACCGCCGGCGTCCAGATTGTGGGCGGCTGCTGCGGCACCACGCCAAACCACATACGGGCCATGCGCTCCGCCATCCGCGCCATGGATGCCCAGGCGCACGTCGAGACTTCCGGAGCCGTTCCTGTGCTGAACCCCGAATCTCCGCCGGAGCCGCTCGGAGCCCGCTCCCGCATTGGGTCGATGATCGCCAATGGACAGTTCGTCACCCTGGCTGAGATCGTGCCCCCAAAAGGCATCGAC
>Ga0209698_10006389_pt1 | contig 12533 bp, 13 predicted proteins | sample LitLauG_LLR_2012_FD_187203 | JGI IMG/M metagenome (GOLD analysis project Ga0209698, IMG submission 187203) | Freshwater sediment microbial communities from Pennsylvania, USA - Little Laurel Run_MetaG_LLR_2012 (SPAdes) (version 2) | ecosystem: Environmental > Aquatic > Freshwater > Creek >...
TACTTCTTCAGCGGCTTCCTCGCAAAGTAATACAGTGAAAACGCCAGCATCAGAAACGCCAACACCGCGACTCCGTTGTTATAGACGAACGTATGCGGCAGCCCGATCGGGTTGTCCTTGTTCCATGTGGTCTCGTAAAACTTGAAGGCCACTCCGATCAGCCCCATAATGCCGCCCGCGGCGATCAGCCCCGACGCGAAAAGCGAGCCCGCCGACACATCGCCTTCGTCCGAGCCGCCCGCCTTCTTCACGGCCGAGTCCACCAGGTAGCGAACCACGCCGCCGGTGAAGATCGCCAGCGTGGTCCCGATCGAAAGATACGCCCCCACGGCAAACGAAAGCGAACGCACGCCGAGCAGTTCGACACCAATCACCAGGAAGACGCCCAGCATGACCAGTCCCCAGGGCAGCTTCCTGCTGAGGATTCCGTTGATGACCGTAGCCATTAGGCGAGCCTGCGGCGCGGCGGCCTTCTCGCTGCCGATGCCCGGGATCCACTGTACTTCAATGCGGCTGCTGGTTGGCGAGTACAGGTACTTTCCGTCCGCCAGTTCCGACGAGCCGAGCGCGTTCAATACCACATACTCGCTCTTGTGATGGAGCGTCGAAGCCCCCGGCCCCTTCACCGTGAATTGATCCATCAGTCCGCGCGGGTCCTGCTGCACTGCCACTCCAGGATGCGGCGCACTCAAGTCCCAAGCCCTCGGAGCTTCCCTGAACTCCTGCAATCCCTGGTTCATCAGGTTGAGCGTTACTCCAATGGCTATCGTGGAGACGGTAATCCCAATCAAAAACGCAAACCGCTGCTTGATCGGCGTGGCTCCCAGCAGGAAGCCTGTCTTCAGGTCTTGCGAAGTATCGCCCGCTTCAGCTGATGCGATGCAGACCACGCCGCCAATGGTAATGGCCAGCGCGCCAAACGCCGGTGCCGTCCATCCATTGACCAGGAAGATGGCCGAAGTCGCCATCAGCGTAGCAATCGTCATGCCCGATATCGGATTGGCTGAACTGCCGATCAACCCGACGATACGCGAACTGACGGTGACAAAAAGAAATCCGAAGATCACCACCAGCAGCGAAGCGCCGAGATTGGCCAGCAGGCCCACCTGCGCGCCCGGAACCGGCTTGAAGGTAAGAAACAGAAACATGATGACGATGAGCGCGATGGAGCCGACAACCGCGAACCCCATCGACAGGTCGTGCTCGGTCCGCAGCGGTGCGGCGCTCTCCGCAGAGCCTGTCCCTCGCATGTTTTTGAATCCTGATTTCAGCGCGCCGATAATGGTCGGCAGAGTCTTGAACAGCGTAATCAACCCCGCCGCGGCAACGGCTCCGGCTCCCATAGGCCTTATATAGGTCGCCCAAAGATCGCTCGGACCCATCTGCGCAATCGGTACGGTTCCCGGATAAATCGGAGTGGCCAGGTTCTTCCCAAAGAAATACAAAAGCGGCATCAGCACCAGCCACGAAAACACGCCGCCGGCAAAGATAATGCCCGCCGTCTTAGGACCGATGATGTAGCCCACGCCCAGGTACTCGCTGGTAGCGTCGGCCTTTATCGACGCGCCTTTCAGCACATGGTCGGGTCCAAAGTCGGGCCGGTACTCCGGCGTGCCCGGCCAGGCGCCGAAGAGATTTTCATTCTGGAAAGCCGCATAGACCGCGCCCAGGCCCAAACCGAAAAAGACGCGGCTTGCCGTCGACCCTCCGCTGGCGCTCGCCTTGATCACATCCGCGCACGCCGTCCCCTCTGGATACTGCAGGGTCTTGTGCTCTTCCACAATCAATGGTCGCCGTAACGGCACCATGAACAACACACCCAGGTAGCCGCCGATCAGCGCCAGCATGAAGATCCTGAAGTATTCCAGATCGAATCCGAGGAAGATCAGCGCCGGCAGCGTGAAAATGACCCCTGCCGCGATCGACTGGCCCGCATTGCCGCAGGTCTGCACGATGATCGTCTCCAGCACTGAAGGCTTGCCCTTGTGACGCAGCAAGCTCGTCGAAATCACCGCAATAGGAATCGACGCGGCTACCGTAAGGCCGGCCTTCAAGCCCACATAGACGGTTACGCCGCCAAAGATAATGCCGAAGATTGCCCCCAGCAATACGGCGCGAAACGTGAACTCCGGCGGGTTCTCGCTGGCGGGAACGAAGGGTTGAAAGTCTTGCACAGGCAGCCTCCAGATGATTGCCGTTGAAACTCCAATTGAATCCCTGAAGGGCGAGTGTACCAGCGTCGGCAGGGGAATGGACAGGGAGGCCCCGCGACGCCGGTTAGCGCCTCTTGGCGAAGCAGGCCCTCCCAGCGTAGGGTAGGGGCAATCATCGCATGCGGTTCAATGGAGAGTCCTATCGTCATGAACGGTCCGGCACCTGCTCCCACCCCTTTCCAGAGGCTATTGTCGCTCGATATTCTGCGCGGCATCACCATCGCCTTCATGATTATGGTGAACAACAACGGAGGCCGCGCCGCCTGGGCTCAGATGCACCACGCTCAATGGAATGGTTTGACCGCCACCGACCTCGTCTTTCCAACATTCCTCTTTGTGGTCGGGGCGTCCATCGTATTTGCTTACGAGTCGCGCCTGGCCAAGGGAGCCACGCGAGTGCAGTTGGCCTGGCACACGGCAAAGCGGGCCTGCATTCTCTTCTTGCTAGGCGTCGTCGTCAACAGCTTCCCGTACTTCCACCTTGCGCACATGCGCTTCTACGGAGTCCTGCAAAGGATCGCCGTTTGCTACATGGTTGTCGGGCTCTTCTATCTTTGGGACCGCCGCGTGTGGACCAAGGTGGTCGCGCTCCTGCTGTTGCTGGTGGGCTATTGGGTCCTCGTCCGCTGGGTTCCGGTACCGGGTGCGGGAATGCCGGTGCGCGATGTTCCCTTTCTCGACACGGATCAGAACATTGTCGCCTGGCTTGACAGGCAACTGATGCCCAATCACCTGTATGAAGACTTTACGACGCACAACGTGCGCGACCCGGAAGGGCTGCTCAGTGATATGCCTGCGATCGGTACGGCACTGCTTGGTCTGCTTACCGGGCTCTGGCTTCGTTCGAACCGGGAACTGAAGATGAAGGCAATCGGTCTTGCCACGGGCGCCGCGGCTTGTCTCGCTTCAGGATACCTGTGGTCCATCTGGTTTCCACTCAACAAGAAAATGTGGACCAGTTCCTATGTGCTGGTAGCGGCAGGTTGGTCGCTCACCGTCTTTGCTCTGGCCTTCTGGGCTGTAGAGATCAATGGATGGGGAAAAGGAAAAGGCTGGGGCAAGAGTGAAGTTTTTGCCAAGGGCATGGTCTGGCCGTGGCTCGTTTTCGGATCGAACGCCATTGCGGCTTACATGGTGAGCGAGCTTCTGCCGGGATTTCTGGAACTTTTCCCGTTTACCTCGAACGGGCACAGGCTGTATGCCCTCGATTGGACGCGTATTCATGTCTTCGGCTTGATTCCCAATCCCGGCTGGGCAGCCTTCGGCTATTCGTTTTCGTTTATGGCAATGTGCTTCATTCCAGTGTGGGTACTTTACCGGAAGAAGATCTTCCTGAAAGTCTAGCCAGCCCGTGCAGCGTTTCTGCCCGTTTCCAAGAATTTGATGCGGATTCCGTGAGCTGCATGAAAGCAGATTGAATGGTGAACGCTCAAGACGATGAGTTAGAAGCGGAGTTTCTTAACCAGCCAATCCACAGCGGATTCCTCATTTTCGATCTCAATCTTCAGGCCGACGGTCTTGAGTGGGAGGGATTCAGCAAGTTTGCCCATGCGCACGCGGTCTTTCTCCGTTGTTACAACCGCAGTTGCGCCGGTGTTCCGCGCCGTGTCCCGGATGCGGTCGAGATCACGGACCGTAAATCGGTGGTGATCGGGGTATGCGATCCGCGAGGCAATTTGCAGGCCGCCCGCTTCGAGCCCCGCGAAAAACTGCTCGCTTCGCGCAATGCCGCAGAAGGCCACAACCGGGCCGTTGACGGGCGGGACTTCCATGCGGCGGTGAATCCGCCAGACTGGACCGTACCAGCCAGTGTCTTTGAGCTTCGCCTCAAGAACCGGGTCACCTGCCGGGATGGCGAGAACAGAAGCCCGGCGAATGGCGCTGAGCGGCTCCCGCAGGTTTCCCGCAGGCAGAAGGTGATCTCTGAAGTCATGGCCATCCAGCAGCAGTATCTCGATGTCCCTGTGCAATTGGCGATGCTGAAACCCATCGTCCAGAAGATGCACGGCGGGACCATTTGAATCAAGCAACGCTGCCTCAGCCAACATGCCGGCCTTGTATCGCTGCGGAGCGACGTAAACCGGCACGCCGGCATCGCGCGCGATCAGCAGCGGCTCGTCGCCAAACTCCTCCGCGACGCCTCCCGGGTCAACGCGGAGTGCGACCTGACCATTCCGGCCATAGCCTCGCGAGAGCACATCGACGCGCATGCCACGCCGCATGACGGCGTGGGCCAGCGCAATGGTGAGCGGAGTCTTGCCCGAGCCGCCGGCCGACAGGCTGCCGATGCTGACGACCGGAAATCGCAGGCGACGTACGGGTTCGAGCCGGCTGCCGAGCCGCAATTCGCGCAGGGCAAGCGCCAACCGGTATAGCGGGACCAGGGGCAGCAGCAAGCGGCGCGCGGACGAGGTTGGGCTCATGCCGAACTCTCCTGCGCAGAACGGGACGAAAGCAGTCCCCGAAGCGCTTCCAAGCTGCGGTGCGTAGCTCCTGCCTGCTGTTCGAAGACTCTCCGCGAGCGCTCACCCATGGCGCCGGCTTCGGCCGGGTCCTGAAGCACCGAAATCAAAGTCGCAGCGAGGTCCTCCTTCGTCGCAACGCGGAGAGCTTTGTGCGCCAGCAAGTCCTCCGTGATGGACCGGAAGTTCTCATAGCTTGGCCCAATGATGACGGGGACGCCAAACTGTGCTGGCTCGAGAGGGTTGTGCCCGCCGGCAGAGATTAAGCTGCCGCCCACAAAGGCGACCGTGGCCAGCGAGTAGACTGAAGCCAGTTCGCCGATGGTGTCGAGAAGTACGATCTGGCCGGGGCGAATTGGGTGGGGCGAATCACCGCTTTGTGAGTCCAGGTCCGAGCGGCGTACCCAGGAAATGCCTGATTGCTTCAGAAGCGCGGCGACGCCGGCGAAACGCTCCGGATGGCGCGGCGCAATCACCAGGACAAGCTTTGGATCGGCATCGAGAAGACGCGGCCAGGCTTGCAGCAGTGCAGTTTCTTCGCCTTCAAGCGTGCTGCCGGCCACGACGAATCGCAGGCCGGGACCCCGTTGCTTCAGCAGGCGGGTGGCGTCGGCTTCAGTTACGGCGCGGACATCGAACTTCAGGTTGCCGGCGACTGAAACCCGATCCGACCGGCAGCCAAGGGCTAGAAGCCGTTCGGCGTCGATTTCACTCTGCGCAAGCACGCGAGCAATTCGGCTGAGAAAGGGCTGCCACAGCCCCTTCAGACGCCGGTAGCGCGGCCAGGAGCGGTCGGAGATGCGCGCATTGACTACCGCGACTGGAATGGAACGCCGAAAGCAGCCGCTGAGCAGGTTGGGCCAAAACTCAGTCTCCGCCAGGATGAGCAGGCGCGGCTGAAGGGCGCTCAGGTACGCGCGCACCGCCCAGGGCAGGTCAAGTGGGCAATAGAATACCCGTTCGTCCCCGAAGCGATCACGGGCAAGTTCCTGGCCGGTGCGAGTTGTTGTCGAGATGAGGAGATAGAACTCCGGAAATGCCCGGTCCAACTCGCCAACTAGCCTGCTGACGGCCAATACCTCCCCTACTGAGACAGCATGGAGCCAGATCACAGGCCTGCCACGCTGATCACGGAATGCAGGAACCTTGCCGAGGCGTTGTGCAAGGCCCGCGCGGTACTTGTGTGTCGTGGCCATCTTCCACAACCACCAGGGTGCACCGGCTACCAGGACCGCCAGCAGGGCAAGGTTGTAGAAAAAGAGAGTCATGCGTGACCGAACGTACCTTTCAGCAGTCCAACCTAGAATGATACAGTCGAGCACGATGAGGGTTTTGCGGGCAATCCCGCTGTTCCTGTTTGGGCTGGCCCTGCCGGTCCTGGCCAGCGACCACACTCCGCCTCCATTGCAGCCCGCGACGGCATTCGCCGCGGTCGAAGTGCACCCCGACGAAAAGGTGGCCATCGCCGCCGAACCCTACGACACCAGGGAAAAAGAATCCATATTCCGCATCGACTATCTGAGCCATGGCGTAATGCCCGTGCGCTTGATTGTCACGAATCAGGGCGACAAGCCGATCTCGCTGCGCGATGCGCGAATTCTCTTTCAGACCGCCTCCGGCGATAGAATCCAGGCGGCCGAACCGGCCGATGTTGAGCGGCTGATGACGCGCAAGGAGCGCGAGGGTTCGAGTATTCCGCTGCCCGGCGGGCTGCCGAAAATCAAGCTGAAACCCAAGGCCAGCAACAAGGAGATTGAAGAAGACTTCGACAACTTCGAGTACGGGGCGCTGGTTGTGGAGGCGCATAGCACGAGGGCGGGCTTCCTCTTCTACGATGTATCCGACCTGAGCCACCCCTTGCGCGGCGCCAAGCTGCACCTGCACGCGCTGCGAAACGCCGACGGCAATGAGCTCTTCTTCTTTGAGATTCCCTTCGACAAGTACTTGCAGTCCAAGTCCGGCCAGATGAATTGATGCGGCCAGGCCTCACTCGTAATAAGTCGCCGTCGTGGTGTCGGTCTCCCAGATTGTGCAGTCTTTTATGCGCACCCGCCCCGCGGTCATTCCGGCGAGTTGTTCGCTGGTTTGATCGTAGAAATATTTAGCGATATTTTCTGCCGAAGGATTAAGCACGGTGAACGGCTCAAGATCATTGAGCATCCTATGGTCGATCCGGTCGATCACCGGGCGGAGCACCTGCTTCAGCAGCTTGAAGTCCAGCAGAAGGCCGGCCTCATCCAGTTCAGCGCCCGCCAGTGTCACGCGGACCTTGTAGTTGTGCCCATGCGGGTTCTCGCACTTGCCCTTGTAATTGCGAAGGTAGTGTCCGGAGGAGAAACCTGCCTCCACGGTGACTTCATACATTGGCGTCTGCCCTTGTCCTGTGCGGGACTTGATCCCTGAGTTCATTCTAGTGGCTGGCGGGGCCTTACGGATTCTGGCCGTCCCGCCGCCTCTTCCGCGCCGCCTCCCTGGCCTGTTCGCTGCGCCGGTCCACCTGCTCGAAAAGGTGGCTCATTACGCCGATAAGCGCGCAAACCAGGCCGAACAGTAGCAGGAATATGGCCACGGTACGCCAAAGCGAAGCATTGGCCGGCAGGCCGGGCTGGAAACTCGAAGGCACCAGCGACATTCCCGCTGAAACCAGCGCGAACAAGAGCAGGGAAGCAGCCAGGATATAGAAGTTGCGGGACATAGGCGTCGGATGCGATCCGCAGGGTCTGTTGCGATTCTACGCGTCGAGGGTCTACCCGAGAAGCGTTCCACTCTCAATCACCGAAACCCCTGACCTCGCAAACTCGGCTTCGATCTTTTTGGTCGAATCGTTCAGGTCGATGGCGCGGCACGCATCTCGGAGGACGAAAGCGGGCAGTCCCAGCCTTCGAGCGTCGAGCGCGGAGTATCCGACGCAAAAGTCATACGCGAGCCCCGCAAAGAAGACGCGTGTGAGATTGCGTTCCTCCAGGTAGCCTGCCAGTCCGGTGGGGGTCACGCGATCATTTTCAAAGAAGGCAGAATAGGAATCGACCCGTGGATCAAAGCCCTTGCGCAAAATAAGCTCGGCCTGCGACAGGTGAAGTGCAGGATGAAACTCCGCCCCCCTACTCCCCTGAATGCAGTGCGGAGGCCAGAGCGTCTGCTGGCCGTAGCTCAGTTCCACTTGCTGGTAGGGCTCTTTGCCGGGATGGGTCGTTGCGAATGAAGAGTGGCCGCGCGGATGCCAGTCCTGCGTGAGGACGATATGCTCGAACCGCGGTGCAATGCGATGGATCGCCTCGATCACCGCATCTCCATCGGTTACGGCAAGCGCTCCACCGGGGCAGAAGTCATTTTGAACGTCGACGACAATGAGAGCATCGTGTTCATCGATCTGCATCGGGTCTCCCGCGCCGAAAACACCACCGGCACGTTCATTCTCTCAAAGTTGATTCGGCCAGGCTGCGCAGATCGATGCCGGCCAGTTCTAGGCGAGAAACACTTCGACGCCGTTGGCCAAGAGCAGGTCGACATACTCGGGAGCAAGCCCCTTATCCGAGATGACAACGCCTGCGGCGCTCAGCGGTGCAACCGGAATCATGCCGCCCCGGCCAAACTTCGTGTGGTCTGCAACAATGATCACCCGCGTTGCAACTTCGATCATTTTCTGTTCTGAACCGACGACCAGGGTGTTGTTGTTGCTGAATCCTGCCTCGGTGATGCTCCCGATGCCCATGATGACGGCGTCTGCGCGAATGGCGCCAAGCATCTGTTCGCAAAATGGTCCCAGCATGACGCGCAAGCGGGGATCGAGATAACCCCCTGTCAGGGTCAGCTCGATGTTGCGCAGCGGTTCCAGGCTCTCGGCAATGGGAAGGGAATTGGTAACGATATGCAGCGACTTGGTGGAAAGCTCACGCGCTACGGCGGCCACCGTCGAACCGCCATCGAGAATCACAGTCTGGCCGTCTTCGATGAGTCCCGCGGCAAAGCGCGCAATTCGACCCTTTTCGTCGCTCAGGCGTACACTCTCGACCGCATAATCAAAAGTGCGGGAAGGCGATTGCTGCAACGAAACCGCGCCTCCGTAGACACGCCGAAGCAGCTTCTCTTCTTCCAGGATATCGAGATCGCGGCGAACGCTGGACTCGGAAGCGTCCAGCTCGCGGCAGAGAGTATCCAGGTCGAGAAAGTCCTTGGTCTCGAACATCTGGCGGATTCGAATTTGCCGTTCAGCAGCTTTCATCGTCTGTCAGCGCGTCACTGCCCGAGATCCAATCAACTTTACTTCGCGCTGATCGCCTCCATTACCGCATCGGTAACGGTTCGGACCAGAACCTCAACATCTGTGTCGGCGCCCGCATTCGCTGATTGGCCGGGGTTCCCGTCGCAGGGCGTGGGAGTCAGCGCAATCGAACTGGGCATTTCAAGATCGGCAAGCTGGCACTCCTTCATTCTTGAAGTGTCAAAGCGGATGTCGGGCAGCCCCAGCTTTTTCTTGATGGCCAGCAAGTCTTCGCCTTGTTGTTCCGAGATGCGCGAGATCGGAACGCCCAGTTGTGCGGCCAGCATCAAGGTCCAGCAATAGGTCTCAAGCACCTCGGCGTACCACTCGGCATGAGTCACGCTATCGCCCCAGCAGATTATGCCGTGATTGGCCAGCAGCACCGTGTTGTGGTCCTTCACGAAGGGGATCACGGTCTGGGCAAACTCGGCCGTCCCCGGCGTCTTGTAGGGCGAGATTGCAACCTTGCCCACAAAGACTTCGAACTCCGGAATCACCATATTCGGCGGAACTTTTCCAGTAATGGCATAGGCCGTTGCATGCGGCGGATGGCAGTGAACGCAAGATTTCGCTTCCGGCACCGCTTTGTAGATCTCAAGATGGAGAAAGATTTCGCTGGTGCGCGGCTTGGTGCCCGCGATCTGGTTGCCTTCCAGGTCAACCAGGCTGATGTCTTCCGGGTTCAAGTCATATTTGCTCACCAGCGTTGGTGTGCAAAGCACTTCGTTGGGTCCAATGCGGTAGGAGATGTTACCACCATTGCCGTCAACAAACTGCCGCAACCAGAGCTTCTTGCCCGTGGCGCAAATTTCCTTCTTCACCGCTTCTGCTTCCGGCGTCGTAAAGAGGCGTGGATTGGGAGCAGGACGACCCGATGAACTGCCGGCCACAAAGGAAGTTGGGGCTTGCGCGGCCGGAGTTGCGGCTGAGGCGCTTCCACCGGTTGTCAATGCAACATTGCGCTGCTGCAGAAAGTCGCGTGCAGAAGGCGTGACAACGCAGTTCTCGGCAATCACTATGCGGGTTGCTCCCGCTGAAACAGCCTCCTGCACGTCGCGCAGCGCCACTACCTTGCGGCCGGAGATATCGATGCTCTTCTCTTCGATGTTCACTTCCCCACCTCAAATCCTTTATGAAGACTGTCTGCCGTTATGAAGAACCACTCATTGCCCAACGTCGATCGAATCCACAATCAAAGAACAATACGCATCCACAGGTACCTGGGAAGGCCAGAATGGATTCGCCGCTTCCCGGCCTTCCGTGAAAGCGACCATCTGCCCTTTGGCCGCGCCCAACTCGTCTAGAGCGATAAGCGCCTTGCCTCCACCCTTTCCGTTCTTTGCGCGCAGATTCTCCATCGTTACCGGCTCCAGAACAACCAGCGTTCTGCCGCGATAGGACTCGACAGCCGGAGTAAGCGTCAGGTGTCCGCGAACGATGCCCAGCCTCATGCCGTCTCTCCCGCCGCGCTTACGGGTGGTTGCACTGGATCCACGATGCCGACAACCACCATGCGCGCCGGCGTGGTGTTGCCCAGCTTCTCGCGCGCAATGTCTCCGTCGGTCGAAACCAGAACTGTTGCGCCACGAACCGCCCCCAGCCAGTCCGCCACCGCAATCGGCTCCGCGGCCGCACTGCCATCCGCTTCAAGCCGCTGCGCGACCAGGAACCGGCAGCCAGCCAGTGTAGGATGCTTGGCCGTTGCCACTACCGTGCCTTCTATGCGCGCAAGGAACATAATCAAATGATCCGCAATGCGTTGCCGACCACCATCTGGCGCTGACGCGTAAACGTCATCGGAGTCGTGACTCCTTCGCCCGTGGGAGTAGCGACGGTGTGACTGAAATATCCAGGACCTCCAACGCCAAGCGAGGCCGCCGATGCTGCGTTCTGGATGAAGAGGGTAGTATTCATGGCGCGAGCCATGCGGGTCGCATTGTCAACGTTCTTGGTGTGGATGATGGCCGTGTGCCTATAGCCGTGCTCCGCCTTGACTGCGGCAGCAATGGCCGCATTCACACATTTGACGCGAACCACAGGAATGAAAGGCATCATCTGCTCTTCGGTCACGAAGGGATGATTCTCATCGGTCTCGCCGAAGAGCATATCGGTGCCGGCGGGCACTCGTACGCCTGCCGCTTCGCCCAGCACCGCAGGGTCTTTGCCGACAAGATCCTTCTTCACGTGGGCGCGTGCGCAGCCGCCGCCTCCGCTTTCAAAGGTGAAGGCCGCTTTAGTGAGACGGTCTATGGCTTCGCGATCCAACTGGAACGCTCCTGCACGGCGCATTGCTGCGATAAAGGCGTCGGCAACCGAGGCCACAACAAAAATCTCCTTTTCGCCGATGCAAAGCAAGTTGTTGTCGAATCCACCGCCCTCGATAATGCACTTCGCCGCGTGGTCCAGATCGGCGGTCTCGTCAACGACTACCGGCGGATTGCCCGGTCCGCCTGCGATGACGCGCTTGCCCGACATGGCGGCTGCCTTGGCAACCGCGGCGCCTCCGGTCACGGCAAGCAGAGCGACCTTGGGATGATGGAAGATTTGCTCGGCGGCCTCGATGCTCGATTCGGCGGTCGTCGTAACTACATTGGCTACGCCCAATTCCTTCTCAATTTCCCGGTTCCACAACTGCAGCGCATAACGAGCCACCTTTGCGCCTGAAGGGTGCGGCCCGAAGACCGCGGTGTTGCCTGCCGCAAGAATATTGATGGCGTTCGACGCCATTGTGGGCACCGAATGCGTGACCGGCAACATCATGCCGACAACGCCCCACGGCGCGTGCTCGATGATGCACAGTCCAGTGGGATCGCTGCGAGCATCGCTCCGCATCTCTTCTACACCGAGTACGAAACGCATGTTGGTAAGCTTGAGAATCTTGTGATCGAGGCGGCCGACCTTGGTCTCTTCAAGCTCCATGCGGCCCAGCTCTTCGCGACGATCGTTGCAGATGCGAACGATGATGTCGATCATCCGCTCGCGGTCGTCGAAGCTCATCGCCGCGACTTTCTTCTGCGCTTCGTAGGCCGCGTTCACCGCTTCGTCAACGGTCGCAAACACCCCGTCGCGCGAACCCGCGCCAAGCGTTGCCGAAGCTGCGGAAGAGTCCTGCGCCCGCAACTGAACGCGAAGCCGCGCCACAACTTCCTTGGCAATCTCCGCAACTAACTGTTCCTGAATAGCCATTTATGGCTTCTCCAAAAGCTCGCCTTCAACTTCGACGGTATCCACGATGCCGACGATCACGGCGTCAACGGGTGCATCCTTCGTTGTGGGCGTCAGCCGGGCAGAACTCCCCTGAGTAAACAACACGCACTCGCCGACGCCGGCTCCCACGCTGTCCACCGCCACCACGGAGCTTCCGCTGATCTGCAGCCTGCCCTCTTTGCTGATGTAAGGCTGGACAAGCAGCAGCTTCATGCCGCGAAACTTCGCGTTCTTCTGCGTGGAAACAACGTTGCCGATGACTTTCGCTATAAACATGCCGGCTCACCTCGTGTGCCGTTGCGGAGCAATGCCCGCCGGTGGCAGCTACTTAGGCAATACGGTGCTGAGATTGTCGTGTGGGCGCGCAATCACGTGCACGCTCTGCACCTC
>Ga0209698_10006392_pt1 | contig 12532 bp, 16 predicted proteins | sample LitLauG_LLR_2012_FD_187203 | JGI IMG/M metagenome (GOLD analysis project Ga0209698, IMG submission 187203) | Freshwater sediment microbial communities from Pennsylvania, USA - Little Laurel Run_MetaG_LLR_2012 (SPAdes) (version 2) | ecosystem: Environmental > Aquatic > Freshwater > Creek >...
AGTGGCGAGTGGCGTCAACGTCGGCTACACGGTAGCGGCAGTGCCGATCACCATCAACCAGACCGGTCTTCGTGCGTTCTGCGCTGAGGAAGATGCAGTGGTTCGCGTCGACCCGGCCGGCGTTTGCTCCCTTACTGAAGCGGGCATCTTGACGTTCAACCCGCTCAACCAGTAAGCAACGATTTGGCGAAGTACCTGGGGGAGGGTACAAGCCAAGGAGCAGCGAACGCAAGTTCGCTGCTCCTTTGTCTTTTTCCTCATGTTTGTTGCTTGATCATCGTTCAGCTCGTGGGCCGAGTCTCCCCAATACCTCATTTCGGGATGACAGAAATTGTCGGAACTCCCAATTCACGCCAGTTCAACCCTCAGAGTGCTCCCCCGCTAGCGACCGAACACGCTTGACATGAACGACTTAGCGATATCCAGTGGCGCCGCGTTTGGCACTTCAAGTGCCACTAAAATTGTGAGAAGGAATTTCGGGGCAACTGATGCGAAAACAACATGGTTTTTCACTTATCGAGCTTCTGATCGTGGTGGCAATCATCCTGATCATTGCGGCGATCGCCATTCCGAATCTTCTGCGCGCCCGCATGTCGGCCAATGAATCTTCTGCCGTCTCGTCGCTGCGCACCATCAACACGGGAGAAATCACCTACCAGAGCACGTATCCCACGGTGGGCTATGCTGCGGCCCTGGTGAATCTGGGCGGCCCGATCGGCGCGGCCTGCGTACCTGGACAAGCCACCGCTTGCTTGATTGACTCCGTGCTGGCCAACAACGGCAATCCCGCTGGTAGCGGCAAGAGCGGCTATTCATTCACGACGGGAGCGGGGACGGTTGGATCGGGCGTTATTGTCGGATACACCGTTTCGGCCGTGCCGATGATTCTCAACCAGACTGGCGTCCGAGCGTTCTGCGCCGAGCAAGATGCCGTCGTGCGCGTCGACCCAGCCGGCGTGTGTTCTAACACTGAGGCCGGGATCCTGACGTTTAACCCACTCAATCAGTAACGGGCGCGCTTTGGATTTCTAGGCAAAGTACCTCGGGGAAGGGTACAGAAGCCAGGGAGCAGCGAGCGAGAGTTCGCTGCTCTTTTCGTTTGCAACCTTAAGAAACCTCCCTCTCCGTAGCTGCCTTCCGACCGAGTCCCGACCTTAAGCTGCAAGATACGATCGCTCCCACGTTCTGGCCGGGGACCCCCACGAAAGTGGGGTATAGAACCTCCACTTTTCGCGAGCGTCCGGTGCGCAGAAAGGTTAGAATACGCGCTGCGCCTTGCTGGGCGCGGAAAGTGGCCTGTTGCATCCAAACGGTAGGAGCAAGATCCGGCTGACAGTTGGGCCAGGAAATCGATGGCAGGCTGAAAATATCCCAGGGGAGAAAATGCAAAGACAAAGAGGTTTTTCACTGATCGAGTTGCTGATTGTGGTGGCGATCATTCTGATCATTGCCGCCATAGCCATTCCGAACCTTCTGCGCGCGCGCATGGCTGCCAACGAATCATCCGCGGTGGCATCCGTCCGCACCATCACCACCGGAGAAATCACATACCAGAGCACGTATCCAACCGTGGGCTATGCTCCGGCTCTCGTGAATCTGGGTGGCGCTCTTGGTGCGGCTTGCGTTCCCAGCCAGAACACCGCCTGCGTGATCGACTCCGTGCTAGCTAACAATGGCAATCCCGCTGGCAGCGGCAAGAGCGGTTACAGGTTTGTGACGGGAGCAGGAACGGTCGCGGGCGGCGTTAACATCGGGTACACGATTCAGGCCGCGCCCATCACCGTGAACCAAACGGGAATCCGCGCCTTCTGCGCCGAGGAAGATGCGGTGATCCGGGTCGACCCCGCGGGCATCTGCTCCAATACGGAAGCAGGGATTCAGACATTCAATCCCCTCAATCAGTAAACGATCGTTCGCGATCCGAAAAGGCGGGAGCGGCAGATATGAATGCCGCTCCTGCTTGCTTTTCTGCGTATCATCTCTTCTCTTCCCTTCGCCCCCTAGGTCACCAGTTACTAAGGTTCCAGCCCTAAGTTCGAAGTTGGTAAAGAAACTGCAAGATTCTTTGCAGCCCACCCCAGCAGGTCGATTCGCGTTCGCTGGAGCATCGCATGCGTTCCCATCAGGGATTCTCGCTCATTGAGCTTCTAATCGTGGTAGCGATCATTCTGATCATTGCTGCCATCGCAATTCCAAGTCTGTTGCAGGCCCGGATGGCCGCTCATGAATCGTCTGCGGCAGGGTGCTTGAGCGCGATGAGGAGTGCCGAGGCTGCCTATTACACGGCCTACCCGAGCGTCGGCTATTCGCCCGACATTGCGTCGCTTGGAGGTCCGCCTCCCTGCACTCCGCAGGCAACCACAGCTTGTCTCATTGATAGCGGCCTGTCCTCTGCTATTCCCGGAAGTTCGGGCAAGGGCGGGTACTTTTTTCTGGCGACGGGAGTTCAGACCGGAGGGGCCACGATCAACACTGCGTACGTGACCGGTGCCGCACCGATGGTCGTACATTCGAGCGGGAATCGTGATTTTTGCTCGACGAACGACGGCGTCCTTCGCTCGCAGATGGGAAACCCAGGTGACGTGCCGGTGGCCAATCTTCCCGCCTGCGTCGCCTTTCCAGTGGCTCAGTGATGCGAAGCGTACGTCTCATATCAAACTGAGAATCCTCTCAGCACCGGAGTTCCGGGTTGGCCGTACCGATCCCGACCTGCTCTCTACTTTTGGACAGGTTGTGACCCTCGTAACTGAATGCAGGGCTTCAGGGTCCGTATGATTGCTTATAATCTTCTCGAAGTCACTCTCCAATTACGCCCAAATAATGGCTGCCATCGAAATTCTCGGCTTAGAAAAGACATACCTGGTGGGCTTCTGGCGCAAACGCCCGAAGCGTGCCCTGCTACCGCTTCATCTGACGGTGGAAGACGGAGAGATCTTCGGCTTTCTCGGCCCCAACGGCGCCGGAAAGACTACAACGCTGAAGATGCTCATGGGGCTGGTTTTTCCCACATCCGGCACAGCGAGAATCCTGGGCAAAGAGTGGACCGATCCCGAGGTCAAGGCGCAGATTGGCTTTCTTCCGGAGCAGCCGTATTTCTACGACTATCTGACCGCGCATGAACTGCTTGATTACTACGGGCAGCTCTCGGGAGTTCCAGCCAAAGATCGCAAGACTCGAGTCGAAGAGGTCCTGCAGCGTGTAGGATTGAATGACATCAAAGGCATGCCGCTGCGCAAATTCTCGAAAGGCATGCTGCAGCGCGCGGGAATTGCGCAGGCCATTCTGCACAATCCCCGGCTTGTTTTCCTGGATGAGCCGATGTCGGGGCTCGATCCTCTTGGCCGGCGCGAGGTGCGCGACCTCATTCTGCAACTGCAGCAAGAAGGCAAGACGGTCTTTTTCTCGACGCACATTCTTTCCGACGCCGAAGCTCTTTGTGACCGCGTGGCCATCATCAACAAAGGGGAACTGCGCGGAGTGGGAGCGGTGGAAGAGCTGACCAAGTCAGTATTAGGCAAGGTCGAAGTGATCTGGCAAGGAACACAACTCCCTGCCTCGTTGAAAGCCCTGGGCGCTGAATTCCATGTGACCGGCGATACCGTGCGCGCCGTGATTTCGGAAAACCAGCAGGATGCGGCCATCGACGCCCTTCGCCGGGAACGTCTACGTCTGATTTCCCTCACCCCGTTGCGCACGTCGCTGGAATCTTACTTCGTCGAGAAATTGCAGTCTCAAACCACAGCGGGGACCTCGGCATGAACGCGCGCATCGTCTACATCGCTTCGAATACGTTTCGCGAAGCCGTTCGCGACCGCGTTCTCTACAATCTGATCGCATTCGCTGTGCTGCTTTCGGCGGCGGCTATTTTCATAAGCCAGATCTCCATCGAAATCGAGCGGTTGGTGGTCATCAACCTCGGGCTGACCACGGTGTCGCTGTTCGGCGTGGTCATTGCCATTTTCGTGGGGATCGGATTGGTCTCGAAAGAGATCGAGAAGCGGACGCTTTACACCGTGCTCTCGCGGCCGGTCCGGCGGTGGGAGTTCATCGTCGGAAAGTTTTTCGGGCTGGCTGGAACGCTTGTCGTAAATACTTTCTTCATGGCGCTAGGAGTCTTCGGGGCCCTGCTCTATGTCGCTCACAAATTCTCCGGAGCCGACTTCTCGATTTTCATCGCCCTTTACTTCATTATTCTTGAATTCCTGATCATCTGCGCTCTAGCGCTGCTGTTCTCGTCGTTCTCCTCTCCACTGCTGTCGGCAGTATTCGCGTTTTCTTTGTTCGTCATCGGCAGCTTCGCAGAGGACCTCCGAGGATTCGCCACGCTGACTCACGGCCTGACTCGTTGGGTTGCTACCGGCGCCGCCTATCTGGTCCCCAACTTCTCGGCCTTGAATGTGATCGGCGCTGTCGCCCACCAGCAACCGATCGGCTGGCAACTGGTTTTGCAGAACACCTTCTATGCTCTGTTTTACACCGCGATGGCGCTGAGCGGGGCCGTTCTCATTTTCGACCGCAGGAATCTGAAATGAGTTCGCGGAAGCGTACCACGCTGGTTGCCGGAAGTTGCCTGGTGATCTCCATGCTCGCGAGCGTGATCCTGTTGCAGAATATCGATCACATTCGACCTCACGACATCGTTGATGATGCCCTGTACATCAGTTCGCCCAAAGTGTTGCAGCACGCCAGCCTCGGATTTAACGGCTTGATGGCGTGTATCTACTGGACGCGCACGGTGCAATACTTTGGCCATCGTCACTACAATCGGGAAAAGACTTATAACGAGCTTGCCCCTCTGCTCGAAATCACGGCGGCGCTCGATCCCCAACTTTTGCCTGCGTATCACTTTGGCGCCAGCTTCCTCGCACCTGCTCCGCCCAACGGGGCGGGCCAGCCCGAGCGCGCGGTTCGGTTGATGCGGTACGGGATCAGGCACAACCCCGACAACTGGCGGCTTTACTACGATCTCGGCTTTGTCTACTACACCGAGCTTCACGACTTCAAACGGGCGGGGGAAGTCTTTCTAGAGGGTTCAAAGATTCCGGGTGCGCATCCCTTCATGAAGATCCTGGCTGCGAATATGGCTGAGCACGCGCAGGATTTCAGCACGGCTCGTCTCCTGTGGAGTGCTGCGTACGAGTCGAGCCAGGAGACCAACATCCGGGAGAACGCCGTCGAACACTTGCGATCGATCCAGGTCGATGAAGATGTGACCAATCTCCAGAACGCCGTCACTCGTTTTGTACAGGCCAATGGACGCATTCCCACCAGCCTCTGGGAAGTCGTCAACGCGGAGCACTGGCGTGGCCTTCCCGTTGATCCGGACGGCAACCCATACGAACTGTCACTGGACGGCCAGGTGCTGGTCGCGAACCCTGACAATTTTCTCTTCATCACAAAGGGCATGCCCCCAGACTACAAACGGGGCACCCCAAAGTTCCACACAAAAGGCTAACCAGCCGATTTCTCCGAGTTTCTGGGACAATGTTTTCCAATGGCCTCGACACCTGGAATCTTCCCTTCCGCTCGCAGGTACTGGAGTGATTGTGTTAGCCGTTCCGGCGTGATGCGCGGTTCGTGGGAATTTCTCGCGGCGCTGTGGGAATTCCTTCGCGACTCCACTCCTTCGCGCTTGCGCTCGCGTTTTGGCGATGTCGACTACGACTGGGATTATCGGGTGAATACCACCAGCGGAGCGGTTGCCTGGCACGATCGCCTGCTCGGCGTTTTTCACTCGCCCTACCAACCCACGGAACGTGATCTGTTCCACGAAATGATGGAGGCGCTGGCGCAACACACAAAGATCAATTTCAAGGACTTCACGTTTGTCGATCTCGGTTCCGGCAAGGGACGAACTCTGCTCATGGCCTCAGATTATCCCTTTCGCCGGATTCTGGGAGTTGAACTCATCCCATCCCTGAACGAGATCGCGCAGCAGAATTTGGCGCAGTATCACAACGAGTCGCAGAAATGTTTTGCGCTGGAATCCATATGCACCGACGCAACCACATTCGCGCTACCCGAAGGCGCGCTCGTGATCTTCCTGTTCAACCCGTTCCCCGAGTCGGGTCTGCGGCGCGCCCTTGCGAACCTGCAAAAATCTCTGGATGCACATCCTCGACCGATATATGTGGTCTACCACAATCCCCAACTGGAGACCGTGTTGAATGAGACTGGCCGTCTGAAGCGGATCGCCGGAACACACCAGTACTCTGTCTTCACAGCCGCACATTGAAAGGTCAGAACGAGACCCCGATCCCCCCAGAGATCAGGTTTGTTTTCCAGTTATAGAGGTTATTGGGATTGCCCAGATCGGGGACAAACTTGAAATAGCGGCTTTCGTATGTCCCCTTCGCATACCACTTGCCGAACGTGTAGCCGAGGCTTCCTCTGACAAAATAGCCGTGATCAAGCCGCGGATTGGGCAGGATTATGACAGTCGAAGGAGGCCTGTGGAAGCGCGGCGAAAACTCCGGTGCGCCCTGGACCTCAACCCACGCCCTCTTATTGCTCATGAAGTTGTATCTGAGGACCAGCGGAAGCTCCAGCAACTCGATGGTGTCGCGAGCAAAGAACTGATTGTTCACGTTGGCCGTGGGAAGAACGATCTTCCGGACCTGAACATTGAACCCAAGGGAAAGGTCGCGAGCCTGAAACCGCGGTCCTCCAAACACCGCATATTCGCGAGCGTGATTGGCGGTATCGCTGGGCAGGCGGATCTCGCCGCCAGCCACGATGCTGGGGCGCCCCTGCTTCGCGTTGGCTCTGAGGACCGTCAACTGGCCGTCAATGCCGACCTCTAAACCGTTGACTGAAGACAGCGCGTCGAACTTGTCCGATGTCTGCCCGATATCGATTCCGAAGGTTCCTCGTTGACAATAGGCTGGAACCGAGGCCAAAACAACCACACACACGCGCACCAAGTGCGTCTTGCAGCGCTTCATCCCTGCATTTCCTCCCTTTTGGGAAAAGTAAACGCTTCCGCAGATACCAGACAGCGAGCGGCTAGTTCTTCAAACCTTCAATTCTATCTGTGAAACTTGATTCTATCTGTGGGATGCAGGAGACGGGGGAATCGTTTTGTGTATGGCGTAGGAAGCGGGCTTGTACCGTGGGACCGGGGGTCCGGCCCAGAGTGGGGCCTTCGCCAGCTTGTGGATTCCACGAGGCCGGCGAGGCTTGAGAATTACGATCCTTGCTTTTCGAAAATGCGCTCAGCTTTCTTCGCCGTCACCTTCTCTTTGCGGTAGGCGCGGGCGACGTCGCCCAGGGGAACTGGCTCGGAAACTGGGCCAAACTCCCACAATGGGCGCTCTCCTTGAGCGTAGACGTATGTGTCAGGGGCTCCGCCCACGAGCGGACGCTCGCAAGCCATAGGGGTGAGCGAAGCGTGCTGTGGATGATCGGCCATCTGAATTGGCACCGCCTGACTCGACAATGAGGCTTGGCCGAAGGCAGCGACTGAGCAAAGAATTACGGCTAAGACAAGGAACGGTTTCATAAGTTTATGCTGCAAATCCATAAATCGATACTGCAACCGACATGCCAACCGGAAGGCCTTAATTTGCTTTAGATTGCGGGCGATTCTTGAGGCGAAACGCAAGACTTTGCACATCCCACAAACCTGTAGTTTTCCTCGATTTGCCTGCCGCGCTCCGGTCGGTGTATGGTTCCCGCTGAACAGTGTGGTTGGAGTAAAGAAATGCGCGCACTCGCTGATGCAGTCCATCACGCCCTATGCCGCCTCAGCCACGCGGCCATGTCGATTCTGATCGCCTACTTGCTGGTTGGTTTTGTTTGGGCACAGACCGACTGTGCCGACGGCAACGGCATACTCGACAACACTCCGCTGAAAGGGATGACAAATCGGGAATTGATTCAGAAGTTTTCCGCACAAGAGACCAAGGTCAAAGAGACCAGATCCCACTACACCTACACGCAAGACGTGCTGGTGCAGACGCTGAACGGCAATTCAGTCGATGGCCAGTTCCACGAGATTACCAACGTTTCGTACGACGAGAAGGGCAAGCGGGTCGAGAACGTCAAGTTTTCGGAAGTGCCAACCCTCCAAGGTGTACAACTCTCGGCGCAAGACATTGACGACATTCGTGTGTTCATGCCCTGGATACTGACCGCCGATCAATTGCCGGACTACACAATCACCTATGCAGGACGGCAGCATGTCGACGATCTCGACACCTACGTCTTCCATGTGGAGCCTGCGAAGGAGGAAAAGAACAGACGCTACTTCCAGGGTCGCGTATGGGTGGACAATCGCGACCTGCAGGTCGTGAAGCTATGCGGAAAGACTGTACCCGAGCAAATTCGGCGTAAGAAGAAAGATCCAATTGAGGTTCGTCCCACCTTTGTGGGATACCGGCAGCTGGTGGACGGATACTGGTTCCCCGCGTACGCACGGGTGGATGACACACTTCATTTCGGAGTGCAATCGGTTCATCTGCGCGAGGTCGTTAGGTTCAAGGACTATAAGCGGCGAGAACCCTCTGCCGCTGCGGTATCAAAACCGTAAAGGCCTATCCTGCCGGGAAATCAGAACAGCACTTGAAGCATGATTTCAGGTATGCTGTACTGCACCTATGGCTGAAGAGAAAGAAAAGAACCGCGCCAAAGACATCATCCTCTGGATCATCACCGTCGCCTTGGTGGCTTTGGCGATCTTCTGGTACCAGAAACCGAGATAGTTTTGGCGGAGATCGTCAGCATTCGTCGTGATCCTTTCGGGCCCGCTGTGGGCTACGTCCGCATTTTCGCCGCACAGGGTTAGGCTCTGTCCGTCGGTCCAACGGCCCCTACCGTTAGTCTTGCCGATTCGAATCGGATCAAATCCCCCAACGCGTGTTTACAAATCTCTTGGATAGGGCAGAGCATACAACCTCCCAGGCTCGAGCGGATCACCATAACCCTGCTCATGGGATTCTTGTTAGGCTGAGCGGCCTTCGATCGGGTAAGATACTTCGGCCGCGAAAGAGGCGTTACGCGGGGTGCTGTGCGGCACACAGCAATGTGTCCATTCACGCGTCCCATTCGCTGAATTCAAACTTCCACTCATGAATCGCGAATATCACAAAGGCTACAGCCAGGAATTACACCGCGACATGGAAGCGCTCGTCTTCGGGCACGCCGGGACGCCGGTGCTCGTCTTTCCCACATCCATGGGAAAATTCTTCGAATACGAAGACCGCGGAATGATTGGCGCCCTTGCGCCAAAAATCGAGCGCGGCGAGATTCAGGTGTTCTGCCCCGATGGCATCGATTCCGAGAGCTGGTACAACAAGGGTGTCCATCCGCGAGTGCGGGTCATGCGCCATTTGCAGTACGAGCGCTACCTCCTGCACGAATTCCTGCCGTTCATCCGCTGGAAGAACCAGGCCTGGCAGTTGGGAGTAACGGGCTGCAGCTTCGGCGGCTACCATTGCGTGAACTTCGCCCTGAAGCATCCCGATATCGTGACCCATTGCGTGAGCATGAGCGGCGCCTTCGATATCCACCAGTTTCTGGATGGCTACTACGACGACGACTGCTACTTCAACAATCCGCCGGATTACATCCCCAATCTGACCGACGATTGGTTCCTAAGCCGCTATCGGCAAATGAAGATTGTGCTGGGATCGGCGGACTGGGACATGTGCCTGGATCAGAACGTCAAGTTCTCGGCAGTCCTGAATGGCAAAGCGATTCCCCACTGGTTGGACATCTGGAATGACAATTCAAAGCATGATTGGCCGCTGTGGTTGAGGATGGCGGTGAAGTACTTTTGATTCTATTCGTAGAGACGTAGCTTGCTACGTCTCTTTTGTCCACGAGCAAGAGAGGTTGCAAGCAACGTCTCTACGGAGTGAGTGATGAAAAAGATCGGGATTTTGTTTGGTATGGAAAGTACCTTCCCGCCGGCGGTGGTCGAGAAGATCAACTCGATGAAAGTAGATGGCGTCACGGCGGAGTTCGTGAAAATCGGCGGCATCCGAATGGATGAGCCGAAGAAATACGACGTCATCATCGACCGCATCTCGCAGGATATCCAGTTCTACCGCGCCTATCTGAAGAACGCGGTTCTGCATGGGACGATCGTCGTCAACAATCCGTTCTGGTGGACCGCCGACGACAAGTTCTTCAACTACTCACTGGCGCACAAGATGGGCGTAGCGATCCCGCCGACGGTGATCCTGCCGCACAACAAACATCCCGAAGGTACAACCGATCAGTCGATGCGCAACCTGATCTTCCCATTGAACTGGCAGGAAACCTTCGACTACGTCGGCTTCCCTGCGTTCCTCAAGCCCTATTCCGGAGGCGGATGGAAGCACGTCTACAAAGTGCACTCTCCGGAGGAATTGTTCCATCATTACAACCAGACCGGCGACCTGTGCATGACGTTGCAGCGCGGCGTCGAGTTTGAGGAATACTACCGTTGCTACGTGGTGGGACAAGAAAAAGTTCACATCATGAAGTACGACCCCAAGGCGCCGCATCACGAGCGGTACGTAAAGGGAAATCCGCCGCCGTCCTCTCAAGCGCTCCGCGACCGCATGGAGAACGACGCACTGGCTCTATGTCGCGCGTTGGGGTATGACCTAAACACGGTGGAATTCGCGGTCGAAAACGGTGTCCCCTACGCGATCGATTTCCTGAACCCAGCACCGGATGCCGACGTGAATTCCGTGGGTCAGGAGAACTTCGACTGGATCGTGGACGTCGTTGCCGAAATGGCTGTCAAGATGGCGCAGAGCGGAGCAAGTCCCGTGAAAGAGCTGCGCTGGTCAGAATTCCTCGCTGGAAGCACGAAGGCGGCGAAGTAAATGGAAGACGCTCTCAGCAAGAATCGTTTCTTGTGGGGTCTGCTACTCGCGTGGGCACCGTGGGTTCCCACGGTGATTGGGATCGGCTACATGTTCGTTGGATTGAACAACTCCAAAGCAACCGGACTCGCTGCGGTGGCTGGGGGTATGGTCGAACTGTTGGTTTGGTGGGGAATCGCAACCCTGATCATCTCGCAAGTCGCGGCGATCGTATGGTTGTTCCGCTCGTTCTCTGGTGCCCACATTTCGCGCAGCCTGATGGCCGCTGTGTCCATCTTTGCCAGTGGATTGATGCTTTTCCTCGTATTCGCATTCCTGTTTTGGGGGCGCCGCATCTTGGAACCAGCAACCTCCCGGTAACTCATTCAGGAGGCAAAGTAAGCGCACACCGAGTTGACCGCGCATTTCTCACATTTCGGGTTACTCCGTTTGCAGGTCTCCTGACCGTGAGTCTTGAACAATAGATAGGCCCGCGTGCGAGCATCGAATTTTTCAGGGACCTCGGCCGCGATGGCGCGCTGTGCATCACGATAAGCGGCGGCATAGTTCTGTCCTTCGGTGCCTTTCAAAATCCGTTCCGTCACATGCACGCAATTCGACGGAACAGCCGCTAGCGGGACAATTCCGGCAAACAGGAGAATTCGGTCGGCCCCCGGATCGGCAATGCTGTGAAAACTCTTCAGAATTTTCCGTGCTTTCGCGATGGGTCCCACTAGCGCCGCACGAAGATCGCCTCCGAACTCATCTTTGACCCGCATGGCAAGTTCCTTGAGGCGCTGGGCTCGCAACTCCGGGACCATGCCCCCGGCCTTGAGCGCGGCCGCAATCTTCGCAGGGCTGGCGGCAAGCAGTTGCTGCGGTTCGATCCCAACCTGCTGTTTCAGGTTCTTCCAGCCCTTTTCGCAGGCCGCGTCGCTTGCCGGATACCCGCAGTACCACCAGACAAGAAACTCATACGGGTCTACTGGGAAGCCTGGCTCCTGCGGGCCGTAAAACTTCTCCAGCCGGTTCAGAACATCAAGAACGGAAATTCGAGATTGAGCCACTGAGGACGAGATGTTACTTTGGGTGCCGATGGCGCGCAAGCTGCGCCGGAGTTTCGCTGCAACCGAACTCATCAATAAGGGCTATCGCGATGAAATCTGGCAAGGCCGCAAAGACGGTGGATGAGTATCTGGCGGGCACACCCGAGCCAGCCCGCGCCACCCTGAAACACATTCGCGCTGTGATCAAGTCCATTGTGCCCAAGGAAACGACTGAAGTGATCAGCTACCGTATCCCGATGTTCAAGTACAAAGGAATGCTGGTCGGCTATGCGGCCTTCGCCAAGCACTGCAGCCTCTTCCCTACGGGCTCCGGCGTGATCGAGAAGTTCGCGAAGGAACTGAGGCCCTACCGCACTTCAAGGGGCACCATTCAGTTCCCTTCGGATAAGCCTCTGCCCGACGCCCTGCTGAAGAAAATCGTAAAGCAGCGGGTTAAGGAAAATCGGGAATGGGACTAACCCTTCTCAAAATACCTTTCGGGCGTTGTTATACTGTTAGAGCCTAGTTTCTCCCACCTGCCGGGTGGGTAGTCAAAGCTTTGGATTCCTGGCCAGATTCGCGGGCGAGGCCCCCGCGCCACACATTCTTATGTTGCCGACATTCACCATCGGAATCGAGGAAGAGTATCAAACCATAGATCCGGTCACGCGGGATCTACGCTCGCACATT
>Ga0209698_10006395_pt1 | contig 12529 bp, 13 predicted proteins | sample LitLauG_LLR_2012_FD_187203 | JGI IMG/M metagenome (GOLD analysis project Ga0209698, IMG submission 187203) | Freshwater sediment microbial communities from Pennsylvania, USA - Little Laurel Run_MetaG_LLR_2012 (SPAdes) (version 2) | ecosystem: Environmental > Aquatic > Freshwater > Creek >...
TGTTCTGTTTCCCCCTAAATCCCTGCCCCAGAATCACCTAGGCCACCCAAAATTTCTCCCGACCGCCTATAATTTCTGCTCACGGTTCCCCTGATTCTCCGTCTATTCCTGTGCAAGCCCGGATAGGACAGTAACTTGCCGGGCAGGTAGAGGACACGACGACAGATGCCGGCCAACGTTTTGGTTGTACCCATTGCGGTTGGCGCGCGGGCCCGCTCGATTCAGAAAGCCGAGCGGACGGAGAGAGTCAGCGGTAGTCAGGACCCAACAGGCCGCATGGCTGGGCTAGATCGCCAGACTCAAGATCGCCGCATCGATGACACGATGCTCATTCGCGATGCGCAGCGCGGGAACCGCGCCGCATTCGAGGAACTCGTTCGTCATTACGACCAGGCCGTGCTGCGCCTGGCTCTCCATCTTACCGGCACCGAACAGGACGCCCAGGACGTCTACCAGGACGCCTTTCTGAAGGCGTACAAGAACATCGGCAACTTTCGGTTCGAGTGTTCCTTCTACACGTGGATTTACCGGATCGTGACCAACTTGTGCCTCGATCACCTGCGCAAGAAAAACGTGCGCAAGGAAGATGCACCGGTGGCGAAAGACTCCGATGGCGGCGAATACGACCTGCTCGATCAGGTCGCCGACGGCCGGGCGGGCGCGAATCCGGAGCGTGATCTCATGCGGCGGCAGTTGGGATCGCGAATTGCTGGAGCACTGGAGAAACTGACGCCGCGCGAGCGCATGGTCTTTGAGTTGAAGCACTATCACGGACTGAAGCTGCGCACGGTCGGCGAGATCTTGCATACAACGGAAGAGACCGCCAAGAACACTCTCTTCCGCGCCACGCAGAAACTGCGCGGCGCCCTGGCGGACATGCGATAAGGCACGAACCATGCGGAGACAGCCGCCTCGGCTGTCTCGCAAGGCGAAGCCGAGCGCCCAAGGCGATGGCGCCAAGGACGAGAAGTTCAACGAAGGTGGCACTATGAAGTGTGAATGGGTTCGAGAAAGTATCGTGTTTCAGGTTTATGGCGAGCTGGCCGATGACGCCCGCCACGAACTGGAGATGCACGTAGCCCGCTGCGCCGACTGCGCAGCCGAACTGAAGGCTGAGCAGGATTTCCATGCCCTGCTTTCGCAGGATCGCGCTGCTGATCCGACGCCCAACCTGCTGGCCGCTTCGCGCATGCGCCTGCAGGAAGGGCTCGAGACGGCCCAGCAAGGCAGCGTCTGGAGCAAGTGGGCATTCGATCCAGCAAATTGGCTCCGGCAAATGCGATTCTCCCCGGCATTGGCTTCCGCGATTCTGATTCTCGGATTCGCGGTTGGCGTGGGGACGGCCTACAAATTCGTGGGCCCGCACTCCGCTGCCAGCGGCGGACAAACTGCTCGAATCGATAGCACCACGACCGTTCCCACCGAAGCTTCCATCGCCGGCATCAATTCCGTGACCCAAGTCCCCGGCACCGATCAAGTCAGCATTAAGTTCAACACCGTAGTCCCGCAGGAAGCGCAGGGTTCGCTGAACGATCAGAAGATCCAGCAACTGCTGCTCTACGCAGCGCGCAACAACTACAACTCCGGCGTGCGCATGGATTCCGTCGGACTGCTCACGCAGAATCCGACAGACGCACACTTCCGCGATGCTCTGATCTACGCCCTGCAATACGACTCGAACCCCGGCGTGCGATTTAAGGCGATCGATGGCCTTGGACCATACGTGAAAGACGATACGAGTGTCCGCGATGCGGTGCTGAGAGCGCTGGTGAATGATACGAATCCCGGCGTGCGTACGGAAGCGTTGCGTTTGATCGAGCCGGTGAAGGCCGATGGCAGCGTGCGCGGTGTCCTCATGACTTTGGCGGCAAAAGATTCAAGCCAGTACATCCGTTCGCAGGCCCGAACGTTACTGGCCCAGTTGCCCGAGATTGATTAGTAACCCGGTAGCGCCGGCCTCTGGCCGGCTGGCGCGAAGGCGACTCGCCTTCGCCTGTTCGGCGAGCGGCGCTGCTGAAACTGAAAAGAGGTGGTTCATTTGAAACGCGCGCTACAAATCGTTGGGTTGGCCCCAGTGCTGGCCCTGCTTGTGCCAATCGCATTGGCGCAGGAAACACATGTATCCCGCGAAGGCGGTGCCTGGGGACAAGAGGTCACGGGCTCGCTGGCCGGGGTTCGGATTTTGCGAGTTAAGACTGATATGGGCTCGGTGATCGTTCATGGCGGGCAACAGCAAGGCATCAATTATGTTGTTCATACGCGTGCTTATACTTCCTCAGAGCAGGAAGCTCGCCGCCAGTTCGAAGCCTTTAAAGTCACGGCCTATATAAAGGGAGACACCGCCTGGATCGTCGGCGACTGGCAGGGAAGGCAGCCGCGGCATTTTTCCGGCGAGTTCTCCATTAACGTGCCCCGCGAAATTGCGGTGCTGAAACTGGAAACTGACGGCGGAAACGTCGAGGCTAGGGGCGTCTCCGGCAAGGTGGAAGCGGAAAGTGGCGGCGGCGCCATTCGCGTCGATGACGTCGGCGGCGGCGTTAGCGCAGAGACTGGTGGTGGATCGATCGAGGTCGGCACCGTTAGCGGCGACATTGGATTGCACACCGGCGGCGGTTCCATCGAAGTGCATCAGGCCAATGGCAAGATCGTGGCAGAGACCGGCGGCGGAACTATTGAGATTCAGTCCGGTGCTCAGGGCGCGATCATTGAAACCGGCGGCGGCAACATCAGTGTGCGTCACTGTAATGGTAAGGTAAAAGCCTCCACCGGCGGCGGAACCGTGGATCTCGGCGACATCGGCGGTCCCGTCGAAATCGATACCGGCGGCGGTACCATCCGCCTCAGTTCGGCCAAGGGACACGTTCACGCCGAAACTGGCGGCGGCGGCATCGAACTTTACGGAGTCCCCTCGGCGCAAGCTGAAACCGGCGCCGGTGGCATCACCGTGAAGCTGGTGAATACCGGCGGGGAACGCCGCGACTCCGATCTCGAGACCTCGGCTGGCGACATCACGGTATACATCGGTTCCGATGTTGCCGTGGACGTGCGTGCCAGCGTCGATATCGCCAACGGACACAAAATCAGTTCCGACTTTGGCGACATTCACATCCACAGTGAAGGGGATTGGGGCGCGAAAACCTACACTGCGGAGGGCAAGTTAAACGGAGGCGGCCCGCTGCTCAAGGTACACACCTCGACTGGCGACATCTGCTTCCGCCGCGCCAAATGATACCGTAGCGCCGGCCTCTGGCCGGCTGTCGCGAAGGCATCTTGCCTTCGCGACAGAGTTTAGTCTCGGCATTATCGAGCAAGTTAAGAGGATACAGACCATGCGCAAATACATCGTAGCAAGTCTGGTGTTGCTGCCACTGCTTCTTACTTTTTCGCATGCTGCCCAGAACTGGACCGTCGATCCTCCCGGCCAGCCTTGGGTCGTCTCCAGTGAAGACAGCGGCACAGGTGCGTATCTCGGAGTTGACATCAGCGACGTCACTACCGAGCGCCTGAGTGCGTTGAAACTGAAAGAAGAAAAAGGCGTCGAGGTCACCATGGTGGACCAGGACGCACCAGCCGGCAAGGCTGGCATCAAGGAGCACGATGTCATCCTGACCATGAACGGCACCACGGTCGAAAGTGGCGCTCAGTTGCGCCGCATGATTCACGAGACGCCCGCGGGCCGCATCGTCGCTTTCGGCATCAGCCGCGATGGCCAGCCTATGACAGTGAAAGTACAACTGGCTGACCGCAAGAAGGAATACGCCTACGGCCCCAAGATGAAGGACTTCCACTTTGAAATGCCCGACATCCACGTGATGCCCGACGTTGACATCCCCTCCATCAATATGGTGGTCGTGACCACGTCGGCTCGCAGCGGCCTTATGGTCGAAAACATCACGCCACAGCTGGGCGAATTCTTCGGCGTGAAGAATGGGAACGGCGTGCTTGTGCGCTCTGTCGAGAAAGGTAGCCGCGCCGAAAAGGCCGGTTTTCGAGCCGGAGACGTGATCGTGAAAGTGAACGATCAGACCGTGCACGATACCAGCGACTTCACGCACGCTGTAAAGTCGCGCAACGGGAACACCGTCAACGTCGGCGTCGTCCGCGACAAGAAAGAACAAAACCTCAGCCTGCAACTGCCTGACCGCAAGAGTTCGAGCCTGTTCCAGGAAGAGACTTTCGACGAACCCCTGCTCAACGCCGACTCCGCTGTCGAACTGAGTGAACTCAAGGACGAGCTGGCCAAACTCCGCCCACAAATGGAATTGGCCAGCGAAAACGCCCGCAAAGCTGCCGAAGAATTGCAGAAAACCTGGTGCGAGCAGCAGCGCAAGTTCCAGGAGAAGGCCAAAGAAGAGGCCCAGAAGCAGCAGAAGAAATTCAAGAGCGAGCAGAACAAACTACAGCGCCAGCTCGAACGCATGACCCAGGAACTGCGCGGCAGTTGGCTGGAAATCTAACTCACGGTCGCGGAGATCGCATTCTTCTCCGCGACCTTCCCGTACCACCGCCCTGATTCTTTCAGCGTGCGCTTCCCGGTCTTGAAGTCCACGTACGCCAGCCCGAAGCGCTGGCCGTAGCCCTCCGCCCATTCGAAGTTATCCAGCAGGCTCCACGCATGATATCCGCGGATGTCCGCACCTTCGGCGATCGCTCGCGCCAAAGCTGCCAGATACTGGTTGTGATAATCGATTCGCCGTTGATCGCGGATCACTCCACTGGCGTCCGGGCCATCGTTATACGAACATCCGCTCTCCGTGATCTCGATGACTGGACGGTTGTAGTCCTTCGTAATCCGCGTCACGATATCGTAGAGAGCCTTCGGCCATACCTCCCAGCCGATGGCCGTCTTCGGCCCCACCTGCCCGCCATCCATCTTTACCGGGAATAACCACTGTTGAAAATGCGCCGCCCGTTCCATCGCTCCCGGTGCCGACGCGATCGTGCGGTAATAAAGGTTGATCCCGATAAAATCCAGCGGCGTCTTGATCTTCTCCATGTCGCCGGACTTGATACCCATCGCCGTTTCCGGAAGATAGGTCAGAGCTTCGGGATACTTCCCTCGGAGCGCCGTATCCAAGAACCAGAGATTCGTCACCGCGTGCGCACGCTCTGCCGCCACTTTGTCCGCCTCAGAGTCGGTTGCCGGTTCGCATGGCGACATGCTGAACGCCGTTCCTGCACGCGCTCCCGGACGCACCGCTTTCAGTGCCCGAAATCCCGCACCCTGCGCCAGGTTCACCACATGCGTCGCGCGCAGAAAATCCAGCAGGCTGGTGTGACCCGGAGCGTGTTCGCCTTCCAGATATCCCAGGTCCACAAACGCATCTGGCTCATTGAAGATCATCCAGTCCGAAACTCGATCGCCCAGAGCCTGTGCCATGATCTGCACGTAATCGGCAAATCGTCCAGCCGTATCGCGATTCGGCCACCCACCCGCATCCTGCAACACCTGCGGCAAATCCCAGTGATACAGCGTTACAAACGGCCGGATATGCGCCTCTAGCAGCGCATCGACCAGGCGGCTGTAATAATCCATTCCCTTGGAATTCGCCGCTCCCGATCCACTCGGCTGAATGCGCGGCCATGAAATCGAAAACCGGTAGCTATTCAGGTTCATCGCCTTCATCAGCGCGAGATCTTCGCGCCAGCGATGGTATGAATCGCATGCCACATCGCCCGTATCGCCATTCTTGATTTTTCCCGGAGTGTGCGAGAACCGGTCCCAGACCGATTCGCCCTTCCCGTCATCCTTCCAGGCGCCCTCGATCTGATACGAAGCGGTCGCCGTGCCCCAGAAGAATCCTTTTGGAAATGTAACCGTCGTCGGAAGGCCGAGTTGTCCAATCTTCCCGCTTGTGGATGGAGATGTAGCTCCGCTGGCTTGGGAAGACTTGCTGCACCCCAACGACAAGGCAGAAAACCCTGCGGCTGCGCCCGCCCCGAGAATCGATCTGACAAACCTGCGGCGTGTTAAACGCAAATGAAACCTATACTCCTGTGAGAATTGTTAAAGGCCCTGACATCAATTGTGCTTGATAAACTTCCCGTTCTTCTGCCCGCTCAACGAATTGTAAAGCGTCTCCAGAAAAGCGTCTTCGCTGATGAACTCCCCCGAAAACTTCTTCCACGGGTCGAGCAGCTTCGCCTGCTTCATCTGGTCCAGAGTCTTCCCATCTTTCAATGCCTTCGCTACTACTTCGCGGGTCGCCTTCAGCATCGCCAGATACGGCTTGACGTCCTCGACCGTCGAGATCGGCCCGTGCCCCGGAATGATCTTCACGTCAGCTGGCACCTGCGCCAGCACCTTCTCCACGCCGTCAATCATTCCATCAATGCTTCCGCCGCTATCCACATCGATGAACGGAAACCCATAGGTCACGAAGTCGTCACCCATGTGCACTACATTCGATTTCGGAAAGAAAATCACCGAGTCCCCGTCCGTGTGCCCCGCCGGCATATACAGCGCGCGAATGTCTTCTCCATTCAGGTGCACGGTCACATCGTGATCGAACGTGATAATCGGCAGCGCCTCCTTCGGCTGCGGTTTCGCCTCAAAGCGCACCGCCCCGCCGTTGCCCGCCTGGCCGCCCATTTCCAGCCGCTTGCGCACGTTGTCATGTGCGATGATCGGCGCCTGCTTCTGGAAGTAAGCGTTCCCGCCCGTGTGATCTTCGTGATAATGCGTGTTGATGATGAAGCGCACCGGCTTGTCCGTGATCCCCTTGAGCGCGCTCTGAATCTTATCGGCCAGCGGCGCAAACTGATCGTCCACCACGACGATTCCGTCCTCGCCCACCGAAGCTCCGATATTTCCACCCGCTCCCGCCAGCATGTAAACGCTTCCAGCAACCTTCGTGACCTTAATCTCCACTTTGCTGAAGTCGTCGTTCTGCGCGGCCGCCAACCCACACGCGCACACAGCTGCCAGCACAAGCGAAAATGTTCGCATCGTAGCCATGCCCCTTTCACACCGCCGGGACATTCTAGCGAAAAAGTGAAAGCAATGAAGGAAAGAACGTACGACGTTCACGCGGCACTGCGGACCGGCTCATCTGTTAACTAGCCGCTGGCCCCTGGACTCTTACCCCCGCTATTCCGGATTCAAGCTATCAAACACCTTCCAAAGCTTATCCCCGCCCGCGCGATAAATCGCCCACCCCGTCCCCGCATCCGTCGTTTCCCGGAATAGCAACTCCCCGCGCCCATCGCCATCTGCGTCTACCGCGTCCACCAAATCGAGCTTCGGCGTGATGTCGAAATGATATTTGTCCGTGACCGCCGAATGGATCACACGCAGATTTCCATAAATATCCGGATACGCCGCCAGCAGAATCGAATACTGCAATTCAGTCTGCGTGCCCGATTGCGGTGTCCCCTCAGGAGGCGGCGGCAGATGGGCCTCCGCGCTGAACACGATCACCGGCTGATTGTTCGTCCAAAGATCGTACGCGAGCATCTGGACGCTGCCGAAAATCGGCTCGACCGTCTTCTTTGTCGCTGCCTTTTTTCCCTTCGGCCCCACACTTGTCGGAGCGATTTTCGCCTTCGACTGTTCCTCCACGTAGGTGCGAAGTTTCTGCTTGGCGAGATCCATTATCTGTGCGCGCCGGTCCGCCTCTTCGCCCTGGATCCACTGAAAGCCGAATGATCTCGGCTCGGGCCCGCCCGCATCCGAAATCGCGGGGATCAAGTCTACCGGCCCCGTCGTCACCGCTGCCAAGACAACCTTTCCCTTATCGGCCGACGGCCTCGTTCCGGGTTTGCTGTAGCCGGGAATTTCCTCGTCTGCAAAAGATTCCACCGGCTTGCCGCGCCGCAGCTTCGGACGGTTCTCCTCACTCGCCCCACTGTCCGACGCCGGAATCTTTGCCGCGGCATCTGTCTTCGCATTTCCCGTCTTCGCGTCGTCCGACTTCGAATCCCCCTTGCTGTCACTCCCATTTTTCGGCGCAGCCGAATCCGGCGTCGACGCCGTCGGCGCACTCTGCCCCGATCCACCCTGCCCCGCGCCTCCATCCGAAGTGGTGGCAGGCTTGCTCAACCGCGGAGGCTCATCGCTCGAAGACGAACCCGAAGGTGCCGGATTACTCGGCCCTGGCTGTTTCGCCGCCGGTGGCGTATCTTTGGTCGCATTCGGATTCTTCGTCAATCGCGGTGGTCCCTCGCTCGCACTGAGTCCCACCGGCGCCGCTTCTGCCTTCATCTCTTTGTGCGCCGCTTCGGTTCCCGCGGGCAGCCATTGTCCGGTTCCGATCCACGGCGCCTGTACGTTCGACGAATTGCTGTGCAGCGCGCTGCTCACGGTAAACAGTCCCAAAGAATTTCCCGTGCGCTCCCCTTCATAGACGGTCCCCGAATCCAGAGCCATCGGAACAGGGTTAGCCTTGTACGCGCTCGCGTCGTAAAACTTCCCATTCACCATGATCGCCACCGGTACGATCGACGCTTTGCCATTCGCCGACATCTGCAGCACCGCCACCGCCCGCGGGCCCGTGTCCTTCTTACTCTTGGGCTTTCTCTCTCCTGGGAAGATCTGCGGACGCTCCTCCTGCGCCCTCATCATCCCACCGAACCCGCAGATGCACCCTAGCAACGCCCCCGCCAACAGTCCACGGTATAGAATCTTTCGGATTAGTATTTGGACCGGCATCGTCACACTTGCCCGAGTCCGTGATTGATTTCGAGAGATGGCCATGAATATCAATGATAAAGCTCCTGATTTCACTTTGCAGGACGAGAACGGCAAAAACGTAGCTCTGAAAGACTTCCGCGGCAAGACCGTGATCCTGTTTTTCTATCCCCGCGCCAGCACCCCCGGTTGAACGGTTGAAGCTCGCGGGTTCCGCGACTCATATAGACAGATTCAAAAGACCGGCGCCGTGCTGCTTGGCGTATCCCCGGATTCGCCCGGGGCGCAAAAGAAATTTGCCGACAAGGAAAAATTACCCTTCACCTTGCTGGCCGACGCCGACAAGAAAGTCGCCATCGCCTTCGACGTCCTGAAGGAAAAAAACATGTATGGCAAGAAAGTCATGGGCATCGTCCGCACTACTTTCGTCATCGGCCCCGACGGCAAGATCGAGCATATCTTCGAAAAAGTGAAGGCCGAAGGGCACGCGGAAGAGGTTCTGGCGTATCTCAAGGACTCTAAGAAAGCGGCCTGAAGGAACAATTCCTGCTCGCCAACCGTACCTTAATGGTGGAGCAGCCTTTTTACCGCCTCGTCTTCTGGAGGAAGTCATGCGCAGTCTTCTTAGGACCATCGCACTCTCCGTATTTCTGCTGCTCATCGCGTACCCCGCGACCCTGGCCGCCGACGATCACGGTTCGATCGTGATCGTCTTCAAAGACGGCCACCGCCAGACCTTCGCCTTGAACCAGATCGCCAGCATCGACTTCAAGGCTCCCGCAGTCGTGGTGTACAAAGACGGCCGCCGCGAGAAAATCGTGGCCGAGATCGCCCGCATCGAGTTCGACACCGCCGGCGTCGGCACGACCATGCCAACCCGCGCACACTACATTGGCAAATGGGAAGTCGGCGACGGCAATGGCCACACCTTCTTCATCACGCTCGATGATGACGGCGACGCCAAGAAAACCCTCGGCGTCCCCCATGGAACCTGGACTCTCGTCGACGGCGAAGCCCGCATCGCCTGGGACGACGGGTGGCATGACGCCATCTGCAAAGTCGCTGGCAAGCATGAGAAGCGTGCTTTCGAACCCGGCAAGTCCTTCGACGATAAGCCTTCAAACGTTACCGAAGCCCACAACACCCAAGCGAAGCCGATCTAAAGATCCAGCTGGGCGGATCATCTCGGCCCACGTGGAGACGGCCATGTTGGCTCGTGTGGAGACGGCCGCCTCGGCCGTCCAGCGACGGCGAAGCCGAGCGTCGCCTTCCACGAACCCACCCCTTACAATTATCCCTGATCCAATGCCCCCTCCCATCCACCCTCTCCCCCGCTCCTTCTTCGCCCGCACTCCTCGCCGCGTCGCCCGCGACCTTCTCGGCAAGATTCTGGTCCGCCAAACCCCGGATACTCTCCTCACCGCCCGCATCGTAGAAGTTGAGGCCTACCTAGGTGAAAAGGATCCCGCCGCCCACGCCGCCGCCGGACAGACTCTGCGCAACGCCGTTCTCTTCGGTCCGCCAGGCCACGCCTACGTTTACTTCATCTACGGAAATCACTACTGCCTGAACGTCTCCTGCGAGCCCGAAGGCCGTGCCGGAGGCGTCCTCTTCCGCGCTCTCGAACCCCTCTCTGGTATTGAAGAAATGGCCCGGGCCCGCAGCGTCGAAGTCCACACCTCTCGCGATCTTCCCAAACTTACCAGCGGCCCCGGTCGTCTCGCCCAGGCGTTCGGCATCACCCGCGCCCGCGACAACGCCTGCGATCTCACCGATCCCGCAAGCACCCTGTGGATCGGCGACGATTGCGATCGGCCCCGCAAAATCCTGATCACCCCCCGCATCGGCATCACCAAGGCCGCCGCCGACCTCCTCCGCTACGTGATCTCAGGAAACGCCTTCGTCTCAGGAAGAATCAGGGGCCAGAGGCCAGCCATCAGTGATTAGGAATGTGATCAGTGTCCGTTCTCAGCCTGCCCGATCGATAGCACCTAATCACCAACCGCCGACCCCTGGCCCCTGACATCTGACCCAAGCCCCGTGCCCCCAATCACAAACACCCTTGACACCGGGTGTAGACTATCCTGCGGGTTCGAGAGAAGCCCAAAAGCCGCATCAGTCAAGGCTTTTGGCCACCCACCCTGATCCCCTGGATTGCTCTGGATTTGACCGCAACTCTCAGGTAGCGCCAGTCATCTACTGGCTAGGAGCCCGCGTGTCCCGCCTTCCGCGATTATCGTTGATCGTGGCCTTCGCGATTTTAGCCCTCGTCACTCCCGTGCTCAGAGCCGCCGAAGGTGCCGTCACCGCCGCTCCCGCACCTTCTTCGCTCATCTTCGTTGGCTTCGTCGGCGGATTCGTCCGCCACGATAATCCTCATCACGGCCCGGTTCTGCTCGCTAAGCGCCTCCGCCAGACCGCCCCTAAAGATGCCTACATCGAAGTTTTCGAGAATCGTCACCGCAAGGCCGCCTACAAGAAGATCCTCCAGGTTCTCGATCGCGATCGCGACGGCACTTTAAGTGAAGCCGAAAAATCTCAGGCCCGCATCGTCCTCTTTGGACAAAGCTGGGGAGGTTCTGCCGTCGTCCTCCTGGCTCGCGAACTGGCTCGCATCGGCATCCCCGTGTTGCTCACGGTTCAGATCGACAGCGTCGCCAAGTTCTGGCAGAAAGATCGCGTGATTCCTGACAATGTCGCCGCTGCCGCAAACTTTTATCAGCCACACGGCTTCATCCACGGACGCTCCCAGATCACCGCCGCCGATCCCGCCAGAACGGAAATCCTCGGCAACTACCGCTTCGACTACAAGGAAACTCCTGTCCGCTGTAAAGGCATGTCCTGGTACGATCACGTGATCACTCCCGGCCACATGCAAACCGAGTGCGATCCCCGCCTCTGGGGTCAGGTCGAAGACCTTGTCCGCGCACGCATTGAGCTGAATAGCACAATCGTTGCCGCCGCGCCCGTGAGCGAGAATGACGCGCCTTCCGTGACAAATCCTCGCTGACTCCTCCTCACCAATACAAGGGATTTGAAAGGGCGCGGCTTCCAAGCCGCGCCTTACCAGCAACAAAATGAGCGGCCGCTGTAGCGGCTGGGGGCTGGAATGCGACGCCCATTTCGCAGTAGGATGAGCGTAGACAGCCTGTTTCCATTGGCTGCCGATTGCCATTTGGGGGAGGAAACTGCAATGAGGAAATCCACCTTCCTTCAAGCCCTGCTCGTGACACTCATCTCGATTTCAATTCTTTTCCTTTCCACACCCGTGCTCGCTCAACATGGCGGCGGTCACGGTGGCGGCGGAAGCGGCGGAGGTTTTCATGGTGGCGGTGGTGGGGGATTTCATGGTGGCGGCGGAGGCGGCTTCCACGGCGGCGGCTACTCTGGCGGTGGATACCACGGTGGCGGCTACGGCGGCGGATTCCATGGTGGCAACGCTTACGGCGGATATCACGGATCGTACGCAGGCCGCGGCTACGGTGGCATGCATGGCGCCCTAGGCGCGCGTTCCTCGCATCCTTGGTCTTGGGAAGGACACGCTGTTGGCGCCCACAACGCCTCCCCGGGCTGGCACTCGTTCGCCGGTTCGGCTGGAGCCAGGCCTGGTAACTTTGGCGCGAGCGCGAGATCGGGCGCTGCAAATCTGAATGGAAGAGCCGCGGGCTCGGGCAACCGAGCAGCCATCGCCGACGGCAACTGGCATTCTTTCGGCGCTCCTGCCTCGATGCACGCGTCGTTGGCATCTACCGCGCGGCCATTCCCTGGCGCATCGCTGAACCATTTCGGGGTCAACCACGCCGGCCTGAACCATGCCGCATTTTTCTCTGGAACCGGCGCCTGGCGCGCCAATTGGGGATTTCGTGGCGGATGGCGCGGTGGCTGGGGTTGGGGATGGGG
>Ga0209698_10006396_pt1 | contig 12528 bp, 8 predicted proteins | sample LitLauG_LLR_2012_FD_187203 | JGI IMG/M metagenome (GOLD analysis project Ga0209698, IMG submission 187203) | Freshwater sediment microbial communities from Pennsylvania, USA - Little Laurel Run_MetaG_LLR_2012 (SPAdes) (version 2) | ecosystem: Environmental > Aquatic > Freshwater > Creek >...
CGCAGGGACGCAATCCGCATGGACGTGACCGAGAACGACAAGGAATATCGAGTGTCAGCCGAATTGCCCGGCGTCAAGAAGGAAGAGATCAGCATAACGATCAACGGCAACCAGGTTGCAGTATCCGCGGAAGTGAAGCAAGAAAAAGACGCTCAGAACAGCGAGACAGTGCTTCGCGCCGAGCGCTATTACGGCAAGATCCAGCGTGCGTTTTCGCTCGGCCAGGAGGTCGACGAAGCGACCGCCCAAGCCAGATACAGCGACGGCGTCCTGGAACTCACCCTGCCGAAGAAAGCCGCGGCGGCTACGAAAAGGCTCGCGGTGCATTGAGCGATGCCTGGAACACAGCGAATCGTAGCGACCGCGGAATGAATGTGGCCCTACGAGGATGTTGAACATCCCGCCCCATCCCGCCGAGCCGTAGATATACAGACCCCGGTTCGGCGGGGTTCTTGTTTGACGGCGGATGCTGGGCCGACAGAGCGAGCTTTGCGGCAGTAGCTGGTCCCAGGGACGTTTATCGCTCTACAGTTCGAAAGTGCAACGGATCCCTGAGATTCTGCAGCTCTCGATAATAGTAGAGCGGTCTAGCCCGCCTTCCCTTGAACCTGAGCCTTCTGAGGAATTCAGTCTCGTCTCGGGTCACGTCACCGCTGAGCGAAGCATCTTGAAGAAATTCAGTGAACCCCGGTTCGTCCTCTGGTGGGAGGCCGGGTTCTCTTTCAACGAACTCGAACCTCTTCGGATGCCCTGAAACGAGTCGGTGGTTCAGCACAAATCCAACACCGAAACTCGAGAGGTCGACGTCCCAGGATTCGAGCAGTGGGTCCAAGAAAGAAACGCAGTTTTCGACGGACAGGTGGAAACCGTTCCACAGAGGGGTGTTAAAAACCTTGAGGCCATGAGACACCAGGCGATGCGGCCGAAAGCGGCCTCGATCTGCCACCCGTGAGTAGGCTACGGCAGCTTTGGGCGACGAACCGTCCATCTGCGCAGACAATACGACCGCCCTATCGGTCGCCACCACCTGGAGCGCTTGTCGCCGACTTCCATCAAAGCTTGTAGCCGATCTGACGCAACAAGTTCTTCCGCCACGCGATGTCGTCGCTGCCTTCGATGCCGTTGGGAGGGAAACCGTCCACCACGCCCAAAATGCCGCGCCCCTGTTCCGTCTCGGCGAGGATGACTTCGGTCGGGTTGGCGGTAGCGCAGAAAAGGCGGCACACCTCCGGAACCATTTTGATGGTATTGAGCACGTTGAGCGGATAGAAGCCATCGCCGAGGAAGATGATGAAGCAATGTCCGGCAGCAAGGCTCTTCGCGTTCTTTTGCGCGAGTTCCACCATCGCGGGGTCGGTGCCTGACCATCGCACCAGGCATTTGCCCGAGGCTTCGCAAAAGGCCACGCCAAATTTGATGCCTGGAACGGATGCCACCAGCGCTTCATGGAGGTCCTCGACGGACTTGATAAAGTGCGTCTGACCGAGAATGAAGTTGGTCGCTTCGGGCTTGTCGATCTTTACCGTGACGAGTTGCATCTCGAACCCCTCCTCGGAGGATCAGAATAATTGCCGTCGCGAACAACGTTCCAGTCATGCGCCGACACGCGACCGGCCGAGATAGGTCGGCACGATCACCTCGATCGCTTTCGGTAGGATGTTGAGCTCACGTAGACCCGGCAGGGTCCCGCTCGCCACATTGTCCGCCTTCAGTAGGTCGACCTGGCCGCTGGTGAGCGGCGGGTTCGGCAGGAGTTCGAACAACCGCGCCTGGACCTCCGCCGCCGCGAAGGGTACCGGCAAGAGCAAACGCCGTTTCCCGATGATGCGTAGCGCGATTATGAACAGCTCGCGCAGCGTGTACGCCGTGGGGCCGGCGAGCTCGTAGGTCCGGCCCGCGGCCCCAGGATCGGCGAGGATGCGCGCAATAGCTTCCGCCACGTCCTCCACATAAACCGGTTGCAGGCGCGTGTGGCCGCCGCCGATCAGCGGCAGCACTGGGAGCAGCCGGGCGAGATGGTCGAGCGTGCCGAACAGCGCGTCGCCGGGCCCGAACATGGCACTCGGGCGAACGATCGTCGCACCCGGAAATACTTTCTGTACCGCGAGTTCGCCGCGTCCGCGCGCGCGAATGTACGGAGAACCGGACTCGGGATCGGCGCCGATTCCGGAAACGAGGACGAAGCGGGCGACACCGGCAGCCGCAGCCTCCCACGCGAGCGTCCTGGCGCCTTGCTCGTGCACCGCCTCGAACGTTGCGCTCCCCGTCTCGACATAGGCGGAGACCGCATCGACGACGGCGTCGGCCCCGGCCAGGGCGGCAGCGACCGTGGCCTGGTCGCGCACGTCGGCGCCGAAGACCGAAACCCGGTCCAGGCCCGCCGCGTGCAGGGCGCTGCGCGCGCGGTCGGCATGTCGGACCGCGACGCGTACAGTCGATCCCTCGGAAGCGAGGCGCTGCACGAGGCACCGACCGAGGAAGCCGGTGCCCCCGAACACGCAGACCGTTGTCATGGCGTTCCCTCCGGCATGCTGGACAGGTTCGACCCGAGCACCGCATTCCACGGTGCTCTGGGTTCGTTGTCGCGATGCCTGCTTAGGATCGTTTGCGACCCGTCGGAAGGATAGCCGCACCGGACTCGCGCCAGCCGGCTGCTAACCGGCCGCGCCTTGAGATTCGCGAATGGGGAATGGGTCGCTTCCCCCGCCACTCGCCTCCAATTGGCGCTGGTGCTCGTTGTCATGCAGGTACAAACGTAGCAGTTCCCGCCGCTGCCATCGGGCGGATTGTCGGGCTTTGGTCCAGCAAACCGTTGCGCGGCAACGACTTTGAAGTCTTAGAGCGGCCGCGGCGCGCAACCGGCGCGACTTGCTGATCGGTCGGCGGAGTTCGCCACTGACCGCCCGCCGCGTTCTGCGCGGATGGGGCGACCATCGATCTTGCCGCAGGGTGCTCGGTCGATGCCGGATTCATCCCTCGCCGCGGCCGTTCCGTGCCCCCTATGACGCGCGTAAAGTGGTCACATGGACGACGTGGTTGCAACCCCGCGCACGGCCCTGCTCGCCGGCGCCACCGGCCTCGTCGGTCGCGCGCTGTTGCCCATGCTGCTGACCGGCAAGCAATACCGCAGCGTGCATGTCCTGCTGCGCCGCGCGGCCCCGGACATCAAAGCCAATGCAAAGCTCAAGGTTCACCAGGTCGACTTCGCGCGGCTGCCTCCAGCGTTTCCGAGTGTGGATGACGTGTTCGTCGCGCTCGGCACCACGATCAAGGTCGCCGGGTCGGAAGCGGCCTTTCGCCAAGTGGACTTTGACTTCGTGGTGAATACCGCACGAGCCGCCAGAGCCGCGGGTGCGACGCGGTTGGCCGTTGTGTCCGCGTTGGGCGCTGATGCAAAGTCGCGCGTTTTTTATAACCGCGTCAAAGGCGAGATGCAGGCCGCAATAGCACAGCTCGGTTACGAATCGGTTGTGATCGCGCAGCCATCATTGCTGCTGGGTGACCGAGCGGCCTTGGGGCAACCGGTGCGCAGTGGCGAAGTATGGGCAGCACGGCTGCTCGGGCCGCTCGAGTGGATGGTGCCCAAGGGGGTGCGGCCGATCCCGGCCCGCGCCGTGGCGTCCGCGCTGCTGGCGGCCATTCTCGACGCGAAGCCGGGGGCGGTTCGCGTCCTGAAATCGGGAGCAATGCAATCACCCGACCAACCCTAGCGTTTATCGCTGCAAAGAGGTGCATCGCATGCCGCGGCGCCTTCCAAGTCAGCGGAGCGGCCGTCAAGCCGACGCTGGGCCTGCCATCGCTCTTGGCCGATCATCGACACGGCGGAAAGTCATTCATTTTCGAACAGTACGCAACCCGAAAACGATCCTACGAGTGCTGGTTGATGGCATTCTGATAGAAAAAGCGAATCATTTCACGCGCTGCGTCTGGCCCTTTCGGATCCGTGTACGAGCCGCGTGGGCTCCCGCCAAACCACGCGTGACCGCCTCCATGCACTGGCCAGTATTCGAGTACGACGCGGCCCGTCGAATCGCGGTGGATGGTGCGGGTATACGCGTGCCCGCCCGGCACGTGGGCGCGTTCGATCGAGGCATCGGCGCCCAACGCGCCAGTTCGCGCCACCGATCGCGAGACCAGGTGCTCGCCGTTGCGGGGATGCACCGTTTTATCCCGGTCGCCGTGAAACACGATGCTCGGCGTTGCTGGTGCTCCGGGTGTTGAGCCAGAATGGTCGCCGGACATCGGTGCCGGCATTCCGCGCATGGCGGCGAGCGCGGACGGAAGGTCATGCGCGCTTCCGCTGGCGAGACCCGAGTGGACACCGACGGCCGCGTAGATCTCAGGGTAGACCGTGCCCATCACGGCTGCCATTGCGCCGCCGGCCGACAGCCCCGCCACGTAGACCTTGCCCTGGTCAATACGGTAGCGATGCATGACTTCTCGCGTCATGCCGGCAAGGATTGCCGGCTCGCCTTGGTCTCGGCGCTGGTCGCCGCGCTTGAACCAGTTCCAGCAGCGCGAACGATTGGCAGCATGGGTCTGCTCGGGATAGAGAACGAAACACTGGCGCTCCTCGGCGAGCGCGTTCATGCGGGTGCCGTTTGCGAAGTCATCGGGTGTTTGCGTGCAACCGTGCAGCATGACAACAAGCGGGAGCCGTTGTTCGGCGTAACCCGTAGGGATATAGAGCTTGTAGGGACGTGCCCCGGCTTGATTGGCATAGGACCCCGTCACGAATTGGCCCGTTTGCCCGTCAACCACTGTCGCCTGAGGAGGCGGCACTTCGACCACGGAGTCGCGTCTGCGCCATCCACGCGGAAAGCTTTTTAGGCCGGAGCGCTTCGATATGCCGTCGCCCGCCGCGCTTTGAAGTGGAGTCGGACCGCGGTCCGTGGGCGCCGCGACCTCGGAGTACTCGACGTCGATAATGTCGTTACCCGCGCCGGCGTCGTACTTCGAAGCGTGGCGGTCGGCACCCTCGGCGGGTGCCGAGCCGTGCCGAAGGATGCGCTGAATCAGTGCCGTGGCTTCAAGCAGACGGCCCGCGCGCGTCAGTTGTGTCGCCGCGAAGAGGCCGGTGGGTATTTCTTTGTTCGTAACCATGACGTCCCTTCGCAAAGGTAGATAGACAGCTAGCGGATACGGTCGGCCAGGGCAGCCTTCACTTTGGGACTGGCGCGCAGGGCGCCCAAGATCACGATGGAGGCGATGGTTTGCACGGCGAGCTGCGCCGGCACGTCGTCGTCGATCGTCGCCAGGCCAAGTACCTGAATGTGCAGTTGCTCTCCGGCCGCCCGCACGGATTCGAGGTCCTGGCGGCTGTAGCGCTGCAAACCCAGGACCATGGAACGTCGCGCCACGGTCTGCTTCAGAACGTCGCCGTGGGCGCCAAGCTGATTGCGGATCGCCGTACGAATGAAGTCGGTGCGGTTCGAATAGAACCCTTCCTGCACCAGCAAATCGACCTGTCCAAGATCGACATACCCGAGATTGATCGTGATTTTTTCCGACTCAGGTTCCTTGCGCCGCGCTTCTATCAACCGGAGTTTAGCCATCTGCCCACCATCCATGTACCATCCATGCAGATGGTACCGTATCATGCCGTGACTGGCAAGGAATTCGATGCCAATAAGATGCGCGTCGAAGGCGGCGTGATGGATCTTCGAAAGCGGAATTCCGTTCGTGACCACCGGCTGGCCGAGGTGCTCGTGCTTATCGGACACAATGTGCGCCGCGTCCAGGAGAATCGGCTCCGGCCATGGTGGCCTCTCGGTGGTCTGGTTCGTGGGTGTTTGGCGACTTCCATTGACCTGAAGCACTGCGAGCATGACAAACTTCCGCACGCTCCGAAGGGCCAACAAGAAGCCGTCGCCCGTAGGCGACTGGCAGCGGGAACCTAGGGCGGATGACGAGTAGTGCAGCGTTACCGATAGGAGGCAACGATGTTTCCGGTAGAACTCGTTGAGTGCGCTGAGGGATTCCTACCCACGGCGGCTGGGGTGGTCGCGGTTCGGTGCCCGAAGGGCAGGGATCGGTACGAGCTGATTGACGCGAAGGAATGCGAAGATATTCGGGCGACCGTAGCGGAGAAAGCTCAGGGCTGGGCATCACACTGCAAAGAGTTTTTGACATTTTGGATATTCGTCAGCGATGACCGTGATCGACGGCGGCAAGTTCTAGAGAGGGTCGAGGATTGAAGCATCGATCCGCACGCCCGTACTCTTTGCGTCCACGCGGCTTCCCTCCCAGAAGTTCTGAAAGGAAGAACGTGCCGCCGAACGTGGGCCCGAGCACACGCGTGCCGCTGATTTTTCGCGCAATTGCGTGGACACGGGTCCAAGCGCAGAATGCTTTCATGGCGACGCCGGTTGTTCGCGCGGTCGTCGAATAGCGGCTCCCCGGTGCCGCCGAGTTCACCTTCGCTTCTTTCTTGCCCGCGATCATTCATCAGGGCGCGGTGCGCGCCAGCGAGCGGATCAATTCGCCGAGTGACCAGGCTTGAAACGGACAGCCGCGCGGTGTGTGCGGAGCATCGCCGTCGGCGATCTCGTATACGTGTCCGAGCCCCGCGGCGCTGAGATGCGCTTGAAGGGGCCCGAGGAAGCGTTGACGCGCTTCCGCACGACGCGCCGCGTCGTCACCTTTGACGCGAAGCCAGGCGTCGACGAACGGGCCTATGAGCCATGGCCACACAGTGCCTTGATGGTAAGCGGTATCGCGCTCCGACACGCCGCCCTCGTAGCGCGGTCGGTATGCCGGATCGCGGGGCGAAAGCGAACGTAGTCCCGTCGGCGTCAACAACTCCCGCTCGACCGTCCATACCACCGCGCGTGCGACGTCACCGTCGACGATCGGATGCGGCAACCCGCCGGCCGCAAGAATCTGATTGGGGCGAACGCTCGCGTCGACGCGGCCAGGTGCGTGATCGGCGTCGACTACGTCGTAGAGACAGCCGGCGGAAGCGTTCCAGAACCGATCTCGAAACGCTGTTTGCGCGCGATCCGCGATCGTGGCGTAGCGCCCGCCGGCGCAGCGCAGCGCGTTGATCCACAGCGCCTGAACCTCGACTGGTTTGCCGATACGCGGAGTCACTGCGCGGCCGCCGACTCTTGCGTCCATCCAGGTGAGCGGCACACCCGGCACGCCACAAGCGACGAGGCCGTCGCCGTCCATCCGGATGTCGTAGCGGGTGCCGGCCGCGTACCCGTCGAGGATCGCCCGCCTCGTGTCCAGCAGCGCTTCGCGGACATGAGGCTCCGGACGCGCGGCCGTCAGAAATTCGTGCACTGCGATCGCATACCAGAGCGACGCGTCGACCGATTCGTACTCAGGCGCCTCGCCGTGATCGGGGAAGCGGTTCGGCAGCATGCCGTTCGACACGGCGGCAGCCCATGCAGACAGGATCGACCCCGCAATGTCGAGCCGCCCGCGCGCGATGCAAAGCCCGCGCATCGCGATGAACGCGTCGCGCCCCCAGTCGGTGAACCAGGGGAATCCGGCGATGATCGTGTGGCCGCGACCGCGCCGGACGATGTAGGACTCCGCGGCGCGATCGAGGGGCGTGAGTGCCCTGCGCCGCGTCGCCTCCTGCACGCGCATCCGCTGCGCCAGCGCCTCGGCATCGACGGCGACGCCGTCGCCGGCGCGCAGCACGAGCAGGGCCTCGCCCCGGTTCAGATCGAAGGTGAACGTGCCGGGCGAGGCCAGGTCCTCGATGTGGTCGAGTCCGCGGGCCGCTTCCTCGCGATAGAGGAAATTGCGATACCAGGCGGGCCGGTGTTCGTAGACGGCGTTGCTGAATGCTGCGATCACGGGCAGGTCCGTATAGGGTCGCCACGTGACGTTCCCGTCCGCAACTTGAGCGGAGAAATCGAATGCGGAGTTCTCGCGCATCAGCGCGTGATAGTCGCGGCCCGACAAGAGCGGCCGCACGTGGAGCAGGGCCGGGGCGTCTGTGGGGGTGAGGCGCCACGCCAGCAGCACGCTGCCGTCGTCGCGCTCGACGATGCATTCCTGCACGATTTCGATGCCGGTGGGACCACGGAAAGTCCAGGTTGGCCACGGCTCATGGGTAAACCCGACGAGCCGATCGAGCCCACGCGGGAAAATGACGTCCGGCGAATAGTGTTGCGTGCTGAGTGGAAAGTCGCCCGCAGGCGATTCGATCCACGCCTCGACGCCATTCACCAGCACGACGCGTTCGGAGGGCGGATGCCGCGCTGTGAGCAACAGCGCCTGGTAGCGCCTCGTGCGGTAACCGGCAACCGTGCCCGAAGCGAACCCGCCCAGCGCATCGCTTTCGAGCCACTCCGCGTCGTGCGGCAGGGCGATCACCGCCGACCCGTTCCCATTTCCGGCTCTTCCACCTCGGCCAGACTGGGCGGTTTTCCTTGAAGTGCGTACTCGCCGTACTGCTGGATCAGCTTCGCCACCAGGCCGGTCCAGCCGGTCTGGTGGCTCGCGCCGAGGCCGGCGCCGCTGTCGCCGTGAAAGTATTCGTAAAACAGAATGAGGTCGCACCAGTGCGGGTCGCTTTGGAACTTCTCGCTGTTGCCATGCATCGGACGGCGCCCGCTCTCGTCCTTGAGAAAAATCCGGATTAGCCGGTACGAAAGCTCGGTCGTTACTTCCCAGAGTGTCGCCTTGTGCCCGGATCCGCTCGGCATCTCTACCCTGAACTCGTCACCAAGGAAGTAGTGATGTTTCTGCAGCGCTTCGATCAGCAGGAAGTTGAGCGGGAACCAGACCGGGCCGCGCCAGTTCGAGTTGCCGCCGAACAACGCGGTCGTCGATTCGGCAGGCTCGTAGTCCAGCACGAACTCCAGCCCGTCGAGCATAAAAACGAATGGGTTCGCGGCATGCCGCTTCGACACGGAGCGCACTCCATGCGGGCTCAGCATGCCGTCCTCGCGCAAGATGTGTTCGAGGATGCGCGCCAGCATGTGCGAATCGATGAGCGCCAGGCGGATCCGGTTCTCGATGCCGCGGTGGTTGAGATCCGCCAGACCTTGCAACAGCTCGGGCCGGTAGCTGACGAACCAGCGGGAGCGTTCGCTGAAGCCCCGGAACGCACGCACGCTCTCACTGTCGCCGATCGCAATGACCGCGATCGGAACCGCGCCCCCGATCGTATACGCTTTTACCGGAATGCCCTGCTCGTCGGGAAGCTTGAGGATGTCAAAGTAATAGCCATCCTGCTCGTGCCATAGGCCGCCTTCCCGGCTGCCGACGCCATTGATCGCCGCACCGATATAAACGAAATGCTCGAAAAACTTGGTCGCGAGGTCCTCGTAAACCGCATCCTCCTTGGCGAGTTCCAGCGCAATTGCGAGCAGATTGAGACAATACATCGCCATCCAACTGGTGCCGTCGGCCTGCTCGAGTCGTCCGCCGCCGGGCAGCCCGGAGGTGCGGTCGAACGCCCCGATGTTGTCCAGACCCAGAAAGCCACCCTCGAAGATGTTCTTGCCCTGCGCATCCTTGCGGTTGACCCACCACGTGAAATTAAGCAGCAACTTCTGGAATATCCGCTCCAGAAACGCTCGATCCTTGCGGCCGTACATCTTCTGTTCGATCTGGTAGACGCGGATCGCCGCCCACGCGTGTACCGGAGGATTAACGTCGCCAAATGCCCATTCGTAGGCAGGGATCTGACCGTTGGGGTGCATATACCACTCGCGCGTCAGCAGCAACAACTGGTCCTTGGCGAAATCCGGGTCGATCATTGCCAAAGCAACGGCGTGGAATGCCATGTCCCAAGCGGCGAACCACGGGTACTCCCACTTGTCCGGCATCGACAAAACGTCGCCTGTTGCGAGATGCCACCATTCATGGTTGCGGCCGCGTTTGCGCTCTTCGGGAGGAGTGGGCCCGGCGGAATCGCCATCGAGCCACCGGTGCACCAGGAAGTGGTAGTACTGCTTGCTCCATAACATGCCGGCGAACGCCTGGCGCTGGACGTTGCGCATGTCATCGGGCAGCGGAAAAGGCGTCACCCGCTGGTAGAACTCGTCCGCCTCCTTCTTTCGCAGCTCGAAGATCGCGTTGATGTTGTCGCCGCGCCACGCCTTCGGGCCGCCCGCGCTGCCGAGGCGAAGGTTGAGATCCGCGGTCTCGCCCGGGCCGACGATCCGGGCATAGTGGAGGGCCGCCTTGGTGCCGACGCGCTCGGCATTCACGGCGTCGCGGCGGCCATTCACGATGAGTTCGTTGAACGCATCCTTGACGAACGGCGACGCGTTGGGAACGCCGAACAGACGCTCCAGGTTCGATTCGTTCTCGGTGAACAAGATCTCGTCCGGCGCCTCGCAAACCAACCAGTGCGGCTCCAACTCGCGGTGCGAGGCTTTGAGGACCACGGCGTTCAGGTCGGCACGGTCGACTTCGATGCGCGGTTTCGGCCGGTCGGGATGCCACGACCAGTCGTTCCTGAACCAAAGCGTCGGCAGCAGATGCAGCGGCGCGGCCTCCGGGCCGCGGTTGACGGCGCTGATCCTGATCAGGATGTCGTCGGGCGCGGCCTTCGCGTACTCGACGATCACGTCGAAGTAACGATCGTCGTCGAAGACCCCGGTATCGAGCAATTCGTACTCGGGGTCGTTCCTTCCGCGCCGCCGGTTCTCCGTCACCAGATCCGCGTACGGGTAGGCCCGTTGCGGATACTTGTACAGAAACTTCATGTACGCGTGGCTTGGGACGTTGTCGAGGTAGAAGTAGTACTCCTTGACGTCCTCACCGTGATTACCCTCGTTGCTGGTCAGGCCGAACATTCGCTCCTTCAGGATCGGATCGGCGCCGTTCCACAGCGCAAGCGCGAAGCAGAGCTGCTGCCCGTCGTCCGAAATGCCGGCGATGCCATCCTCGCCCCAGCGATAGGCTCGCGAGCGCGCATGATCGTGCGGCAGGTATTCCCACGCGGTCCCGTTCGCGCTGTAGTCTTCGCGCACCGTGCCCCACTGCCGTTCGCTGACATACGGCCCCCAGCGGCGCCACGGTTCCTTGGCCGTTCGGGAGGCATCCAGCCGGTTTTCTTCCGCAGTCATCAATCGCGCTTCGAGCCGGTTACGAAGGCATACACCCGGTACACGTCGGAAATGCCGCAGCGGCGCAGTTGCAGCTCGATGTATTGCGGAAAGTGCGCCGCCCAGGGCAGTGGATCACCGCCTTCAAGGACGGGGGTTCATGAGCCGTGCCGCTGATTGACATGCCGCCTTCCACGGCTGCCTCATAGGTAGCGGTCAGCGTAGCCGTGTTCCGCGCTCAGGGTGTGCTCGCCTTTGGCGATGACCACGATGCCGGAGTCGGTGACGTGGTAGACGCGGCGGTCTGCATCGAGGTCGAAGCCGACGCGCTCACCGGAGCTGATCGTGTTGTAGCGGTCGATGATCACACGCTTCAACCGCGCTCCGCGGCCGATGGCGCAGTAATCCATGACGATGCAGTCCTCGATCTCGACGTCCTCTTCGATCCGGACGTCCTGGCGCACAATTGAGTTTCGCAGCTTCGCACTCTTGATCAGCCCGCCCGCGCCGATGATGCAGTTGTCGATCTCGGCGTGGACGAGACGCGAGGCGGGCCCCTGGTAGTTGCGCGAAGCGATGCGCCATTGCGGGCTGAAGAGATTGAAGCGCGGCTCGGCGCCGAGGGTGTCCTGGTGCGCGGCGAAGTAAGCATCCAGCGTCCCGACATCGCGCCAGTAGGCTTGTTCCTCGCTCGGGCGCACCCCCGGCACGCGATTCTGCGCGAAGTCGTACGCATACATTCGATGCGCATTGACCAGCCGGGGCAGCACGTCTCGGCCGAAATCCTTTTCACGGCGATCGCTGACACTGGCCCGCTTGAGCTCCTCGATCAGGGTGCGGGCGCGGAAGAGATAGTTGCCCATCGAAGCGTACGAGCGCCGCGGATCGTGCGGCATCGCAGCTGGGTTCTCGGGCTTCTCCAGGAAGCTGCGAATACGGCCGTCTGGCGCTGCATCGATCACTCCGAAAGCGCGTGCCGCGGCGCGCGGAATCGGCAACGCAGCGACCGTCACGTCGGCATCGTGCTCGAGGTGGAAGTCGGCCATCTGGCGAACGTCCATTCGGTAGACGTGGTCCGCGCCGAACACCGCGACGATATCCGGTCGGTGATGCTCGATCAAGTTGAGGTTCTGGAACACCGCGTTTGCAGTCCCCTGGAACCACTCCTGGCCGTGCTGCATCTGTGGCGGAACCACAGTCACGAACTGCTCCGGAAAGATCGGCGCCAGAACCCACGCGCGTTGGATATGCTGGATCAGCGACTGCGACTTGTATTGCACCAGCAGATAGATCGCGTGGATGCCCGAGTTGACCAGATTCGAGAGCACGAAATCGACGATGCGGTAACGTCCGCCGAACGGTACTGCGGGTTTTGATCGTTCGCGCGTGAGCGGGGCAAGGCGCTTACCTTCACCGCCGGCGAGCACAATCGCCAGGATTCTCGGACGGTTCGCCATGCAGACGCTCCTCGCGCGGTCGCCAGCAGACGTGGCGCCCAGTGCAGCGG
>Ga0209698_10006397_pt1 | contig 12528 bp, 9 predicted proteins | sample LitLauG_LLR_2012_FD_187203 | JGI IMG/M metagenome (GOLD analysis project Ga0209698, IMG submission 187203) | Freshwater sediment microbial communities from Pennsylvania, USA - Little Laurel Run_MetaG_LLR_2012 (SPAdes) (version 2) | ecosystem: Environmental > Aquatic > Freshwater > Creek >...
GGCTGGCGGCGAGTGGATCCAGCGCCACCAGAACTTGCTCATCACCGGGGCGACCGGCGCCGGCAAGACCTGGCTCGCCTGTGCGCTCGCGCAGCAGGCATGTCGGCAAGGGCTGTCGGCGCTTTACCTGCGCGCGCCGCGGCTGTTCGACGAACTCAGCTTGTGCCATGCCGATGGCAGCTTCCGGAAACGACTCGCTGCCATCGCCAAGATCGATATCCTCGTCATCGACGACTTCGCCATCGCACCCATCGGCCCGCGCGAACGAACCGATCTTCTCGAACTTCTCGATGACCGCGTCGGCACTCGTTCCACGCTGATCACCAGTCAACTGCCCATCGACGACTGGCACGATTACATCGGTGACCCCACACTCGCTGACGCCATCCTCGATCGCCTTATCCACAGCGCCCACAAAATCCACCTCGAAGCGAAGGAGTCCATGCGCCAGCGGACCGCGAAAAGCAGGAGCGGAAAATTGGCCCAGCCAGGGGAAAAAATTGACCGCCAGTAACCGATCGGTGTAGAAATCGCCAACAGCGCTGACGCGGCGTTCCCGCCGGTCACGTTCCTCCGGAATCACCGGTCACGTTCGACCGGAATCGACGGTCACCTTCAGCGGAATACGCAACCACTATAGACGGCGCCAATGTCGCAGAACAGGCATCTGCCGCAGAGCTATTCGTTGCAGCCCCAATGGGCGTTAGCTTGTACGGCTCGTAGGCACGCCGAGGTTAAACTCGCTATTTGTCGAACCAGTATTCACCTTTCATAGAGCCGCGGTTGTACCCTTCCTTGGGGTCGGTGTCGAACTCCGTCAAATCAATTGCGGTGCCCCGCATCTTGGAAAAACGTCCGGTCCCCCCGACAATCCGCAAAGTAGCGTGCGAAGTTCCTCGTTTCGATCCGGAAGCGGTAGGCTTTGTGTCAGCGATCCCGTTAAATTCAAGAAATACTTTGTCACCCTTTTCAGTAAGCCACGTCAAGAAGCCAGAATTTGGACCCACTCCTGCGGTATAGCTGGAAGTACCTCGGCTCCATTGCTCAACAATCACATCACCATCAATGACTGGACGACGGTCCGGTGCGAAAACACGTTGAGCTTCGTATACCCGTACTTGATGTCCCCCGACGTCATCCACATCGATGGCCATCTGCTGTGTATAGCGACTTTTAGCGCCCTCAGACGATATAGAAAAGGGGTGTTTTTCTTGAGCGAAAGCGGGGCAAACAATAAATGCTGCGAGGGCGACCACGATTCCTTTCAATATGTAGCGACTCATGGCGATTGCTCCTGTTTATAAATAGTCAGGAAATTCGGCGCTCGCGCGCCAGGTTTGCAGCGCTGCAAACGCGGTTGTCCGTGTTGCGCTTTGCAAACTGCCTCGGCGGGGGGGCTGATCCTCGTGGGGTCAACTCGCCCGCCTGAGCTGCCGCCGAACGCTCGAAGGTACTGCCTCACTTCTTCCAGGAACAATGAGCGATTGTCACATTCCAGTTTCCCGGAAGGTTCTCGACCTTATATCGGCATTCCCCGCTGATCCCAGCAAATGCTCCGGTCCCGCCTGGAAGGTACAATGTCCCTTCCCCAGATGTACCCGCAGCAAGGTCGCCGGTCCTACGCTTGAAAAGGAGTTGCAGCGTGTCCCCAGAAGCGAACGTCGCGAGGCCATCGGCCTCCAGCTCAAATCCAGTCGAGCTCTTCTTCGAGAATGCCGTGAACAGGGTTCTTCCGCTGGTACCTTCGACGAACGGCGCACCGCTGCTTTGAACGACCGTGATGGTACCGTTCCCACCCCTCGCAGTCACAGTCGTGCCGCCCATTTGAACGCTTGTGTCGCTTGATAGAGCGGAAGTCAGAATGTCTACCGTGCCGCTGTCCGCCCAAGTTGGCATCGCAACCAACAGGCATACAATCATGACCGTGCGAAAGACTTTTGCTTCGATAACTTTCATTGGCTTTTCCATTTCACTGAAGTTGCCGATGACGCTAGCACCCTGCCACAATCGGGACAGGTGGGTTATCAATTATCGATTCGATGTCCCGGCCGCCAGGGATAACCTGTGTCCTATTTCGATACCACAGTTTCCGTAGACACCGGCACCAGCTTTCCACCCGCCACTTGGAATACCGTCACGGCAGCAATCTGTAAATCGCCGTTGGAATCGAACGCGATCCTCGCCGTAACGCCGTCGTGCTGTACCTTGCTCAACGCGGGTAGGTATTTAGCGGGCTCCACCGATCCAGCCGCCGTCATTGCGGCAATCAGGACGTGAACTGCGTCATAACAATAGGGTGCGTAGTTCTGGATCTCCCCATATTTCTCTGTGAATCGGCGCTGGAATTCCTTGCCCCGGGGCATTTTCTCGACCGGTACCCCCGCGCGCGAACAGTACACCCCTTCAGAATCGTCGCCCGAGAGCCGAATCAGGGCCGGGGTACAGCTCCCGCTACCAGTCATGAATCTTGATGCGATTCCGAGACCCTTGAGTTGCTTGATCATCGGACCCGATTGGGCATCGATGCCACCGTAGAAAATCAGATCGGGAGACTTGCCCTTCAAATTTGTCAGGATCGCCATGAAATCCACGGCTTTATCATTGGTGTACTCTCGCGCAACAATTTCGCCGCCATTGGCCTTGACCGATTTCTCGAATTCATCGGCGAGCCCCTTACCATACGCGGTTCCATCGTCAACGATGGCGATCTTCTTTGCGCCTATTCGACTCACTGCGTACACGCCATCGACCGTTCCTTGCTGAATGTCATTAGCTACAACCCTGAACGCAGTATTGAACCCCTGATGCGTGTACTTTGGATTGGTCGACGAAGGACTGATTTCTGGTATTCCCGCATCGAAGTAGATCTTGGATGCCGGAATAGTGACGCCAGAGTTGAAGTGTCCAATCACTCCGTTTACGCGAGCGTCCACAAGCAATTGCGCGACCGTGGTCCCTGTTCGAGGGTCGGCTTGGTCATCCATCGAAATCAGCTCTATTCGCGCAGCCTTTCCACCAATCCGAAGGCCACGGGCGTTCAGCTCATCGATCGCCAGCCTCGTTCCATTCTCGTTGTCCTTCCCGAGATGAGCCTGTGGGCCAGTAAGGGGCGCAGCCGCGCCAATTCTTATTACGATCTCGTCCGCCGCCTTTACTATGGTCGAGCACAAAAGTCCGACGGAGATGCTTAAGATAAATGACGGGCGAGTTGCGCGAATCATGATCCCCTCCGAAGTAGGTCACAGGCCTTTCAAAATTCAAACATAACCTGCCCTGCTCACACGTGCGACGTGGCTCCTCGCGCCGCGTGGCCCCAAGAAGCTCAGCGTACGGCGATCAAAACATGTGACCCGCTATTTGGTAGGGAGCATCAAGTGCTCGTATGGCGTGCCGGGAAACATAACATATGGCTGACTTGGGTCCGGTACATCGAGCGACCGTGGGTAGCCTACCATCTCGCGAACGCGCGGACCGACCACCATGACGTGTGGCCCCGTCTGCACCCAGTGTTGGTGCGTTTTTACTTGGTACGGATCGTGGTTGGTCGTACCCGTATCACCCGCCAGCATGTAGATAAATCCGATCTTATCGGGCGGCGTGGCATGGTCGCCGATCGCCTTCATCCACTCCATGGCATTCTGATCGGCACACAGCGGCGTTCCGTCGGGGCTGATCAGGCAGGTGAACCCATTGTTGCCAGCCTGCAGTTCCTTGGGCTTGCCGTCCTTCATCATGATGATGGTCGCCTTGTCCACGATCGGCTCGGGTCCGCCCGTCCTCGCCTTCGTCATGTAAGCGGACTCATCGGTGGGAATATCGGAGGTCGGATACTGGTGTTCTGCAAATGCTGCGCCACCTGAGATGAACAGCGCAGCAGCACTCCCGACGTTAATTATCCATAGGTATTCCAGATTGTTGGGGTGCATTGAGCGTTCTCCTGTTGATCGCGTTGCAACGATCGCAATGGACAATGGATAAGTACCCGATGTTGCAACTTGATATGCCGTAACTGGCTAGGAACCTGATTCAGCCGCACACGAACGGGCAGCGGGGAGTTGCGCCGGATTGGTCGGCGCGAAGCTGTTCTTGAAATTCTCAGTCAACATTCTTTCAAGCTTAACAATAGATGCGACTTTGCAGAACGTCAACCATACAAAAGTCGCGTGTAGGTAGCAAATCATCTGTCGCGATGAGGCTCAGCGGAAAACCGCACCACTTCTGGATGTCACCTTGAACAGGCGCTTCTAGCCCAATCCGGCCCGCGGCGGCGCACGGAGAGTCACAAGTTCGATTGTCGCGGGAGACCTTCAATTCCGCGAAATACCCTTTCCGATCTTGACGTGACCGGCAGCCATCCAAGGTGCCGCAGACATTTGACGGTCCGCTTCCTGGGTCGAGTCGCCGGCAGGTCGTGCCCGCGATGCGCAGGCAGAGAGTGCTGCCGCAAAGCCGCCCTTCAACTTTCGTAGCGCGATATTGCGAAGGTCAGCATTGGCCGATTATGTGGATGTCCCAATTATGTGGAGGGGTGGGCGATATCGAGCGCCGATCCACGATGGTGGCTGTGGGCGCCGATTCCGACGTCTACATAATTTTGGGGCATTCAGGAACGCGGCCAGCACGCCCTGCCCCCAATAGTCGTCTGGGTGGGTGCCGGGTTCCCGGATCTGGTCCCAAGCCCGTTCTTTCATGGCGAAATACGCGTCGATGTATTGTGTTTGTCGACGGGCTGACGTTGCCGATGGGAAGGGCGATCACGCCGAGGTCCATTGTGAGCTGCATCCGTGACGTGGCTGCCCGACGGCGAAGCGTTCGCCGTCGGCACTCTCGGCGGCGCAGTGTTTGCGCTCATGAGCGACTCCCGGAGCGAAGCTTCGGCTTCAGGAGAATGCGAAAATTATGTTGAGATCGAGGTTGTAAACAAATTCGGAAGCGTCCTCCCCGTCTCGCGTTAACGAACCTGTGCGTCAGCAGCTCCACATAATTGGGACATCCACATAATCGGCCGAAGCGGTCGTTCACCCTAGTGTCGTGCCCGAGATGGAGGGCCGCTTTGGGGCAACCCATTCGTTCAAAGTGTACCGGCCTGGATTAGCGGGTAGAGCATAAATTTGCCAATAACAGGCCCATAAAAATTCGCCGCAAGTGACACCCTTATCCGAAAAGCAATCTCATAACACGGTGTCCACTGGCAATAGCTCAAACTTACACCAATATTTGCGCGACTTCATTATCGGATCGAACGTGTTCAAACACGGGCCAACGCTTCACGGTGTACTTGAACGTCTTGTCTCTAGAAGCAGCCTCGCGCAGTGAATTGAGCATCTCTGCTCGCCGATCTAGCAGTGCATAAATACCAGCCTTCGTTCCTTTGTCTGATGCAAAGTTTAAGACCTTCTCTAACCTTTGTACGTCTACCTTCTTTCCTCGATTTGCTCCTATTGTCGCAATTTCATAATTGACAATCTGTATAATTGCATCGGGGCTAAAGGAAATCGGATCCAGAATACTGCGCGCCAACTTCTCTGCGTCCTTGAATCTCTTTGCGCAAACCAAAATGTAAAGTTCATGCGACGAGTCTGTCGCACCACTCAACTCGCCCCACTCCCGTACAAGCCGAAGCGCTTCTTCAAACTTGCCTTGAGCCTCGGCTAAATCACACCTCATTTGGTATTCATAGCGCGGTAAGAGCTTACTTGCCCAGCGACTCAACAGTTCTGCAGCCGTTTGGAGACGATTAAGGTCTAGACATTGGCGGAACAAACCCCTCAATACGTTTCCGTTAAAGTCCCGATCCCGCAGACTCTCCTGCAGAATTCTTTCCGCCCGAGACTCGTCACCAAATCGCTCGCGGATGGCTTTGCTAATACTTGCGGCCACTTCAGGCTCTCGCGTCAATAATCCTAATTTTTCAAGCAAGTCTACGCGACCACGGATCACGTCGTCCTTCCGATGCGCAGAATACAGCTTCATCTCCAGCGGCACAATCCACAAACAGTCTTCTAAACCGTAGCGCGATTCCACCGCGGAGAGGCGTTGTAGCGCCGCTTTATAGTCCTCTTCGGCTTCCGTGGACACAGCCAAGGTCACTAGACACGTTAGTGCAGGCCCGGACTCGGGATCTTGCTTGTCGAGCATCGCAAGTATCTGTCTTTGCCGAGGCTCGCTCTTGGCCTTGTTCGCCTCCTGAGCGCCGATGACATTAAGGAGTTCGACGTAGGCATAATTGCGGTCGCTCGGGTCAAGCTCAATAGCTCTCTCAAGTAGCCCTTCGGCTTCCTGCAAGGATTCAAGCCGCTTTTGCCCAAGTTGCTCAGCGGATCGATTTATGTAATAGCGAGCTTTTTCCAACACTGCACGCGCCGAGTATGGTTCGACGTCCACTGCCTTTTCGATGCTTGCGAGCTTTTGCGACAGATCGGTTACGATTCTCGCCTTCTGAAGATAATTAGAGGCTAGCTTTGGATTTAGGCTGATTAGCTCGTCAGCCACCTGTTTTGCGGAAGCTTGATTACCGGTCATTTGAAACGCGGCAATCTGAATCCGAAGTAGCCGCCTTTTTAGACGTGTTGATGGCTTCCCGGCTAGCGCTTTGCGGGTTTGTTCAATTCCCTGTTCGTATTTGCCATCGGTAATGAGGTTGTCTGCCTCGGTAAGTACCAGTAATTCATCGTCTGTTAAATCCTGCAACTGGCCCTGAACCGACAGGCGTTCATCGCCGTCAGACTGGACCATCAAATGCGCAATCGCAGAACGCTTCAGCTGCTTCGACAGTTTTTCCTTCGCTTTCTTAAGTATCTCTGTTGTTTCCGGGATTGCACTGTCTGATTCGATCAAACGTTCAGCGAGTTGGTTTGGCCTCTTGGCTGTTGTAACCGCAGAATCCGGCAATATATCGCCCCGATTAAATTTCGAATATAACTCAGCGAACACCTCATCAAATCCACCGACTTCTACGTAGTAAACTCGATCCTTCCAAAATAGCCGGCGTAGTTCTTCGGGGATTTCAGAATCAGGACGGAGGCACCAGTAGATACCCGAGCGAAGGTAGTCCTCGGTCTTCAAAATGCTGTGGAGGACGTCCATTATTGATCTGTCTGATCCGGAGTATCCAAGGACGATAAACCCCGCCTCTTTGCAAAATTCGGCAAATTTGGCCTTCATGTTTTGCTCAAGCGATTCCGTCTCCCTCAATGTCGCTTTCAGATCGTCAAACAGATAATCGCCATGTAGCTTTATTATTTTAGGTCTCTTCGAGGTAACGGTGATGCTGTTGATCGAAGAATCGTGAGCGCAAACAATCGGGCGTTCTGTTGAGTAAAGATAGAATGCCTCGTTCAAAAGGTCGTCAAAATTTGTTGTGAAGATATTGCGAAAATAGCTTTGAGCGACCAGTGCAGTCAAATACAGATAGCCAATAGATGGGAATCCCTTAGACACTTCAGATTCCACGAACATTCGGCGTTGGCGTTGCAAATCGTATCGACGCTCGAAAAGGCAAGCGTATTCCTTGTTCGGGTCGTACCAATCCGAATGGTGCGATTTCAAGAAATGCCGTTGTGCTTCCTCAGACTCGCCTGCCGCAGTTAGCCCACCAGGAAGCTTGGAACAGATTTCCTTTCGCCATGCTGCTATAAGTGCGCCGGCTGATCGAATCCCGGAGGTGACTGAGCATCCAGCACCCAAAAGCAAAGAGTAGTTGGGATTGTCGTCGGTACGAGTACCGACGAAGCGTACTAGATCGTCGACGCTTCGCCTCTTAGCTGGCAATTGGTTGCACAGTTCTTCAAATTTCATAGCACTCCCGATTGAAGCGCCAGATCCAGAAGCATTAGCTCAATTTCATGATCCGATCATGTCACTCGCAATGCTCGCCATGTTCGGATTTCGGATCACGGATTAAGCCGAGCGGCTCATCTTACCTGCATTTGTGGATGAAGTCATAGCCCATTCGTATCACTGTATGGGGATCGGATGGACATTGCCCCGAGGCGCCGGACGAAGGCAGTGGTGACTGAGATTACGTCGACCAAGCTATCCTAGCCGCGCCCCATATTCAGGAACGGCCCGTTGTTGGGAACCGGGTGGAACTTAAGTCATTGCGACTGTGCGTGAGAAGGAATATCAGACGCGCCGGTAGACTGTGGACGCTGCTCACTCAGCGCGTACTATACTTTTTACTGCTGAGTGAGCTCGCGTGGAAATGGGCGATGCTCACCGACGAACGCTGTACTGCTTTATTGCCGTGAGCTAATCGGTCGACGACCTACTGTTGTCGTGTGGAGTGTGTCAAGCAGAACGCGGCGGACTCTTGCCGCTCGCGTGGATCGGATGGAGCCGTTCGCGAACGTCGGCTTACCGGAATGTGCCAGCGACGGCAATGGCCGAGAACGCGTCACCGATGTCCAGAATCCGAACGACGCCGAGCTCCGGTGAGCTGTCGCACAGGTGGGGAAATCCTGACGGCCGAAGCGCTACACCGTGGCCGATCCGCCCGGAACGGAATTTGAGATCGAACCGCTCCGACGTGGCACTCGCCGTTTTCCCAGGACATCCTTGCTTACGTTCGCGCCAATTTCACGCAACTAATAAAGTTTTAGTTATTCAATGTTCTACATCGCATATTCAACATTATGTAAAGTATTTGAAACACATCTCGTTGCAAGAAATGTCAGTATCGATTGTCCCAGACGGCACCGAAACCAGCCGTGGACAAGGCTCCTGTGGGTATCGTCAGCACGCTGCTGAACCCTGGTCGCGCCTGTTCCGAATTACCTTTTCAAATACTATCCAAATCAATGGGACACGCCGCAAACTGTGGCCGATTCAGCAGAGTAGTCAGGCCCCTCTTCAGCTACGGCAGGGAGATAGAGAGCGTCGGAGGCGACTCGTACTGATGTGCACCTTGGTCCGTCACACACGGTCGCCGCTGTAATGTTCGCAACCACTTCTCCGCGGGCCTAAAATCGCAGCATCAATGCATAGAGCTCCGCGAAAAGTCCCTTCCCGGCCCAGACGGCTGCGCATCGTCAATCAGTGTATAGACGCATTCAAAGTATCGCTCCGCGACAGACCACTTAACCTGTTTCCGAAACAAATCTACTAACGCACGACTTACGTCTACCACATTCGGGCTTGCCGTCAAGAGATGCCGGCTGAGTGCTCGTCGCGAATCCATTTCGGAGTGTAGGGACGAGTCCTGATCGAGGTACGAATGAAAAGAGACTATGCGTCCCGGACGCACCATTCGCTCGCCGTTTCCAAGATCGCATTCCTCGCCGGAGGGGTCAGCTCTCTCGACGTGACCGGCCGCGAAGCTATCTTCGATAGTATGCAAAACCGTGCCCAGGACGAATTCCCGGAACGCGTCCTCCCGCCGATACGTGGGGTCACCCTGCATGAAGAACCCGACAATCGACCAACCCCGCTGTAGATCGAACAGCTGTTCGAACCCCTCTATCGGTACCTTGTAAAGATAGTCAGAAGGTTTGAAAGCATCATCACCAGCGGCCGCCTTCCAACCGAATTGGAGCCACCGCAGGATCCACGTCCGAGTCTCGATCGCCGGCTCGGCATTGCGGCTTGCCATCGAATGGAGGAACTGCAAATCCCCAAGGTGACTTCTGACCATCATTGCATCGCGGCCTTTCCCATCGAAACGCCGTCCGGGACGACCGTCGGGGCGCGTTGCCGCGGCCTTCCTCGCCGCGTCGAATACTATCAGCCAACAGCTCGGTTGGAGAGCAGGCAGTCTTACGACGCTCGGCTCGCAGCCCGGAATCGCGTGCGCATTTTCCAGTCGGAAGGGAGGATTGTCGTTCCACTGAACGCCGACGATGGTCGCATCGGGCGCGTGCTGCGCACCAGGTAAGGGATGCCCGCAGGACACGTCCTCCACCGGCGCGGCGCACCCGAATGCTCGGTGGGTGATTTCCTCGTGAACCGGGGCGATCCCGATGTGGCCGATTGTCCCGCTAGCGATTCGACTACTGGTCCGCTCCCACCAGTACGCACTCAGGCGTCCCACTCTGGACTCGACGCCGGCGGCCTTGAGTTGTATGGTCCAGGCAACGCAATCGATGGGCAACATGAAGCACAACACTATGGCGCAGGTACGTATCGCCAACACCATCTGTCTCCCCTGCCGAGTGTCCGCTCGGCAACAGCGATCGCTCCCTCCGTACTTACCAACCAGTCGCCGTTGTCTACTATCGTTCGATTGAGCTTGGGTATTCGGACTCTCGGCGACCGATGTCATCGAAACAAACCCTTCCTTATCCCCGTGTCGCGGTCGCGTCGGAATACCTCCCACTGCCGATCGCATCCTCCAATTTGAAAAGGGTCGTCCAGGAATCAGTGTGGCGGCGACTCGCCGATCGCAACGTCAATGGGTGACAGATCCTCGCCCTGAATTGGTACCCCTTTTGTCGCCCCGGTACCTTCCATGAACATTGCGATCTCCCGATCGCGTCTCTTTTGCAACGCCGAGACCTTCTTGCCGTTGGCCAAAGTCCATCGGGACAACTGCCCGGGTACTCGATCGAACTCCTCAGAATTAACGACCACGAGCAGCGTGGAGCTTCTAAATTTCTCTGCGCCGACGTTGAAGACGAAATCGCACATTGCCGCATACTGGCCATCGTCGAGCACGGCCGTCACCATATCCATCACTGCAAGTCGCGCATTTTCCATATCCTTCAGGAGGATTTCGGTGCCGCGCGGTTCTGAAACACCAACCCGATACTCGGCCGGCTCGGTGCCGTCGCAAGGAGGCCTCTTTACCAGATGTCCATAGCCGATTGTACAGTGCTGGGCGATATCGTTGTAGAGACGCGGACGGAATCCCTCCGCATCCTTTGTTAAGAGAATACCCTTGTCGTAAACCGGCCGAAGTACCATCCCCTGCGGAAGAGCGGCCTTGTATCCCTGCTCCGCGAAGATGCCGTCAGTAATATGGTCTTCTGTTAGGAATTTTACTGTCCTTTGCACGGCGCAACCCGAAGCACTCATGACGAGAACGACAGCTACGCATATATGGGCGTAACCCCTTGGCGACAGGATCATATTTCCGTCCTCGATTCGTGGATAAACTCGCGATGTCCGGTAAAACGCCGCTCGGGCGACGGCTCGCCACTACGGCAGCCACCTCGCGCCGGAAAACTGCGGAAGTAATGCCGAGGTCGCTGTCTGAAGAGTTCACTTGTCAATCGCTCAACCTAAAGTTCAGTTGCATGGCGCTCCATTTCCCGACTTCACCTTTGAACGCCCCTATTCGAGCAGCCGCCTCAGTCAACAGCTTCCCCAACTCGGAGTCGGGCGCGCCCTTCCTCGCCATTCCCGGATGACTCAGAACGACTATCGGAATCGGCTCGCTGGTTACAACTAGCATTATCGTCTCTATGCCCGCATTGGCGAGCTTGTATCCGCCGATCGTGTCGCCTGTTGACTTGTTCGACGCGATTTCGGCGGCTTCGCTATTCTTGTTCGGCGACGGGTGTAGCGGCCACACGGCGGCGTCCGGTCCGATCGCGAGCAGATACGCGTTCCAGCTTCTCTTATCGGTGTTGTGCAGTTGGAACGTGACGATGTCGCCCCCTTTGGGTGGGGAATTCATGGCCTTGGGATCCATCGGTCCGGTCTTGCGGTATCGCATCGGGTCGCCATAGCTCAGCAGTCTCGGCTGGGAACAATCCGTGCAGCTGGGATCGGCTGTCCAAATGGACATCCGTAGCTCGATTGGAACCGGTCCTCCCGCAAGGGCGAGGCGCCGGATTTCCCTTGACCACGCATAACTTTCCAGGTTCGCGAGCAGTTTGGCGATCGCGACCGTGGGTTCGGTCGCATCGATACGCATCGACTCGTGCATCAGGCGAGTCAGTCGATCGACAACCCAGATGTAGGGCCGCCCCTCCGGAACGCTCACCTCCGGCATTGCCGCTCTCGCCTCGGCGACCAAATCCTCCTTTGGTCGAACGACATATACCCACCAGTCAGCTTGCGTCTTGTCATCGGTGAGCGCAAACCCACCAAGACCGCGCAACCCCTCTTGGATATTACGCACGCGCTCTCGATCAATTCCCTCCGCGAAGTCGCCACCGACGAATAGTTTTATCGGTGTCAGCGCGTACGCATGTTTCACCTCGGCCACCAAATCTCCAACGTGAAAATTACCGCGGACTACAGCGGCGCGACTTGAGAAGGCTTCCACGGCAGTCACTTCGATTTCAGGAGGCGACCCGGTGGGAGTATGCTTCGGCCCATCGAGTCGATATACGGAGCCGCTGGTAACGCCCGACGACGCCCCCGAGCGAAGGGTAACGCTCAGCCCGTCGCTACTCACGGCCACTATCGCGATCGGTGCCGCACGCGACTCGAACCGTCCCCCGAAGACTTTGAGGTCGTGGTCCCGATCCCCTTCAAGTTGCGGCACCTGAGCCACATGGTGACTTCCAGTCACGAGCGCGAAGGTTCGCTCGAATACATCGCGCCAGCGATCTTCGGGGGCGGCTTGATCCAATGCCTGCACCC
>Ga0209698_10006398_pt1 | contig 12527 bp, 8 predicted proteins | sample LitLauG_LLR_2012_FD_187203 | JGI IMG/M metagenome (GOLD analysis project Ga0209698, IMG submission 187203) | Freshwater sediment microbial communities from Pennsylvania, USA - Little Laurel Run_MetaG_LLR_2012 (SPAdes) (version 2) | ecosystem: Environmental > Aquatic > Freshwater > Creek >...
CGGGTCGACAATTGCGTGGGAGTAGCATACGCTGCTGCTCAGCACGGTTAACACGCGATACGAGATGACGGTTCAAGCACGCTCTCTAAGCTCGTCGAAGGTAGTGAACATCGAAGACCTGCGCCAGATGGCGCAACGGCGAGTCCCCAAATCGGTTTTCGATTACCTGGATGGCGGCGCTGAATCTGAACTGACACTCAACGAAAACTGCCGGGCTTTTCGCGACGTGACCTTCCGTCCGCGGGGAGCGGTGTCGGTTTCTGAGTGCAGGCTGTCGACGACGGTGGTCGGACACGAATTGTCGGTGCCGTTTATGCTTGCACCGGTCGGCTACAGCCGGCTGATGCATCCGGAAGGAGAGGTTGCGGCGGCGGGTGTCGCGGGAGAGTTTGGTACCGGATACATTTTGTCGACCATCTCCGGGCACAAGCTCGAAGATGTGAAGGCCGCCACCAACGGACCCGCGTGGTACCAGTTGTATCTGTTGGGTGGACGCGGAGCGGCCGAGGGAGCGCTGGAGCGGGCGCGCAAAGCGGGGTATTCGGCGCTGGTCATGACAGTCGATACGCCGGTCGCGGGAATGCGCGAACGCGATCCGCGCAATGGGATGAAGGAGCTGCTGAGCGGCTCTCCGCTCGCCAAAATTCCCTTTCTGCCGAACATTCTCGCGCATCCGGGCTGGCTGATTTCGTTTCTGCTGGATGGCGGCGTTCCCAAGTTGCAGAACATCGTGATTCCAGGCAAAGGACCGATGGAACTGCTCGACGTGGGGGCGGCGTTGTCGGAATCCACGGTGACGTGGGCTGATCTGAAATGGATTCGAGAGCACTGGTCGGGGCCGATCATCGTGAAGGGAATTTTGATCGGCGACGATGCGCGGCGGGCGATCGCTGAGGGCGCGGCGGCGGTGGTTGTGTCGAACCACGGCGGACGGCAGCTGGATTCGGTTTCGTCGACGCTGCGGGCGCTTCCCGAGGTGGTCGCGGCAGCGAACGGGCAGATCGAAGTGCTGATGGATGGCGGCATCCGGCGCGGGAGCGACATCGTGAAAGCAATTTGCCTGGGTGCGCGCGCCGTTCTTATTGGACGCGGATACGCGTACGGACTTGCAGCCGCGGGAAGGCCGGGCGTAAGACGCGCGTTGGAAATTCTGAAGGGCGATGTGGAGCGGACGCTTCGGTTGCTCGGGTGTTCTTCGATCACCGCTCTGGATCGGTCTTTTGTCGATGCGCCGCACGCCTGGGAACGCACCCTCAACGACTAAAGCTGGTTTCATAAATGGTTTTAGGGGCTCGGCGCGTGTTGACGTCAGGGGCTAAAGCCCAGTGTTTATGGCGAGCCTCGACGACGCGACTGGAAGCCGCGCCCTTTCAAGACTGTCTATGAGACAAGTTGCCGGGCGCGATTATCGAAGAAAAAGATTGTTCCCAGTTGAATTTGCGATTGGCCTTGCCGGGACCCGTGTGCAAGACTACGCTGCATGTGTGACTCCTCAGGGCGACGCTCGCGAGCAAACATTACTCTCGACGTCTATCTTCGCATGACCCGCATGTGCGTGTGCTGCGGTCCGCCTGCTGACCGATAGCTCCGTCCGTTTCTGCATACCATTTCTAACAATTCAGGGGTAGGTGTCCGATGAACGAGACTGTTCTTTGGGAAGAGACCATTCAGCCGGCAGCTTCGTGGTCGCACGTGCTGAAGCGCGGTACGGCGCTCCGCGTCAAAGATCTTGAAGGCGGCGTCAATGTTGGCGGACTTTTCTACAACTTCGAGTGCTCGACGGAGCGCTACAACATGCCCGACACGCTCAAGGCGCAGCACATCGCGCGGCTCACGACGGGATTCGTTTTGTATTCCGACATGGGGCGCATCCTGCTTTCTGTCACGGCAGACACCGTTGGCTGGCACGATCTGATCGGCGGGACTTCGAACCGGAAGATAGTCGAAGCCAAGTACGGGCCGTCCAGCTATCAGAAGGATCGCAACGACTATCACAAGAATGGGCGCGACAGTTTCCTGGTGGAACTCGGCAAGTGGGGACTCGGGACACGCGACCTGGTGGCCAATGTCAATCTCTTCAGTCGCGTTGATGTCTCGGACAATGGAACGATGAGCTTCGCGCCGGGGAATTCGAAGGCTGGCGACTCCATTGATCTGCGCGCGGAGATGAATGTGCTGGTCATTCTGAATACTTGCCAGCATCCGCTCGACCCGAGTCCGAAGTATCAGCCGAAGCCGGTGCAGGTTTCAATTCGTCCGGTTGCGGCGCCGGCGATCGACGATCTGTGCCGGGTTTCGCGGGCCGAGAATGAGCGAGGCTTCACCCTGACGGAACGATATTTCATGTGAGGAGGCGTCGATGAGCGCCACCATAACGAGCGGCAAGAATCTGGTTGAGAGCAAACTGCGTCCGGAAGGTGCGATCTACCGCCATGTGATCAATGCGGGCGATCCCTGGATTTACGAGATCAAGCAGGGACAATACTTCCGCATCGTCGACCTGCACGGTAACCAGGCGGTCGACACGCTCTTCTACAACGCGCACGACTACGCCGACCGCTACAGCGCGCAGGACACGATTCAGCAGCAACGCAATATTTATCTGACCACGGGGACGAAGTTGATGTCGACCGCGGGAACTGCCCTGCTGACGATTGTCGCGGATACCTGCGGACGCCATGACACGCTGGGTGGCGCGTGCGCGAATGAAAGCAATATGGTTCGCTATGCGATCGAGAAGCGCCACATGCATGCGTGCCGTAGCAGCTTCCTGAAAGCCGTCACCGAGTGGGATCACGGAATGACGAAGCGCGACATCACCAGCAACATTAATTTCTTTATGAATGTGCCGGTCACACCCGAGGGCAAGCTGACATTTGAAGACGGTATCTCGGACCCGGGCAAGTACGTCGAGATGCGGGCGGAAACCGACGTGCTGGCGCTGATCAGCAATTGCCCGCAGGTGAACAATCCGTGCAATGCGTACAATCCCACTCCCGTTGAAGTATTGATCTGGGCTGCGGAGCCGTAATGTTTCGTAAAGTCCTCATCGCCAATCGCGGCGCCATTGCTTGCCGCGTCATTCGTACTCTCCGCAAAATGGGCGTCGCTTCGGTTGCGGTCTATTCTGAAGCGGATCGCCATTCTCTACACGTGGAGCAGGCGGATGAGGCAGTCTGCATCGGCCCTCCTCCGGCGGCGCATAGCTATCTCTCAATTCCGGCTTTGCTGAAAGCTGTGAAGGAGACTGGGGCTGAGGCGATTCATCCCGGTTACGGCTTTCTGAGCGAGAACGCCAAGTTTGCGGAAGCCTGCGCTGAGCATGGCATAGTGTTTATCGGTCCGACTCCGCAACAGATGCGGGATTTCGGGCTGAAGCACACGGCGCGGGAAATCGCGGCGAAGAATGGGGTCCCGATGCTGCCGGGCACCGGAGTGCTTCAGGATGTGAATGCCGCTCTCAAAGCGGCAGAAGTTGTCGGATATCCGACGATGCTCAAGAGCACGTCGGGTGGCGGCGGGATCGGAATGCGCCTGTGTGCCTCCGCGGAAGAATTGCGAGAGGCGTACGCCGCGGTCTCGCGGCAGAGCCAGGCGAGCTTCGGCAGCAGCAATCTCTATCTCGAGCGCTTCGTTACCGCGGCACGGCACGTTGAAGTGCAGCTCTTCGGTGACGGGCGCGGATCGGTGATCGCGCTGGGCGAACGTGACTGTTCAATTCAGCGACGCAATCAGAAGGTGATTGAGGAGACTCCTGCGCCTGGACTGCGCGACGAAGTTCGCGGAAGACTGCTGGAGACTGCGGTACGACTGGGGAAAGCCGTGCGGTATCAGTCAGCCGGCACCGTGGAATTCATCTATGACAACTCCAGCGGCGACTTCTATTTCCTCGAAGTGAATACGCGGCTTCAGGTGGAGCACGGAGTCACAGAAGAAGTCAGCGGAGTGGACCTGGTCGAGTGGATGGTGAAGCAGGCTGGCGGCGACATGCCTCCGCTGGAGAGCCTCGATATCAAGGCGGTCGGATCTTCCATCCAGGTGCGGGTCTACGCGGAGGATCCCGCCCGGAACTTTCAGCCGAGTGCAGGCCGCTTGTTACATATTCGCTGGCCCGAGACAGCGCGTGTTGAAACATGGGTGGACGCCGGGACTGAGGTCACCCCGTTTTATGATCCGATGCTCGCGAAAATCATCGTGCGCGGTGAAGATCGAACCGAGGCGATTGAGAAGCTGCGAGCGGCGCTCGGCGAAACTGAACTTTTCGGGATCGAGACCAACCTTTCTTATCTACAACAAATTTGCGAGAGCGGCGACTTCGTCGCTGGCGGCCTCACGACTTCTTTCCTGAAGAGCTTCCGATATGTGAGGCACGCGATCGACGTTGTTGAACCGGGAACACAAACCACGATCCAGGATTACCCCGGCCGTTTGGGGTATTGGCATATCGGAGTCCCGCCGTCGGGACCAATGGATACGCTCGCGTTCCGATTCGCGAATCGGCTCGTAGGAAATGGCGACGATGCAGCCGGACTGGAAATGACTCTTACGGGTCCGACGCTGCGTTTTACCTGCGACACTACCATCGCTCTCACTGGTGCCGGCTTCGGAGCACGGTTGAATGGCAACCCGGCGCCGCGATGGCAGGCAATCCGGGTGAAGCAGGATTCGCTGCTTGAACTTGGAAGCGCTCAGGATGCGGGGGCTCGAGCTTATCTAGCAGTCGCCGGGGGCATCGACGCGCCTCGATATCTTGGCAGCCGCTCTACCTTTATCCTGGGAAAATTCGGCGGGCAAGGGCGCGTTCTTCGCGCGGGTGACGTGCTGCACTTTCATGAAGCCGCGCCTGGTGAATCGCGCCGTCTGCCGGAAAGCGCTGCGCCGACCTACAGCCGTGAGTGGGAGATTGGAGTTCTCTACGGGCCGCACGGGGCGCCGGATTTCTTTACGCCGCAAGACATCGAGATGTTTTTCTCGACGGCGTGGAAAGTGCACTACAACTCCGATCGCACGGGCGTGCGGCTGATCGGTCCGAAGCCGCGCTGGGCGCGGAAAGACGGCGGAGAGGCCGGGCTGCATCCTTCCAATATTCACGACAACGCGTACGCGGTCGGCACCGTCGATTTCACCGGCGACATGCCTGTGATTCTCGGTCCTGATGGGCCGAGTCTCGGCGGGTTCGTCTGCCCTGCAACCATTGTCGAGGCGGAAATCTGGAAGATGGGGCAGCTCAAAGCGGGCGACCTGGTACGATTTCGCAGACTTTCCGCTGACCAGGCAGAACGCTTGCGGTTGGAAGTGGAGAAGTGCGTTGAAACGCTCGCGGGTTCTCTCCCGAAGTTACCCGAGCCTCATAACGAAGATGCAATCATTATCAGCCAGCCTGCCTCAAACGGAGCGCCAGCGGTCGTTTGCCGCGCAGATGGCGATCGGTGTCTGCTGATCGAGTACGGGCCGAACGTTCTGGATCTCAACTTGCGATTTCGCGTGCACGCGCTCGAACAGCAACTGCGTGTGGCAAACCTTCCCGGGATCATCGACATTACTCCAGGCGTGCGGTCCATGCACATTCACTACGATGCGCGCCTGCGCCGCGAGGAACTCCTCGAGGCGCTGGATATGTGCGAACGCCGCATCCCCGACCTCGACAACATCACTGTCGAATCTCGCGTGGTGCATCTGCCGCTCTCCTGGGACGATCCCGCAACGCAACTCGCCATTCGAAAATACATGCAGAGCGTGCGGCCGGATGCACCCTGGTGCCCAAGTAACATCGAGTTCATTCGCCGCATCAACGGGCTCAACTCGATTGATGACGTGTACCGGATCGTGTTCGGAGCGAGCTATCTGGTATTGGGTTTGGGCGACGTCTATCTCGGCGCTCCAGTGGCCACGCCTGTCGATCCTCGTCACCGGTTGGTGACGACCAAGTACAACCCGGCGCGCACTTGGACGGCGGAAAATTCCGTGGGCATCGGCGGGGCGTATCTGTGTGTGTACGGCATGGAAGGGCCGGGGGGATATCAGTTCGTCGGGCGCACCGTGCAGATGTGGAATACGTTTCATTCAACTGCGGAGTTTCCGCCCGGCACGCCTTGGCTGCTGCGGTTCTTTGACGAGCTGCGATTTTATCCGGTGAGCGCGCAAGAGCTACTGGAAATTCGCGAAGGGTTCCCGCGCGGACGGTATCCGCTCCGCATCGAGCCGCGGGAGTTTCGGTTGCGCGAGTACCACGCATTTCTGCAATCGATCAAGACGGAAGCCGAGGCATTCAAGAACCATCAGCAGGCGGCATTCGAGGTGGAACGGGAACGTTGGGCGGCAGCGGGTCAGGCCGAGTACATCGAACCGCCCGAAGCGACCGGGCCGGCGCCCGAAGGGGAGGTTCCGGAAGGCTGCTCGCCGGTGCGGTCTCCGATTTCCGCCAGCGTCTGGAATGTCGCGGTGGAAGCGGGACAGCGCGTGGAAGCGGGACAGAAGCTCATGGTTCTGGAAGCGATGAAAACGGAGATCGCGGTGACTGCGCCGAGAGCGGGCATCGTCGAGAGCCTTGCCTGCGCGGCGGGCGCGCTAGTGTGGGCCGGGCAAGTGCTGCTGCTACTGCGCGCGGAGGTGGCAGCGTGAGGACGGCGGCTGACTTCTCAGCGGAGATCGCGGCGCTCTACGACCGTCTGCTTGCAGAACCCCTCAATCCTGTTTGGATTTCCCTTGTCCCGAGAGAAGCCGCTCTCCGGCGGGCGCGCGAGATTGCGGGTTATCCCGAATTACTGCTCGCGGGCATGACGTTTGCCGTGAAAGATAACTTCGATGTTGCCGGGATGACCACCACCGCGGGGTGTCCTGCCTACGCCTATACCGCCGCGAAGACAGCCACCGTGATCCGCCGTCTGGAGGAAGCCGGAGCGCTGCTGATCGGCAAAACAAATATGGATCAGTTCGCAACCGGGCTGGTCGGAACCCGCACGCCCTACGGCGCGTGCTCAAGCGTCTTCGATTCGCGTTACATCTCGGGTGGATCAAGCTCGGGCTCAGCGGTTGCCGTCGCGAAGAAGCAGGTCACGTTTTCGCTGGGCACCGATACGGCAGGCTCTGGTCGCGTGCCTGCGGCTTTCAACGGGTTGATCGGATTGAAGCCGACTCGCGGCCTTCTTAGCACGGACGGAGTAGTTCCCGCCTGCCGCAGTCTCGATTGCGTGTCGATCTTTGTGGAGAACTGCACGGACGCTGATGCGGTCTGGCGGGTTGCTCGCGGATTCGATCCGGCAGATCCGTTTTCACGCGCACCTCGCGCGGGAGAAGGTGCCGCGCCGTGGCTCTATTCTGACTTTCGCTTCGGTGTGCCCTCGCCCGAGCATCTGGAATTCTTTGGGGACCAGGAAGCAGCGTGCCTCTACCGCAAGGCTGTTGAACAACTGCGAAAGATGGGAGGAGAAATAGTCGTCATCGATTTCGCACCATTTCGCCAAGCCGCAGAGTTGTTATACGGAGGGGCCTGGGTGGCCGAGCGGCTTGCGGCAATCAAAGGCTTTTTCACCGATCACGCCGCGGAAATGGATCCGGTGGTTCGTGGCATTATCGGCGGTGCTGCCAAGCACTCAGCGGTCGATGAGTTTGAAGGTGAATATCGCCTGCGGGAATTGTGCGCGGAAGCTGATAAGCAGTGGCGTGAGATGGACGTCCTCGTGCTTCCCACAACCGGAACCATCTACACGCACGAGCAAGTCGCCGCTGAACCTTTGAAGCTCAACACCAACCTTGGCTACTACACGAACTTCGTTAACTTGATGGATCTGACGGCGGTCGCGGCTCCTGCCGGATTTCGTTCGAACGGCTTGCCCTTCGGGGTTTCGTTCGTCGGCCCCGCGTTCAGCGATGAAGCCTTGCTCGCTCTTGCCAACCGCTATCTGGGTGGGACGACTCCGCTGCTCGAAAGCTGCCCGGGGTGTGTGGAAGTCGCGGTAGTCGGAGCGCACCTCAGCGGAGAGCCGTTGAATTCCCAGTTGACCGAGCGAGGCGCGCGCTTGCTGAAGACCTGCCGCACGGCGACGGACTATCGCCTGTATGCGCTCGCCGGAAGTGTCCCGCCGAAGCCCGGCTTGATCCGCGAACGAAACTTCCAGGGGCCGGGAATCGAAGTGGAAGTCTGGGCGATGCCCGAGGACCGATTCGGGGGTTTCGTCGCGGCGATTCCACCACCGCTGGGTATTGGTACGGTCACGCTCGACAATGGCGATGCAGTGAAGTGCTTTCTGTGTGAGCCGGATGCCTTGTCAGAGGCGAAAGAGATCACGCATTTGGGCGGATGGCGGGCATACCTGGCGTCATCAAAATCTTCGATCGCAGCGATTTAAAATTCCGCACTTCGCTAAATCTTGAATGGCAGCGATTCAAACTTTGCCTTCGATTGGTGTACGTGGGGAACGCTAGAATCCAAGCACCATGGACGGAGTCCTAGGAACCATGCGACGCGGTATTTTTCTGCTTTGCCTCTTTCTGGCAATTCCTGCACTTGCCCAGAAGCCGACTTTTACCGTTGGTTGGTCGATCTATGCGGGGTGGACGCCGTATCACTACATGCAGAAATCGGGGCTGCTGAAGAAGTGGGCCGATAAGTACGGCGTCACGATTAAAGTGCAGCGCTTTGATTATGCGCCGTCTCTTGACGCCTTTGTTGGGCGCAATATCGATGCCTGCACCATGACCAACATGGAAGCGCTCGACATGCCGGCTGCCTCGGGCGTACCGACTACAGTCATCCTGATTGGTGACTATTCGAATGGCAATGATGCGCTTATGGTGCGCAACGGCCTGCAGATGAAGGATCTCGCCGGGAAGAAGATGCTGCTGGTGGAGAAGACCGTTTCTGAATATCTGTTCGACCGTGCGCTTACGCTGAACTCTCTGCGCGATCAGATCAGCAAGGTGCGCATGATCAACACTTCGGACTCCGACATTCAGTCGGCGTTTTTGAGCGATGCCAGTGTCGGAGCGGTGGTGACCTGGAAGCCGATGGTGTCGCAGATCGCGCAGCAGAAGGGGATCAGTTCGCTGTTCAACTCATCGCAGATTCCGGGAGAGATTCTTGATCTGACCGTGGTACGCAACGATGTGTTGTACCGCCCGGACGGGTCTGGCAAAAAGTTCGCGATGGCTCTCGCCGGTGCCTGGTACGAGATGATGGCGCTTATGTCGTCGCAGGGTCCGTCGGCCGACAAAGTCCTCGGTGCGATTGCCGAGGGATCGGGCGATACGCTGGCTTCTTACAAGGAGCAGCTCAGCACGACCAAAATGTTTTTCCAGCCGCAAGCGGCCGCTTCATTCGGGAAGTCGGGCGACCTGAAACAGAAGATGGCGCTGGTACGGCAGTTCTGCTTCGAGCACGGATTGCTGGGTAAGAACATTAGTTCGGTCGATGACGTTGCTATCCGATATCCGGACGGGAGCGTGCAAGGCAAGCAAGACCGCGTCAGACTGAATTTCGATACGGCGTACATGCAGATGGCCGCGGAGAGCAAGTTGTAGGAGACAAAATCCCCACCCTTCGGCAAGCTCAGGGCAGGCTTTCTGGCAAAACCGGCCAGAAGTGGGGCACCCTTTGTATGTCAGTCAGCTTCCAACTCGTGCACGCGAAACCGAATCGGACGACCACCATCGTGCTTTCGTGGGTGTTGTTCGCGATGGGGATCGGGTTGTACTTCTACGCCTCGCAGAAACGGCACCTGGACAATCCTGAAGACCGAGTGATGCCGACCGTCACGCAAATGTTTCACGGCATGAGCGACGCCTCCACGAAACCTGCGGAGGACGATGACTCGACACTGCCTGATAACGCTTCGTTGCGGCAGCGATTTTTCGCCAGCATGCTTTGGAAGGACACGGTAGCGACTTCGCGGCGGTTCATCTACAGCATCCTGCTGCTGATTCCGGCGGTGCTGCTTGGAATGCACATGGGGTTGTTCCCCTACGTCGGAGTTTTCTTCCTGCGGTTCATCCTGTTCTTCGACAAGATCGTGGCGCTGTCGCTGCTTCCAATTTTGTTCATCGTGTTCGGAATCGACGAACTGTCGAAGATCATGCTGATCGTGGTTGGCGTGACGCCGACAATCATTCTCGACACGTTCAACCTGACGAAGGGAGTGCCCAGCGAGCAGGTTGTGAAAGCATTCACTCTAGGGGCGAGCGACTTTGACGTTGCATACCGCGTGGTGATGCGGCAGATCATGCCGCGCGTGCTCAACAGTATTCGACTGAACCTGAAGGCCGTGATGCTCTTTCTGTTCGCGGGAGAGATGATCGCATCGACCGACGGGCTGGCTTACCGGATCGCGCTGCTGCGGCGGCATATGGGGATGGACGTGATCATTCCGTACGTGCTGTGGGTTGCTCTGCTGCTGTTTTTGGTCGATTTGGCGATGCGTCTGGCCAACCGCAAACTTCATCCGTGGTTTCAGGAGGCCTGATCCCGATGGCGCTGATTGAAATCCAAAATCTGTCGGTCGCTTACGGAGCGCCATCGCGGCCTGTGTTGACGAATATCGATATACGCATTGAAGAAGGTGAATTTGTCTGCTTGCTGGGCCAGACGGGATGCGGGAAGTCGACGCTGCTGAAGATGATCCTCGGTGCTGAGTCGCCGGCAGGCGGCCGCATCCTGATCGACGGCGTCGAACACAAGCAGCCGGATCGCACGCGCGGCTATGTGCCGCAGAAATATTCGCTGTTTCCCGACAAGACCGTACTCAACAACATCACCTTCGGGCCGGAAGTCAGCGAGTTCAACATGTTCACGCGGTTCACGCCACGATTCGTGCGGCGGCGGCGGGAGATCCGCGACGAGGCCATGCGCTACATCCACCGCATCGGATTGCACGAGCGCGATGCGCGGAAATATCCGCATCAGCTTTCCGGGGGAATGCAACAGCGCGTGGCAATCGCGCAGGCGCTCGCGACGCACCCGCGAATCCTGCTGATGGACGAAGCCTTCAGCGCGCTCGATCCCGGGACGCGCAAAGATATGCAGCGGCTGATCCGGCAATTGTGGCGCGACACGGGCGTCACGGTCTTGTTCGTCACGCACAACACGCAGGAAGCGCTCTATCTGGGCAGCCGGGTGATCGTGCTGGCTAAAGAGAGTCCGGATGAGGGTGCGCAGGTTGCCATGGACCTGTCGGTGCCCGAGCCGTGCCACGAACATCAGATCCCGATGCTGGTGCATCATCTGGAGCATGCGTCGGGGAGTGCGCGCGCGCCGGAGGTGCCGGTGTTCGCGACGGCGTAGCACACGGCATTCAGTCATTAGCCATTAGCGCTCGATGTGCCGACAGTTGCGGAAGACGAACCCGCCGTCACGCACCACCCCTTCCACGTGCGGAGAACTGAGTAGACGAATGTGTAGGTTCGTTCGACTGCGCTTTGCAGATTCTGCGGTTTGAGAAAATCAAAGTCAAAGACCCCACCCTCTTTCGCAGAGAACGCGAAAGAAGGATGGGGCACCCAGGCTGTGGAGTGAACAGGTGAGCTCGCAATACAAGGCACGACTTCCTCAGTCGTGCCTTTTACTTTCTGCCGCGATCACAATTCGTTCAGATCACTTAGAACTCGTAGCGTAAGGCGAACTGCATGACTCTGGGGTCGCCTACGGCCTGGAATTCTCCGAAGGTGCCTGGGGCTTGGAGGCTCAGGCTGGGATTTGAATAGTTCACGTTATTGAAGACGTTGAAGGCTTCGGCGCGGAAGGTGATGCGCTGGCCTTCCCAGGGAAGTGGGAAGAGTTTCACGACTGCCATGTCGGCGACGAACATTCCCGGGAGACGCAAGACTGCACGGGCGCCGGTGTGGCCTGGGAGTTCGTCGGCGAAGTTGCTTGAGACCGAGGTGCTGGTGAACATGCTGGGATTTCCGCTCTCATCCGTATGAACTCCGGCGGAAACTGGAGCGGTCGGAATGGCTAGCGAACTCAGCCAGTAGTTGGCGTTGTAGGCGAGTTCGCCTCCAACTGTTGTGGGCACGCCTGAGTGATAGCGAACCAGGCTACTGATCTGCCATCCACCGGCGATTTCTTCGAGCAATCCGTGGGCGCCGGAGAGGAGCCTGCGTCCGCGGCCGATGGGCAGAGGATAAAGAACGTTGGCGGTGATGTTGTGGCGCATGTCGAAGTCGGAGGAGCCACGGAATTCACGGGTGTTGAAGATGTTCTGAATGGCGGCGCCTTGCTGTCCCGCGCCGGACTCGGCAGCGGAACCGTCGTCGATGGCATGCGACCACGTGTAGTTGAAGTCGAAAGTGAGGCCGCTGGACAGGCCGCGTCGCGCCGAGAAGGTCAGGGAGTGATAGGCCGCTGTGCCGGCGTTCATCCAGGTGGGCATGGAGCTGCCTTGCAGTGGAAAGAAGGTGTAGCAGCCGTGAGCTGAGATCTGAGCACATCCCACGGTGTTGGGAGTGTTCAGCCACGCACTTTCGGTATTGCGATCGAGAGCGTGCAGGCAGTCGAGATAGCTTCCACCGTAGTCGCCATAGACACAACTGAAGTA
>Ga0209698_10006399_pt1 | contig 12526 bp, 13 predicted proteins | sample LitLauG_LLR_2012_FD_187203 | JGI IMG/M metagenome (GOLD analysis project Ga0209698, IMG submission 187203) | Freshwater sediment microbial communities from Pennsylvania, USA - Little Laurel Run_MetaG_LLR_2012 (SPAdes) (version 2) | ecosystem: Environmental > Aquatic > Freshwater > Creek >...
GACCCCAGGCGCCCAGGCAGCCCGAATCGCTGCCGCTGGCGGGTGCGGAAGAAAGACCTGTGCACGCCAACAAGCGCGATATGCCCGTGGGTTGCGAAGTAGCCAGGTCCCTGCAGCCCGTGCGCCAGTTGATCGCGTCGATTTCAGATGCGTAGGCCAGCGTCGGCAGCCAGGGGCCGGCCAAAGCCGCTGCGGCTGACTGCGTAGCCTGGGCCACGGCGGCGGCGGGGCCGCACAAGAGCGCGGCCACATCCACCGCGTGCGCAGGCAGCCGCGCGGCCGACGGGCCGCAAGTAAGGCAGGAGATGCCCGGTGCCATGCCGTCGGGCAGTGACCAAACATGGACTTCGGCGGTGTTGTCGGTCGTCGATTGCGACGAGCTGGCGGTACTGCCCACATAGGGCAGGCTGGGCATCGGCAGGTTCAGGAGAGTGTCCCCCGGTGCGCGCGTGGTCTCGACAACCGCCACCGGCACGTAGCGCCGAACACGCAGGCCGCAGGCGATGGGTCCGCAATAGCACTGGCCGATCACTTCCGGTTGTGCGCAAGCCGTTTCGGCATACAAGTGCGCGAGCAGCCCTGCGGGGCTGGTCAGCGAGGACAAATCCGCTTGCGCGCTTGCCGTCGCCACTGCAACTAACGGTGCCATCCGCAATCCGGCCGCAACGACGGCTGCAAACCACTGGCGCTTTCCCTGCGTGCGATTGCCACCCATCCGATCTGTCTCCTCTGCCGTATACGCCGGCCGCTGCATCCACGCCACCGCAAATGCAAGCGCAATTTGCGGCAATTCCCGGCGGCATCCACTCCTGATTGCAGTAGTTCCTGCCAGTACCCCGGGGCCTAGCCTTCCTCTCAACGGATGCAGCACCCGGCAGGCGCGCCAGCCGTGCCGGGCAAGCACCGCAAAGCGGTAGTCGCGATGCCCAATTGTTCGTGACGACTACCGCGCCGGCGCGTGCATCAGCCCTGCCGGCAAGCGCGATCGGGCAATGCCGCCGGCCCGCGGCCGGCGGGAAACTGGCAGTTCCCTGTCGCACAGGCGCGCAGTGGCAGAACGCGCGCGCCACGGCATGGGGAACTGCCTTGATGGAAATTTCACGAACGAGGAGAGCGAAATTGCGCAGCGATACCACGACCGCGTCCGACGGCGCGCACATCACAGCAGCACCCCGGGCCCTGCAGGCGCTATACGCCGAGCTGGCCGAGCGCGACCGCGAAGTGGCGCGTTTGCGCGCGCAGGTCAATGGCTTGCGCTCCTTCGCCAGCGGCGTCGATCCCGCAGCCGAGGGAAGCCGCCAGACCTTTGAACTCCTGGCGGCGGTGGAATCCGCACTGTGGAGCACACAACGGGAACTGGCCGGGATCATCGTGTGTCAGCGCATGCAGCCCTTGCAGGTGTTCGGTTCCATGCCCGCCATCGCACAGGTGCTGTGCCACCTGTTCATCAATGCCGCCGCGGCCATGCGCGGTACCGGGCGGCCCGGCGTGCTGCATATCGATGCAGTCCGGGTCGGTGCGCGCGCCCAGTTGCGCGTCAGCGACAATGGCCGTGGCATCGCGCCCGAGGCCATGCGGCGCATATTCGAGCCGTTCTTTTCCACCGGCGGTTCCGGACTGGGATTGGGTCTGGGTTTGACCGTCAGCCGCGCCATCGTCCGGTCGCACGGCGGTACCATGGCGTGCAGCAACCGCACACCGCACGGCGCGCGCTTTACCTTCGACCTGCCCGCGCCTGCGACGCCGGAAGTGGCGGCCCGCGTCGAGGGAGAGGCGCCATGAGCGTGATGAACATCAGCCAGGCATCGCCGACGGCGCGCGCCGGCAACGCCGATAGCGGCACGCCGTGTCCCGGCCTGCGCCAGCAGATAGACGACTGGATCCTGCCGCTGCGGTCCATAGGCAGCGGCAGGTTCGATACCGAGATGGGCGACCGCCTGCGGCGCATCGCGCCGCTGCACCAGTGTCTTTTCGTCCTGAACGACCACGGCTGCGCCGGACTCGAAGCCATGCCGGCGCGTCTGCATGGCACGGTGCCGGGCGAACTGCAGCGGCTCTACGCAACGCTCATTGTCGAGCGTGACCCGCTGCTGTTGCGGGTGGGTCTCGAATGGCGCGCCATAACGGGCACGATCGACGAACACCGCAGCTGGATCCAGGAGCACACCCGCAACGCGGATGTGATCCGTGCATGGCTCGCGCGCATGGCCGAGAACGGCGCCGGCAGCCTCGTTGTCATACCGGCGCGCGGCTGGCTGTCACGGGGCGCCCTGTTCGCCTTCTTCGTCGAGCGTCCGCCAGAGCACAGCGTGTTTGCGCTGTTCTATGCGGCGCAACGGCTGGCCACAACCCTGGAAACGCGCTATCGCCCCTACATCACCGACCTGCTGTCATTGCAATTCACGGCGCGCGAGATCGAGGTGCTGCGTGCGGGACTCAAAGGCGCTGGCGATGATGAAATCGCCGCGCGTCTGGGCCTTTCCATCGACGCCATCCGCTACTACTTCAAGAAATTCAAGCACCGCGTGCCGCCCGCCATCGGCCACCTCAAGCCGCGCGAGCTGGCGCGCATACTCCATCACCTCGGTAAACTGTAGAACCCCCTGCCCGCCTTCGCCCTTTGGGCTACGGCGGGCCTCGATCCCACGGCAGGAACCGCATGGACGATCCCGCGCTGCTGCGTTATTCCCGCCATCTGCTGCTGGAGGAAATCGGCATCGAAGGCCAGGCGCGGTTCGCGCAGGCGCGCGTGCTGGTGGTGGGTGCCGGCGGCCTGGGGTCCCCGGCCGCCATGTATCTCGTGGCGGCCGGCATTGGCCGGCTGGTGCTGTTTGATGGCGACGTGGTGGACCTCACCAACCTGCAGCGGCAGATCGCCCACACCACGGCGCGCATTGGCCAACCCAAGGCGGCATCGGCAGCGCAGACGCTAGCCGAACTCAACCCCCTCGTTGCCGTTGAAGCGCATAACCAGCGGCTGGGCGCGGCGGAACTCGCTGCCCTGCTACCCGGCATCGATATCGTGCTCGACTGTTCCGACAACCGCGTCACCCGCTACGCGGTCAACCGCGCGTGCGTCGCGGCGGGCGTTCCGCTGGTCTGGGGTTCGGCAAGCGGATTTTCCGGCCAGATCGCCGTGCATGACCTGCGCCAGGCAGGCGGGCCCTGCTATGCCTGTCTCTTTCCGGAAGGTCCCGGTGAAGACGATGCCTGTGCCACCACGGGCGTGTTTGCGCCACTCACCGGCGTGATAGGCGCGCTGCAGGCGGCCGAGGCGCTGCGCTTGATCGGTGCTTTTGGAACGCAGGCGGGCGGCCTGCTCACGGTGGACGCTCGCGACATGGCATTCCAGCGCCTGCGGTTCATGCAGGATCCGCTCTGCCCTGTGTGCGCCCACCCGCGCTGAGGCCGGTCCGGCGTCTCCTCGGCAGGCAGTGCCACCGGTCTGGGCCATTGGTGGCAGCGTTGGCGGTGTGCTCCCGCATCCCGTTCGGGAGGTCCGTTCCAGCCGTCAGTGCCGGCGTTCCAGCGGTGGCGCCGCGCCGGTATCAAGGTCCGGGCCAGCGTCGGGCGCGGCGATGGCATCCTCGTGGCACTGCTGCAGCAGTGCGTCCCAGCCGGCATGCCCCAGATTTTCCAGGGTGCCGATATTGGCCTCGTATATATCCGCGGGGTCGGGAATGGCTGCCACGGCCCGCTCTATGCTGTCCTCGCGCAGCAGGTGCAGCGTCGGATACGGCGAGCGGTTGGTCGCATTGCCGATGTCATCGGGCTGCGTTTCGGCAAACTGGTACTGCGGGTGAAAGCTGGCCACCTGGATGATGCCGTCGAGCTCAAGGTGATCGATAGCCGCTTCGGCAATTTCCAGAAAGTCGTTGTGATCGCCGAAGTCGTTCATCACCCACGGATGGATAAGGAGCGTCGTTTCCGTTTGGACGGGCGGCGCTTCGGCAAGGCGGTTGAGTTCGTCAACCAGCATGGCGAGCAGGCCCTCGGCATCGCGTGCCTCGCATACCGCGTACCGGACCAGGCCCTTGGCCTGCGGGGCTTTGGCGAACGGGCATAAATTCAGGCCTATCACGGCCCGCTCCACCCAGGCACGGGTTTCGGCAATGAAAAATTCCGGGGATTGAAGGTCACGCATCGCCGTGGAATGTACGCCTCTTGCCGACCGCTTGGGGCGGCCGGCGTCGCATCACCTATGGTGCGGCTGGGCTGGCGGCGGCAGAGCCCATGGAGCCCTGCAGTTCGGTGGATCCCCTGAGCGCCTCCATGGGCAGCCCATCGTGGGCGGTGAGAGGTCCGGGAGCCGACTGCATGATGCGGCCGCCGGATGTAATCGTGACCGTGGCAGTGTGCTTGGGGTCATTGCGGTACTGCTGGAGAATCTGCTGCAGCGCCGCGGCCGCCGACTTGGCCGGCGGCAGGTTTTGCGGTCTGGCGCCGGCGTTGGATGGTCCATCCCCCGATGGGGCGTCGGACGACAGCGCCGACCGGTTGCCAGGATCGGCCGTCTGCGATTGCGATTCGTCCGTGCGCCGTTCTTTCTTCACGACAGGAGTGCGCACTGGCGACGACATCGTGGTGAGCATTTTCTCGATGAAGGCCGGCGTGCGCAGGTGGCCCGAGTTCGATACGAGGGAAAATATGCCAATGAAAAAGGCGAGCAGCAACATGCCGATGAGCAGGCCGAACAGTGCCAGGGTGTTGCTGTTGTTGGAGGACGCCAAAGTGAAGGCATTGTTGAAGCTATTGCGCAGTGCAAACCGGTGGTAAACGGTGGAAAACCCCGTGAATTCCGGTGCTGCGGACCCGATTAGGCCTACTGGCGTCAGGGGATACCGCGAGCGCCCGGTTAATGAGCAGCGCGTTCACCTGACCGGTGCGCCCGGCGATTTCGCAACTGCAACGCGGCCAGAACCAGCACGACCGTAAGACCGCTCAGCAGCACGGTTTGTTGCTGCCCAGGCATGAAGGCCAGGAGCACCAGGACGCCGATGATGCCCAGAACGACGGCATAGCTGAGCCAGGGGAAGAGCCACATACGGAATGCGAGTTTCACGCCGCTGGCCTCGAGCTGCCGGCGCTGCCGGATCTGCGCGCCGGCAATGACCAGATAGACGACCAGGATGATGTCGCCCGAGGTGCTGGCGAGCAAGGTAAAAACATCCTCGCTCAGTACCATTTGCGCGAACGCTGCCAGCAGCCCGGCCGCGCAGCCGATGAGGATGCCGGCTATGGGTACCTGGTTGCGGCCGGTGGCTGCCAGGAATGCCGGTGCATCGCCGTTGCGCGCCAGTTCATGCAGCATCCGCGAGGTGATGTAGACCCCCGAGTTGAGACACGAGAGCACCGCCGTGATAATGACCAGCGCCATGAGCGCCCCGCTACCCGGAATGCCGATGAAGTCGAGCACCGGCTTGAACGGCGAGACACCGGGAACCACGCTGTCCCAGGGCAGGATGGCAACGATCACCAGCACGCTCAGCACGTAGAAGGCGAGGATGCGCATGGCCACCGCCCGCGCTGCGCGCGCGACGTTGCCGGCCGGATCGCCCGACTCCGCAGCCGCAATGGCAGCGACCTCGCTCCCCATCATGGAAAACACCACGACTGGCACCGCGGCCAGCAGGCCGCCCCAGCCCAGGGGGAAAAGGCCGCCGTGGTCCAGCAGCGTAGAGCCAGTTGCGGCGACACGGAAAAAGGCGATGAAGGCCAGGCCAATGGCGATGAAGGCGACGATGGCCGAAACCTTGATCACGGCAAACCAGAACTCGAGTTCGCCGTAGGCGCGCACGGAAACCAGGTTGCTGATGGCCGTGCCCACCACCAGCAGCAATCCTATGGCCCATAGGGGTGCGTGCACGCCCGCGGCCTGCAGCAGCTTGGCGCCCGCGACCGTCTCGGCGCCGACCGTGAACACCCAGAAATACCAGTACAGCCAGCCGGTGAGAAATCCCGCCCAGGGACCGAGGGCGAGGGCCGCATACTGGACGAACGAGCCCTGCCCGGGCCGGGCAACCGCCATCTCGCCCAGCATCCGCATGATGAGGAAGATCAGCAGGCCCGAAAAAGCATAGGTGATGAGCACCGCCGGTCCCGCTTTGGCGATGGCGCCGCTGCTGCCGACGAACAGGCCGGCGCCGATGATGCCGCCAAAGGAGATCATCGTCACATGGCGCGCCTTGAGTCCGTGCGACAGGCCCGTGCTCGCGACTGCCACGTCGGTAACCGCTGCGTTGCTGGTCATGCTCCTCCCGCCGGCCGCATGCCGCAGGCGGTGTAATGCCACCGCTGCCGTACAGCCCAGGCGGGTTTATATAGGAAATTGCCCCAGCGGTATCCGGCCAGGTCGCCGTTGCTGCAAATGACGCGCTCAATAATGCGGCGGAATCTCATCGCGCAGGTCCGGTGCCGGCTCAGCGCCGCTGCTGCGCACCTGCTGGCGCAAGGCGGCCAGGGCCTGCAGCAGCTGATCGATCTGCTGCTGCTGGCGAAACACGGTGCGGTTGAGCGTCTCGACGAGGTCGTCGACAAAGGCCAGCTTGACCTCGAGCGCATCGATCCGGGCGTCCGTTGCTGGACTGCCCGTATGCATCGCCGGCGGCACCGCTGTGCTCATGATGGCGGCAAATCCGTGGCGATGACCCGCACCCGGGTGCCCGTGCACTCCACCACCTGGCCGGCGCGGATCTTCGCGGTCTTGCGGCTTTCGGCGTGGCCGTCCACCCGGACCAGGCCCTCGGCGACCAGATGCTTGCCCTGGCCCGACGAACCGGCAAGGCCGGCACACTTGAGCAGATCGCACAGGGCAATGCTCTCGGTCTGGAGCGCGAATTCGATGTTCTGCACGGCTTTCCTGTGGGGTATTGCGGGGCGTCCTGACCGCATCATATTAGGCGGATCGTCGCCCGGCCGCCCTGCTGCGGTACCGGTCCCTCGATTCAATCACGAATCATGGAAATGGCGGGCGTTTGCACTCGATTTCCGCAGGAGCGCCTCCGGGATGAACGAACCCTGAACGAGCCGTGCAAGGCATTCAGGCCCCGTTCAACCCCGTCAAGCAAAGTGAGGGCTGAACAAACCCATTGCCCATAGGAGTCAACCATGCTGCTGCAAAACGTGTTTTCCGCCTTCCATACCCGTGCTGGGCTGTCGTACAACCTCGGGATGGCCATTGGAGCCATGCTGGCCACGCTGGCGGTGGTCGCCTACGCGGATTTCGCATCGGCGTTCGCCGTCGAACGCGTCCACATCATCCTTGAAGGTGTGCAGATCACCTTGTTGACCGTCGCCGCAGGCGTCATCGCCGGCACGCTGCACATGCTGAGTACGGTGGGTGAGGCCAGCACGCGCGATCTGTCGCGTGGCGCTGCCATCGCGTGAGAAAGGGGTAGGTGCAATAATCGGCCACCGGCAGGAATGCCGCAAATAGTGGCATCTCAATGAAGCGGTTCGAGGACTTTCCTTCAAATAAGGCTCGTGCGGTATTTCCCGGCGGACTGCCAGCGGCGCCCTCGCTGGCATGCGCCCTGGCTTAAGTGCTCGATTTCCTCATCCCCGCGCTTTTCATTGGCGTCGGCCTGGCCATAGGTTGGCGTGGAGCTTGGCTGCGCCGCCGTCAGGCCTCGGTGCCGACCATGCTGCGTGTTTGCGGACTCTTCGCAATTTGGGCCGGGATCTTCCTCGCAGCGCTGCTCATCATGTGCAAGCCCTGACGCCAGTGCCGATACAGCATCAACGTAGAATGGCGGTCACGCGAAAGCTTCATCGCGTTCAACTGCCCCCGCCATCGGCGCCGGGGACCAAATCCACCCAAACGCAGCGATTGCGAAGATGACCACCCCCTTGACGGCCGAGCAGGCCGTGCAACAGCAACTCGACGCCTACAACGCCCATGACATCGAGCGTTTCATTGCCGTCTACGACGAGCACGTGCGGATCTACCGGCCACCGGCGGCCGAGCCCAGCATGGTGGGGCGCGCGGCGGTGGGTCAATTCCACGCCACGCAACGCTTTACCCTGCCCCGGCTGCATGCGGAACTGCTGCGGCGCATTGTTGCCGGCAACAAGGTGGTGGACCACGAACGCGTGACCGGACTCACCGAAAACGCATTCGAGGTTGCGGTGGTCTACGAGGTGCAGCAGGGCAAGATCACCGCCGTCTGGTATTTCCCCGCCGCCTGAGGCACTGACGGTACCGGCAGCGCCGCGGGTACCCGCGCGCGGAGCGCCAACAGACTAGGAAACCAGAACGACGAGGTGTTCCTCCAGCGCCTCGCCCGGCAGCTTGCGAAAGCCGCTCTTGGAATACCGGTGCCAGCGCCCCACCACGTAGGCAATGCCCAGGGAGGCGCGCGCCGAGGTATCGAGGTCGGGTGGGAGCTCGGCCTGCGACACGGCGACGCGCAGCGACTGCTTGATCGAGGACTCGACCCGGTCGAACAACTGGTTCATGCGCTCCTGCAGGCGCTCATTTTCATTGACGAGCGCGTCACCGATCAGCACACGCGTCATGCCGCGGTTGGTCTGCGCAAAATCCAGCAGCATGCGGACAATTTGCACAACCTGCTGGCGCCCGGACGCTTCCCTGCCGGAAATATCGTTGATCAAGGTGAAGATGGTGGTTTCGATGAATTCGATCAGACCCTCGAACATTTGCGCCTTGCTGGCGAAATGCCGGTAGAGCGCCGCCTCCGATACCTCCAGACGCGCGGCCAGTGCCGCCGTGGTGATTTTCTCCGCGCGCGGGTCCTCTAGCATGGCCGCCAGCGTCTGCAGTATCTGCAGCTTGCGGGCGCCGGGCCGGCGACGGCCCTTGCCGGTATCGTCGCCAGCAGCGGATTGAGGGCGGATTTCGGAATTCATGGAATGGACGAAAGTCAGGCCGTCAATCTACCGGAAACATCCCGAACGTGGGGGATTACTTACGTTGCGCGCCGCACCAAGTCACAGTTTCAGCGCCGGCGCCGTCTCCAGGTCGAACGCTGGCAGGGTCACTGCGGCGCAGCGCAGAGACAGTGCACATGGGCCGCCTGTGTACCGGGCTGATAGGCCAGCCAGGCAAGATCGTCCTTCACCGGAGCGGCCGCCTGGGCCAGCACACTTCCCGGCGGCAGGGTCAGGTTCGCCACGGCGTTGCGCACGGACGCGCCCGGCAAAGACGCAAGAACGCGGTACCAGCCCTTGGGTTCCGCTTCGATGTAGCTCGTGCGATAGCCATCTTCCAGTTTCGCCAGGGTGGCGGCCGCGTGCACTGCTGCGCGCAAGCCACCGAGCTCGTCGATGAGTCCGCGCTCGCGGGCCTGACGGCCGGTCCAGACACGCCCCTGGGCGATGTCGGCAACCTGCTCCTTGGTGATCTGGCGAGCCTGGGAAACCCGGTCCAGGAATTCGTTGTAGATGTAGCTGATGGTGCTCTGGATGACGCTGGCCAGACGGGTATCGATGGGCCGGCGCAGGTCGGCAGCGCCGGCCAGCCAGGTGGTGGTGGTGCCGCCGGTATGCACGCCCGCCTTGTCCAACGTCCGATCGATGGTGGGCAAAATCCCGAAAACACCGATCGAACCCGTAATGGTCGCCGGATCAGCGATCACGCGATCGGCCGACGTGGTCACCCAGTAGCCGCCGGAAGCGGCGACGTCGCTCATCGAGACCACGACAGGCTTGCCGGCCTTGCGGGTGAGCTCCAGCTCGCGACGGATGAGTTCGGATCCGAAGGCGCTGCCACCGCCGGAATCGACCCGCAGCACCAGGGCCTTGACGCTGTCGTCTTCGCGCGCCTTGCGGATGAGTTCCGAGGTGGAGCGACCGCCGATGGAACCCTGGGGCTCGTTGCCGTCAGAGATGGTGCCGGCTGCCACGATGATGCCCACCTGCCGGTTACGGTCACCGGTTTCGGGCAGATTGGCGCGGTACTCGTCCAGCGACACCTGGCGGAAGGTCTTGTGTTCGGTGTCGGCCTTGCCCCGCTGCAGGATAAGGCTGCGCAGTTCGTCACGGGTCTTCAGGCCATCGATCAGCTTCTCGTCGAGGGCAAATCGGGCCATGTTGCCGCCGCTGGCCACCAGGCGCACGGGCTCCGCGTCGATCAGGCCGGCAATGGCGCCGGCCGGCAGGTGGCGAGCTGCCTCCACATCGCTGGTATAGCCGGCCCAGGCATCATCGAGCCAGAACGCATCGGCCTCGGCAGCCTCCTTGGACGGCGCGTTCAGGGTGTAGGGCTCGACAAAGCTCTTGAACTTACCCGCGCGGAAGACATTGACCGTCACCCCGAGCTTTTCCAGCGCGTCGTGGTAATAATTGCGGTAGCCGCCAAATCCCGTGAGCATCACCGCGCCCATCGGGTGAAGATAAACCTCGTTGGCGTGCGATGCCAGGTAGTACTGGCGCTGATCCAGCGACGAACCCCACGCCACTACCTGCTTGCCGCTCGCCTTGAAGCGGTCGATGGCCGCTGCCACCTCGCGCAGCTTGGCCATGCCGGCGTGGCCCATGTCGTCGAGCAGGAAGACGATGCGCGTGATCCGGGTATCCGTTGCCGCGGCATCGATGGCCGCCACGAGGTCGCGCAGCTGGGTTTCGCGCTCTTCCCCGCCCAGGGCCTCGGTGAATTCGGCCTCGCGCGCACTGCCCGTGAATTCCTCGACGATGTCGCCCTTGATATCGATCACCAGCGCAGTGTCATCGAGCAGCTTGAGCCGCGAGCCGCCGGAGGCGATGGCCAGCACCACTATCGCCACCAGGAACAGGAAGATCATGTTGACGACGAACCGGCGCGAGCCGTCGATCAGACCGTAGATGAAACCGATGGTCCGGCGCAGCAGGCCGGGGCGGGATGCAGACATTTCGAACTCCATGACGCGGTTGCTCGTTGACCGTAGATTACCCTGACCGCGGCGCGCGCAAGCGTGCGGTCAGTGCGGACAACTGGTGCACGGAACGAACCCGGGCATCGACGTAGCCGGCACCGCGGATGCGCCCCGGTCCTGCGGTGGACCGGCGGACAAACATGACGGTGGCGAATCCGGCCGCCCGGGCCGCCTTGAGGTTGGCAGCGTTGTCGTCGACCAGTATGGGCCGCTCGCGGGCCGTGCGTCCACCCATGCGCTCACGGACGCGGATGGCGCGAAACATCGATAGCGCAGGTTTGGGGCGGTAGTGGCCATGCACCCGCATGTTTTCGACGGCATAGCGCGTGGTTATGTGGCGATGCAACCCGATGCCGCGCAAGACCTCGCCCGCATAGCGGGCGGGCGCATTGGTAAGCAGCACCTTGCGGCCCGGTAACTGCCGGCCCAGGTGCGCCAGGCCGCGTTCGGCGCGCAGCAGGGCCGCAATGTCGAAGTCATGGGTTTCATCGAGGAAACGCTGCGGGTCGATTACACGGTGGTGGCGCGTCAAACCCACCAGGGTGGCGCCATAGCGCAGCCAGTAGTCGCGCCGCATTGCATCGGCCTCAAGCCGCGTAAGACCCAGGTTTGCTTGCAGAAATTCGGTCATCCGGACATCGATGGCCGCAAACATGGCATGTGACGCGTCGTGCAAGGTGTCATCGAGGTCGAAAAACCAGACCAGGGATCGACGCGCAGTAGATACAACGGAGCGCGCTGCAGAAACCGGCGCGGTTGCGCCCCCGGGTCGGGAGCGCAGCGGCGCAAACGGGCGCCGGAACGCGCTCAATTGCGGCGGATCATCGTGCCGACACCCTGATCGGTGAGGATTTCCAGCAGCAGGCAGTGGTCCACGCGGCCATCGATGATGTGCACGGAATTGACGCCCTTGCGCGCGGCCTCGATGGCCGAGGAGATCTTGGGCAGCATGCCGCCGGATATGGTGCCGTCGGCAAAGAGTTCGTCGATGCGCTGCGCCGTGAGGCCGGTGATGAGGTTGCCCTGCTTGTCCAGGACGCCCGGCGTATTGGTGAGCAGGACGAGTTTTTCAGCCGCCAGCGTTTCGGCGATGCCGCCCGCGACGATGTCGGCATTGATGTTGTAGGACAGGCCATCGGCGCCCACGCCGATCGGGGAGATGACGGGAACAAAGCCGTCGTTCTGCAGCGTCTTGACCACCGCGGGATTGACCGATTCGATCTCACCCACCTGTCCGATGTCGTGCAAGGTTCCGGGCGCCTGCGGGTCGGCCACCTGCATGCGGCGCGCGCGCATGAGTCCGCCGTCCTTGCCGGTAAGTCCCACGGCCTGGCCACCAAAGCGGTTGATGAGCGTGACCAGTTCCTGCTGCACCTGGCCGGCCAGCACCCACTCGACGATCTCCATGGTTTCCGCGTCAGTAACGCGCAAGCCGTGCAGGAATTCGGACTTCTTGCCGACGCGGCCCAGCGCTTCGTCGATCTGCGGGCCGCCACCGTGGACCACGACGGGCTTCATGCCCACGAGCTTGAGCAGGACGATATCGCGGGCGAAGCTTTCCTTGAGCCGCGCATCGACCATGGCGTTGCCGCCGTACTTGATGACGATGGTGCGTCCGTGAAAACGCTGGATATAGGGCAGCGCCTCGGTGAGGA
>Ga0209698_10006401_pt1 | contig 12521 bp, 10 predicted proteins | sample LitLauG_LLR_2012_FD_187203 | JGI IMG/M metagenome (GOLD analysis project Ga0209698, IMG submission 187203) | Freshwater sediment microbial communities from Pennsylvania, USA - Little Laurel Run_MetaG_LLR_2012 (SPAdes) (version 2) | ecosystem: Environmental > Aquatic > Freshwater > Creek >...
GGTTTATGGCACGCCCTTCACGCTGGCGCTGGCCCACAAGAAACTGGTTGAGCACGACCTGGCGGAAAGCACACAACTGCGGGAGATGCGCCCCAGTGAGCCCTTCCAGGTCGGACCGTTCACGGCATCGCAGTCGTCACTGATTCTGGTGAATCCATTCGTCTCGATCGCCATCGGGCACGTCCTGTACGGAGAGAGCCTTCGTGGTGGACCTTGGCGTGCCTCGCTGGAGGTGGTCTCGATGGTAGTTATGGTGATCGGGGCGTTGGGACTTTCGACTTCATCACTCGTGGCCGGTGTTCACGAGGACAAGCCCTCCACGCACCTCCTGGTGGGCCGCGGCCGCTACGCGCGCTGGCAAGAAAGCCGGTCGAAGTCGTGACCAGTGTCTTGTGAGACCCAATCGGTCCGACCGCGAGGCCCTGGGGTGATCAGATATATGTTCTGGGTATGACTGAAGAGCCGGTCCGGAACAGTGTCGTTCCCATCGATCGACCAGTACGCGCTGCCTTCGTGGGACTCGGCCGGGTCTACGACCTCAACGTACGCGGATACTTGGACAACCTCGACGTGGAAGTCGTGGGGATCGTCGACATCAGCGAAGATCGAAGGGCCGAGCGACAGGTCGACTGGCCCGAGGCTCGAGTTTTCGCTTCGGTGGACGAGTTGACCGCGAGCGGTTTGGCCCTCGACTCGGTTGAGGTCCTGTTGCCGTATTCCATGCACGAGCAGGTCGTGACGCAATGCCTCGATCAAGGGTGGCACGTCAACCTGCAAAAGCCCTTCGCCAGCGACGTTTCCAGTGCCCAGCGGATGATTGACGCGGCCTACCGAAACGATCGCCAACTACGGGTGATGGAGAACTACCTCTTCTACGAGCCGCTGCGCAAGCTCAGGGAGGTGGTCCAATCGGGCGAGCTGGGCCCGATCAGTGGTTACCACCTGAAGATGGTGGCCAGCGGTCGGGGGGGCTGGGAGGTGCCGGGCGACGCCTACGCCTGGAGGTTCGACCAGGCCCAGCGCGGACGCGGGATGTTGCTCTTCGATGACGGATGGCACAAGCTCTCGACGGCGATCTGGCTGTTCGGACCCATCAAGGAGGTGCGCGCGTGGGTCGGCACCACGGAGATCATGGAGGGCCTGGCGATCGACGCCCCGACCACGGTCGTCTGGGAGCACGACAACGGCATTCGAGGCGTGTGGGACATCACGCTCGCGGTCGACATGTACCTTCGCTCCGACTACTACACGAACGATGAGCGATGGGAGGTCACGGGTCGCCGGGGATTCGCCCGGGTGAATCGGTGCACCGGCCGCGGCATCCAGCAACCGAGCTTCGAGGTCTACCTCGACGGTGTGATGCGCTCGTATCACGCGCTCGATGACGACTGGGCGAGCAGCTTTCGTGATTCCGGACGCCATTGGTTGCGCTGGCTGCGCAGCGGAGAGGGTCCGCTCCTGTGGTCGGCGTCTGAGGCGTTGGAAGTTCTTCGCGTCGCTCTCGGTGCATACCAGAGCAGCGCTAGTGGCGGCGTCGGAATTGACCCGCGATCGGTCAACTGAGTGTCATGTCAAGTCACACCGTCGGACGGCTCGTTGACCCCTCGCAGAGTGCCAATCGGATCAACCTGAAGCAATAGCGAGGTACTTGTCCCGACCCCACTATGGTCCGGGATGCGCTCCCGGTCCGGGATGCGGTCTCTGAGTCATTGAAACCCAACCAACGCACATACCAACGTTGTCCGCAATTGGTCGTTCGATCAAGATGGGCCCGCACGCCACGAGATGGATGCATCCTGCGCTCTAGGGTGGGGCTTGATCCTCGCAACCGCTCTTGGGGGACTCAACCATTTCGGTGATTGATCGATTGGTCAATGGTGGAGCTCCAGGAAGGCCATGTGCTTCTCTCCGGTTGGTGATCTCGTAGGCGGCGCCGTGGTGGTGGCCATTGGATTGGAGGCCTGTCGCCACGTCAAAGGCCGAAGCGAGAACGTCGCGATCGCGGCATTTCCTCTGTTGCTCGGACTCCATCAGATCGATGAGACCTTCGTCTGGTGGGGGCTTCAGGGTCACGTTCCCAGCGACGTCGGCCGCGTGGCGATGTGGATCTATCTCGTAGTTGCCCTTGTCGTACTTCCGACCCTGGTTCCCTTGCTACTGGGGATCTTCGAGCCGTCGAGCCGTCGTCGTCGACATTACGTACCGTTTCTCCTGCTCGGTCTGGCCGTGTCGAGCGTGATACTCGAGGCGATGCTCGTCGGCCATCCCACTGCTCACCTTGGTTCGTACCATCTGGCCTATTCGGTGGGGCTCAAGCGCGGAGCACTCGTCATCGGACTGTACATCGTCGCGACGTGCGGTCCGCTGTTCGTATCGGGCAACCGGTGGCTACAGTGGTTCGGCGCTGCAAATCTGGTGGCCGTCGTCGTGTTGGCGGTGCTCTGCGCCAACGGCTTCGCGTCGCTCTGGTGCTTCTACGCGGCTCTCGTAAGCGGTGCGATCGCGTTGCATCTGCGCTTTCGCGGCCCGAGCGCCAACCGTCGGTCATCGGACTACCAAGAACAGACCTTTGCCTGACCGGACCGTCCGTCCCGTGACGACGTTGACCCGAGATGTGATTGACCGTCGTGAAGCCGAACGCGGTGAGAGACCCTCCGCGGGAAGGGCGTGCGAGAAGCATTCGCTTCTGCGATGCACCGTGAACGAACGGTCGACACTACCGCGAACGACTCACAGGGCCAATGAACGAGCCGCCACCCTCAGCGATCAGTTGGATCACCGAGGGTGGCGGCTCGTTTAGTACCTCGAAGTCGAATGACCGTCGGGGCTAGCGCACTACTAGTACGACTGGATCGCTACCGTGAGCGTCTTGCCCGTCAGGCTGCCAATGGCGTAGACGATGTACGTCTTGCCGTCCGCGAAGTTGAGTGACGCGGGGCCGATGACCGGGTTGGACTTGGTCCCAGCCGCGAACACGCTGACCGAGTAGGTGCCAGCCGGCACATTCGCCGGGCTCGACGACATGGGATTCGCGAGACCGGAGATCAACGCCGGCGATGTGGTCGCACCAGCGTAGATGTCAACCGCCGGGGCGGCGGCCACGTGGCGCACGATCACCCGGGCGTCACCCATGGGGACCGCCGTCGTCGGGTTGGCGAAGACGTTGAGCGTCGGCGCACCCGCTGCGGTCAGGTTGGCGACGACCGTGGCGTTCTCGCCGGCGGTGACCTTGACGGTCGCACCCAGGATGGCCTTCGACTTCGGGGCCGCGCCGTAGGGGCGGATCGCCAGCGCGTACTTGCCGGGGTTGAGTGCGACGGAAGCGGTCTTGCCGAAGACGAAGTCCTTGATCAGGACCCGGTTGTTCGCGTAGACGGTGACGGGGGTGTTGGGAATGCCGTGAACCACGGTCACTTCGGCCTTGGCGGAAATCGCCTGGGCGGCTGGAGCACCGACGGCCAGCAGGCCGGCTCCGGAGGTGACGATCGCGAGGGTCGCGGCGCCGAGATAGTTGCGTAGACGCATTGATTTCATCCTTCTTGTCTGGGGGAGTCCAGCCACTTGCTGGGTTCATCTAGTCATTCGCAGCCGGGCCGCAGACGGTTGCACGAATCTTGAGTCTCTACGACGACCAGTGAATTCTTCGAATTCCGGCAACCATTTGGCGCATTCTGACGAAGAATAGAGGTGTGGAAGACATACGGACGATCCCCAGCGGCGTGGATTCGGGACTGGTGTCGCGCTTGCGTCACGGGGACCAGCGATCACTCGAGGAGTGCTATCGCGAGCACGGACCGCTCGTTCGGTCGTACGTCGGACGCTTCGTACGACGCGACGATGTCGAGGACGTGGTCCAACAGGTCTTCTTCGAGTTGTGGCGTTCACGTGAACGCATTGACCCCAGTCGGGCGCTCCTGGGATTCATCCTAGGAATCGCGCGCAATCGTTCGATAGACCACCTGCGCCGTCAGAAAGGTGTGGTTGCGGACGTGAGTGTTATTCGCGAGCTGGTGGGCGGAGACGGCAATGATCTGATCGACCGGCTGACCTGGGCGAGCGAGGTGCGAAGCGGCCTCGACTCCCTCGGCGAAGATCAGCGAGAGGCGTTGGAACTGGCCTACTTCGGCGATTTCACGCAAAAGGAGATTGCCGACCGCTTGGGAGTACCGATCGGAACGGTGAAGGCGAGGATGGCTCGTGGAATGCGGCGCCTCGCGGAACGAATTGAGAAAGGTGATTTGATATGAGCGCCCATTGTGACGAGGAACTGGTTCCCCTCCTGGCTGGAGAACTGGGGCGCGAGGAGACGCTCAAGGTGGTGGCCCACCTGCGAGAGTGCGGGGAGTGCACTTCGGAGCTGGTCTCAGTGGCCGTCGCGTTCGGGTCACTGCGAGCGGCGCGCCGCGCCGGGGACCTCCTGACGTCGCGCGGCGAATCGCCGGCCGTCGATGTGACGGGACTAGAGGTGTCGACCTCCGAACAGCCGCCACTGCGGTTTCAGCCTCGCCGCCAGCACCGCGGGCTCATCTTGGTGGCTGCCGCGGTGATCGCAGTCGTGGCAGCGACGGGGATAGGCGTAGCGATGTCGGGTCATACGACACCACCGGTCTCCGCGGTGGCCGCACTGCACCACATGGACGCACCGCCGGGGGCGACCGGTGAGGCGACAGTGCGAACCGTGGGCTCGAATCGCCAGATGGACGTCGCCACCAAGGGTCTGCCGGCGGCGCCCGCCAATCACTACTACGAGGTGTGGCTCCTGCAGCCAGCTACCAACAAGATGCTCCCGGTCGGGGTGCTCTCCCCTACGGGTTCGAGTACCTACGCCGTCGCAGGCGGCATCATGGCCCAGTACTCGGCCGTTGACATCAGCCTCCAGGTGAACGACGGATCGACGGCTCACTCCTCGGTGAGTGTGCTTCGCGGTAGCGTCCGCAGTGTGTGATCACGATCGCGGTGCCGGGAGCCCGGCCTCCAGATGTCGATGACCACCGATGAATCTCGCCTCCTTGCGCGAAGGAAGTTGACTGCGGTGTCCGGGTTGACGCCAAGGAACTCAATGAGGATCGAACAATCGCAGTGGGGGTCTGGTCTTGGCGGTCAATCCGACCCGAATGTCTGACGGGTGAGTCGATCTCGAGTCTCACCGCGTTCCAACCGGTTGAAGGTGCGGTCTCGACGTACGGCACTTTCCGTCTCCGGTATGGGTTTGTGACATCGCGCGGTAGCCGAGCGCGTGAGCTCGCCCCACCAACGACTACAGTTTCTTTAGCGAGCAGTCCGAAATGGTCGGTCTGTCGCTCTTAGAATTGAGTTTTCGTGGCACAAGGAATTGTTAAGTTTTTCAATGCTGAAAAAGGGTTCGGTTTCATCTCGCGCGAGCAGGGTGATGACGTTTTCGTGCACTTCTCCAACATCCAAGGCGATGGCTACAAGAGCCTCGAAGAGGGACAGCGCGTTGAGTTCGACGCTGCGCCCGGCAAGAAGGGCGAAGAAGCCCAGAACGTTCGCCCGATCTGAGTTTGTCCGGGACTCTTTCGAGCCCCAGGACTTCCAGCCGGCCGAGATTTTCCGGCTGTGCACATCAAGGTGAAGTGCGAGACCGCCACTCGCCCTGAAGGTTGCGCCCAATCGGTCTCGCTTCCTTTAGAGGTGGACCGCGGAGATTCCGGGCTGGATTTCACCTCCATGTCCTTCAACCCTCTCCAGGGCGACCTTCCAACGTGCGCCGCACGCTGGGGAATGAAGGCTACCGCCACTACCTCGGAACGCAATCCTTGAAAGTCGGCGAGGGTTGGATTCTGGGTGGTCGTCGGGACTTAGGTCATCGGAACCGGACTCGTACGTATGTCTAGGCTCGGTCGCAAGAGGGTGCTCGAATGACGGTGCTCTCGCAGGGTCTCGAAGACTTGCCAAGGGGGAACCATGAACGAAGGCCACACGAGCGGCGGGCGCCGTCGTAGTTGGGCGGAGCCGTATCGCATCAAGATGGTGGAGTCGCTCTCGATGACGACGAGGGAACACCGTGAACGCGCGATCGCCGAAGCCGGGTGGAACACCTTTCTGCTCCACGCCGAGGATGTCTACATTGACCTGTTGACAGATTCGGGTACCAACGCCATGTCCGACCGCCAGTGGGCCGCCCTGATGATCGGCGACGAGGCGTACGCCGGGAGCAAGTCGTACTACAACCTCGAAAGGGCGATGCGCGAGGTGTACGGCTACGAGGAACTCATACCGACCCACCAGGGCCGCGGGGCCGAGCACATCCTGAGCCAGATCCTCATCAAGCCCGGTGACGTCATTCCGGGCAACATGTACTTCACGACGACGCGTTTTCATCAGGAGTACGCCGGGGGGACCTTCGTCGACGTGATCATCGACGAAGCCCACGACCCCCAGAGTCTGCATCCGTTCAAGGGCAACGTCGACCTCGAGAAGTTTCGGGCCGTCATCGACGAGTTCGGCAGCGACCGCGTTCCCTACATCTCGGTCGAGACGAACGTGAATCTCGCCGGAGGGCAACCGGTCTCCATGGCGAACCTGCGAGCGACTTATGAGTTGTGTCGCGAGAACGGCATCTATCTCATGCTCGACGCCACGCGGGCGCTCGAGAACGCCTGGTTCATCCAGCAGCGAGAGCCCGGCTACGCCGACAAGAGCGTGCGAGAGATCCTGCTCGAGATCTGCAGCTTCTCCGACGGGGCCACCGTCTCCTCGAAGAAGGACAACCTGGTCAACATCGGTGGTTTCCTGGCTCTGCGCGACGGCGAACTGGCGCGCAAGGCGCGCGGCCTGCTCGTGGCGTTCGAGGGACTTCACACCTACGGCGGAATGTCTGGGCGGGACATGGAAGCCTTGGCGCAAGGCATGCGAGAGATGGTGGAAACCGACGACCACGTCCGGGCCCGCATCGGTCAAGTCGAGTACCTGGGTAACAAGTTGGTGGACTACGGGATTCCCATCGTCTTGCCGATCGGGGGACACGGCGTGTTCCTGGATGCGCGTTCGATCCTCGCGCACGTTCCCCAAGAGGACCTGCCGGCCCAGGCTCTGGCCGCCGCTATCTACGTCGATTCCGGGGTGCGCACGATGGAACGAGGGGTGGTTTCGGCGGGCCGCGATCCCCACACCGGTGAGAACCATCTGCCCAAGCTGGAGCTGGTTCGACTCACGATTCCTCGTCGCGTCTACACCCAGGCGCACATGGACGTCGTCGCCGAGTCGGTCCTCGAGGTGTACGAGAGAAGAGAAGAGATATCTGGTCTTCGCTTCACCTACGAGCCGGACGACCTTCGCTTCTTCCTGGCGCGATTCGAGCCACTGGCGTCAAGCAGATAGTCCGCAGTTCTCACTAACCCGGCAGAGCGCCCGTGGCAGCGGGTCTACTCGGGTCGTGGCTGTACTGGGACCACGATCCCGGGAAGAGGCGACCACTTCCCAGACCGGCCCACTCCATGGTCAGGAGATTGTGGCACGCGGTGACTCCCGACCCGCAGTAGGAGACGACCTCGGCACCGACTCGAAGCCCCGCGGCTTCGAAGATCTCTCGAAGCTCGCCCGGCGACCTGGTGTAGCCGTTGGCGTCCAGGTTCGACCGACAGGGCACGCTGATCGCGCCAGGGATGTGACCCGAGCGCGGATCGACGCTATCGCCCTCCCCGACGTAGCGGTCGTAGTTGCGCGCGTCGAACACGACATTCGAGCGGTTCATCGCGTCGTCGATCGTCGCCAGCCGCTCGGCGGGCCACTCGCGAGGGGTGAAGGCACCTACTGCGACCTGTGGTCCGCGACCGACCTCCAATTCGCCGCCGAACGCGCTGAGCCCGCCGTCGAGCAACGCCGCCGAATGATCGGTCACCCGGAGCATCCAGGCGAGCCGCGCCGCGATGACTCCTCCGGCATCGTCGTAGGCGACCACCACGCTGTCATCCGAGATTCCGTGTGCGGACATACCCCGGGCGAAGTGTTCTGCCTCCGGCAGTGGATGGCGGCCTCCTTCCGGCGACGGCGGACCGGCCAACCACCGTTCAAGGTCGATGAAGACTGCTCCCGGTGCGTGGCCGACCTCGTAGGCCGCCCGGCCCGAGCGGCCGTCGAGATACCAACGGATGTCGACGAGGACAACCTCCTCGCGGTGCGCGTTGAGCCACTCGATCGTCACTATTGGCAGCACTGTCCCCTCCTCACCGTCCCTTCAGGATACCGAGAGGATTCGGCTAATCGCTTCGATCTTCTCGCGCCCGAGGGACCACGTGGGGAACACCACCGGCAACCAACTGACCGGAACCATTGACGTCATATCGGTTTGCGCGCCGACTTCCGAATCCGCCGTCTAGGTCCGCAGCCGCCGAGAGACTCGTCAACAACGTCGGTTTCCAGACGTTGATTCACCGCCTCGGATAGGGTCGAACGTTGGGGGAGAGTCTTCGAGGAGAACCACTGGTATGGCTGACAACAAGAACCCCCATTCCTGGCCCAACGTGACCCGCGCGTCCGAGATCAATGCGTGGCTCATCGACATGGACGGGGTGCTCGTGAGGGAGGACCACCCGATCGAAGGTGCTCAGCGTTTCCTCGAAGTTCTTCGAAGGAACGCCACTCCCTTCTTGGTGCTGACCAACAACTCGATGTTCACCCGGCGTGACTTGAGCGCCCGACTGAAACACAGTGGCATCGTCGTCCCTGAGGACCACATCTGGACTTCGGCTTTGGCGACCGCCACGTTCCTCGACTCCCAACGTCCTAACGGGACCGCATTCGCGATCGGGGAGGTCGGACTGACGACCGCCCTGCACGAAGTCGGCTACACGCTCACGGAGAACAACCCCGATTACGTCGTCATCGGTGAGACGCGAAGCTACAGCTTCGAGCGAATCACGAAGGCAGTTCGTCTGGTTGGTGAGGGCCACCGTTTCATCGCCACCAACCCTGACCCGACCGGCCCCAGCGTGAACGGCCCGCTTCCCGCCACCGGCGCGGTAGCGGCCCTCATCAGCAAAGCCACTGGCCGAGTTCCGTACTTCGTCGGCAAGCCCAATCCATTGATGATCCGCTCGGCGCTTCGAGAACTGAATGTGCATTCGCAGATGACCGCGATGGTGGGGGATCGAATGGACACCGACGTCGTGGCAGGTCTCGAGGCCGGACTTCACACGGTGTTGGTGCTTTCGGGAGTCTCGGGTCCGGAAGCGGCGGACAACTACCCGTACCGTCCGTCACGAGTCGTCGATTCGGTGGCCACCTTGGCCGATGAACTTGAGGACCAATAACGGCTGGCCGTCGGCCAGTCGCCCGGCTCGGTGATTTCGGACGCTGGCTGGCGCGTTGCTTCAGTCAATCAGAGTGCTCAATCCCAAAGATCGCAATCGGCCCAGACAAAGGGTGGGGCGCTGCAACCCAGAGTCTCTTCGGCGCGATCCTTGCTTTCCGCTCGGAGTTTGAACACCGCTGCGATTGAGTCGAAGGTCACTTTGCGCATCCGGAGGGGTGGTGCAAGACTGCGAAGAAGTTCATATTTCTCACGCATTTCGACGTGGATCGGCTAGTTCGAAGAAGTCGCGTCGAGCGGTGAGATGACAATGGGAGGGCAGCATGCGCATCCACGAATCGGATCTTGGTCCGACGGCGACGCCCGGAACGGGTACCCGGTCGGGGCCCGAGGCGGACTGGGGGAAGAGTCCTCAGTTCGCCAGCCGCATCTCTCGTCTCGGCACAGAAACCGCCTTCGCGGTCGCCGCAGAGGCGGCTGCTTTCGCCGCGCAAGGCCGTCGAGTCTTCCCCTTCCACATCGGTGACCTGAACTTCGCGACACCCGGCAATATCGTCGAAGCGTCGCTGAGGGCCATCAAGGATGGCAAGACGGGGTACTGTCCCAACGCTGGGGTTCCAGCGCTGCGCGACGCCCTCGCGGCGGAACTGAACGCATCACACGGACTTCACTACACCGCCGAGAACGTCGCAGTCGAGCCCGGGGGCAAACCCGTCATCGGCAAGTTCCTCCTCGCCCTGATGAATCCCGGCGACGAGGTGCTCTACCCCAATCCCGGATTCCCCATCTACGAATCGCAGATCGAGTTCCAAGGAGGAGTCGCCGTTCCTTACGGCTTCCTCGAGGGTGATCATGGCTTCGAGATAGACCTCGAAGCCATGGAGGCGGCGATCACCCCGCGCACCCGCATCCTCATCTTGAACGACCTGCAGAATCCGTTGGGTGCCGAATGCTCGCCCCACGAGTTCTCACGGATCGCCGAACTGGTGGAGCGGCACGATCTCTGGGTCCTGGCCGACGAGGCCTACTTCGACATCCGCTATTCGGGTCGGAGCAACTCCTTCGCGTCGATCGATGGCATGGCGGAGAGAACCGTGATCCTCTACACGTTCTCGAAGAAGTTCGCCATGACGGGTTGGCGACTCGGCGCAGCCATCGGACCACGCAGCGTCATCGCGGTCATCAGCACGCTCAACGTCAATGACGAATCGTGCACCACCCATTTCGTCCAATACGGTGGCGTCGAGGCGCTGACCGGTGACCAGAGCGAGCCTCGTCGCATCCTGACGGTCCTGCAAGAACGCCGCGACACCGCTCTGGCGATCCTCCGTGAAACGCCCGGCATCCGTTGCTACCAACCCAACGCCACCTTCTATCTCTTCCCCAACGTGACCGAGGCGATGCGAACAAAGGGATTCAGCGACGTCGATGACTTTCGACGTGACGTGCTTCGCGCGACCGGGGTGTCGATGTGCTCGCGAACCCACTTCGGACGTCCCCAGCCCGGAGAGGCTCAGAGTTTCGTGCGCTTGGCCTATTCCGGTATAGAAACCCCCCAGATCGCCGAAGGGCTCGGACTCCTGAAGAACTACCTCACGGGAGGCGTCGACCATGCCTAGACGCGGCGTTTGGGTCGGCGCCGAAGAGTCCATGCCGCAGGCGGGCGGACCACTCGCGACCGAGGAGAGGGCCGCCTTCGAGACCCTCGATCTGGTCTACCGCTCCTTGTGCGCCATCTTGTACAACTACGTACCGATGTCGGGCCATCCGGGTGGTTCGATCTCGTCGGGGCGCCTGATGGCCGCAGCGCTCTTCGACAGTCTCGACTATGACCTTGCGGCGCCCGAGCGCGACGACGCCGACGTTCTGTCATTCGCGGCGGGCCACAAGGCGATGGGCCTCTACGCCATGTGGGCGTTGCGCGATGAGATAGCTCGTCTGGCGGCTCCGGAACTCTTGGCCGGTGACGAGAAGCGTCTTCGTCTCGAGGACCTGCTCGGCTTTCGGCGCAATCCCACGACCACGACGCCGCTGTTCACATCGCTGCACTCCCGGGCCCTCGATGGCCATCCGACTCCGGCGACCCCCTTCGTCCGTTTAGCCACTGGGGCGTCGGGCGTCGGCATGGCCAGTTCGATCGGACTGGCCATTGGCGCGCAGGACCGTTACGGCCCTGACTGTCCACGGATCCATATCGCCGAAGGCGAGGGTGGTCTCACCCCTGGTCGCGTGAGCGAGGCCCTGGCGGCGGCGGGAACGGCGTCGTTGTCGAACGTGATGGTGCACCTCGATTTCAACCAGGCCTCCATCGACAGCGACCAGGTCTGTCGAGAGGGCGACGTTCGCGGTGACTACGTGCAGTGGGAACCGGGCGAACTGTTTCACCTGCACGACTGGAACGTGGTGCAGGTCGCCGACGGCCACGACTTCGAACAGGTCGTGGCCGCCCAACGTCACGCGATGCGTATCGACAACGGTCAGCCGACGGCGATCATCTACCGGACGCGAAAGGGCTGGAAGTACGGACTCGAGGGCCGAGCATCGCACGGCGCCGGACACAAGCTCTGCTCGGTGGGTTTCAATCAGACCTTGGGCGAACTGACCAATGACGGCATCGTGACCTTGCCTACCTGCTCACCAGAGAATCAGCGCTGCGCCGGCCCTGGCGGTGACGTCATCCGCGAAGAGTGTTTCTGGTCCGCGTTGCAGGTCGTTCGTCACCGCCTCGAGCAGGAGATGACCGCCGTTCGACTTCTCGCCACGCGTCTCGTGGCGGCTCGTGATCGGCTGAACGGGCGCGACCGACTGGCCCGCGCCGGCGCCCCCCTCGTGGAGGCGGTCTTTGAGATGGCCGAGTTGCACTCGCTACGAGCACCGGAGGAGTTGCGGCTGGAACCCGGCACCCGCACGACGCTGCGCGAAACCCTCGGTCGATCGCTGCGTCGTCTCAATCAGGTGTCCCACGGATCGCTGCTCACCGCATCGGCCGACCTTCTCGGGTCGACCAGCGTCGCGACGATCGCGGCCGATTTCGATCCGGGGTACTGGAACGCCTTGACCAATCCCGACTCGCGCCTGCTGTCGATCGGCGGTATCTGCGAGGACGCAATCGCCGGCGTACTTTCCGGGGTCTCGGCCTACGGGCGCGCCATCGCGCTCGCGCCGCGCTACGTCGACTTCTACCTCGGTCGGGCCCGCTCGCACGAGGCGCTCGGCGAGCTCGCCGCGGCCATCCGCGACCACGGCAAGG
>Ga0209698_10006402_pt1 | contig 12521 bp, 10 predicted proteins | sample LitLauG_LLR_2012_FD_187203 | JGI IMG/M metagenome (GOLD analysis project Ga0209698, IMG submission 187203) | Freshwater sediment microbial communities from Pennsylvania, USA - Little Laurel Run_MetaG_LLR_2012 (SPAdes) (version 2) | ecosystem: Environmental > Aquatic > Freshwater > Creek >...
CCCAAACGAACCGAGCATTGTAGTCGAGACCAGCCCGGCTGCACACTCCTCCGACCGCTCGGGAACGAATTGTCATATCGAGCGAAGTCGAGAGACCTTTTGTTTCCCCACGGCCTGCATTGGTCAGAAGTCCCCCCTTCTAACCTCTGCTCCCTCCTTGAACCCGCCCCCCATCGCCCGTAAACTTAATAAATGCACGTCCACGGGAGCCATGACGCAACCGGACGCACCGGCAAGGTGCTCAAAGTCTCCCTGTTCGTGACCTTTGCCTACATCGTGCTGCTGGTGATTTCCGGCATACGCGCGCATTCCCTGGCGCTGCTCTCCGAGGCCGGACACAATCTCTCCGATTTCCTGGCGCTCCTGCTCTCATTGACCGCGGTCTATCTGCAGAGCCGGCCTCCGAGTTCTACCAAAACCTACGGCTACCATCGCGCCGGCGTGCTGGCCGCGCTGGTAAATTCCGTCTCGCTGGTGGCGGTGTCGTTCTTCATCTTTTATGAAGCGTTCCGGCGTGTGCAGCACCCTGAGCAGGTGCATGCCGCTACGATGATGGGCGTGGCCGCCGCCGGTGTAGTCATGAATGGCGTGATCGCTCTTCTTCTTTTCAGCTCCAGCCGCGACGTGAATATCCGCAGCGCGCTTCTTCACGAAATTGGCGACACGCTTTCCACCGCCGCCGTGATCGTGGGCGGCTGGGCCATTTTCGTCACCCATCAGTATTGGATCGACTCGGCTCTCTCCTTCGGGATCGGCGCGCTGATTCTCTGGTCAGGCTTCGGAATTGTGAAAGAGACACTCAACATTTTGCTCGAAGGCACGCCGCGCGGCATGAAACTGGACGCAGTCGAGGCTGCCATACGCAATATTGAAGGCGTAAACGACGTGCACGATCTTCACGTCTGGAGCATCGGCTCGGAGACCCATGCCCTCTCCTGCCACATCGCGATTGCCGACATTCCTCCGTCGGTAAGCGAACGCATCCTTCGTGACGTCAAAGAACGCTTGCACGAGAGCTTCCGCATCGACCACACGACGATTCAGTTCGAGCACGTCGAATGCGAAGTCGCGCACGGCTGCGTGATGCCGGTCGGCGAAGCCAGCCACGAGCATCAGCACGAGCATGAGCACTAAGCCACCAGCTGCAGCGATATTGGGATCCCGCCAGGCGCGCCGAATCATGACGCCTTACCCTTTGCCTGGCTCTCGTAGATTTCCTTCACCCGCTCAAGCGTGTCGATTTCGTCGGCCGGCTTGTCGGGCCGCAGGCGGACGATCCGCGGGAAACGCAGCGCATAGCCGCTATCGTGCCGGTCGGACTGCATGACGTTGTTGAATGCGACTTCGAGGACAACCGACGGCTCTACCTGTCGCCGGAATCCCTGATCTTCGACGGTGTGTTCCAGAAACCACTTCGTCATTTCTGCGATTTCGGCATCGGTGAGTCCGGAGTAGGCCTTCCCCACATTCACCAGCCGGTCTCCATCCCTCACGGCGAAGGTGTAGTCGCTGAGTACGCCGATGCGCTTGCCATGGCCGTATTCGGCAGCAGTCACGACCACGTCAAGAGTTGCCAGTTCACGCTTCAGTTTGAGCCATGATTTGCCGCGCCGCCCCGGCGTGTATTTTGAATCGAGATCCTTGATCATCAGGCCTTCATTGCCGCGTTCCTGCGCTGCCGCAAAGAGTTCTTCCAGGCGTTCAGGTATGGAGGCCTCGAAAACCGGTGCTCGCAGAATCTTGGTTGGACCCGTCTCCTCCTCATTCGAAAATCCCAACTGTCCTTGCGACTCGCGGGATCGTGCTTTAGCACCCTTGCGCGTTCCTTGCAGCAGCTCGTCAAGAATCTTTGCCCGCTCTCGCAGCGGTCGGTCGATCAGCAACTCGCCTCCGGCATAAATGACGTCGAAAACGAGGTAAGCCACCGGCACACGCCGAATCATCTCATCGCTGACTTTCTTCCTCCCAAGCCGTTGCTGTATGGCCGTGAATGGCAGAGCCTGGCCGGGACTTTCAGGATCGCCTTCCAGGTAACTCCAGGCCACGATCTCGCCGTCGAGGATTGCGTCATTCCGCAGGCCGGCGAGCGCATCGGGAAGTTCCGGAAATGACTCCGTGATCTCATCGCGCGTACGCGAAAAGATTCTGACTTCGTCGCCGGAACAGTGCGCCTGCGCCCGGATGCCGTCGTATTTGTCTTCGACGGCGGCATTGGCAAAGTAGTTGAGCGCGTCTTCCGCCGATTCAGCCGGGCTGGCCAGCATCATCCCGATGGGATGAAACAGGCGCATCTTCACTTCCGCCAGCTTCCCTTCGGTCGCAAAGCGCAGCGTCTGTCCGATGTCCCCCAGCATCATGTTGGCGCGCTGTACATCGGTGGTGGACGCGCCGTACGCCTTCGCTACACCCTCTTCGACCAAACTCTCCTTCAGCCCGATCCGCAGATCGCCGGTCATGATCTTGACCACATACTTGGCCTCGAGCGGGGTGGCTCGTTGGAGCAGATCGCGCACCAGCGCTCTCTTGGCAGAAGCGCCGCGCGCGTTTGCGATCTTCCGGAATTCCTTCTCGACATCGGTAACGCCCAGTCGCCCCGCAGACAAATTTCGGACCGGCAGCACATCCTCGACCACCGCCCCGAGATCGCCGTGCTTTCGATAAGACGCCGTCAACTCCTTGTCACTCTTGCCCGACAAATCGCCCACCACCTGCCAGAGAAGCGACCCGCCAACCTGTAATGTGGGTTCTTCAAACATGGGAAACGGGCGGCCGGAAAAGAAAGTGGCCGAGGTCGCAGCCTCTGCTACGGTCCGCGACTTGAAATACTCGGCGACGATGCCGACCTTTTCCAATTTCTTGGTCGTGCGGGCAACGGCTTCGCAGGCTGCGGCGAATAGCTCCATGGATATTGCGGACCTTAATGCCAAGAGCGCCTAACTGGCTCAAGGACAGTGACTTGCGCCATCTTCGAGCTTCGCCAACGCCCGGCGCTGTGATAATCTTACTGGGCGCGACTTCTCTTTCCAAAGGATCATCCAATAAGCATGCGTTATTTGCGTTCCATGTGGCGTTTCCTGTTGACCCTGCAACTTCTCCCGGCACTGGAGAGTGGCGAGGAAACGCTGGTCGGCGGCCAGGCCGTGCTTGAGGGCGTAATGATGCGCTCGCCGCACGCGTGGGCCATCGCGGTGCGCAAGCCGTCGGGAGAGATCGCCAAGCATTGCGAGTCGCTGGAGCGTCCTTCAGAAAAGCATAAGTGGATGGGCTGGCCCATGCTGCGCGGGGTGATGACTCTTGGCCAGGCTATGACGCTGGGCTTCCGCGCGTTGAAGTTTTCCGCCAACGTGGCCCTCGACGAGATTCCGCCCGACGATCAGGGGAAGAAGTTCGAAGTCAGCGGCTGGATGGCGGCGGCGAACATTATTCTTTCGGTCGGATTTTTCATCTTCACTTACAAGTTTCTGCCCTTGCTGGCCGCCACCGAACTGAAGCGCGTGAATCCGCTGTTTGGCGAGCAGATCATCTTCAATGTGGTGGATGGCCTCATCCGACTGGTGCTCTTCCTGCTGTTCATATGGGGCGTTTCGCTCATGCGCGACATCCATCGGGTCTACGAGTATCACGGCGCGGAGCACAAAACCGTGTTCGCGTTCGAGAACGGCGACCCTATGGAGACGACGGCGGTGCAGAAGTATTCCACCTTCCATCCCCGCTGCGGAACCAGTTTCCTGATGACGGTGATGATCATATCGATCGTGATCTATACTCTGGTGCCGGTAACAACCTTCTGGGCGCGCTTTGGCGTGCGCATCGCCTTGCTGCCCGTGATCGCCGGCCTGTCGTACGAGATCATCCGGTTCGCGGCCAAGCATCGCGGATCCCTCTTCGCCCTGATGACCGCTCCCGGCCTGTGGCTGCAGCGGATTACCACCCAGCCTCCTACCGACGATCAGGTTGAGTGCGCCATCATCGCGCTCGATGAAGCCATGGCTCTGGAAAAGCAGCGTGGCGGCGAACTGGTCATTGCCTAGCGGCCCCGCCGCGAAAAATATCACATAGTCTTTGGTCATTTGTACTTGGCCGCTGGACCTCCGCGATGTAAGCGCTCGCGGGAGAGCTACAATGCCATCATCCTTCAAAGGAAATTATGTTTGAGAGACTCGATCAAATCGAAGCCCGTTACGAGGAGCTGACGCAGGCCCTCGCGTCGCCGGAAATTACGAATGATTCGCAGAAATACCAGAAGACCGCCAAGGCGCACAGCGAGATCACGCCCATCGTCGAAAAATATCGCGAGTACAAAGACCTGACGCGCGGGATTGCCGAGAGCAAGGCTGTCCTGGCAGACGAGAAAGATGCCGACATGCTCGCCTACGCGCAGGAAGAGTTAGACAAGCTGGAGCCTCGAGTGGCGCAGATAGAAGAGGAGTTGAAGGTACTGCTGCTGCCCAAGGATCCGAACGATGAGAAGAACGTGATACTGGAAATTCGGGCCGGCACGGGTGGCGACGAGGCCACGCTCTTCGCCGCTGAACTCTTCCGCATGTACACGCGATTCGCCGAGATGAAACGCTGGAAGGTCGAGGTACTCTCAAGCTCAGATTCTGCAGTTGGTGGGCTGAAAGAAGTCATCGCTATGATCGAGGGTGATCGCGTCTACTCGCAGATGAAGTATGAAAGCGGCGTGCATCGCGTACAGCGCGTTCCCGCAACCGAACAGCAGGGGCGCGTTCACACTTCGGCGGTGACGGTGGCCGTGCTTCCGGAAGCAGAGGATGTGGACATCAAGATCGAGGCGAAAGACCTGCGCATCGATACCTTCTGTTCTTCAGGGCCGGGCGGGCAGTCGGTAAATACGACGTATTCCGCCGTGCGCATCACGCATATTCCGACCAACACCGTGGTCAGCTGCCAGGACGAAAAGTCCCAGATCAAGAACCGCGAAAAAGGCATGCGTGTACTGCGTTCCCGTTTGTACGAAGTGGAGATGCAGAAGCAACAGGACGCACTGGCCAAAGAGCGCAAGTCGATGGTGGGCTCTGGCGATCGCAGCGAGAAGATCCGCACCTACAATTTCCCCCAGAACCGGCTGACCGACCATCGCATCGGCTTCACCATTCACCAGCTGGAGCAGGTGATGGACGGGAAGATTCAGCCGCTGGTGGACGCGCTCATCACGCACTACCAGGCGGAGAAGCTGAAGCAGGAAACAGCCACGCCGGTCTAACACGCGGACTGTTTTCAGGCACGGAGGCTCCCAGTACGCTGCGACTCCTATGCCGGCTGAGATCCGGACCTTGTTGAAGAACATCCTCGCATCAGCGATCGAACATCTTACAACCGCCCACGTCGGCTCTCCTCGTATGAACGCCGAGGTGCTGCTGATGTTCACCCTGGGATGCGATCGTGCCTACCTTTACGCGCATCCTGAGCGCGAGCTGACACGGGAAGAAACTCATCGCTACGAGGAGGCGCTTGCCCAACGTGCGCAAGGTGTCCCGTCACAATACATCACTGGACATCAGGAGTTCTGGGGCATGGACTTCATCGTCTCCCCGGCAGTGCTAATCCCTCGTCCTGAAACTGAGCATCTGATCGAAGCCGTGCTGCCGCTCGCGAAGATGCTGAGCGCGCCGCGTATTGTGGATGTGGGTACGGGATCGGGATGCATCGCGCTCGCGCTCGCAAAAGAGCTGCCAGCGGCGGAAATCCACGCGACCGACATCTCGGCAGCCGCGCTGGAAATTGCCCGGGCCAATGCAGCGCGGCATCGGCTTGAGTCGCGCGTTCAGTTTCATCACGCGGACCTGCTGGCAGGTTTGGCGACGGCCTCGTTTGATTTCGTGGTTTCAAATCCTCCTTATGTAGGTGAATTGGAAGAAGACGAAGTGCAGCTCGAAGTGCGTAAGTTTGAGCCTCGTAATGCGGTGTTTTCTGGACCAACGGGGCTAGAGGTGATCGAACGGTTGGTGCCACAGGCAGAGTCCGTGCTGAAACCCGGCGGCTGGCTGGTCATGGAAATCAGCGGAACGATTGCGGATGGAGTACGAGGATTCTTGGGCGAGTGGGAAGAAGTTCAGATCAATAAAGACTTGCAGGGGATCCCGAGAGTGGCAATTGCCCGCATGCGGCTGCCTGATCCTGGAAAGTAAGCGACGTTCTGCGACTGTGGTGATGACTGCGAGAGAAAGGTGAACCGATGCTATGGTTATGGGTTTTGATCGCGGCGGTTGGACTCGCTGTGTCTTTCTTAGTTTTACGAGACAAGCTTGCAACGTCTCAAGGAAAACGCATAGAGCATCTACGAGCGCGCCTCGCTGCTCTTCAGCAACTTAGGTGGACTCTCTATCTCTGTGCTCCCGGCGTGCTTCTTGTGGTGTGCGGAATTTTCTTTGCGATTGACCGTAGCCGCGAGCACGAATCGGATTGGTGGAATGGATTGCTCTTTATTCCTGTTGGCTGTGCGCTGATTCCTCTTTTCGCATGGAAGAGCTGGCGTCGATATCGTGAACTCCGCCGAATTGCGGACAGGGGAGAAGAGGAATATAGCTATACCGAGCCTGATTGATCAGCTACCCCTCCAGCTTCTTCCCCAGCAACTCATTCACCAGCTGCGGATTCGCCTGTCCCTTGGACGCCTTCATTACCTGCCCGACGAAGAATCCGATCACCGTCTTCTTGCCGGCCCGATACTGCTCCACCTGCTTGGGGTTCGCCGCGATCAGATCGTCAATGATCTTCTCCAGCGACGAGGTATCGCGCGACTGTTCGGGCCGACCTTCTTGTTCGTAGACAACCCCAAAATCCTTGCCGCGCTCAAAGCTCAAATCGTAAAGATCTTTGAGCATCTTGCCCGAGATCGCTCCCGACTCGACCAGATCCGCCGACATCGCCACGCCCTTCATCGACACTGGCGACTGTTCGATCTCCAGCCCCTTCGCTTTAAGTCGTCCGACCAACTCGCTCTGTACCAGGTTCGCCACCCGCTTGGGATTCTTCGCAGCCTTCGCCGCGGACTCAAACTGGTCGGCCAGAGACTTGCTATCGGTCAGCACCGCGGCGTCTTTTTCCGTGATGCCGTAGTCAACCACCATCCTTTGCCGCCGCGCCTCAGGCAGTTCCGGCAACACACCGCGAATCTCCGCCTGCCATTTTTCGTCGACCACAAGTGGCAACAGGTCCGGCTCCGGGAAGTAGCGGTAGTCGTGCGCCTGTTCTTTCGACCGCATGCCGTAAGTCTTGCCCTCGTTTGCGTTGTAAAGCCTCGTCTCCTGGCTGATTTTGCCGCCAGACTCGAGCACACCGATGTGGCGCTCAATCTCGTACTCCAGCGCCTCGCGAATAAAACGGAAGGAGTTGACGTTCTTGACCTCGGTTTTGGTGCCGAATTCCTTTTGTCCCCTCGGACGCACGCTGATATTCGCATCGCAGCGCAGCGATCCCTCTTCCATGTTGCAGTCGCTGACGCCGGTATAGAGGATGATTTCCTTCAACTTCGTCAGATAGTCGTAGGCTTCGTCGGGCGAAGCAATATCCGGCTCGCTGACAATCTCGATGAGCGGCACGCCGGTGCGGTTCAGATCGATGGCCGTTTTCTCGGCAGCATCCGCGAAGCCTTCGTGCAGGCTCTTGCCTGCGTCTTCTTCGAGGTGAACCCGAGTAATACCGATCTTCTTCTTGCCCTCGGGAGTCTTGATCTCGATCCAGCCATGCTCGGCCAGGGGTTTGTCGTACTGCGAAATCTGGTAGCCCTTGGGCAGGTCGGGGTAGAAGTAGTTCTTGCGGGCGAAGATCGAGGTCTCGCGAATCTCGCAGCTGAGCGCCATGGCGGCAAGCACCGCGAAATCCACCACTCGGCGGTTCAGCACCGGCAGTGCTCCGGGCAATCCCAGACAAACCGGGCAGACGTTGGTGTTCGGCGCGTCTCCGAAGCGAGTCGAGCAGGAACAGAAGATCTTCGACGCCGTCAGCAGCTGGACGTGAACTTCCAGTCCAATGACCGGCTCGTACTTCGCCCGAGCTGCAACTGACGTGTCCGGCGTGGTCGCCATAAGTGGAAATTATAGCGTGCGACCGGATTAGCCCGACCGCTAAGGATTGGAGGTTGCCGCCTTGCCCGTGGGCGCCGTCAGGTATTTTTCCATGGGAATTTCGAAATAGATCAGTTCGTTCCCGTTGACGTCCTTCACCCGGTTCAGATAAAAGCGTGCCCCGGCAAGCGGTGTGGAAATTCCGTCAATATCGAAAAACAGGAACCCCGACTGGGTGCCGTGCGGCTCAACTGCCTTGGCCCTGAACTGCGCAGAACTGATCTCCTCCAAGGCCTGGGGGCTCACCGCGCCCTTCACCTTTTTGCGCGGAAACGGCAGGGGCGAGGGGACATCGCTGCGCGCGGGGCGCGACAGGCGCCGGTAAAGATCATCCACCGTGGCCGGCGACAATTTGGTGCGATTCACCGTGACCAGCTGCGCACTCATGTCGGTCAGCGAAACGGGCTGATTCCCGTCGTTGGTGACGATCAGGAAGATGGGCAGATAGCCATGGTCCTGATATTTCACGGAAAATATCGCGGCCTTGTCCGCCATGTCGTACGGATCGGCCGCCACGATGACGTGTTCGGTGGGATGTTCGTCATGGGCGGGATAGGTTTTCGCGGAATTGGCGACCGGCTTCACAAAACTCTTGCCCGCAAGGCAAATCAAAGAAAAGGCAATAATTGTGCCGAGAAACGCCGCGATGCGCGTAAGCCGCGGGAGTCCTGAAGCTGAACTGAATGGCATGGCTTGATTATAGGATGCAAAGCGATCAGGCTGCGGTGCCCCGGCGTTCGCCCAGCGGTTAGAATGTGTCTTCCCCCATGTACCTGCTTTACAGCACGCTGCTGGCATTTTGGCTGGTCATCACGCTGCCGTACTGGCTGATCCAGATGGGGCGCCACGGCAAATACCGCGCGGGACTCAGAGATCGCCTGGGGAAGGTCCCGGCACGGCTGCAATTGCCCTCCACGCGGCCCACCATCTGGGTACATGCGGTGTCAGTCGGGGAAGTGGTGGCCGTCAGCGGATTGGTGCATGAGTTGCGCCGCCGGTTTCCGCAATACCGGGTCCTGGTCTCGACCACGACCGACACTGGCCAGAAGCTGGCCAGGCAGCGGTTCGGAGAGGAAAACACCTTCTACTTCCCGCTGGACTTCGCGTTCGCCGTCCGGCCTTACCTCCAGTCCGTGCGGCCTCAACTGATCATTCTGGCGGAGACCGAGTTCTGGCCCAACTTCTTACGCTTGGCAAAGCAAACTGGTGTGAGCATCGCCGTGGTGAATGCGCGCATCTCTGACCGCTCGCTACCGGGCTACCGGCGCATTCGCGGGTGGGTGCGCACGATTCTCAGCGGAGTTGACCTTTTCCTGGCTCAGACCGACTCGGACCGAAACAGGCTGATTGAGATCGGCGCTGCATCCGAGCGTGTGGAAGTGACCGGGAACCTGAAGTTCGATGTGTCTCCCCCTCCACCGCCGCCCATCATCGCTAGCCTGCGCTCGGCCTTCGACCGCGCTGGCGCCGAGCCGATTCTGGTATGCGGCAGTACGGTGGAAGACGAAGAACCGCTGCTGCTGCGGGCCTTCGAGAACGTTCGCGCCAGCCATCCACGAGCGGTTATGATCCTTGCGCCGCGCCACCCGGAACGCTTCGTCGAGGTCACGGCGCTTCTGGAGCAGCTTGGCATGAAATTCTGGCGACGCTCGCTGTGGAACGGCGAGCCCATCGCCGGCGGCGTCTTCATGGTGGACACGATCGGCGAACTGGCGGCGCTCTACTCGCTGGGAACACTGGCTTTCGTGGGAGGCAGCCTGGTGCCTCGCGGCGGACACAACATCATTGAGCCAGCGCAGTACGGAGTTCCGGTGATCGTCGGAACGCATACGGAAAACTTTCGCGACATCGTCGGCCTTTTCCAAAGCCGCAACGCGGTCAAGGTTGTCGGGCCGGCGGAACTCCCGCTCGCGTTCATGGAGCTGATTTCCGACGAGGCGGAACGAATTGCGCTTGGAAAGCGGGGCCTGGAAGCTCTGCTCTCCCAAAGAGGGGCGACGCAGAGAACCTTGGCTGCCCTGGAGCGGGTGCTCAACGTCCACCCGCCAGCGGTCGCCGTGGCAGGATCGAGCCGCGAATCGGGCCCGTCCGCACCGTCCCGATGAGCCTGCTCAGTTCCATCTACGGCGTGGGTGTTCGAACACGGAATGCGCTCTACGACCGGGGAACTCTGCCTGAGCATCGCTTGCAGGGACCAGTGATCAGCGTGGGGAACTTGTCCGTCGGTGGCTCAGGGAAGACGCCATTCGTCATTCTTCTGGGTTCACTGCTGAAGGAGCGCGGCTTGAAGTTTGACGTGCTCTCCCGCGGTTATGGCCGGCAGACTCGCGGTGTGGCGTTAGTCAATCCGAACGGCTCTGCGCGGGACTTCGGCGACGAGCCTCTGCTGATCGCGCGGCGGCTGGAGATGCCGGTGATCGTAGGCGAAGACCGCTACCAGGCCGGCGTTTTCGCGGAGAGTCAATTCGGCCCGCAATTGCACATCCTCGATGACGGTTTTCAGCATCGCGGCCTTGCCCGCGACTTCAACATTGTGCTGGTCACGCCGGACGATACTCGAGATCACTTGTTGCCGGCAGGCCGACTGCGCGAGCCACTGGGCTCGCTCGCAAGAGCTGATGCCATCGTCCTTGCGAGTGGCGCTTCGGCCGAAGGTTTACCGGTAAATGGCAAGCCGCTCTGGCGGGTTCGGCGTGGCATCCTTCCCAAAGATGTCCCGCCCCAGCCGATTGCATTCTGCGGAATCGCACGTCCACAGAACTTCTTCCTGCAATTGAGGACGGCGGGCATTGAGCTGGCAGGGCAGGCTGTCTATCGCGACCATCACGCATACACCCGAAAGGATGTCGATGAGCTTCTGCAACTGAAGCATGCCAGCGAGGCCGGCGGGTTCGTCACCACAGAAAAAGATGCTATCAACCTGGGTGAATTTCTGCCCACCCTTCAGCCCCTGGCCGTAGTTCCCGTCAAGATGGACCTGGTCGACGCGGCTAATGCTATAGATACCATGTTGCGGCAGATTGAGGAACGCAGGCGTCCGGCATGAGAAAATCAGCTCACCCAATGACCAAGGTTCCGAAAGAAACCGAGCGTTTGATCAAGATCGTGGAGGCGTTCCCCACAGTCACGGTCACCGTGCTCGGCGATCTGGTTGCCGACGAGTTCATCTTCGGCGAGATCTCGCGCGTTTCTCGGGAGGCTCCGGTCCTGATCCTGAAGCACCGGGACCGGACTGTCGTTCCGGGAGGCGGTGCGAACGCCATCTACAATCTGGCCGATCTTGGGGTTAACGTCCTGCCTGTCGGCGCGGTGGGAGACGACGAGCCCGGCCGCCTGCTGATCAAGGCATTCCGCAAGAAGCACATTCCGGTCAGCGGGGTGCTGAAGGACAAGAGCTTCACAACCGTTACCAAGACTCGCATTTTGGCCGGGATGGCGCACACCGCGCGGCAGCAGGTGGTGCGTGTGGATCGCGAACCGGAGAGCCTGCCCAACGCCCATCTGTCCCGCGAACTGGTTTTGGCAGTGCGTGAGTATGCCAAAGCATCGGACGCCCTGCTTGTTTCCGACTACGGTTACGGCTCGGCCACGCCTCCGCTTCTGAACGCGATTCGTGTGAAAGGCGGGCTGAACGGCATTCCGGTGTTTCTCGACTCGCGCTATCGGATGACTGAGTTTGCCGGAATCACCGCTGCCACGCCGAATGAGCCTGAGGTGGAAGAGATCATGGGAGTCCGCGTCGGCGAGGATTGGAGCGGACTGGTCTCCGCCGGTGAACGGCTGATGGAGCGTATGAAGCTTCAATCCCTGGTGATCACGCGCGGTCGCGATGGCATGGTAGCTTTCCCGCGCCGGCACAAGCCGGTGGACATCCCGATCTTCGGGTCGGACGAGGTAGCCGACGTCACCGGCGCAGGCGATACCGTGATTGCGACCTTTACTGCCGCGGTCGCGGCAGGAGCCAGCACCGAAGAGGCCGCGCATCTGGCGAACTACGCCGGCGGAATTGTCGTCATGAAGCGGGGCACGGCGACGGTGTCACAGCAAGAACTCCTGCGGGCGATCGAGAAGTCGCCGCCAGTTACAAGATCCCATTGAGCACATCCAACAGTCAGAAGATCCTCCGGCGTGACCAACTGCGCCAGCGTGTGGCGGAATGGCGTAGTGCCGGCGACGGCGTAACGCTGGCGAACGGCTGCTTCGACTTGCTGCACGTCGGGCACATCCGGTATCTGCACGCCGCCAAAGAACTCGGCGGACGGCTGGTGGTGGCCATCAACTCCGACGATTCCGTGCGCGCGCTCAAGGGCGAAGGCCGCCCGCTCATGCCGGCGGAGGAGCGGGCTGAGATTCTGGCTGCGCTGGCGGACGTGGATGCGGTCGTGATCTTCCCCGAGCGCGACGTCCGCGCGCTGATCCGCGAGATACGCC
>Ga0209698_10006403_pt1 | contig 12520 bp, 9 predicted proteins | sample LitLauG_LLR_2012_FD_187203 | JGI IMG/M metagenome (GOLD analysis project Ga0209698, IMG submission 187203) | Freshwater sediment microbial communities from Pennsylvania, USA - Little Laurel Run_MetaG_LLR_2012 (SPAdes) (version 2) | ecosystem: Environmental > Aquatic > Freshwater > Creek >...
AGGAACTCTGGTCCAGCGGCGACACCATTAAATCGTTCGCGCACTTCAGCGGCTTGTCCGTGGCCAACGGACGCGTTTACATCGGCACCTACGACAGCATTCTCTACTCGTTCGGCCTCCCGGAGACAAAGTAAATGAAGAATATTCTTGCTGTCAGTTTGGCCGCCTTGGCCTGCGCCACCGCTGCAGATGCGCAAATCGGTAGAACCTTCGATTGGTACACCGCCGCCGGCGATAACCAGCGCACCGGCTGGGAAAAGAGCGACACTAAGTTCACGAAAGAAGGCGTCAAAGATTTCTCACTGGTCGCCAAGATGAAGCTCGAAGGACGGGCCAAAGGCTCCACTTATCTCACGCCGCCCGTCGTCTTCGGCACCTTGGTCGGCTATCGCGGATTTAAGGAACTCGGCTTTGTGGCGAATGCTACGGGTGATGTTTGGGCGATCGATCTCGATCTCGATACTGTCTACTGGCAGCGTCATATCGACCTTCCCAAAGTGAAGAAGGCCAAAGGCACGGAGAGTTGTCCTGTTGGCATGACGGCCGAGCCCACCATGGAACCCGGAGTTGTGTTCGGCGCGCGCCGTAAAAAGAAAGGCGCTGCCTCTACCAGCCAGGAAGACCCCTGGAAGAAGATTTTCGCGCCGCGCGTGCTGTATATGCTGGCGAGCGATGGCAAGCTTTACCGGCTTGATACTTCCACCGGCAAAGACATGAGCCCACCCGTTCCCGTGATGCCGGCGGGCGCGAACGCCGGCAACCTCAATGCCGGCGATGGCATGATCTACACCACAACCAGCAACGGCTGTGGTGGCGCTCCCAATGCCGTGTGGCAGATCAACCTTGCCGGCGATACGCCTAAAGTGGCGTCATTCCCGTCGTCTGCACCTGAAGGCTTCGTTGGCGAAAATGGCGTGCTCTTAGGCTCTGACGATGAGATCTACGCGCAAACGACTAATACCTTGAGCGTTCTTTCACCCACTGCTCTAAAACCAGAACAGACCTTCTCCGGCGCACTTGGGAAAACGTCTCCGGTGGCCTTCAGCTACAAAGATCGCGATGTGCTGGTAACGGCCGGTAACAACGGCAGCCTTTACTTACTCGACAGTAAGGCGCTGAACTTGGCAATGGCTCAAACCGCACCCGTTGCCACCAACGGAGCCGCAGGGATCGTGGGCCTGGCCACCTGGGAAACTGAGGAAGGAACACGTTGGGTGCTCGCTGCTGTGAACGGCCCCAGCATGGACGCTGCCGGTTCACCCAAGGGCGCTATCGTTGCGTTTCAGCTTACTGAGGAAGACGGCAAGCCCGCGTTGAAACACATGTGGACATCGCACGATATCTCAATGCCTGAAACCCCGGTGATTGCCAATGGCGTCGTCTTTGCCCTCAGCGCCGGCGAAGCTGGACACAAAGGCAAACTTGGCGGTCACGCGGTTCTGTACGGCCTGGACGCCGAAACCGGTAAAGAGATTTACTCCACCGGCAACCAAGTCACTGCGCCAGCCAATTCTTCTGGCTTAACCATGGCAAACGGCCGCGTCTTCTTCACAACCACCGACAGCACGCTGTACGGTTTCGGCTACCACCTGGAACCGTAACCACTTTTGAAATAGACGCTTCCGAAACCGAGCCGGAAGCGTCAGCGCCCTAGTCTGGTGCTTATTTCTCGCGTCTCGCCACCAGATCTTCCGTTGCGAAGTCGCCGACTTTGCGCGTGAACTTGATCTCGTCGCCGGAGATTTTTCCGGTGTACTCGATGCGGATCGCCATGCCGTTGAACTCAAGATTCTCGACGAAGAAGACGTCGTCGCCCTTAATCGTTCCCTCTTTGATCTCTGTCGACCCCATATCGTTCACGGCCGTCCCGGTGAGTTTCTCCCCGTCTGCCTTGAATTGGTAAGTGTAATGCTGCTCGCCAATCTGCGTATCAAACTTAGCTTTCCATTTGCCGTTGATATCGCCGGCCATTGCCGACACAGCCAATGCCAATGCGAGTAACCATTTCATTTTTCTATTTCCCCTAGAATTGAAGTCTCAGTTGTAAGTCGATCTTTCGTTCAAAAGTACTCTGCCCCCCGAACGGGCCAAAGCCGCCGGCCAGACTTGTGTACTGGCCGAACAACTGCGAAGACAAATTACCGCTCGGTGCGGCATAGTTCGCGTGGTTTAATAAGTTCCGCGCGCTAGCAGTCAGAGTCAGATTGTACTTCTTTCCGCTATTCACTCCACCGAACATACCAGGGGGAGGTCCGCCACCACCAGGGCCGCCGCCGCCCGGGCCACGACCGCCACCGCCACCGCCAGGAGGAGGACCGCCGCCACCGGGAGGCGGACCGCCTTGGTCTCTCATCCCCGATTCGCCCTTCTGCCCGAATGACCAAGTCCGTGAGACGCGCATATTCACGGTAAAGCTCGCAGGCCCACGCGCGAAATTGCGGCCCATCTCCGTCACCGAATTCGGCAGCAGATTAAAACAGCCAAAATTCGCCTCGTACTTGAAATTCTGACCTGTGCAAGATGCCTCTGGAGTTGTGGGATTCAGCGACGGCCGTTCCGTCGCAGATCCGTCGTGGTTCGTATCTTGCCCAGTCGTGATGTTGTAAGGCGATCCGCTGCTCGCCACAATGAAGGGGCTGACACTCAGCTTCAACGGCAGAGGAATCGAAGTCCCAACAACAAACCGATGCCGGACGTCTGCAAACGACGATGGTCCCCACTCTGCCTTCAAGTTATTCGGATCGGCCGGCTGACCTTCGTTGTTGTCCAAACCGTGCGAATACGCATAGAAGCCGAACAGAAACATCTTCTTGTAGTTCACGTTCGGGCTGAAGAACAATTGGTGTGTCCGGCTTAAGCCCGCCGATTCCGTGAGCAAGCGGATGGACGAATCGCCAAATGGATAGACGCCATTCACCGGCGCGTTAATGTTGCGCGAATTCGCTAAGTGCACCCCGCGCGTTTCTACATACTGGCTTGTCAGACGAAAATATTTGTTTATTTGTCTTTCGATGCCGATGCTGGTCTGATAAGTCCGCGGCGCGCTGATGTTTGCGTAAATCGGCCGGTATTGCTGTGGCTGAGCAGCTCCGGCGAGCACGCTCAATGAAGGGATGGTCCCAAAGAAGCTCGGGTTCTGAATAAAGTACGATTGCTGCGTCAAGCCGTTGTAACGCTCCGCTGCAAGGCTAACCGTATCGGCAATTCGATCATAAAAGATACCTGCGCCTAACCGCAGAACGGTCTTCGCGGGTTTGTTGCCTTTGCCGTCAATGCCCCACGCCAAACCGAAACGCGGCGCAATGTCGCCATAGTCGCCGATGTTCGTCTGCGTCTCGTAACGCAACCCATAGCTAAAGGTGAGATTTGGCTTTAGGCGCCAATCGTCGTTGTAAAAAAATCCGATATCAAACTGGTTGATCGCGGTGAGCGCCGTTCCCGCACTCAGCGTGAACTGTGAGGCGCCGCCACCTGGTAAGCCCAGCAGTGTTCGTCGGTAAACCTCCAACGCCGAAAGGGGGATTGATGTCCCTGGCTGTGGAGTGTTGCCCTCCAACTCCGGCCCAGTGCCACCCAGGAACGTGAACGTACCATTAAACCCATTGAGCGATGTGTCGTGATTTAAGCTCTGGCGAATTCTGGTTCCTATCTTGAATGTATGGGTGCCATGCGTCAGCGAAGACATGTTCGTAAATTCAAAAGTATTGTCGGTGTTGCCTGAATTACCCACGCCGACTCCACCATCGGAAAACGCACCTGCCACGATGATGGTGGGTGCCGAACTCTTAACGGTATCGCCTACCGTCGAATGCATGAACTGGAAGCGGCTCTCGTTGATGAAGGTTGGACTAATGAGAGCGGTTTCGGTGGCTTGCACCGTCTGCTCGCCCGTTGTTGACTTGTAGCCTTGCGAGGGAAGATTGAATCCGCCGACGCCGGTATCGCTCAGGCCAATATTCGTGTATTGGTATCTGACTACTAATGTGTTCTTCTGGTCAATCGTGTAGTCCAGCCGCGGGCTGAAATTCATACGAGTTTGCGGTGTGACAATCGATTGAATTACGCTTTGCGTTTGAAACGCGCTATTCAAAATCGTCGCATCGACAAACGCGTTCTCCGTAATATCGCGCCGTTCAAAGTCGAAGCTGAACGAAGCCTTGTTCGCTTTGATTGGTCCGCTTATATTGAAGCCTTCAATCTTGTTGCCATAAGGTGCGCGCGTGCTTGTGGTCAGTAGCGGGCTTCGCGAGTTGAAGTACTGGTCGTTGAATTGAAAGAACGCTTGTCCGCGGAACTTGTCGCTGCCGGGCTTCGTTAGAATCTCTATTCGGCCGAATCCCGGCCGGTCGTATTCTGTCGAATATGGGTTCGAATTGATGCGCACTTCGCGAATAGAAGATTTCGGAGGCATGTTGCCGCCGGTGAATCCGTCAACGTAGATCTGTCCACCGTTCGGACCGCCACCGGGCCCCGCCATCGCCTGCAGTTCCGACGATAGTTCATCCGGATCATCCGATAGCGCGGCCAATTCTTTTTGTCCCAGAACGAGCGCTGTGCCATTGGCGGTTGGGTCGGTTGTGACGGAATCCACTTCGTCTTCCACATTGACTACCTGCGCTTCGCCCTTGATCACGAGTTGGACATCAAGCGTTACCGAACCCGCCACATTGACATCGCCGTTCTTGGCAACCGCGAATCCCTTGGCGCCGATGCCAACCGCATATGTTCCTGCCGGCACATTATTAACCGTGTATCGGCCGTTGCCGTCTGCATTGGTGTGGAAATCTCCACCGCTTCCTTTGACCGCCACCACAGCATTCGGCACCGCCGCGCCAGACGGGTCGGTCACCGTTCCATGAATGCTGCCATTCGTTTGAGCTAAAAGGCTGGCGCATGCCAATATCAGCAGGTACACGTATCGCAAAGTTGTTCTGATGTAGTTCATTTATGATCTTTCGAAAAGTAAAATTTGTTGCGGCTATTGCATGATGCTGGGCAGTTCCAACCCGCCCAAGCCACCACTGCCGCCCATTCCGCCGCCTGCGCTACCTTGCATGCCACCACCACCGCCGCCCCCTTGTGCGCCGCCACGTTGTTGCTGTTGTTGAGCCGTTGCCATCCGAATCAACGGTTCAGCGTTATCGAGCAACACAATTGCGGTGTATTCGTTTTCCACCGCGCCCTTGGTGCTCGACATAACAACGGTGTCGCCCACCTTTAAAGCGTCGAGCGCAACAACGGGCATGTGCTCGATCATCTGTGCGATATCGGGAGCATGCCGCGTTCCGTCGGCAGGAGGTCCGCCTGCCGGTGCCCCACCTCCGGGCATTCCGCCGCCGGGCACCATTCCTGCGAAGTTCGGCATCTGCTTCAACTGCGTATCCGAGGTTAGCTTGACGTTAAACGGCTTGTTGGTATTCAGTTCCTTTAGCGCGACAGACTTATGTTCCGCGTCAATGGCCGTAATCGTCCCCGCTCTTGTGATGAAGGTTCCGAAGACCACTTCATCCGCCTTGACCTTCATCCCGTCCGCATCCTTATCGCCCTTCGCGCGCAACTGGTCGCCCACATGTACGTCAGCCAAACTGCTCGTCTTGGCGTCGGCGAAGCGTACCGAGTCCTGCGCATATTTCTTGAAGCGCGTGTCCTTGGAAATCTGCACATGCAACTGCGTATCGCCCGCGATGGAGCGCTTCCGCAGTGTGATGTCGTCGTCCGTCTTCGCCGCCACGATGCCCGAAATTCCGTGCATGGTCCAGGCGGCTTGGTCGGCTTCGTCGTGTTTCGAAATCGCCTTGGCCGACATCACAACGAGCCGCCGCGCCATACCAGTTGCCGGGTCGGAATTGACCAACACCTTGTCGCCTACGGCGATATCCGTTACTTGGATCGTCTCGGCGTTCGTCAAACTCTTTTCGCCCGGTGCGACGCGCTTCAACAGGGTTTCGGATGTCAAATGAATCGTGACCGCCGCGCCATCTTGTGTCTTAACGTCAAGGGTCGCCTTCTCCAGCGCGAGAGCGGAGACGGTGCCCACCACCTTCTCGGGAACTTGCGCGAATGCCGCGAAGCAATACAGCGCCAACAGGGCGAAACGAATCAGTGCCATCTTTACCAGTTAACGCGAATTCGCGCCGTCTGTCGCCTAAGTTTTGTAAAGACAAGCCGAGGCCTTGGAATACACTAGTCGATTGCCAAATGTCGGTTCGCCAGTAATTCTCGAAGCCAAACAGATTCGTAAGGCTTTCGGTGCCGTGCAGGCGCTGAAGGGCGTGTCGTTTGACTTGCGCGAGGGCGAGGTCCACGCCTTGGTCGGCGAGAACGGCGCTGGTAAGTCCACCCTTATCAAGGTCTTGACCGGTGCCATTGCTCTAGATGCGGGCGAGATCGTACTGCGCGGCGAACGTATTTCAGATAACACCCCGGCTAAGGCTCGCGCACTTGGCATCTCCGTCATCTATCAGCAACCAGCGCTGTTTCCCGATCTCAGCGTTGCTGAAAATATCGCTATCGCGGCTGAAAGTAGTAAACCGTTCCGACGCGTTGATTGGCCCGCTCGCCGCCAGCACGCCGCTGAACTGCTCGAACGCATCGGTTCAAAGATCTCGCCCGATGTTCGCGCCGCCGAACTTAGCATGCCTGAACAGCAAATGGTGGAAATTGCGAAAGCGATTGACGCCAACGCGCAGATCTTGATCATGGACGAGCCTACTGCGTCTTTGGGCGATCAAGATGCCGCCAATCTCTTCCGTTTGGTGAACGAACTGCGTGCCAAAGGCACCGCCATCATTTACATTTCGCACCGCTTTGAAGAATTGTTTTTGTTGGCGAATCGTGTCACCGTGCTGCGCGATGGAATCAGCATTCAGACGTCAGGCATGTCGGAAGTCACGAACGCGGATTTGATACGCCTGATGGTCGGTCGCGAACTCGATACCGTTTTCCCCAAGCACCAAACTAGGCTGGGCGAAACTGCGTTCGAAGTTCGCAATGTGAGTTGCAGTCGCCTCGGCGTCAAGAATACGAGCCTGCAGATTCGCCGTGGTGAGATTTTGGGTCTTGCCGGTCTGGTCGGTTCGGGCCGAACACAACTAGCAGAAGCACTATTCGGTCTCACTCCGATTGATAGCGGTGAAGTGCTAGTCAACGGTCAGCCGCTCACGATTCATTCGCCCGTTGACGCTGTAAAAGCCGGCATCGCCTACGTTCCGGAAGACCGCCGCAAGCATGGTGTCATTCTCGATCTTTCCGTGGCCGTGAACAGTACGCTCGCTTCGCTCGGTAAAATTTCGAGCAGCAGTGGCCTTCTGAACTCTGCCACCGAACGCCAACTAGCCAACGATTCGATCGCCAAGCTTGGAGTCAAAGCGCCCTCTTCCGACACGCTGGCGAAGAATCTATCCGGCGGCAATCAACAGAAGGTGGCGCTGGCGCGCTGGCTCATGACCGATCCTAAAGTCCTCATCTTGGATGAACCCACCCAAGGGATCGATGTTGGCGCGAAATCGGAAATATACCATCTCATCGGCAGGCTGGCGGAAAGTGGCCTCGCCATTCTGATGATCTCTTCTGAAACGCCGGAGATTCTGGGTCTAAGCGACCGTATAGCCGTGATGTCGCAGGGTGAAATTGTAGGCGTATTTAGTCGTAGCGAAGCCAGTCCGCAGCTCATTCTAGAAATGGCGTTGGGGCACAAGCGCCAACCAGGAGTCGAACAATGAACTGGCGATTAGATCGCGAGTGGCCAGCCATAATCGCTTTGGCTGTCCTCTATATTTTCCTGGCGATTGCCGCCCCTAGCTTTTATCAATTTACTAACTTACGCGACCTTGCACTGGCGAACGTCTCGGTCTTGCTAGTTGCGGCGGGCATGACGCTTATCATTGTCATCGGCCAAATTGATATTTCGGTCGGCTCGATGTTCGCGGTCATCAGTGTCGCGTGCGGGGTCATGGTGAAATCCGGCATGCCACTCGTACTGGCGCCGTTTGCGGCTATTCTGCTGGGCGCGGCCCTCGGATCTATTAACGGTGGTTTGATTTCGTTCGTGCGCGCTCCCTCCATCGTTGTTACTCTTGCCACCATGATCGTCTGGCGCGAAGCCTTGCGCTGGAGCACGGGAGGCGCATGGGTAGAAGGGTTGCCTGCCAATTTTCAATGGTTCGGGCTCGGACAAGCGGCGGGGCAAGCCGTCATTGTCCTCCTCGCATTGCTGATCTTCGTGGCGTTCTGGTGGGCGTCAGAAAACCTTTCAGCCTTCCGCGAGATCTACGCCACTGGCTCCGATAGCGAAGCCGCGCGGTTGGCAGGCATCCCAGTGAAGCGAGTTCTGTTCGGTGTTTTTGTTTTGATGGGTGCGCTGACTGGCTTAGCCGCACTGCTGAACGAAGTGCGCTTTTCCGACGTCCCTGCGAACAGCGGCATGAATCTGGAACTCAAGGCGATCGCCGCCGTTGTAGTCGGAGGTGCGCCCATCACCGGCGGCCGTGGAAGTCTCCTGGGCGCGTTCATCGGCGTTTTATTGCTCGGCAGTATCGGCCCGGCGCTCACGTTCTTAGGTGTAAACCCTTATTGGGAGAAGGCGATTCAGGGCGCCATCATTCTGGCGACTGTTCTATTCGATGCCGTTCGTATGCATCGGGAAAAACGCATGGCGGTCGCTTAAGGCTCACGTGAACAAAAATCGCAAACAAGAATGGATTCTGGCCGCGTTCATCTTAGCGGAGATTGTGCTGTTCAGTTTCACCGGACGCAATTTCTTCTCGCTAACCAACTTCTTCGAATGCATTCGGCTCGGTGTCGAAATCGGTCTGCTCGCGCTCGCCCTCACCCCGGTGATTGTGACCGGCGGCATTGACCTTTCAGTCGGTTCGATGATGGGGCTGTGTGCGGTCACCTTTGGCGCTCTCTGGAGCGATGCACATTTCTCAATCACTGCGGCCATTGCGATTGCTCTGCTAGTGAGCCTAGTGGGCGGCGCGCTCAACGCGCTCTTGATCTCGCGTATGAAGGTATCGCCGTTGATCGTAACCCTTGGAACGTTCTCACTCTTTCGCGGTATTGCGGAGGGCATCACTGCAGGGGCGCGCAATTACTCAGGTTTCCCGGCGCACTTCCTCTATCTGGGCCAAGGCTACTTCGGAGGTGTCGTTCCACCGCAGACGCTGCTGCTCATACTCGCCGTTGTTGGCTTCTACTTCTTGTTGCAGCGCAGCACAGTCGGCCGCGGTCTGTACGCCATGGGCCATTCCGCCGAGGGCGCACGTTACGCCGCCGTGCCGGTGGGTTCGCGCCTCGTTCTTGTTTACGTTCTTTCGGGACTGGCGGCGGGCGTCGCGGCCATAGTTTATGTTGCGCACCTCGGACAAGCGAAGTCTGACGCAGGCACTGGCTACGAATTGATTGCCATCACCGCCGTTGTCCTCGGCGGTACATCGATCTTTGGCGGTTCCGGAACAATCGTTGGAACGCTGATGGGCTTAGCTGCGATTGTTGTTTTACAAAACGGCTTGCGGCTATCGGCGTGGCCCACTGAATTGGCGGGCATCTCCACAGGGACTCTGCTCATCCTCACCATCGCCATCGAACGTTGGGCGAACAAAGAAAATCGCGCTGCAACCAAGCCAGCATTACGTTGGAGCGCCTTGGCCGGTGTGGCGGCTCTCATGGCGCTCGCCGTGTTCTTCCTCCGCTCTCCGCAATCTAGCGGCGGAAACAACGCCGCCGTAGCCGGTAAGCGCGTCACGGTCGCCGTCATGCCGAAAGCCAAAGGCGATCCTTATTTCATCAGCTGCAAAGTCGGCGCAGAAGAAGCCGCTCAAGCCCTCAACGTCGATCTCATCTGGGACGGTCCCACCGGCCTCGACGCCGCCAAGCAAAACGAACTCGTCCAAAGCTGGATCACGCGCCACGTCGATGCTATTTCCGTCGCTGTCGAAAACGCACCCGGCATCTCCACCGTTCTCCGCCAAGCCCGCGCCCAAGGCATCAAAGTGGTCACTTGGGACGCCGACGCCGAGCCCGACTCCCGTGATTACTTCATCAATCAAGCCACCGCCCAGTCCATTGGCTTCTCCCTTGCCGACGAAACCGCGCGCGTCTTGCACGGCAAGGGCGACTTCGCCATCATCACCGGCGCTCTCAGCGCCGCGAATCAGAATCGCTGGATGGATTTCATTCGCCGGCGCATTGCCGACAAATATCCAGACTTAAAACTCGTAGCCGTACGCCCCTCCGACGACGACCGCGATAAAGCGTTTGCCGAAGCCCAGACGCTCATGAAGGTTTATCCCAACGTGAAAATTCTGGTCGCCATTTCAGCCCCAGCCGTCCCCGGTGCTGGCGAAGCAGTCAGGCAAGCGGGCCGCAAAGATAGCGTTCAAGTCATCGGCCTTTCTTTGCCTAACCTGTGCAAGCCCTACGTCCACGGCGGCGAAGTAGAAGCGGTGGCACTTTGGAACACCAAAGATCTCGGCTACGCTGCAGTCTCCGCCGCCGCCGCGCTAGCACGAGGATCGCTCAAAGCCGGCGTGCCCAGCTTCAATGCCAACCGCCTCGGCTCATTGGAAGTCAAAGGCAGCGACATCATCCTCGGCGCGCCTCTGTTGTTCCGAAAAGACAATATCGATCAATACAATTTTTGATCTACGTCAGCAATAGGTAAATCACTACAAATGTGTCGCTAATTCCGTGTGCGAGGATGCACGCCCAGAGGTTTCCGCGAGTCCACAAGAAGACGCTTCCCAGAACCAGGCCAGAATAAGCGGAGTCCAGGACCCCGGTCGGTCCTTTGTAGAAATGAGCGAAGCCGAATACTGTGGCTGCTAAGAAGAGAGCAGCGATATAGGCTGTTTTCGAACGATTCCCCACATCGGCGGTACGCGCTAGCAGATAGGCGCGATAACCCGTCTCCTCGCCGAGTGCCGCGAAAATCCAGACGATCCCTAGATTTCGCAGAGCGATGGTCCAATCGCGAGCATGCGTTGTGAATACTGTAGACGTATGTTGCGCCGTATGCCAGATGTGTGACCCAATAGGCTGGATGCCTAGTTCGCTACCGAGTTGCATGGCCGCTGCCGCCGCAAACGCTATCCCAACGGTCTTCGGCCAGGAGCTTGGCCGCTGGAATTCGGGACCGATCCACCTGCCCGTGCGAAGTTTCTGAGAGACGAAAAACAGAACGAACAAAATAGGCACTTCGTTGGGAAGAATCCGCCAAACATTGTGCCCCAGAACAATGAATACAGCTAGCAGGACCTCAAAGAGAGAAATCAAGCGATCCTTAGACGAAAGCTGCCGCTCTCCAAAGCCTGCTCGCATGAGCAACAGGGTATCGCAATAGTTTTCCAAAACTCCGGGATCTTATTTCAAAGAAGTGGTGTCTATCGCTATGAGTTCACCGATATGACATCCCCACAAGAGAAAATCGGCACCATCAACGTAACTCCTCTAATAGATGTCCTCCTGGTCTTACTAATCATTTTCATGGTGATCACGCCGCTCGCATCCCGCGGCCTCGACGCCGATTTGCCGCAAACGTCGGCGGGCAGCGTGTCCAGTCAACCAGAGCCTGAAGTGATTCTCGAAATCACCCACGATCATCAATTTCTACTAAACGGCCAACCCGTTGCGCGCAATGAGCTGCCAGATGAAATCGCGAAGCTCTACAAAACTCGTGTAAGCCAGCAGCTTTTCGTCCGGGCCGACCGCGACCTGGAATACAGCGAAATCGCCTCCGCCATGGATACGACATTGGGCGCAAACCCATCTCTTCACTTCGGCCTGTTGTCGAAGAAATAGATTGCAGCCTCTTTCACTGCGGCAACGTTCCGATGAAAGCCTGGATCTCCCGCAATACCTGAGCCTCGTTTGAAAGAAACACAAAGTGAGTGGCATGCGGTATTCGAACCACACGCGCCGACGGAATGCTCTTTTGCAGCGCCTCCGCCTGAGCGTTCGTCTCCTTCGTGTCGACCGCCTGAGCTGCCGCGGCTGCGCGTTTGTCCTTGAATTCATTAGCGAAATTTTTTTGAACGGCGTATATGGCGAGCAGGGGCGGCTTGATCGCCGCAAATCTCTGCTCGCCCGCCAGTATCGCGCGTAAGACGGCCAGATTCTGAGCCGGCGGTTCAGAATCGGAAGGCTCCTCTAGAGTGGATTGAAGTTCTTGTTTCCGCTCCCGCAGATCCGTTTCGAAGCGGACAGTTTCTTGCAACAGGTCTTCATCGAGCGGCTCCTCCAGTTTGCGCTCAAGATCAGGTCGCCACTGTTGCAATTTTCTTTTCAAAACCGCAGCATCAATTTCTATGTCTCCGCGCGCAACGTCGTAGAATGCATAGGCGTACCCAGCATCGAGGTAAACCAAACCACTCACTTTTTCGGGATGCCGCGTGCCGATGGAGCTAAGTTCTTCGCCGGCGATGGAATGCCCAATCAGCACCGGCTTCGCCAGAGTGAGCGAGTCGCAGACTGCCAGTACATCGTTTGCGAGCCTGTCAGCCGTATAGTTTTCAGCATCGGG
>Ga0209698_10006406_pt1 | contig 12519 bp, 7 predicted proteins | sample LitLauG_LLR_2012_FD_187203 | JGI IMG/M metagenome (GOLD analysis project Ga0209698, IMG submission 187203) | Freshwater sediment microbial communities from Pennsylvania, USA - Little Laurel Run_MetaG_LLR_2012 (SPAdes) (version 2) | ecosystem: Environmental > Aquatic > Freshwater > Creek >...
CGCCTATACCGCGACGCTGGGCGATGCCGAGCACCAGATACGCAATGGCCAGCCGTCCCATTGAAAAGACCTGCGGCAGCAACACGTAAGAGACAGCCTCGACGAGAATGCCCAGGATCAAGGTGCGCTTTAGCCCGATCCAGCCGGCCAAAGGCAGCACAAGCGGGCGCAGCGCGAAGCGGCAGCAGGTTATGGCCGCCAGGACGCACAGCACGAGCGGTGCCGAGAGACCTGATTTCAGCAGGAAAACGAATATGAATGCTCCGCCCCCGGCCTCGGCAAAACCATGCAAGGCGCCATGGACATAGAGGCGGTTGACGGCGTTGTTCCTAAAGAGCGCCATCGAGCCTCCCGGTGACCACGAACTTGCTCGCATTTCCAATCGGATGGAGATACCTAGCTAGGTGGTATCAAACAACCCTCCAGCTGATCCATGAAAATCACCGACCTCAAGACATTCATCGTCGGCAATCCGCCGCCCGGCTACGGCGGGCGCTATTTCCTGTTCGTCAAGCTGACCACGGACAATGGCATCACCGGCATAGGCGAGGTCTATTGCGATACCTTCGGGCCTAAAGTGATGGACGCGGCGATCCGCGACGTGTTCGAGCGCAATGTCGAGGGCATGGACCCTTTCCACATCGAAAAGTTGTGGCGGCTCGTTTACGGCACCGGTTACACGCTGAGGCCAGACGCGACGCTCATCGGCGTCCTCTCCGGCATCGAGATCGCGCTGTGGGATATCAAGGGTAAGGCGACGGGCAAGCCGGTGTACGAACTGCTGGGTGGACGAGTTCATGACCGGTTGCGCAGCTACACCTACATCTATCCGGACGTTTCAAACGGCGAGGACTCGAGCATCTATTGGAACGCCGAGCTTTCCGCCGAACGCGCCGCGCAATATGTGAAACAGGGCTTCACCGCGGTGAAATTCGATCCGGCAGCGCCCTATTCGCCGTTCGATCCGCGCCAGCCGTCGCTCGAATCGATGGAACTCTGCGAGAAATTTGTGCGGCTCATCCGGCAGGCGGTCGGCACCAAGGCCGATTTGTTGTTCGGCACCCATGGCCAATTCACCGCCTCGGGGGCGCTGCGCCTTGCCCGGCGGCTCGAACCCTACGATCCGCTCTGGTTCGAGGAGCCGACGCCGCCCGAAATGCCCGAGGAGATGGCGTTGGTCGCCCGCGGCACCTCGATCCCCATCGCGACGGGTGAGCGGCTGGTCACCAAATATGAATTCTCCCGGGTGCTCGAATGTCGTGCCGCCTCGATCCTGCAGATGGCACTCGGCCGGGTCGGCGGCATCATGGAAGCCAAGAAGATCGCCGCGATGGCCGAGGCCCACTATGCGCAGATCGCGCCGCATCTCTATTGCGGACCGGTCGAGGCAGCGGCCAACATTCAGTACGCGGCATCTCTGCCGAATTTCCTCATTCTCGAGAGCATCCAGACGTTTGGCGGTTTTTACGCCGACCTTTTGAAGAAACCTATTCGCTGGGAGGACGGCTTCGTCATTCCCCCGACCGAACCTGGTCTTGGCATCGAACTCAACGAGGACGTCGCGCTGGCCCATCCCTACGACGGCACCGGACTGCATCTTGAAATGACCAACAAGCCCATCCTGTGAGCACACGGACGACACTCACGATCGACGGCCTTGGCAGCCAGGGCGAGGGCGTTGCCGAGGCGAACGGGGCGAAGGTATTCGTGCCATTCACGCTCCCCGGCGAGACGGTGGTCGCCGATCTCGAAGGCGAACGCGGAGCTTTGGTGAGCATCGATCGCCCGAGCCCGGATCGCATCGCACCCGTATGCAGGCATTTCGGCAGCTGTGGCGGCTGCGCGCTGCAACACGCGGCGCCCGGCCTTTACCGCGCATTCAAGCGTGATCAGGTCGTCCACGCCCTGAAATCGCGCGGGTTTGCGGATGATGTTCGGGTAGCAGACCTCGTCCCCGTCGCCCCTGGTACACGCCGGCGCGCGACCTTCGCCGTTTCGCGCGATGGCGATAACGTCGTGCTCGGCTATCACGCTGCCCGCTCGCATGATCTGGTGGGGATCGAGCAATGTCCCATTTTGCGGTCGACGATCGTGCGTGAACTGCCGACGCTCCGCGCGTTGCTTACCATCGCGTTGTCGCGCGCCGGTTCGGCCGAGCTGTATGTCGCCGATACGGGGCACGGGCTCGATGTCGTGCTTTCGGGCACGGGCCTCGACATGACGGCAAAGCGTCGCTCGAGTCTTGGAGCCTGGATGGCCGGAACCCCCGCCATGTTACGGCTGACGGTCGACGGCGAGCAAATTTCCGCCCGAGCGATACCCGCCATCGCGTTCTCCGGACACGCCGTAAACATGCCACCGGGCAGCTTCATCCAAGCCGTCCCCGAAGCCGAGGCCGCGATGGTTCGGCTGGTGCATGGGGCGCTCGCAAAGCTGAGGAAGCCGGATAGGATCGCTGACTTGTTCGCCGGTCTCGGGGCGTTTTCGCTGGCGCTGGCTGGCCGCAACGAGGTGCTGGCCGTCGAATGGGATACGGCCGCCGTTTCTGCCCTAAGTTCCGCCGCACGCCAGCCGGGCCTGCGCAAACTGGAGGTGCTTCGTCGCGATCTCTTTCGCGAGCCGCTGTCGGCGCGCGAGCTGGAACCGTTCGCTGCCGTCGTGTTCGATCCGCCGCGAGCCGGCGCCGATGCGCAGGCCCAGCGGCTCGCCGCATCCTCCGTCCGCACTGTTGTTGCCGTGTCGTGCAACCCGGCGACCTTCGCCCGTGATGCCCGCACGCTGGTCGACGGTGGTTATGTGATGGGCCTCGTCGCCCCCCTCGACCAGTTCCTGTTTTCACCGCACGTGGAAGTGGTTGCCACCTTCACGCGCCCGCGATAGAAACGCCGCCCCTCAACCCAACGGAGTTGCGCCATGCCCCGCCGCCTCATCTCCTCTGGTTCCTCGTTCGAGGCCAAGATCGGCTATTCACGCGCCGTCGTCGATGGCGACTTCGCGTTCGTGGCCGGCACCACCGGGTTCGACTACAAAGCGGGCACCTTGCCCGAGGACGTGGTCGCCCAGTGCGAGAACACCTTCAAGAATATCGGCACGGCATTGGAGCAGGCGGGCTTTGCCTTCGCCGATGTGGTGCGAGCGACCTATTACCTGCCGGAGCGAGCCGATTTTGAAAAGTGCTGGCCGGTGCTGCAGAAATATTTCGGCGACGTGCGCCCCGCCGCGACCATGCTCGTCGCCGGCCTTGCCGATCCACGCATGAAGATCGAGATCGAGGTAACGGCGAAAAAGCGGACGTGACCCGTCATCCCGGATGCGATGCAGCATCTCTCATTGCCGTCGCGGCTTGCCGCGGAGGCATCAAGCCAATAGGCGCATCGCTGGTCCGGGACCGGGTCATTGGCTTGAGCCTCCCGAGGTCCCGTGTCTGCGGCGCACCGTGAAGGACGCTGCGCCGCGCACGGGATGACACTCAACTGTCAAACACCCGCGCGAAAATTGTATCGACGTGGGCGAGATGGTGGCCGAGATCGAAAAGCTCGGCCAGCTGTTTGGTGCTCAGGACCTTGCGCACGTCGGAGTCTGCGGCGAGCAGCGCTTGGAAATCGGGCAGGGCGCCCGAGGCGCTCTGATAGGCGTCCCACACCTGCATCGCATTGCGTTGCACGATCTTGTAGGCGTCCTCGCGCGACAACCCCCCTTGCGCGAGCGCCAACAGCACGCGCTGCGAATGAACGAGCCCGCCGAGACGGTCGAGATTGGCCCGCATCCGCTCGGGGTAGACGACCAGCTTGTCGATGATCCCAGCCAGCCGGTCGAGCGCGAAGTCGAGCGTCACCGTCGCATCGGGGCCGATCATGCGCTCCACGGACGAATGCGAGATGTCGCGCTCGTGCCACAGCGCGACATTCTCCATCGCCGGGGCGGCATAGCTGCGCACCATCCGGGCCAGTCCCGTTAGATTCTCCGACAGCACCGGATTGCGCTTGTGCGGCATGGCCGAGGAACCCTTTTGGCCGGGCGAGAAGTATTCCTCGGCCTCCAGCACCTCGGTGCGCTGCAGGTGCCGAATTTCCGTCGCCAGCCGTTCTACCGATGACGCGATCACCGCCAGCGTCGCAAAAAACTGGGCGTGCCGGTCGCGTGGAATGACCTGCGTGGAGACGGGCTCAGGGGCGAGACCCAGCTTGGCGGCGACGTAGGCCTCGACGCGCGGGTCGACTTGCGCGAACGTGCCCACGGCGCCGGACAAGGCGCAGGTGGCGATGTCCGCTCGCGCCGCCACCAGCCGGCCCCGCGCGCGCGAAAATTCGGTGAAGGCGCCGGCGAGTTTCAGGCCGAAGGTCGTCGGCTCGGCATGGATGCCATGGCTTCGACCAATGGTGATCGTGAGCTTGTGCTCGATCGCCCGGCGCTTCAGCGCGCCGAGCAGTTTGTCGAGATCCGCCAGCAGCAGATCGCTGGCGCGAGTGAGCTGCACGGCAAGGCAGGTGTCGAGAATGTCCGACGACGTGAGGCCCAGATGCAGATAGCGCGCCTCGGGTCCGACGACCTCGGCGACGTGGGTGAGGAAGGCAATGACGTCGTGCCGGGTCTCACGTTCGATGGCATCGATGCGCGCGATGTTCCACGCATGATCCTTGCCCTTGGCCCAAATCGCATCGGCGGCGGACTTGGGTATGGTGCCCAGCTCGGCCATGGCGCTGGCGGCCTGCGCTTCGATCTCGAACCAAATGGCAAAGCGCGTTGCTGGCTCCCAGATCGCGGTCATGGCGGGGCGGGAATAACGAGGGATCATGACTTACGTGTCCTTCCGGGCCGGCCAGTGGATCGCGCCGACCGCGCCGAGTTGGTCGATCTCACCCGGCGTGTAGCCGAGATCGGCCAGGATTGCCTCGGTGTGCTGTCCGAGCCTCGGGGCCGCGGTTTCGTAGGCGAGGTCAGCCTCGGACATCACGATCGGTGAGCGCACCGAGGGGACGGTGCCACCCATCGCCCCCTCCGCTGGCAGATCGATTCTCATGCCGCGTGCTTCGACCTGGGGGTCGGCGAAGACCTCCGCGACCGAGTTGATCGGCCCCGCCGGTACATTGGCACCCTCCAGCGCCGCCAGAAGCTCGGACTTGGTACGGTGGCGCGAACCATCGACAAGCAACGGGATCAACTGAGCACGGTTCTTTACCCGGTCGGCGTTGGTTTTGAAGCGTGCATCCAAGGCAAGTTGTGGCGCGCCAAGAATGCGGCACACGTCCGAAAATTGCCGGTCGTTGCCGGTGGCGATGATGATGTGGCTGTCGGCGGTGGGAAACACCTGATAGGGCACGATATTGGGGTGAGTGTTCCCGAGCCGCCGGGGGGCCGCGCCCGAGACGAGATAGTTGGCCGCCTGGTTGGCCAAGACGCCGACCTGGGTGTCGAACAGCGCCATGTCGACAAACTGGCCACGCCCCGTCCGCTCGCGCGCCGCTAGCGCTGCCTGGATGCCGATGACCGCGTAAAGCCCGGTCATGATGTCGGCGTAGGCAACCCCGACCTTCATCGGCTCGCCGTCGGGCGCGCCGGTCAGGTCCATGATGCCACCCATGCCCTGGATCATGAAATCGTATCCGGCCCGTTGGGCGTAGGGGCCGGTCTGGCCAAAGCCGGTGATGGAGCAATAGACGAGCCGCGAATTGCGAGCGGAGAGCGTGGCGTAGTCGAGGCCGAACTTGGCCAGGCCGCCGACCTTGAAATTCTCGATCAGCACATCGGCGCGCGCGGCCAACCGGCGGACGACTTCCTGCCCTTCGGGCTGCTCGAAATTGATGGCGATCGAGCGCTTACCGCGATTGCAAGAATGGAAATAGGCCGCATCCAAGGGCTCGGCGTCCGGCCCCCGCACGAACGGCGGACCCCAGCCGCGGGTATCGTCACCAACGCCGGCTCGCTCCACCTTGACAACGTCGGCTCCGAGGTCGGCCAGAACCTGGCCGGCCCAGGGGCCGGCAAGAATGCGGGCGAGTTCGAGGACCTTGAGGCCAACGAGAGGCGGTGGGGACAATTGCGGCTCCGAAATGGGGAATAGGACGTTGCCTCCCCACATACACCGCGATTGTCCGCCGAGCGCAACCCCGGCTTAATGCCGCGTGTTGACCGTGGCGCCGTTGGATCCTTCAAGTCCCCCCGGAGCCGGTTGCGCCAACACGTCGTGCGGCAGCAATTCGGCCACCTTGCTGCGGACCGGCAGATGCGATGGACTGAGCGGCGTAGCCCGGCACCACAGTCCCTTGAACGCGGCGCTTGCTCGGCGCGCCGCCTCGGTATTGAAGGTTTCGAAGGTCTCGAAGGCGTCGCGCGTTTCGGGATCGCGGCGCATGCTGTCGCCGTGCCAGCTGAGGGCGAGACCGAGCACCATTTGTTCATGCGCATCGGTAAGGCCGGCAAGTCGGGCCCATCTCAACTCGGCGAGCGGCGCTGTCCCGACAACATCGTCCCTGAGTTCGCTCCAGTCGGCGACAAGGTCGGTGGGCTCCAGGTGACAAAACGCGACCTGAAACCGGACTGAAAGCGCTTTGGCCTCACGAGCGACCGACAGCATCGAGCGGGCGACCGGAGAGGCTGGGGAACGGGCGATCAAGGTCACGGTGCGTTGTTCGAGGGTCGCGGACTCTTGCACGCTGAGGCGATCGAGAAAAAAGCCCGCGAGTCGGGACATATTCTCCTGTTTTTCTTGATGGCGGACAAACCGAGACTGGCGCGCGTTGTCGAAGAAGCTCATCTGCGATTGACCCTCTGGCCCGTTTGTCTCGGCCGCCGGTGAACTCCGCCGGCCGCTCAGGCGTTGCTGCAACGGTCCCAATTAAAGGGCTCCCCGGTTAAGGAACGATTGCGGCGCGGTCCAATTTCGGAGGAAAATGGCGTCGGACGCGCGGCATCGCCCGACATTTCAATTCGGCCGGCGGCGCTTGCGGCTGCCGCCGCGCCCGAATTTGGTGGCGATGCGCGCGATCTCGAGATGCTCGCGGTCGAGTTCGTCCTGCTCGGTATCGGCCGGTATCCCGGTTTCGAACGCGGCGTCCTCATCGTGCTCTAGTCGTGACTGTGATTGACCCCACAGAGCCTGCGGGCCCTCGATGACGTCCTCGGGCGTTTCCTCGCGGTTTGACTGCGAATAGGTCAGGAAGCTTTCGATCTCGCCCGGGGTCGAAATGCCGACGGGGGGCAATGAGGGAAGAGACGGGCGCGGCGGTTCGCCGGCGTGCCAAGCTTCACGCAATTCAGGCGCCTGCTCGTGCAGCGATCCGATTTCGATCGCCTCGGTCACCAAGGGCTCGATGCCGTGCTCGATCTGGTGGACTCCGCCGACCATGGTGCTTTCCGCGGCCCAGCGGAAGGCATCGGGATACCGGACGGAGGCGGTTTGCCGTGATTCGGTGGATGGCCCATCCATCGTTGGCCTCGACGGATCGCTATCGCCGGCCGCCGCGTTGCTGGCCAGGGCTGCGTTGCCGTCGGCCTCGAACGCGGACCGCCGATGGCTCTCGACCGGCGCCGTTAGGTTCGGACCCGGCATGTAGATCACCGAATTCTCGGCGACCTCGCTCTCTTGTGCTCCGATGGCGTGGGAATGGTGGTCATGCCGCGACGTACCGTTCATTGGAGCCACCGTCTCGAAGCCTGGCACGGAGCGGACATGGCTGTGGCCATTGTGGCCCGGTCGGTAGGCGCCAAATGGCTCCGTTTCATGCTTGGCGGCGCCGTTGTCGTTCAACACCGCGCCGTTGGCCGGGGCAACCTCCCGCTCGACGACGGTGGTCGGCTCGGGGATCTTTCCGGCCGCGGCGGTGCGGGCGGCGAGCGCCATCTGCGAAGCCTGTTGGCTGACCAGCTCGCGCATGATGACGGCGAGCTCCGAGACCGTGTCGCGCAACGCGGTCAGGTCCACGTTCGCCGCCATCTGTTGAGGCTCGGGCGGGCGGTGTGCGCGTCTCGCTTTGCGCTCGAGGCTCGGCTCAGTCGCGACGGCATCGTCCTTGCTGCCGAACAGCTTGTCGAGGAACCCGGCCTTGCGGATGGAACTGCCGTCAGCGCGCAAGCCTAGGCCGTCATTGACGCTGAGGCCGTCCATATCCTCGGCATCCAACGCATTGTCGCGGGTGATCTGCCGGCGCGTCCGTTCGATTTCGGCCTTCTTGGCCGTGATGTTGGCTTCGAGCCCAAGCGTGTTCAGCTCGGAATGGGCGGCCATCTCGCGGCGGCGCAGATCGGCCTCCTGCTGCTTGGCGCCGATATTGGTTTCGATCATCAGCGTATTGAGTTCGGCCTCCTTGCGCTTGGCCGACTTGATCGCCTCGTGTTCGATCTCCTTGAGTTCGGATTCGAACACGATCTGGCTGCTCTTCATCTCGTTCTTCTTGATGCGCGCCTCGAGTTGCTTTTCGCGCACCGGCGTCAGCTCGTGATCGGCGCCGACGACCATATCCAGGACGAAATCCGACCAAGCGCCCTTGGCGAAGCGGTACAGCCGGAAGCTTTGGATGCCCGCCCACTTGCTGCCGAGCCGCTTGAGCTGCGCGCGCACGGTGCTCTGTGGTGGGAAGCTCGCCCGCTTGAAAGGACCACCGGACTCCTGGCTCGCAAAGAAGTTGAGGATGAACTGCGCCTCCTGCATGTCCTCTTCGGCCAAGCTGCGGGCACTGCCGTCGCGGTCGCCGCCGGCGCCCTCGCGGCTGGCGATGAGCGGCACGGCGACATAGTCGTGGCCCATGTAGTCGAAGGCGATGTGCCTCAGCGGCTCCATCTTGGCGCGCGCGTCCGGATCATCATGGATGGCATAGAGATCATCGAGCGTGCGGTAGATTTCGCCATCGGATTTGGCGCGGCGGCGGCGCGTCCGCTCGGTCGCCGACATCGGCTTGGGGATCGAAACGAGCAGCAGGCAAATGTCGACAAAGAGCGCGATCGCGAGCGGGATATAGTCACGCTGGCTGAGGCCGGCCTCGGTCTCGCTCACCTGCTTGACGTCGGCCCCGCCAGTCTGCACGGCGCGCGCCTGCTGGGCGCGGATCTGGTCGGGTGTCGCGGGCAGCTTGAATTGCACGAGGTTGAGGAGCGTGACGTTCAGCCTGCGGAAGGCCTCGATGGTCGCATCCGCGCCCTCGACCGTGGTGATCTCGGGCTTCTCGAGCAGCGGCAAGGCGTCGATGGACTTGACCGCGCTATGCAGCGAGGCCTGGATTTGCGCATCCGGGCACGAGAACGTCTTGCCGGCATCGTCCGGGAACGTTGTTTTGTCGGCACGCTCGGCGAAATCGGCTCGGAGCTGCTTCAGCTGCGGGTCGGAGCGGAACGAGTTGAACCCAGCGACGGTCAGCTCCAGCTTGCGGCCGAGTGCCTTCATGAACTCGTTGCGCGTGCCGGTTTTGGGGTCGAACGTGCTCTTGTCTTGCGTCGCGATTTTCTGCAGGTCGGCGTCGAGCGAGCCGATGTCGGACTTGATCGATGCCGAGCGCTGCTGGACGAATTGCGAGGCGGTGGAAAAGCTGGCGGCGTCGGAATCGCGCAAGCGGCGACGCGGGCCATCGCCCGGCCGGCTGTTGGGGCAGGAGTTGCCCTTGGTGCTCTCGTCCTGGGCCTTCTGCGTCGAGACGGCGGCAAGCGCATCGAACCCGGCCTGCATCTGCGAGAGCCTCGTCTCGGCGCCATGCAGCGCGGCTTGCACCTGGGTCACGGCCGATTCGGCGCTGCGCGAGGCTTCGCTGCGGCTCTCCAGGAATTTCCAATAAAATCCGAAGGAAAAGCCGACGGAGATCAATGTCAGGAACAGATATCCGGCAACATACAGTACCCGGACTGGGAAACTGGTGCTTTCATTGAAGAGCTGATCGAGCAACCACACCACCATCAGCATCAGCATGCCGACCGAGGCGCCGATGGCGATCTTGAAGATCAGATCGAGGTCGCCGAGATTGGCTTGCACCAGCTCGAGCATTCCCGTGCAAGTCGAAATCCACGAGAGGGCGGCGAGACCCGCGACCAGCAGAATCTTCTTCAGATCGTGGGTGCGCTTGTATTCCGGCCGTTGGCGCGATGACCTTGGTGTCGCGTTGCGCGTGCCGCCTAAGGTCGCCTCTGACTGTTGCATGGCCATAAGCCGATGCTCCCTCTACTAGCCCCTAGGCGCGTCTCGACTCGAACGACCGCACCACCCACTGGCGACCGGGTGGCGGTACGATCTGCGAGCCACTCCGGACACGGTAATTTCTTCGCCGGTTATTTCGGCGAATCTGCGACGGCGGCGCGGCGGAACGAGGAAGTTGCGGACATGTCGACTCCCACTGTCATCCCGGATGCGACGCAGCATACTTCATGCTGCGTTGCTGATCCGGGACCGGGTCACCATTTGAGCAAGAGCCGCGCGCGGTCCGGTGTCTGCGGCGCACCGTTGAAGGAACGCTGAACCGCGCACGGGATGACAATAAACGCAGGATCAAGGCGACTTGAGAGCGACCTTGCCCTTGGCGACGGCGGGCGTCAGCTCGCTGAGGGCGGGAGGCGACTTGATCTCGCCCGACAAATCCTGAAGCAGAACCTCCAGGATGGGCGCAGCCAATTGTGCCGCATGCAGCTTATGGGCGAAGGGCTTCTGCGAATCGCCGGTGCCGATGACGATGACATAGGAGTAAGCTTCGCCATTGGCGAAGGCGATGCCGCCGGCCGCCCAGGCATCGATCGTGGCGTCGGGATCGAGGTTGACCTGCGTGCCGGTCTTGGCGAAGTGCAGCACCACATTGGGTTTGCGGCCGGCGCACCAATCACCGAGGCTGGACAACGTGCCGACGCGCGTCTTGCCGACCGTATTGCACAACGGAGCCGACAGCAGGTCCTTGATCAGCGGCACGCCGTCCGGCTTGATCAGGCTCGACGCAACGATGTCTCCCGCTGCCGCTTCCTGCGGTGGCGATTCGATCGCCAGCAGCGACTTGTCATAGGCCTTGACCAGGCTTGGCAAACGCACATGCTGGTTGAGATGATCGGTCAGCGCGGCAAGAACAATTCCCGCCATCTGATGCACTTTTTGCGGGCTGCCGGTGATCAGGCCACGCACCGCCGCGGTCGTCGGCGGCGTCGCGTCCTCGCGGCCACTGGCGGCCGGCATGTTGAAGCCGAAGCCATCGATCAGACGGCGCACTGGTTCCTGTCCGAGTTCCGCAAGCCGCCGTTCCACCGGATTGTTGAGCGAACAGGCAAAGGCATAACGCGCAGGGATCGTGCGGCTGGCGTTCCCCTTGTTGCAGGTGAGCGCCAGGCCCGGCCCCGGCGCGGCAGTGTCGAGATAGGGGCTCTCGGCGGTGTCCCGACCCTGGTTGGCGATGGCCGTCACCGCGATCATCTTGCCGATCGAGGCAATGGCGCGTACTTCCTTACGCGGATCGTAGCGACCGGTGTCGGCAGCCCGGGCGATCGGTGAGCCGAAATAGGCGGCGATATCATTCAGCTCGAAATACCGCACCAACTCGCCCTTGGTGTTGGCGGCGGCGACGATCACGTTCGGCAATTCCAGGTCGCTGCCAGCGCCCGCAGCTGCCGGATCGAGCGTAAAACCCGGGGTTATGGACGCGGCATATTTCTTCTGCAATTCGCCTAGGCGTGTCCTGATCCGCTCACGCAGCAACAGATTGCGCGGAATATCGAGCGTGACGGTCACGCCGCGCGCATACTCGCGCCAGTCGTAGCCGTAGGCGTTCTTCATCTCCTCACGCAGGCCATACCGGCCGTCGGGTATCAGCACGTTGGCGCGCAGCACGGGATTTGCCTCGGCGGCCTTGGCGCTGGCGGGGGCGTACTGAAGAAGCGCCTTTTGCAGCTTGGAGGAGACTTGCGGATCGGGCGGGCCATTGGCGATCTGGGTCAGCTCGAACCAGACCTGCTTCTGCTGGTCGGGATTGGTGATCAACTCGCTGGCGCATTTGCGGGCGCGCACATCGACGATGTATCGCCAGCGGTCGAGCCGGACGGCGTTCAGGCGCTCGCTGCCTTCGAGCAGGATGATCGGTTTGTTGACGGCCGAAGCGAGCACGAACTGCTCGGCGGTCGTCAGATCCTTGGCCGGCTTACCGAAAACCACGCGGCTGGTCATCTCGACGCCATGCAGCGGCGAGCCGCCGGTGCGCTGGGCCAGCCAAAGATGGTTGGCCGTCCATTGCCTGAGCGGTTCCATGTCGCCGTGCCGGGTCAGCGCCCAGTAGATCACCGGCGCGTCCCACCACTCGCTGAATTTGCGGCGGATCTTCTCCAGGCTGCTTTCGCGCGAATCGGGCGGGGTTTCGTAAATGACCCTGGCGAGCTGCATCGGCAGCGTCGATCCGCCGACCCCGATCCGCGCGCTTCGGCTCTGCGCCGAGCGGACGACCGAGGAGATCGGGATTTTCAGTACACCAACGAGATCGATGCCGAATGGGTTCAGCCATGTACCGATATTGCGGTCCTCGTGGTAGACGAGGCAGCGCCAATAGTCCGGCGGCACTTCGCGCACCGGAATCG
>Ga0209698_10006409_pt1 | contig 12511 bp, 12 predicted proteins | sample LitLauG_LLR_2012_FD_187203 | JGI IMG/M metagenome (GOLD analysis project Ga0209698, IMG submission 187203) | Freshwater sediment microbial communities from Pennsylvania, USA - Little Laurel Run_MetaG_LLR_2012 (SPAdes) (version 2) | ecosystem: Environmental > Aquatic > Freshwater > Creek >...
GATATGCCCGGCGTGCCGATTCAGGGCACGCTGCCGCTGGTCGGACGCGTCGCCGCAGGGAACCCGATCCTCGCCGTGCAACATATCGAGGCTCAGTACCGTATCGATCCTGCGCTGTTCGCACCGCGCGCTGACTTCCTCTTGCGCGTGCGCGGCACCAGCATCGCCCTGGCCAGCCATGACGACCGGACCGAAGAAGAGATCGCTGAAAATGCCGCCGATGGTATCCGCATCAGCGAATTTCCGGTCTCCATAGAGGCTGCCATGGCGGCAAAACGGGCCGGCATGCAGGTCATCGCGGGCGCGCCGAACATCGTTCGCGGCGGCTCTCATTCCGGCAACGTCAATGCGGTCGATTTGTTGCGGGCGGGCGCCGTGGACGCCTTTGCGTCCGACTACGTGCCGCCCAGCCTGGTCGAAGCGGCGTTCCGGTGCGCGCGGGAGGAAGGCATCGGCCTGTGTGCGGCGGTGGCCATGGTCTCGGATCATCCCGCGCGGATGTCCGGGCTGCCCGATCGGGGCCGGCTGCAGGTTGGTTTTCGCGCCGATATGGTGCGCGTCCATCTGCATGGCACGCTGCCGATCGTGCGTCAGGTGTGGCGCACGGGCGAACGCGTGATCTGATGGTCTCGCCAGTCCGGGTCGCGATCTATTATGCCCCCCTGCCCGACGATCCCCTCACTGAATTGAGTTCCTCCTGGCTGGGTCGCGAGCCGACAACCAACGCGCTGGTGACGCAACCAATGTTGGAGGGGATCGCGGACATCACGGCAGAACCTCGGATTTATGGTTTTCATGCGACATTGAAACCACCGATGCGGCCAACTGATTGGACCGGATTCATAAGCGCTGTCCGCGCGGTTGCGGCTGGAATCGCACCGTTCACGTTGCCTCCATTAGCGGTCGCTGACCTGCGCGGCTTCCTGGCACTGCGGGAGACAAGCCCCTGCCCCGCGCTGCAAGATCTGGCCGATGCCTGCGTGCGAGAACTGGATTCGTTTCGGATTCCACCGAGTGCCGAGGAACTCGCGCGGCGCCGGCGCGCCAAGCTGTCAGCGGAACAAGAGGCGATGTTGGAACGCTGGGGATATCCTTACGTGCTGGAAACGTGGTTTTTCCATATGACCCTGACCCGGCGCCTGTCGGACACCGAAAAATCTGTGTTTCTGCCAGCGGCCGAGGCCTGGTTTAGGCCGGCACTATCAATTCCACGCCGGGTCGAGGACATTTGTATCTTCACCCAGGCCTCGCCGGGTGCGGCTTTCATGCTGGCTGAACGCGTGCCGCTTCGCGGATAAGGACACTGATGAAACCGTCGGCTGCCGCGTCCGGGGTCGTATCGTTCACGACCGTATCAACCGCGACATGGTCCGGAATTGGAATAGTGCGCACCAGTCTCTGTTCGACATCGGCAGCGGTTTCCCGGCCGCGTGCAGCCAGACGTTGCGCCCGGATGGCGGGAGAGGCGGTCACCTCGATCACTCGCACGGGGTATTTTTCGGCAGCTTCGGCGATGATCCCGCGCGACACGTTCGCCACCACCACGATCCCGCGTGCGAGGTCATGCGTGACGTCCGATGGGATGCCGTAGCGCAGGCCGTGCGCCTGCCAGCTCAACGCGAAAGACCGTGTGCTGAATTCAGATTCTGACACGGGTTCGTGGTTCTCTCCGCCGGGATCGGCGGGTCGGGTGATGACGCGACGGACGAAACGGAATTTTGGATTGCCGGCCAGTGCCTGGCGCGCGAGACCGAGCACGGTGTCCTTGCCGGCGCCGCTGGGTCCGACCACGAGTATCAACATCGCCTCACCCCATTGACCGGACGCACCCTGACGGTAGCGTGCTTGGGAATCAACCCATCAGGTGCCTGTTATGGAGACGATACGGTCGTTGCGACAACCCGGCCCGACGCATCCCAGCCGGATCGACTGCTTTCGGGGCGCGGTGTCCTCGCGGCGCTTGACCCTGCAGCCTGGCATGACGTTGAACGAGGCCATCACGGGGCCGCTGGTTGCCGCTGGATTCCAATGTGGGACCGTCACGTTCACCGGCACCGAACTGAACCCGTTCCACTATGTGATGCCTGGCCCCGCCGATGATGCCAGCCATGTCGCTTACTTCACCGCCCCCCGCGCGCCGGCCGGCACGACCCGTGTCGAGCAGGGCAACGCCACGTTCGGCTGGGCGGACGGCAAACCGTTCGTCCATTGTCACGCGGCCTGGACCGAACCCGATGGCAGCCGGCGCGGCGGGCATATTCTTCCACTAGAAACCATCATCGCGGCGCCCGGCGAGGCCACTGCCTGGGCGTTCAACACAATCCGGATCGAGGCAACGGCGGACCCGGAAACCAATTTTACACTGTTCCAACCATCCGGCAACGCAAACACCGGTTCAGGCCTGGTTGCTCGGATTAAGCCGAACGAGGATGTCGTCACCGCACTCGAAACGATCGCACGCACACATGGGGTCCGTGATGCCGTCGTCCGCGGCAGTCTGGGGAGCCTGATCGGCGCGCGGTTCACTGATGGAAGCCAGGTTGTGGACCATGCGACGGAGGTTCTGGTCCGCGAAGGTTTCATCCGCAACGGATTGGCCGAACTGGACCTTCTGGTGGTGGATATGGGTGGCGCGGTGCATGAGGGTTGGCTGCGGCGCGGGGATAATCCAGTGTGCATCACGTTCGATCTTTTTCTGCAGGTCGCTTCCTAAGATGCAGACCCTGTTCACCGTTCTGGATACGCTGGGTTCCATCGCCCGCATGATGCACCCGCGACGGATACCGGCGCTGATCGCAACGATCGGCGATCGGGACGCGGCGCTCGCGGCTGCGGTGGATGATCAGATCGGGCCCAGCGCGACCTTCGCGTTGCAAGCCTGTGCCGGTTTGCGGGCGGCTTCCGAGGCCGACAATCCGATGCAGGCAGTGTCTCGGGCGATGCGGCAGTATAGCCGAGCGCTGGAGGCGTTGGCGGGGTTGGCGGAGACGGTGCCGGAGGTGGGATGGTATTTTCTCGAACCCCGGTTTCGCGAGCAGCCGCGCCGGCTGGCACCGCCGCATCCCGACAGCGGGGTTTTCCATTTTAATAACGAGACAAATCAGCGTGGCGGATTTTCGATCATCGTTCCGCCCGGGTATGATTCGACGCGGCCTGCGCCGGTGGTCATGGCGTTGCATGGCGGCTCCGGTCACGGGCGGCTGTTCCTGTGGAACTGGTTCGCCGAGGCGCGGTCGCGCGACATGATCGTCATCGCACCCACGGCGATCGGACGCACCTGGTCGTTGATGGAACCCGAAATCGACAGTCAGAACCTGCGGGCGATTCTGGATCGCGTGCGCGGCCGATGGAACGTCGATTCCGACCATCTGCTGCTGATGGGCATGAGCGACGGGGGGACGTTCACTCTGCTCAGCGGATTGGACGACGACTCGCCGTTCACGCATGTGGCGCCGGTCGCGGCGTCGTTTCATCCGATGCTGCTGGCGATGACCAGTCCACGGCGCCTGACCGGACTACCGATCCACCTGACGCATGGGGCGCAGGACTGGATGTTTCCGATCGATGTCGCGCGTACCGCTCATCGGGCACTGGCGGCGGCAGGTGCGGCGATCACGTATCGGGAGATCGCCGATCTGTCGCACGCCTATCCGCGTGATGGCCAAAGTGAGGTGCTGGATTGGTTCATGCCGGGGACGTAACCTCGATCACCGCATCGACCGCGAACGCCCCCTCCCCTTCGGGCATGGCCAGCACCGGGTTCAGGTCGATCGCCAGCAACCTCTCGCCCGCCGCCACCGCGAAGGCCGACAGTTGGGACAGCATCTGCGCCAGCGCCTTCACGTCGGCGGTTTTCCGCCCGCGTGCGCCCAGCAACAGCGGCGCGCCCTTGATCGAGCGGATCATCGCCTCGGCCGTGTCGGGGCCGAACGGACAGCGGTGGAACACGACGTCCTTCAGGACCTCGACAAAAACGCCACCTAGTCCAAACATCGCCATCGGGCCGAACACCGGGTCGCGGTGGATGCCCAGGATGCACTCGACGCCGCCCTTGAGTTGTTTCGCTACCAGCACACCCTCGATCATCGCGTTCGGTGCTGCCGTCTTGGCCCGTTGGAGTAACAGCGCGAAGCCGGAGCGGACGGCGGCTTCATCGGCAATATCCAGCAGGACACCGCCGATTTCCGATTTGTGCACGATATCCGGCGACAGAATTTTCATCACGACCGGAAAGCCGATCGTTGCCGCCGCTTCCACCGCGGCCTCGACGGTCGCGCAGGCTACTTCGGGGGCGGACAGGATACCGGACGCGGCCAACAGCCGCTTCGCTTCGGCCTCGGACGGGGCGGCGGCGGGCAGCGTCACGGCCGGCACCACCGGCGCCGGGTCGGACGGCCGCGCGGCGAACGCGGTACCGTAACGACCCATCGCGTCGATTGCGACCACCGCGCGCGTGGGGTCCTCATGAACCACCCAGCCATCGGTCTCCAACTCGTCTCGGCGTTCCGGCGGCACGATGACCGACAGCACGTACAGCCGATCGGGATTCTCGACGCGCACCATGTTCAACTGTTCGCGGATCTGCGGCCACCGGCGGGACGACGCGGTCATGCTGAAGAACCCCAGCACCGAGGCATAGCCGCCATCGCGCACCATGGATTCGGTGAATGTCTTGACCAGCGACACGTCGTTCGACACCTGGGCGGTGGCATCCACCGGGTTCCGCGGCGCACAAAACGGCACCAGCGCGCGCAATTTCTCCTGTGCCGCCAATGGCATTTCCGGCATGGCCAAACCCAGGCTTTCCGCCACGTCGCTGATCAACACGCCGGCGCCGCCAGAAACCGTGATCACGCCGAGGGAATTCGCCGCCGGATAGATCTTCCGTGTCGCGGTGTGGGCGATATCCAGCATCTCCTCACTGTTACGCGCCCGGTAGACACCGAACTCCGCCATGATCGCCTCGGTCACCGCATCGTCGCCGGCGATGGAAGCCGTGTGCGACTTCGCCGCTTTGCCGCCGAGTTCGCTGCGACCCACCTTCTGCATCACGACCGGCTTCCTGGCGGCCCTGGCGGCTTCCAGCGCGGCGATTAGACCGGGGGCTTCGCGGATGCCTTCGGCGTAGACGGCGATCACATCGACCTCGGGGTTTTCCGCCAGCCAGCCGATACATTCGCCAACCGTCACGTCGGCTTCGTTGCCGGTCATCACGCACAACGAGGCGCCGATTCCGCGGTTACGGGCGAGCGTGTAAAGATGCGTGCCGTAAGCGCCCGACTGGCTGGCGATACCGATACGTCCCAGCACCGGCCAGCCGCTGTCGAACGACGACGAGAACGTTGCGTAGTACGATCGCCTTGCGTCGAACACGCCCAGACAGTTGGGGCCCAGGATGCGCATGCCGGCGGCCCGGGCGGTGGCAACCATTTTCGCTTGCGCGACCGCGCCTTCGTCATCCATCTCGGCGAAACCGGCGGTAAACATGACCACGGCTTTCACGCCCCGCCGAGCCAGATCGTCGATCGCCGGTGCCGCGAGTTCGGCCGGGACGGCGACGATCGCCACGTCGGGCGTTTCTGGCAGATCGGCCACCGAGGCGTATGCCTTCAGCCCCTGGATTTCCGCACGGTTGGGATTGACCGGGTACAGCGCGCCCGGAAAACCTTGCGCGCGCATATAGGCGATGGGTCGGCCACCGATCCGCGTGGCGTCGGACGAGGCACCGAGCACGGCGATGGAACGGGGGGCGAGCAGCGGCGTCAGGCCGGCAAATCGAGACATGATGATGGACGCTTCCCATTTTTGTGATGCGGAGTTTCGATCGCCGCTGTTTATCCTGTACCGGGATCCGACCTATCGCAACCTCAAGCGATGCAGCCAGCCTATACTTGGCGCCTCCGGGCAATCGGGAGGCACCACGACAGAACCCTACCTGAAGTATAGAGTCGGGGCTGTTTTACCTAGACCTTGATCGACCGGTTCCCAACGCAAACAGCTTTGTCGACTAATTAGTTCCAAGGCCGAATTTCCCGCGGGGAGGCGTCGAATGGCTGCCACAATAGAACAACGGACCATGCGCAAGGTCTATCTCAGGCTGCTGCCTTTCACTTTCGCACTTTATCTTATCTGCTACCTGGATCGCGCTAATATCGGCTTCGCGGCACTGACGATGAACCGGGATCTTGGGTTCAGTTCCTACATCTATGGTCTGGGCGCCGGTGCCTTCTTCTGGGGGTATTTCATTCTGGAGGTGCCCAGCAACCTGATCCTGGAACGGGTCGGCGCGCGCCGGTGGATCGCGCGCATCATGATTTCCTGGGGCATCGTCTCCGGCTGCTTTGCTTTCGTGCAAGGCCCGGTCAGTTTCTTCGTGCTTCGTTTCTTGCTGGGACTGGCCGAGGCGGGCTTCCTTCCAGGCATGATCCTTTACTTCACCTACTGGTTTCCGCCTTTCCACCGCGCCCGGGTCATTGCCGGCTTCATGGCGGCGATCCCGGTCTCGATCGGCGTCGGGGCACCCGTTTCGACGGCTTTGCTCGGGCTGAACGGCGTGTTCGGCCTGGCTGGATGGAAATGGCTGTTCCTGGCCGAAGCCGCGCCGGCCGTGCTGCTGGGCATCGCCGTGCTGTTTTTCCTGACGGACCGGCCAGGGGTCGCCAACTGGCTTGCGGCCGACGAAAAGCAATGGCTGAGCGCGGTCATGGCCGAGGAACAACGCCGCGTCCACGCCGAACGCCGCGTTTCGGTCTGGCAATCGTTGATCGACATCCGGGTCCTCGCGCTGGGTTTGATCCACTTCGCGCAGGCCGGCGTCGCCGTCAGCATGGCGGTCTTCGTTGCGCAGATGATCAAACAGCTCGGCATGACCAACATGCAGACCGGCTGGCTGACGTCAGTCCCGTTCGTTTGCGGCACCATCGGCATTCTGGTCTGGGGGCATATCTCCGATCGGGTGAACGAACGACGCTGGAACCTGGCCGGGTCGTGTGTCTGCATAGCTATTGGACTGGCGGCGGCGGCGGCATTGCAAGGCAGCTATTGGTCGATTGCCGCATTGTCAGTCGCCATGATCGGGCTGTATGCCGGCAATGCGCTGCTGTTCCCGATCCCGTCGATGTTCCTAACCGGCGCGGCCGCCGCGAGCGGCATCGCCTGGGTCAACTCGCTGGGTATTCTCGCCGGCGGAATCACGGCGCCGGTGGTAGGCTGGCTGAAAGATTCCTCGGGTGGATTCGCGGGCGGACTGTACTTCCTGGCCGCACTGGCCCTGATGGGCGCGGTCACCACGGTGATCGGCGTGCGGGAGACGGCGGCGAAACTCGCTCCGGGCGTGGTTCCCGCCGGAGAGTAAAGCTAACAACCAGCGGTCGCCGTTCGGCCATCGTGCTGATCCAGGAACCCGACCACATCCGCCATTGAGGGCGCGAGCCAGCGTGCCACGCTGGCCATCGCCCCGATGATCTTGGTGTGATTGACCCCGGGATAAATCCGTTCGTCCACCACGCCGCCGTCCCGCCGGATCGCCGCCGCCAAATGCTCCGTGTTGCGCGGTAGCACCAGCATGTCGGCGGTGCCGGTGGCCAGAAACATCGGCGGCGCGTTGCCGCGCGCGAAGGTGATCGGCTGGCTGAGGTGCAGATCCCCGGCGGGGGCGAAAATGTCTTCCAAAGCGGGATCCTGCAGCGGAAGAAAGTCGTATGGACCCGCCAGACCGATCGCTCCGGCGATGTCGCGATCCGGGTCCAGCCCGTCGGCGCCCAACCATTGCCTGTCCAACGTCAGCATTGCCACGTTGTAGGCGCCCGCCGAATGTCCCATCAGGAAGATCCGCCGTGGATCGCCCCCATACGCGGCGATATTCGCCTTGGTCCAGGCGACCGCCGCGGCATTGTCGCGCAGAAACACGGGAAAGCGGACCGCGGGGAACAGCCGATAGTCCGGCACCACCGTCAGAAAGCCGCGCGCCGCCAGGGCCGCCGCGACAAAGCGATAATCCGCCTTGTCGCCAATCTGCCAGCCGCCGCCATAAATGAACACGACCACCGGCGCGGGCCCAGCCCCGTTGGGGGCATAAATATCCAGCGCATGCCGGTCGTCTTGCGGATGGGTGCCGACGGCATAGCGGACGTTGTGCGTCTCGGTGATACCAGCCTGCGGTGCCAGGGCATTCAAGACCATGACCGGGGAGCAGGCAGATAGCAGGTTCAGCATCACGACCCTCCCGGACCAGCGCGTCATTTGGCCTGGCGAACCGATCAGGTGCCGCTCCGACCCGCCAGTGCATGGCCGGATGGAGGCGCACCGTGATGGTCCGCGACGGAGTTCCAAGCCTTGATCGTATTTGAGCACGGACCTCGTCTGTGACGAACGTGTTGGATATCAATTCTGCCTGTTCTCTGGGTCACGGACGTGTTGGTGAACCGAGATGTTTGTCCTGCTGCCTCCGATCGCGGACTGGGATGCGGCAACGTCCCATTTCAAGATGGGGTGATGGAGGTCCCTGACTGGTGTTGAACGCGCAGAACCTCGGCCGCGGCCGGGATCGGTGCTACCGCGCCATACCCGGTGCATTTCAACGCCGCCGCCACGCTGGCATACCGGGCAGCCGCCGGTGGCTCATCACCAGCCAGGATTCTGGCCAAAAACGACCCACAGAACGTATCGCCCGCGCCGGTGGCGTCGACCGGGTGGACCTTGTGTCCGGGAATTCGACTCCGAGCGTCCGGGGTTGCGAGGTATGCGCCGGCCTCGCCCATTTTCAACAGCACGACCTTGGCCCCCAGCTTCAGGTAAAAATCGAGCATCGCATCCGGGTCGGTCAGGCCGGTCAGGGTGCGGACGTCCTCCTCGCCCGGCATCGCGTAATCGGCGTGCGCCATCGCGGTGTGCATCACCGCCGCGGCCCTGGCGGCGGGCCACAGTCTTGGCCGGTAATTGGTGTCGTACGCCACTTTGACTCCGTGCCGAACCGCCACATCGATCGCAGCGAACACCGCGTCGCATGCGGTCGCCGAAATACCCTGACTGATCCCCGATATGTACAGGATACGGGCTTGGGATATCGCTTGCTCAGGGACGTCCGACACCGCGTACATCGCAGCCGCCGACCCGGCCCGGTAGTGCAGGAAGTGATGCCCGGTATCGTCGTGGGTCACGAAATAGACCCCGGTTTGGTACCTGTCTGTGCGGAGGACGCACGCGGTATCCACGCCCTCCCGCCGCCAAAGCTGGATAAAACTGTCGCCCGGCATGTCCTGACCCAACGCGGTGATCATGCCGACGCGGGCGCCCTGCCGCGCCGCGGCGATGGCGGCGTTGGAGGTGTCGCCGCCGAAACCTTGCAGATAGTGCCGGGTGCCGTCGGCGGCGGCGGGAAGCTGGTTGAATTCCAGCATCGGCTCGCCCATGCACAGCAGATCGACGGTCACAGCACGGCCCTCGCGGCGGCCTCGATCGCGGCGCGGTCGCCGGCGGCGATGCGTCTTTCATCCACCAGCGCGCCGCCCATGCCGACGAAGGCGGCGCCGGCGGCCAGATAGGCGGCGACGTTGCCGGGTTCGACCCCGCCGGTTGGGCAGAATGCGATGCCGGGGAAGACGCTGGCCAACGCCTTGATATGGGTGGGACCGCCGGCCGACGACGCTGGAAACACTTTCACGACGTCCGCACCGGCGGCGAGGGCGGCGCGGACCTCGGTCGGAGTCAGCGCACCCAGCATGAGGGCGGCACCGGCGGTTCGGCAGGGTTCGGACAGGGTTGGATCAACCCAGGGGGCGACCAGGAAGCGGGCGCCCGCATCCAGGCAGGCGCGAGCGGCCGCGGCGTCCGGCACGGTTCCCGCGCCGATCAGCAGCGCGGGGTCGCGGGACAATTTGGCGATCAATGCGACGGCGCCGGGGATGGTCATGGTGATTTCGAAGATGCGGATACCGGCGGCGTGCAACCATGCCACCGCGGTGGCGGCGTGTTCGGCGGAACTGGTGCGCACGACCGGCACCACACGCGCCTGCCGCAGTTTGTCGATCAGGGTCGGTTGTGACATTTTGGGATCTCCTCCGCCGGCAACGAAGCAGGCAGAGGGGGCGGCGCGCAAGCGGGGTTTCGGTTGGCGTGTCCGTGTCCCCGCTTGATTGGACGGACGCGGCCAGCGATCAGTCGGCCGCGATCACGCTATCGGCCCATTGCTCAAGGGACCGCGCCTTGACGTGCAGGGCGGACACGCTCGTGCCCAGCGACTTCAGGTTGGTCCGGTAGCGTCGCAGGCTTTCGTCCAGGCTGGTGGTGGTCGCCTTCAACTCGCCCAATACTTCCCGCCAGGCCGCGACCGCGGTGCGCTGATCCGACAGCGCGGCGTTCAACGAATCGAGCGCCCGCGCCAGCCGGTCTTCCGGGGCCACCACCGGTGCTTCCCCCGGCTTTGATGCCTGGGCCGAGGGCTGGGGCTTCGGTCGAACAGGAAATTGGATGATCGACGCGGTCCTGGCGCCGATGCCGGGACCGATGGAATCAGATAGGGTTGACGTCGTCACGGTGGATGCTCCGGTCAGAAATGAGGCAGACGTTAATAAATCATGAACGCCTGATTCCGGCCAGAAGTTATTAGAATACAATGGTCTGACCGACTCCCCGCAGCACCATAACCATCGCCATCAGCCCCACCGCGATCAGCGAGAACCCCCACCGCGTCCAGACATAGCCGCGTGGCACCAACCCGCGCGTGGCGGCACGGTGTTCGGTCAGCACGGTGGCGAGATAGCCGAGGATCAACACGGTCAACGCGCCGTAGGGCGACCAGAGATGCGCCAACGACAATGCGATCCAAGCGACGATCATCGGCAACACGCCGGCCCCCAATCGCAGCGAGGGCCGCGTCGCGCCGGGCGGCAGGCCGAGGCCCCAGTGCACTCCACCGGCGAACGCCAGGATCAGCGCCGCGTAGTCGATCAGCAATACCAGCATACGGTCGGCGATCTCGGGGATGTGACCGACCGAACCGAGGCCGAACAAAACGAACGGCAGCAGGCCCAGCAGACTGAGTGGTATGGCGATCGGTGGCATCGGCGCTCTCCGGTTGAAACTCTGTCTCAACCCCTCATGACCATGGCGGAGTTATGATACACCGCTACACATCGCGTTGATCTCGCCCTACTATTGCGGATACAAAATGACCATCGGCCTCGAAATCGTCATCATCCTGCTGCTGATCCTGCTGAACGGCCTGTTCGCGTTGAGTGAGCTGGCGCTGGTGTCGGCCCGCGGCGCCCGCTTGTCGGTGCTGGCGCGCAAGGGAGTCAAGGGAGCCTCGGTGGCACGCGTCCTGTCGGAGGACCCGCATCGGTTCCTGCCCACCGTGCAGGTCGGCATCACGCTGGTCAGTGTCTTTACCGGCGTGTTCGGCGGCGCACGCATCGCGGCGCACTTGCAGGCCTGGCTGGAAACCATGCCGTGGGTCGGCAGCTACGCCGAAACCCTGGCGCTGACGGTTGTGGTGATCGTCACCACCTACCTGACACTGGTGCTGGGCGAATTGGTGCCCAAGCAGCTCGCGTTAAGGACGCCGGAGCTGATGGCGGCCAGGGTCGCCCGTCCGATCGTCGTGCTGTCGCGGATCGTCGCGCCGGCGGTCTGGCTGCTAGGTCATTCGTCCAATGTCATCCTGCTGCTGTTCGGGATGCACCGCACATCTCGCCAATCGGTGACCGAGGAAGAACTGAAAGCGCTGCTGATCGAGGGATCGCAGACCGGCGTGCTGGAAATGGAAGAACGCGACATGATCGAGCGCATCCTGAGGCTGGCCGACAAACCGGTCCGCGCGATCATGACACCGCGCAACGAGCTGGCGTGGATCGATCGGACGCATCCCGCGAAAGCGATCATCGCGGCGTTGAAGGCGGCGCCGCACTCGCGCTTCGTCGTGTGCGACAAGTCGATCGACAACGTGGTCGGGGTGGTGCAGGCGAAGGACCTGCTGGACCGCATCCTGGGCGGCGGGGAATTGTCGGTCAGCGCCAGCCTGCGTCAGCCGATGATCGTGCCGGACACGATCAGTGCGCTGGACGCGCTGGAGCGGCTGAAAGCCGATGTGCTGGGATTGGCGCTGGTGATGGACGAATACGGCAGCTTCGAGGGGGTGGTCACCGCCGCCGACGTGCTGGAAGCGATCGTCGGCGAGGCGTCCGGACCCGACCAGCAGGAACGGGTGCCCGGCCCGCAGGGGGAAACCACCATGACCTTGGACGGCATGACGCCGGTGGACGAGCTCAAGGCGCGGTTGCACCTGCCCGACCTGCCGGCCGAAGGCAGCTATCACACCCTGGCCGGGCTGCTGCTGGCGCTCCTGCGCCGGGTGCCTCGGGTGGGCGATCGCATCGTGTTTGGCGGCTGGCGGTTCGAGGTTACCACCATGGATGGCCGCCGGGTGGACCGGGTGCTGGCCGGACGCGAGCCGGCCGCGGAAGCCTGACGGGATGGATCGGCGCATCGCCACCGTGAGCCAGTGCGTCGTCCT
>Ga0209698_10006410_pt1 | contig 12511 bp, 7 predicted proteins | sample LitLauG_LLR_2012_FD_187203 | JGI IMG/M metagenome (GOLD analysis project Ga0209698, IMG submission 187203) | Freshwater sediment microbial communities from Pennsylvania, USA - Little Laurel Run_MetaG_LLR_2012 (SPAdes) (version 2) | ecosystem: Environmental > Aquatic > Freshwater > Creek >...
GGCAGGCGCTGGTGGCGTCGCGCTGGAGCCGGGGATTGTATGCGGCGATGAAGTGCCTGTGCTTTTGCTATTTGGGATTGGAGCTGGCGCTGACGCGCGGGCCGGTGGCGCTGGTTGGCAGTCTGGCGGCGGATGCGCACGCCATGATTCGCGTGGGAGCGCACGTGCTGACGTGGATGACGGCGGCGTTTTGCCTGGTGCGCGGATTGCCGGTGCTGGTGGAAGGGTGGAAATACATTTCGGGGAATGCCGGGCCGGTGCGCGGTACGAAGAGCGCCGTGCAGGAGGCGGCATGAATCGGCGAAAGGAGGTTGCCAAGGTAAAGGAAGTAAATGAGGCCGAGGAAAAGAGCGGAGGAGTCGCGGCGTTTTTTGATTTGGATGGAACGCTTGTGGCGTTGCCTTCACTGGAGCGGAGATTCTTCCGAATGTTGCGGTACCGGAGAGAGATACCGGCAAGGAATTATTTTTTGTGGTTGAAAGAAGCCCTTCGGCTGACACTCCGCGGGATCAGCGCGATCTTCCAGGGCAACAAAATGTATCTGCGAAGAGTGAAGGTTTTCGACGAGAGTGGCGAGGGAGACGGAGACGTCTCCACTTGGCACAAAAGCGGCCACCAGGCCGAGGGACAGGCGTCGCTGGCTCCTCCGCCGCGCATCCCGCGATTGCCTGTCCCGACCTTTTTTGCGCAAGCGGTCGAGAGAGTGGCGTGGCACGCGAAGCAGAGGCACGAGATCGTGTTGTTGAGCGGGACGCTCGAGCCTTTAGCGCGGCAAGCTGCACATGCTCTGGAAGCTGAACTCGCGGCGCGCGGGATCACCGTGACGATTCGTGTGATCGCCACACGACTGGAAAAAATGGCTGGGAGATGGACGGGATGCGTTTTGGGAGAGGCCATGTTTGGGGAGGCAAAAGCGCGCGCAGTGAAGCGATTGGCAGCCGAGACGGGGCTCGATCTGGCGCGGTGTTTCGCGTACGGCGATAGCGCACAGGATCGATGGCTGCTGTCTATCGTTGGCAAGGCGACGGCGGTGAATCCATCGACTGATCTTGCGAGTATTGCCCATTCGTGTGGGTGGCCGATTCTAATCTGGGAAGAAAAAGAAAATTTAACGCAGAGACACAGAGAACGCGGAGAAACCGCAGAGAAGGAAGAACGCCGCAGCGCGATTGCATAGGAGCAAGTTTTTTTGTGGGACTGGAGAACCCTGAATGAACGACTTGACGAGACAAGATTATCGAGAAAATGAAGCAGTGCTGCGCTGGCGCGCAGAGACGGACACTGCGAGTGGCGACGCACATGCGGCCATCTTCGAAGGGGAGAAGCAGGGAATCGCGGCTTGGATCGCGCGGGAAGCGGCGGCGACGTGGGCGGCGTGCGGCGCGTTTGAGTGGGTTGCGCTGGCTTACCTGGGAGCATCGAGCGCGCTGATCGCGATGTTTGCGGAAAATCTCGCGCATCCCGCGAAATTGATTGGAGCGCAAACGCTGGTGGCGGCGTTGATTTTGGTTTTGTGCCGAATAGAGGCCTGGTCGGTACGGCGGGACGCGTGGGCCAACGATCATCGAAGTGGGAGAGACGAGAAAATTTGTTCGACAGTCACGCAAAAGTTTTGGCACTTCTGGAGGCACTGGTATCCACACCTTTTCTTCCTGTTTTGCTTTGAGGAACTCGCGAAACTCGTGCATCTGGTGACGCCCGGCTGGAAGGACGCGAAGTTGATCGCCGCCGACTACTGGCTGATGGGCGTGCATCCTACGGTGTGGCTGGAACAATTTGCGACACCGGGCCGGAACGATTTCATGCAGTTCGCTTATCTGACGTACTTCACGTATTTGCTGATCCTGGGCGGGGTTTTGTATTACCGGCGGGACTGGCGCGGCTACTGGTCGGTGATGACGTATTCGGCGGTTGGCTACGCGATCGGTTACGTGATTGCGATTTGCTTTCCGATCGAGAGTCCATGGTTTTCGATGGCCGGGGCGTGGCATGGACCGCTGCAGGGCGGGCCGTTCACGGCGGCGATCAATTTCATCGAACATTTTGGGCGCGTGCGCGGGGCAGCGTTTCCTTCGGAGCACATCGCGGGATCGGTGGCGGCGCTGTGGGGCGCGTGGCGGCACCGGCGGTGGCTGTTCTGGGTAATGGCGCCGCTGGTGGCGTGCATGTGTGTGTCGACAGTTTGGGGCCGGTATCATTATGTCGTGGATGTGTTCGGGGGAATGGTGACGGGGACGCTGGGGTATATGATCGGCAGTTGGATGATGAAGAGGCGCGGAGCGGTGACGACGGCGGAAGCGGCATAGATGCCGCGTTGCGGGCGACAGCGCGCGAAAACCAAGAGCCAACCGGACAGGGAAAAACGAGAGAGGAGGACGAGCCAGAGGGAGGGGCGTATGCGAAGAAAGTGCGACAAGCAAAGTTGTCATAGAAGGGGCCAGGATGCGACGGAGACGGCAAAAATGGGCAGCAGTGAAGTTAGCGGTCGTCATTGTGACGTTGACCACAATTTCGCTTTCTCTGATGGGTTGCGCCGGCGGCGGAAATGCAATCGTTAACCCGCCGCCACGGCCCGTCACCGCGGAATGGTTTTTTGCTGGGAATTTCTCGGGGAATGTCAGTGGGTTCAGCGCCAGTTCCGGAAGGCTCGCGCCGATTCCCGGATCGTCCGTAATGTTTCCGTTCGGGGTGGGAAATTTTGCGGGTAAACCCGACGGCACGTTTCTCGCCGCGATCACAATTACCCCGCAAGCCACCTCGAATTTTCAGATTGCGAACATTGCTTCCGGGGGCGCCATTTCCCTGCAACCGCTGACTTCGGCGCTGGCCACTCCGGGAGGGATAGCCATTTCTTCCAAAGGGATGATCGCGGTCACGGACAGCAATGACGCCACGGTGCAATTGTTCCTGGTCCAGAACAATGGGATTTTCACGGGTGGGACGGCGGCCACCGGCGGATTTCCGCAGGATGTCACCTTCAGCGCTGACGGAAAGACCTTGTACGTAGGGAACGACGGCGACGGCTCGGTTTCGGTTTTCTCCGTCTCCGATGCGGGAGGCCTGCAACCTGCGCAGACGGCCAAGTTTCCTGCTACCTCGAGCGGTTTCAGCCCGGCGATCGTGCGAATCCGCTTGAGCCCGTCCGGGAGCAAGTTCGCAGCGACAACGCTGGATGGCACGCTCTATGTTGCGGACGTGAGCGGCACCGACCAGACGCTTTCCAACATTCAACAGATCCAAGCGGCTAATCTTGCGAACCTGGAAGAAGTGATTTTCGATCCGAGCGGAAGATACATTTACACCGGCGATCAGGACAATGGCGGCATCTACGGCTTTTCGATCGTTAGCGGCAACTTGACGCCGCTGCCGAACTCGCCCTTCTCGACGGGAACTCTTCCTGGTGGACCTTCGGGCATGGCGATCAACTCCGCGGGAGACCGCGTGTATGTCGTCTTGGGAGCACAATCGGCGATCTTTACGTATTCGCGAGACACGAACACGGGACAGATCACGGCGAATGGAGACGTGGTGAGCAGCGGCGGATTCCTAGCGGGCCGTATCGTGCGCGTGACGGCGCATTGAGTTCTTCCGCGTTGCTGCTGGTTCCTTTGCGGGTTCAGGGCGTCGCGTGCGGAACAGGGAACCGAAAGGCGCCCGCCTCAGAAGGCAGCCGCTACGGGAGAAGGAGGCCGAGCCCTCCTAAGGAGCCACTCGTGAGATGGTTTCCAGATACTGCGGAGCGATCGGTACACCCCCCGTGTTTTTTCAAAACGGATTGAATGCAAAGGGACTTGAAAGCGCTTGTTTTCAACCATTTTTGCAAATGTTCATTCCAAGGGAGTTACAGGTGAGGACGCAGACTCCGGCCAAGCTGGCTCCGGCGGCGCGGGAGGGAGCGAGTGTTGCGAGAGAAGGGGCGGCAGCGGAGAAGCGACGCGATTGCGGGTGGTGGAGGTGCGGTTGACGGAGTCGCGGATGCGCTGGCGCCAGACGTCGTCGTTTGACGGGGAGTATTCATTTTCGGCGAGGTGAATGATCTGGAGGAGAGCTCGGCCAAGATGGGCGAGAGTGGAAGCGGTGCTGGGTTTTATGAGTCCGCTAGCGGTGGCGTCTAAAACGCGGCCGATGGCGGCAGCGAGATCGCAGGCGGAGAAATGGCGGCCGGCGAAGAAGCAGGTCATGTCCTGGCCGAGATGCTCGGCAGCGAGGGCCTGAGCCTCCTTGAGGGCGTGATAGTGGCAGTAGTGAAGATGGCTCACAAGGCGCAGCATGCGGCAACGGCGGCCGTCGGCGAAAGCGAATGCGCAGCGAGAGATGCTGTTGCTAGAACGAGTTGACATTGGATTCTCCTGAAAGATTTAGATTTGGATTGAGAAGCGGGAAAACGAAAAACATGGAACCCAAGAGAACGACAAGGAAAGCGCCATCCGACGCGGATGCTACCGGGAGTTGTGAAACGAAAGATGAGAAACACAGGCCGTTCGCGTTGCACTCAGGGTGAACGGAAGCCTGTGCCACCAAAAGAAAAAGCCCCGGTGATAACCGGGGCACACTTTTCTACGGGATTCATTTTACGACAGGAGTAATGGCGAGGTCAAGGTAAGAATAAGTTGAATAGTGGGTCATCAGGTTCTGGGCTGCTTATTGGCCGCCCCGCGTCTAGCTAGCGTCCTGGTGGGCCGTTTTGGGATAGTACCTTCAGGTGGCGGCCTTTTGCAGCGCCGCTCGCGCCTTGCTGGCGATCAATTTCAGGCCGAGTGCATCCGCCTGTTGCGCGATTTGCTCGATTTGGGCAAGCGTTGCGGGGTTGCGTCCGGGTTGCATCTCGATTTTGGCCAGCGCGAGTTTTGCTTCGAGCAAGAGCAGTGTTTGCCCCATCCGTTGGGACTGGGAGATCACGTCAGTCAATAATTCGTGAGCGCCCTTTTTGTCCCCGAAAGCAGCGCGGGCACGAGCGAGCTGCAAATTCGCGGTCAACTTGGCAGCCTGGTTTTGCGTTTCCGGCACAGCTTTGGCCAGCGCAACAAGCTCGTTCTTTGCGTCGGCAATGGGCATGGCCAGCAATGCCTGCATGAGAATGGCCCGGGCTTCGACTTGGCTGGCCTGCTCTTTTTTTGATGCAAAATACGCCAACGACTTGCGCAGCGTCTCGGCCGCCGCTTGCGGGCGGTTTTCTTCTACATCCAGCTGGGCCAACAGAAGCCGCCTTTGTTCTGTCGCGGTGTCCTGGTTGAGTTCCTGGCTGAGCTTGAGCGCCAGCTCCGCCTCTCGCCGCGATTCCTCGAAGGTCCCTCGAACGAACAGGAGTCTCGCGCGGCAAGTATGAAGATACATGCCATACGATTTGTTCTGCGTCTGCGCGTTGACCTCGAACCCCTCGTCCAGGCGTTTCTGCGCGCCGGGAACGTCTCCCTCGGAAACAAGAACGTCCGCCAGGTTGGCTAACCAAAGGTCCAGTTCAACGTTCGATTTGGTCTGGCGCTTGATGGCAATTGCCGATTCTTCGTTCTTCACGGCTTCCTTGAGATTTCCCTCAAGGGAGTACACCCAGCCCAAATTGCCGTACGAGGAACTCATACCCTGCTGTTCACCCACCTTCTGGTACAGAGCCAACGCTTCGCCGTACTCCTTGCGCGCCCGCGAATAGTCGCCCGCATTTGCGGACAACTCCCCGGCGACGTCCATAGCGTAGCCGAGACTCGCCCCTCCCCCTTTTCTCAGCAAGGCAATCTGCCGTTCATTGGCATTTCTTGCCGCAACCGCGTCCCCGCGTCTTCCTGCCAGCGTGGCCAACTGCCCCCATGCCTTGGCCTCGCCACCTAGGTCTGCGATTTCTGAGCAGATCATGCGGGCTTTGTCGCAAGCGGTTAATGCTTTGGCAGGTTCTCCAAGGCTGGAAAGTAAATAGCATTGAATGTTCAAGGATTCCGCCGCCAGACGGCGCGCGCCTGTTTGCGAAGCCCGGAGTTCCACACGCTCGGCCAAAACAAGAGCCTTCTTGCCGTCTCCGGACATCAGAGCCACCGCGGAACGGACGTGGTCGATGCGGGGATTGTCGCCGTCAGGAGATTTAAGCTTTTGCAGGGCATCGAGAGTCGTATTCGCTTCCTGCCACTGCTGGTTGTAATACTGGCTCTTGGCCAAAGACAACCCGTAATCGAGACTATCGGGATAAAACGTGAAAAGGGATTTGTAGATTTCGGCCTCGCGCACCGTATCCCCTATGGAATTTCGATATTGTGCTTCGATCGCCAGACGGCTGTCACGCGAGAGGTTGGTCGAAAGTTCCATAGCCTTCTTCGCTTCGTCTACGGACTTGCTGTTGTCGCCAAGGCTCCTGCAAGCCTCCGCGAGGGCGGCATGGGCTAGGGCATAATTGGGATCTTCGCGCACGGCTCGTTCCAGCAAATCCCGCGCCCCGGCAGTATCAAACGAATGCAGTTTTTCAATCCCTTCGGAATAAAGTCTTGTGGCGGCCAAATTCGCAGATTGCGCAGCCTTGGCGCTGGCGGCATCAACAGGGGAAGCCTCCCCTACTCCTAGTTTTTGCCGCAAACGCTCTCCCACGCGAGCGGCCACATCGGGCAATTTGTTATCCGGGCCGGCGTCGGAGATACTGCAAATCGTTTCTCCCTTTGCAGTGTCTTGCACGGTCAAATCGACTCGGACCTGTCCGTCCAGGTCCAGAAAGGAACCCAGGACCACATAGTCGCTCCCCAGGTTGTCCCGGACGCGAGACAAGGTTTCCCGCCCCAAGGCTTGTTCGTCAGGCAAGGCCAGATCGATCTTGCTACGAGTGACATCTTCACTCGGAATGATGAGCAACTGCTCGCCAGCCGACAGCTGGCTTCCGAGAATCTGCGATAGAACCGGCGAAATCCACGCCGCATCCGCTTTGCCAGATAGATTCTTGAATCCCAACAGGGCCAACGCCGGCCGGCTGGCAATACGGCTGGAACGCAATTTCCCGGATTCCGAAAATGAAGTGGCGTTGTTCCGCCGGCTGTACCTGACAATCCCAAAACCGGTGGCCACCAGAAGTGCCGCGACGGTGGCTGCCCCTAATCCAAATCCTATCCGATATTGACGTCGTGCCTTGTCGCCCTCAAATTTCGCGCTGCCGAAATCAACTTCTCTTTGCCGGGACACCGCCGCAGGCGTATCCGTGTTGCCGACGCCCTCTTGAAGCAAGTTGAAGACGTGGACGCGCACTCCGTGCTTGACTTGAACTTCGCCTAAGTCGTGGAGTACACCGGACCATGCGCTGACTTGCTTGAGCACGCTTTCCAGAGCAGCCGAAACGAGGATGTGGCCGGCATCTCCGCAATCCATCACGCGTTGGGCGATGTTGATTCCTCCGCCCGAGACATTTCGGTTCGCGTTAATGTCCGCGATGCGATAAACGGGACCGGTGTGCAGGCCCATCCGCAATTTCAATTCCGGGTTGCTGCGCAGCTTTTGCGTCAGCTCGATCGCGCACTTTACGGGTGCTTCGGCGTTTCCAAAAAACACCAGCGCCATCCCATCCCCGGTGGGCAGCGAAATCACTTGTTCCTGGCTCTTTGCCCGGGTGAATTCCGAGGTGCTGGAGGTTACTTGCTGGAGCGCTTCCACCTGTTCCCGCTGGTGGTCCATCGGAAGCTTCGAGTAGCCCACAATGTCGATGAATAGAACATGGGCAATCTCTAACTCCGGAGTGGATTGTTTATCTCGCAAGAGGTCTGTGAATTAACGTGGAATCCAAATCGACAAGAGTATGGAGTATTCCTTTTTACCCGTCAAATCACAACTAGAGAGGAGCGTTGGGGAGAGGAGGGCGGGCGGACTCGAAGGAGCGGGCGATCTGGAGGAGGAGGGCTTCGGCAGTGGCGGAGCCGATGAGCTGGAGGCCGAGGGGGAGGCCGCCGGGAGTGAGACTGCACGGAATGGAGATGGCAGGGAGGCCGGCGAGATTGGCGGGGCGATTGTTGCGAAGAAGAAGAGCGCGCGTGGGATGGTCCGCGCCGGAAACCGAGGTGGCTTCTTCGCCGATGAGCGGAGCGGCGATGGGAGTGGTGGGAACGACGAGGGCGTCCAGCTTGGCATCAGCCATAGTGGTGTGGAAGCTGCCGATGAAAGACTCGCGCAATTCCAGTGCTTGAAGATAGGCAATAGCGGGAACTTTGGCGCCAATTTCAAGGCGGGTGCGGACGTCTTCGCCGTAATCGGAGGAATGGGAAGGGAACCAGCCGGCTTGTTGGTGGTAATGAGTGGCTTCGGCCCAGGCGATTTGGTTGCCGGCGTCCTCGGTTTCTTGGAGAAGAGGGATGGAAACCTCGTGCAGAGTGGCGCCGAGTTTTTGCAAGGAGCGCAGGGCGCTGTCGAAGGCCAGATGGGCTTCGGTGGAAAGAATCTCAAACAAAAAGCCTTGCGGTACACCGAGACGAAAGCCGCGAAGGGAAGCGGATTTTGTAGCTTGGTGGAGGGGGCGTTCGTTCTTGCCACGGACGAAGATGGGATCCAGGAGGAAGGCGGCGTCGGCGGCGGAGCGGGCCAAGGGGCCGACGCAGTCGAGACGAGCCGAGAGAGGGATGACACCGTCGACGGAGACGCGGCCGAAGGTGGGCTTGAGACCGACGGTGCCACAGAGAGCGGAGGGAATGCGAATGGAGCCGCCCGTGTCCGTGCCGATGCTGCCGAAGCAAAGGCCAGCGGCGACGGCGGCAGCAGAACCACCGCTAGAGCCACCGGGAATGCGGGCGCGGTCCCAAGGATTGCGGACGGGGCCGTAATGTGGATTGTTCGATGTCACGCCGTAGGCGAACTCGTGCATGTTGGTTTTGCCGAGGAGGATGGCGCCGGCGGCTCTCAATTGAGTGAAAACACGGGCGTCACGCGGAGGAAGGAAGTCCTGCAGGATTTTTGAGCCGGCGGTTGTGCGAATGCCTTCCGTGCAGATGTTGTCCTTCAACGAAATGGGGATGCCATGAAGAGGGCCGCGATCGCGAAGGCTTTTGCGGCCGCGGGGGGCGAATAATTCGCGTTCGGCTTTTTTGGCTTGAGCGAGGGCGAGTTCGGCGGTGACGGTGATGTAGGCGTTCAGTTGGGGATTGAGCCGGTCGATGCGGGCGAGCAGGAGTTTGGTGAGATCGACGGGAGAAAGCTTGCGCTTACGGAAGAGTTTCCCGATTTCCGCGATGGAAGCGAAGGCGAGATCGCTATCGTTCATACTCAGAAAATTTTCTCCTGATGGCGCAAATTTCCGAAGGCGCCGATATTGGCGATGATGAAGGCAATGCGGAACTGATTTTCGGCGCGCACCTGACCGAGGTTGATGCGGCGGTACTCGACGGCCAAGCCACAGCAGTTGCCGTTGTAACTGAGCTGAACGATCTGGTTTTGCAGCGTTTTGTTCTCGAAATCGTAACCGACGCCGGTGATGAGGTTAAAACCTTTGCGCGTTTCGCTTCCGTAGCCGGCCAAAGCGCGAATTTGGCTGGAAAGGGGCTGCTGGAAGAGCGGAAGAACCGGAGGAGGCTGAAGGGGAAGATCGCTGAGGGCCGGGTTGTCATTCAAGCGGAAGAAAGCGGTAGTGAGAAAGAATTCCCGATAGGGCTTCACTTTCAGGAGCGTGCCGATGGTGACGAGCCTCTGGATTTGCGGATCGTACTGAAGGATTTGCTCGAGGTCGTAGGGGCCGCCGGGAGTGATCTTGAAATCGCTGACGATGGGGGACCAGTTGCGCGGGCCGAAGGCGAACGCGAAGGGAGAAATGGAATCGAGCGCCTGGAAGACGTTGCGCTGGCCGTCGACGATGGCGCCGCCAAAGGTGGGATCGAAGTAGTGCTTCTGGACGATGCGCCAGGAAATGAGCTCTTGAGGCTGGCCGTCGCCATCTTTGCGGAAGAGCCGCTGCGTTACGCCGTATTCGACTTCGCTGGTGTTGGTGAGCGTGGAATCGGAATCGAAATGGACGAAGTCGGCGAAATGATTTACGCCGGTGACGTAGCGATAGGTCAACGCGGGTTCGATGGTGTGCTTGTAGCGGTGGCGGATTTTGTCTTTTTTCAAAGAGGTGCGGTCGAAGAAGCGTTCGAGCGTGGGAGGGCGAAGCTCCACGGTGAATTCACCGGTGTTGCGTTTTATGGATGCGACGCTGACATTGCCGGCAGAATCGAGGGAATCGCCGTAAGTTGTTGTGCGGAAGGCGGCGGAAGTGGTGAGGCCGAGCCAGTAACCCAGGTGGAGCGGGATGGTAACGCTCGGAGCGAATTCGTAGCGATCCACGAAATTGGAAGTCTGAGTCATCTGGTCGCTGCGGTAAACAACGCCGGCGAAGGCGTCAAAACCGAAATAGATGGGAGCGTTGCGCCAGGGAGCTTGCTCGACGGACCCGAAGCGGGCTTCGGGCAGATTGCGAAGCGTGACGCTGGTGGCGGGAGTTGTGGTGAGAACGCCAGTGGAGGAGGAGGTGGTCGTGGGCAGCGTGAGAAAACTTTTGTCGTCGAGGCCGGCGAAATTGAGGCTGAAGCCGCCAAGATTTTTGGTCAGGAAGATGGCGCTGCGCACTTCGGAGTTGATGGCTTCACCGTAGGAGTCGGCGAAGGCGAGACGGAAAGTCAGTGAAGAGAGATGGTTGTAGTCGGTAACGAAGCGCCAGCCACCGGGGAGCTGAGATTGGATTTCGAGGCGCTGCTGTTCGCCACCCTGCGGGCTGCGTGTGCCGTCGGGATTGAGGAGACCGCGATCGTCCACGCCGAAATAAGTGTATTCGATCGAAGTATTTTCGAAGGGCTTCGCGCGGAAGTTCCCCCGTTCTAGGTAGCCGCGCCGGCTCATGTACTGGAGGCCAAGAGTGGCGTCCATCCACGAAGTAGGGGCGAAATAAAAAGCGTCGCCCAGAATGAAGCCCTTGCGCGAGCTCTGCCCGATATCGGGAATGAGGATGCCGGACGCGCGGACTCTGCGGCCCGCCGGCGCGGACGCGTAAGGAAGCCAAATGAGAGGAACGCGGAAAATACGGAAGTTGGCGTTGATGAGGGCGACGGTCTTGTCGAGATGGATCCGGGCGTTGGGAGCGAAAAATTGCCACGTGGGGTGCGAAGGCTCGCAGATCGTGATCCAGGCGCTGTGGATGAGGTAAACGTCAGCGGGAAAGCGTTCGACGTCGCGAGCTTCGAAGTAGAGCGGATTATCGGAAACCAGGAGGGCGGGATTGGGGCGGCGCTCAATCTTGATGGTGCCGCGGACATTGTGAAAGAGGCCGTGACCGGTGCTGACGTTGTAGTGCGCTTCATCGGCTTCGAGATGTTCGTTGGCGTAATCGAGTTGAACGTGGCCGGTGGCGACGGCTTCATAGGTTTTGCTGTTGTACTCGACGTGATCGGCCCGAAGACGGCTGTCGCCGTAGTGGATGTCCACATCGCCGTCAGCGGTGGTTATGTCGCCTTTGCGGCCTTGGGTCTTTGCTTCCAGATTTGCGACGCCGCCTTTGGTAGAAGGAAAGCGAGTTTGCTGAGCGGGGGCGGTGCTCGGCGTCGCGGTGGCTAGCGCAAAAAGCAGCGCTGCCGGGAGTAGAAAAGGGCGGAGCGCGAAATGAGCCCGTGCATAGGAAGAGCGATTTACTCGGAACATGCGGTCAATGAAGACAGTTGCATAGCCTAGCATGCGGTCGATGGGATTTGAAGGCAGGGGCGGGCGATGAGTTGCATCCGAGAAGAAGCGGCAATGCAGCAGGATTGCCGGGGGCATGAAACGGGACGGTCGCGGCGCGCGTCTGTCTCTTCAATGGGTTGGTTTGCCCTTCAAAACAAATGATGCGTGATTCGGCTTAGCCGGAGTAACATGCCGGGCCTCGCTTACAGGGGGATGGTTATGAAGCATGCGTGGAATGCTATGAGGACGATTCTGGCTTGCGTGGCGGTTCTTGGTGTGTCGGCCTTGGGCGCTACGGCTGCCCCTGGCGATCAGGCGGGCCCCACGGATAAATTCAAGAGTCTGGAATTCCGTGAAATTGGTCCCGCGACGATGGGCGGGCGGATTGATGATTTCGCGGTGGTGGAGAGCAACCCGAGCATCGTGTACGTGGGCACGGCTTCGGGCGGGGTGTGGAAAACAACGAACAACGGGACGACCTGGGAGCCGATATTTGATAAGGAGAGCGTCTCGACCATCGGTGACATCGCCATTGCGCCGTCGGACCCCGCAGTTGTGTGGGTCGGAACCGGCGAACCCAATAACCGGCAAAGCTCTTCTTGGGGTGATGGGGCGTACAAGTCACTCGATGGCGGGAAGACCTGGAAGAAGATGGGTTTGGAGGCGACGCGGCACATCGGACGGATTGTGATTCATCCGAAGAATCCGGATGTGGTTTACGTGGCGGCGCTGGGGCAATTGTGGGGTGCGAACCCGGAACGAGGCGTCTATAAGACCGTGGACGGCGGGAAGACCTGGTCGCAAGTCCTGAAGATCAACGACGACACAGGCGTGAGCGACATCGCCATGGACCCGCAGAGTCCGGACACTTTGTATG
>Ga0209698_10006413_pt1 | contig 12508 bp, 13 predicted proteins | sample LitLauG_LLR_2012_FD_187203 | JGI IMG/M metagenome (GOLD analysis project Ga0209698, IMG submission 187203) | Freshwater sediment microbial communities from Pennsylvania, USA - Little Laurel Run_MetaG_LLR_2012 (SPAdes) (version 2) | ecosystem: Environmental > Aquatic > Freshwater > Creek >...
GGGACGGGATGGGCGGGGCGTGACCACCGGGTCCGCGCCGACGGGCGGGAGGCGGACACGTGCGCGCAGTGGTGGTGAGCCGGACCGGCGGTCCGGAGCAGCTGGAGGTCGTCGACGTGGCGACTGCGGTGCCAGGGCCCGGCCAGGTGGTCGTGGACGTCGCGGCCGCCGGGGTGAACTTCCTCGACATCTACCACCGGGAGGGCCGCTACCCGCTGGCCCTGCCGTTCGTGCCCGGGCAGGAGGGCGCCGGTGTGGTGGCCACCCTGGGCCCTGACGTCGACCCCGCGCTGCGGCTGCGGGTGGGTGACCGGGTGGTCTGGGCGAGCGGGCCCGGCTCCTACGCCGACCAGGTCGCCGTCGACGCCGCGTCGGTGGTGGCCGTCCCCGACGCGGTGGACCTGGACACCGCGGCCGCCCTGATGCTGCAGGGGCTGACCGCGCAGTACCTGGTGACATCGGTGCACCCCGTCGCCGCCGGTGACGTGGTCGTCGTGCACGCCGCCGCCGGCGGGGTGGGGCTGCTGCTGACCCAGCTGGCCAGCGCCGCGGGTGCCTTCGTCGTGGCCACGGTGGGCGACGCCGCGAAGGCGGACCTCGCCCGGGCGGCCGGCGCGGGCGCGGTGGTCGACTACCCGGGCCTGGCCGCGGCGGTCGCGGCGGCCGGCGACGGCGCGGGGGCGCACGCGGTCTACGACGGGGTCGGCGCCGCCACCTTCGAGGCGAGCCTGGCCGCCCTGCGGCCCCGGGGCGTGCTGGCCCTGTTCGGGCAGGCCAGCGGGCCGGTGCCCCCCTTCGACCTGCAGCGGCTCACCGCGGCGTCCGCAGTGGTCACCCGCCCCACCCTGCGCCACTTCATCGCGACCCGCGCGGAGCTGCTGTCGCGCGCGACGTACCTGCTCGACGCGGTCGCCGCGGGCGCGCTCGCGGTGCGCATCGGCGGGGTCTACCCCCTGGCCGAGGTGGCGCAGGCGCACACCGACCTGGCCGGGCGCGCCACCACCGGCAAGCTGCTGCTGCGTCCGGGGGGCTAGGCAGGCGCGGCACCCACGCACCGCCCGGCGCCCCGCTCGAGGGGCCCGCTGCGCCGGCCCCGCACCGCCCGGACGGGACTTGCGCCTCGTGGGTCCGTCGGCGCGCATGCCCGACGATGGCGCCATGCGCACCGTCACACCGCAGGTCCTGACCGACCGGCTGGCCGCCCTGCCGGCGAACCCCCGGGCGGTGGTCAGCGGCAACTTCGCCCACCCGACCGTCCTGGTGGACGCGCTGGACGCCGCGCAGCCGGCGTACCGGCTGTTCGTGCTCAACGCCCAGGCGGCGCTGCCGGACCGCGACGGCGTGGTGTGGGAGACCCCGTTCGTCGGGCCGGGGATGCGCGGCGGCCAGCGGCTGCGCTACCTGCCGTGCCGGCTGTCCCAGGTCCCGCTGCTGTTCGCGGGGCCGGTAGCCCCCGACGTGGTGCTGCTGCACACCTCCGCCGTCGCCGGGGACACCGTCTCGCTGGGCGTGGAGGTCAACATCCTGCCCGCGGCGGTGGAGGCCGCCCACGCCCGCGGCGCCCTGGTGGTGGCGCAGGTGAACCGGGCCATGCCGTACACGTTCGGCGACGGCCAGCTCAACATCGCCGACATCGACCTGGCGGTCGAGGTGGACCTCGCGCTGCCCAGCCCGGCCGCCGCGACCCCCGACCCGGTGGCCGCGGTGATCGGGGAGCGGGTCGCCGGGATGGTCGACAACGGCGCCACGCTGCAGATGGGCATCGGTGGGGTGCCCGACGCCGTCGCCGCGTGCCTGGTGGCCCGGCGCGGGCTGCGGGTGTGGTCGGAGATGGTCAGCGACGGCGTGCTGGCCCTGGAGCACGCCGGTGCGCTGGACGGCGACCAGGCGGTGGTGGCGTCGTTCCTGTTCGGCAGCCCCGCCCTGTACGAGTGGGTCGACCGCAACCCCCGGCTGCGCGTGCTGCGCACGGAGAAGGTGAACGACCCGGCGGCGATCGCGCGCCACCGCGCGATGGTCAGCGTGAACACCGCGCTGACCGTCGACCTGTACGGCCAGGCCAACGCCAGCCGGGTGCACGGGCGGATCTACTCCGGCTTCGGCGGTCAGACCGACTTCATCGTCGGCGCGCTGCACGCCCCGGGCGGCCAGGCCCTGATGGCGCTGCGGTCCTGGCACCCCAAGGCGGACACCTCCACCATCGTGGGCCGCCTGGAGGAGCCGGTGACCTCCTTCCAGCAGACGGCGGTGGTCACCGAGCAGGGCTGCGCCCACCTGTGGGGCTGCGCGCAGCACGAGCAGGTCGACCATCTCATCGCGCACGCCGCGCACCCGGCGGCCCGCGACCACCTGCGCGCGGAGGCGGCCCGCCTAGGCCTGGCCTGACCAGCGCCGGTGTCCACACCCGCGTCCCGCAGGCCTGCGCGCGGGTGCCCGGGGGTGCGAGGCTGGGTGGGTGCCCGAGCTGCCGGAGGTCGAGGCGCTGGCCGCCGCGCTGCGTGCGCGGGTGGTCGGCCAGGCCGTCACGGCCGTGGAGGTGGGCGCGATCTCCGCGCTGAAGACCTACGACCCGCCGGTCACCGCGCTGCTCGGCGGCTTCGTCACCGACGTGGTGCGGCGCGGGAAGTTCCTCGACATCGACGTCGAGCGCACCCACCTCGTCGCCCACCTGGCCCGGGCCGGCTGGCTGGTCTGGGCCGACGTCGCCCCGGCCGCGCCGCTGCGGCCGGGCAAGGGCCCGGCGGCCCTGCGGGTGCGGTTCTCCGACGGCGGGTCGGCGACCTTCACCGAGGCCGGCACCCAGAAGAAGCTCGCGGTCTACGTGGTGACCGACCCCCAGCAGGTGCCGGGGGTGGCCCGGCTGGGACCCGACCCGTTGGACCCGGCGTTCACCGTCGACGTCCTCGCGGCCCTGCTGGCCGAGCACGCGCGCACGCAGATCAAGGGGGTGCTGCGCGACCAGTCGGTGCTCGCCGGGATCGGCAACGCCTACAGCGACGAGATCCTGCACGCCGCGCGGCTGTCCCCCTTCGCCCTGGCCGGACGGCTGGACGCGGGCAAGGTCGCCCTCCTGCACGAGGCGATCACCACCACGCTGCGCGACGCGCTCGCGCGCAGCGACGGGCTGGCGGCGTCGGCGCTGAAGGCGGAGAAGAAGGCCGGGCTCGCGGTGCACGGGCGCACCGGCCAGCCCTGCCCGGTGTGCGGGGACACCGTGCGGGAGGTGTCGTTTGCCGACCGGTCCCTGCAGTACTGCCCCACCTGCCAGACCGGGGGCGTGCCGCTGGCGGACCGGCGGATGTCGCGGCTGCTGCGCTGAGGCGCCGCGCGCCGGCCGCGGGCTTACCCGGCGAGGCCGGCGGCGCTGCGACGGAACACCAGCTCCAGACCGTCCTCCTCGTCGACCTGCTCGCCGACCTGGACGAAGCCGGCTGCGGCGACCAGGGCCAGGGAGGCGACGTTGTCCGGGGCCACGGCGGCCTGGAAGGTGCGCGCGCCCCGGCGCGCGGCCCACGCCCACATCCCGGCGGCGGCCTCCGTCGCGATGCCCCGGCGGCGAAACGCCGCGAGCACCGTGTAGCCGATCTCGACCACCCCGTCGGCGTCGGGGGCGTCGTGGAAGTTCACGTACCCCACGGCCGCCCCGTCGGCGCGCAGCACCACCGCACGCAGCAGCCAGGGCTCCACGCCCGGGTCGGCGTCGATCTGGGCGGCGCGGCGCGCCACCAGGTCCGGGCGGCCGGCGAGGAAGTCGTGCGGGTCGGCGAACCCCAGGTCCGGGCGGGGGAGGCCGGCCAGGAACGCCGCCATCCAGGCCCGCGTGACCACGACCAGGTCCAGGCGCCGGGTGGCGACCGGTGCCCCCGGCGGGTCCTCACCCGGCGTGTCGAGCGGCCCGGTCACCGGGGTGCGCCCGGCGTCATCGTCCGACGTCGGCGCTGCGCGCGATCACCCGGCGCAGCGCGTCGCCGACCGCGCCGGGGGCCTCGAACCACAGGAAGTGGCCCGCGCCCTCCACGACGACCAGCTCGGCGTTGCCCAGCGCGTCGGCGGTGTCGCGCGACGCCGACAGCGGCATCGGGCTGCGCTCGCCGTGCACCACGGCGACGGGCACGTCGATGTCGGGCAGCGCCGCCTGCAGGGCGGGCAGGTCCTCGTTCAGCGCCACCCAGGTGGCCTCGTGGGCGGGCAGTCCCAGCCGCTGCTCCCCCATCGGCATCGTCACCGCGGGGTCGGCGAAGTAGCCCGCCCACACCAGCGCGAGGAGCTCCAGCTCCTCCTCCTCGGTGGTGGTGCCGGCCTCGGCGCCCGCCAGCTCCGCGAGCCTGGCCTGGTCCGCCGCCGGTGCCCGCGCGGTCAGCTCCGCCCCGAACTCCGCCGCGCCGCCGTCCCCGGTGGCGCCGAGGCCGTCCACGAGCAGCGCCCCGTCGAACCGGCCGGGCAGGCGCGCCAGCAGCTGGGCGGCCAGGTGCGAGCCCCACGAGTGGCCGACCAGGAACGCGGTGGGCCAGCCGAGGCAGTCCAGCACGGCCGCGGCGTCGTCGGCGTGGGTGGCCATGTCGAACGGCCCGTCGGTGGTGGACGGGGCGAGGCCGCGCTGCTGGTAGCTGGCCAGGGTGAAGCCGTCGCCGAGGTCCTCGGCCAGCCCGTCGAGGTACTCGTACCCCAGCGCCGGGCCACCGTGCAGGAGGAGCACCCGCGGCCCGCTACCGGCGACCCAGCCGACCAGCTCGCCCCCGGCGACCGGCACCCGCAGCTCGCGACGCGTCATCCGCGCACCGTAGCGAAACCTCGGAACGGCCCCCGCGGGTGCGCTGGACGGCCCGGTCAGGTGCGGGCGAGCTGGGCGAGGTGGGCGAGGTACTCCGCGCACGCCTCGTTGTCCGGCAGCAGCCCGCTGGCCACCGCGTCGGCGAGGCTGGGCGCGACGGCGTCCTTGTCCGACAGCACCGCCGTGCCGCCGACCTCCTCCAGCGGCCAGTCGATGGCCAGGTCGGGGTCCAGCGGGTGCACGCCGTGCTCGCGCCCGGGGGCGTAGCCGGTGGAGACCAGGTAGGCCACGGTGGTGTCCTCCTGTAGGGCCAGGAACGCGTGCCCCAGCCCCTCGGCCAGGTAGATGCAGCGGCGGTCCACCGGGTCCAGCCGCACCGCGTCCCAGGCGCCGAACGTGGGCGAGCCGACGCGCAGGTCCACCGCGACGTCGAGCACCGCGCCGGTGAAGCACGTGACCAGCTTCGCCTGGCCCGGGGGGACGTCGGAGAAGTGGATGCCCCGCAGCACGCCGCGTCGCGACACCGAGCAGTTGGCCTGCGCCACCGCCGGGGTGTACCCGAGCAGGGAGGCCATCAGCTCTGCCTTGAACCACTCCATGAACTCCCCCCGGTCGTCGCCGTGGCGACGGGGGACCAGCTCGTAGGCACCGGGGACGGCCAGCTCACGCACCTGCATGGCGGCCACCCTATGCAGCCCGGGACCGCCAGTGCGGCGCAGCGACCCCGCCGCACTGAGACGATGACGGCGGCGGGCACCGGCCGTCCCCGCCGCCCCGACCGCGAAGGAGCCCCGGTGTCCGACCCCGTCCCCGCCCTGCCCGCGCGGTCCCTGGACGCGGCCGTCGCCGACGGGGCCCTCGTCCTCGACGTCCGCGAGGACGCGGAGTGGGACGCGGGCCACCTGCCCGGCTCGGTGCACGTCCCCCTCGCCGACCTGGGGTCCCGGCTGGCGGCGCTGAGCGTCGACGCCGCGGCGGCGAGCCAGGTCGTGGTGGTCTGCCGGGTCGGCGGTCGCTCCGCCGCCGCGACGGCGGCGCTGCGGTCCCACGGCCTCGCCGCGGTCAACCTCGACGGGGGCCTGCTCGCGTACACCGCCGCCGGCGGTGCGCTGCGGACGCCCGCCGGAGCCCCCGGCCGGGTGCTGTAGCCGCGGTCCGCCGCCCCGCCGTGGGTGACGCCCTGCTGCCCGCGGTGCGGCTGGCGGGGCGATGCCGGCGTGTCCCACCGGTGGGCCGCCGGCGCCGCGCTGGGAGCATCGGGGCATGGTCGCCGTGGTCGCCCACCGCGGCGCGTCCGACGTGGCGGCCGAGCACACCCTGGCGGCGTACCAGGCGGCGGTGGCGGCCGGTGCCGACGCGGTGGAGTGCGACGTGCGGCTCAGTGCCGACGGGCACCTGGTGTGCGTGCACGACCGCCGGGTCGACCGCACCTCCGACGGCGCGGGCGCGGTGTCCGCCCTCGAGCTCGCGGACCTGGCCACCCTGGACTTCGGGTCCTGGCGGGGCGGCGAGGTCGGCGTGGACCTCCTCGATGACGCCTCGCGCCGCGTGCTCACCCTGCGGGGGCTGCTGGGCTACCTCGCCGACGCCGGCTGGCCGGCGCAGCTGGCGGTGGAGACCAAGCACCCCACTCGCGCGGGACCGCGCGTGGAGCGCGCCCTGGTGGACACCCTGGACCGCTTCGGGCTCGCGCACCCGCGGCTGGGCCGGGCCAGCCCGGTGCGGGTCATGAGCTTCTCCGCGGTGTCGCTGCGCCGGATGCGGGCCGCCGCGCCCTCGGTGCCGGCCGTCTACCTGATGGGCCGGGTGCCGCTGCACCGTCGCGACGGGCGGCTGCCGGTGCACGTCGGCGCCGCCGGGCCGGCCCTGTCGGTGCTGCGCGCCCACCCGGAGTACGTCGCCCGCCTGCACGCCCGGGGCGCCGCCGTGCACGTGTGGACGGTGGACGAGCCGGACGACCTGGACTTCGTCCTGGACCTGGGGGTGGACGCCGTGATCACCAACCGGCCCGCGGCGGCGCTGGCCGCGGTCGCGGCGCGCAGCAGCCGCGGCGACGGCCCGTAGGGTGCCGGGATGGCCCGCTCCCCCGTGACCCGCTCCACCCGTCCGTCGCGCCCCGCCGCCGACGGGACGCCGCGGGCGCCGGGCGCGGTCGACGTCAGCGGGCTGGGGGGCCGGGAGCCCTGCCCGTGCGGCTCGGGGCGGCGGGTGAAGGCCTGCCACGGCCGGGCCGACCACCGCGGCCCGGCCTTCGTCGCGCGCCCGTTCGAGGGGCTGGCCGGCGAGGCGGACTGGGTGGCGCTCGCCGAGCTGGTGCCCGCGGCGACCGCCCCGCTGCGCCTGCGCACCCCGGACGGGGAGCGGGACGCGACCCTGGCCACGATCCTGCCGCTGGGCTGGCCGGCGATGGCCCGCAGCGACGGTGGGGTGTTCGTCGCCGCCCAGGGCACCGGGGGCAGCGGGGACGCCAGCGCCGCCCTGGCCGTGAGCCTGCTCGACGCCTGCGCCGCGCCGGCGGGCACCCCGGTGCCGCGGGTGGGCCTGCCGGGGCTGGGCGCGCCCCGCCTGCAGGACGTCCTGGTGGACACCGGCCCGCTGGCGGTGACGGTGCACGACGGCTTCGGGTTCTGGGTCGAGGGCGTCGCCGAGGCCGACGACGAGGAGGTCGCCGCGAGCCTGGAGCGGGCCAGCGCCGCCACGGTGCCGACGGTGCGCCTGGCCAGCGTGACCGCCGCGTACTGGGGGCGCCTGGCCGGCCGGGACTCGCTGCGCTGGGTGCTGGACGGGCCGGAGGAGCCGACGCTGGACGCCCTGGCCCGCCTGCACGGCGGCGGCGGGCTGCCGCTGCGCCCCGGGGATCGCTTCATCGGCACCGTGCGCGCGCACGGCCTGCTCGTCGCGGTGTGGGACCTGCCCGAGCGCACCGAGGCCGAGCAGCTGGAGGACCCGGCGGCGGCGTTCGCGGCCCGCCTGGGGGACGCCCTGGCCGCGGGCGCACCGCTGAGCGACGAGCAGCGCCACGCCCGCGCGGGGCTGACCACCCGCCAGATCACGCTGCGCTGACCGCTCGCCACACCCCGCCGGCCGGGGCCCGGGAGCCAGGGGCGCTGCGCGGTCGGCCCCTCATGAGGGTGGGCTATCTTGTGCCCTGCCCGGGCGCCACTGCATCCCCCGTCGGTGGCGTCCGGGTTCCCCGTCGCAGCCCTGCTGTGGCTGCCTGCCGCGCGCCCAGCGGATCGTCCGCGCCTACTCCGGTGTCGTGCTGCCCCCCGGGGCCGCCGCGCTGGGGGGCGTCACGGTGGGCAGCACGCTGCCGGGTGTCGTGACCCCGCCGCCGGGCACCCGGTTCAGCGGTGACACCACAGGCAGCGGGGCGAGGTGGCCGCTGCGGGTGCCGGTCCACGGGGCGGGCACCGCCTCCACGATCGTGGCCAGGGTGTAGGCGATCTCCTCGTAGTTCACCCGCCAGCCGCGGAAGTGCACCCACGCCTCGTCGTCGGGGCGGGTCCGCGGGAAGCCCTGGGCGTCCATCCGGGCCAGGCCCGCGTCGAACTCCTCCCGCGTCAGCGCCACCGGGCCGTCGGGGTCGGGGTCGACGTCGTGGGGGATCCGCAGGGTGCTCGCGATCGCCCGCAGGCAGGAGAAGCCCATCCGCAGCGCCAGGCGGGCGGGCCCCTGGGCCATCTCCGGGGCGCAGGACACCTGCAGGGCCGCGGCGTCCATCACCGCGACCAAGGCCACCAGCCAGGAGCGGGTCGCCTCCTGGGAGCGGAAGAACAGCAGCACCGGGTAGTTGGTGTGGCTCTCCGACACCTCCGCCGCCCACCGCTCCCACTGGGTGAACAAGGTCGGCAGGGTGTCCACCGCGCGGATCATCGCGTGGCGGGCGAGGATCTCCGGTCCCCAGTTCGGCTCCCCGGCGCGGGCGCCCAGCAGGGTCACCTCGGTCTCCCGGCGGTTGTACGCGCTGTACAGGGCAGGCAGGTAGCCGATCTGCAGGCCGATCACCACCGGGCCGGTCATGGCCGCGGCGAAGTCCAGGGCGGTCAGCCGGGTGCGGTCCGGGGAGGCGAAGCCGAGGGTGAACAGGCTGGACCCGGCCTCGCGCAGGGCGGTCCCCAGCGTGAGGTGGGTCACCGCGAAGATCGCCAGCCCGTACCCGACGAGGAACGCCAGCAGCCAGCTGACCAGCAGCACGATCAGCGCCAGCGGGGCGACGGGCGCCAGCAGCCGGTCGCGGAACAGGTAGGAGGAGGACCGGGTCGCCACCGCGGTGAACGGGCGGCGCACCGACTTCATCACCGCCACGGCGAACCGCGACTCGGTCCGCCGCGGCACCACCAACGTGGTGAGCACGCTCAGCGCGGTGACCACCAGCACCACCACCGCGGCCAGCCCGGCCAGGACCCGCACGCCTAGCCCCCCTGCCCCGTCGGCGCCGCGGCCGCCTGCGCGGCTGCCAGCACCTCCTTCTCGCTGCGCCCACCGGCGGCGGCCAGCGCCGCCACGTCCGCGTGCTCGACGGAGGTGTTGACCAGCCGCCCGTCCAGCCAGGCGTCCTTCACCCGCACCTGCCCGCCGGCGACGTCGACCACCCGCTCGCTGCGCGCCAGCGCCGACTTGGTGACCGTCGTCTCCCGGCAGCCGATGGTGGAGCAGGTGGTGAGCAGCACCGTGCGCACCGCGTCCCGGTGCGCCTCGTCGGCCAGCGCGGCGACCACGTGGCCGGGGCGCCCCTTCTTCATCAGCACCGGGACGAGCCAGGCGTCCGCGGCGCCGGCGGCCAGCAGGGCGGCCAGGACGCCGGGCAGCAGGCGGGGGTCGGTGTCGTCCACCGTGGCCTCGAGGACCACCGCCGGCGAGCGGGTCGGCGCGCCGCGGTCACCGTCCGCCGCGCCGTCCGTCGCGTCGGTGGGGTCCAGCACGACCGCGCGGACCACGTTGGCCTGGGCGGGGTCGTCGCGCGCGCCGGCGCCCACCCCGACGCCGCGCAGCCGGCCGGGCGGCAGCGGGCCGAACCGGGTGACCGCCGCCGCGAGCAGGGCGGCGCCGGTCGGGGTGCAGGCCTCCCCGCTCACCGTCCCCGCGGGACCGGCCCCGGACACCGGGGCGCCCACCTCGGCGAGCAGGGCCAGCACGGCCGGCACCGGCACGGCGAGCACGCCGTGCGCGCCCGCCACCGCGCCGGTGCCGAGGGTGACCGCGGACGCGCCCACCCAGTCCGGCGCCAGGTCGGCCAGCGCGGCGGCCACGCCGACCACGTCGGCGAGGGCGTCGCGGGCACCCACCTCGTGGAAGGCCACCTGGTCCACGGCCACCCCGTGCACCGCGGCCTCGGCCCGCGCGAGGCGGGTGAAGGTGTCCCGGGCCAGGGCGTCGACGCCGGCGGCCAGCCCCGCGGCGTCCAGCGCCGCCAGCACCTGCGCCAGCCCCCGGTGCGGGGGGTCGGGCTCGGTGTCCACGTCCACGACGGCACGGGTGGCGGCCAGGCCGGCGCGGGTCACCGGCTCGATGTTCACGCCCAGCGGCCCGACCCCGAGACGGTCCAGCGCGTCGCGCACCGCGGCCAGGTCGGCACCCGCGCCGAGCAGCGCGCCGAGCAGCATGTCCCCGCTCGCCCCGGCGGTGACGTCCAGCCACAGCGCGCTCACCTGGCCGCCCGCAGCACCCGGGCGGCCAGGACGGCGGCGCCGAAGCCGTTGTCGATGTTCACCACGCCGACCCCGGGCGCGCACGAGGCGAGCATCGACGCGGCGGCCGCCGAGCCACCCGCGGCCACCCCGTAGCCGACCGAGGTCGGCACCGCCACGACCGGGGCGGCGGTCAGCCCGGCGACGACGGGGACCAGGGCCGCGTCCATGCCGGCGGCCACCACCACCACGCTGGCGGCGGCGATCGCGTCGGCGACGGCGAGCACCCGGTGCAAACCGGCCACTCCCACGTCGGCCAGGCGGGCGCAGCCCACCCCCAGCACGGCGAGGGTGAGGGCCGCCTCCTCGACGACCGGCAGGTCCGACGTGCCCGCGGAGACCAGCAGGACCTCCCCGTGCGCCTCGGGCAGCGGACCCACCGCGACGGTGCGCCCCGCTGGGTCGGTGGTCAGCGTCTCGGTGGCGAAGGCCGCCCGGACGGCGTCCAGGGTGGCCGGGTCGCACCGGGTGGCCAGCGCGGGGCGTGTCGGGGTGGCGGCCCGCAGCGCGGCGAGCACGGCGACCACCTGCTGGGGGGTCTTGCCCGCGGCGAGCACCACCTCGGCCACCCCCGTGCGGGCCGCGCGGGTGGTGTCCACCCGGGCGAAGCCGAGGTCGACCACCCCGTCCGGGCCCGCTCTGGGCGGGTCGGCGGGCAGGCCGGCGGCGGGGTCGGCGGCCGGGTCGACGGGGGTGGCGCTCACCCGCGCAGGCTAGTGCCCGCGCCCGGCGGGCTCCGGGCGTGCGTCGCGGTGTCGACCGGGCGGTCCGGGCGGCGCGCACGGCTACGCTGCCGGTCGCGGTGCCGCCTGGTGGCACCGGGGCCGCCCGCCCCCCTCGTGCCTGGAAGGCGCTGCCCGGTGAGAGTGCTGAGCGACCAAGCCGCGGGCTTCCTCGCGCCCCGCACCGCCGACGCCCTGACGGTCGCTGCCCTGGCCGTCGCCGTGCTGGCCGGTCTGGTCGCCGTGGTCGTGTGGGTGCGCCTGGCCCGGCTGCGGCGCAGCTACGCGGTGCTGCTGGGCGGTGGCCCGGAGGCCAGCCTGGGTGAGCTGGTGGGCCGCCAGCAGGTCGCGACCGACGCGCTGCGCAGCGACGTCGACGCCCTCGCGGTCGGCCACACGCACCTCGCGGCTGACCTGGCCGACGCCATCCGCCACGTCGCGGTGGTCCGCTACGACGCGTTCGACGACATGGGCGGGCGGCTGTCGTTCACCGCCGCGTTCCTCGACGACGACGCCGACGGGGTGGTCGTCACCTCCATCAACGCCCGCACCGAGGCCCGGACCTACGCCAAGGGGATCAAGGCCGGCGAGGGCCAGGTCACCCTGTCCCCGGAGGAGACCGAGGCGGTGTCGCGGGCGATGCGCCGCCCCCCGCAGCGGGTGACCGGCGAGCGCGGCGGGCCCCCGTGACCCGCTACGTCTACCTCGGGCCGCCCGGCACCTTCTCCGAGACCGCGCTGCGCACCTACCTGGCCCGCGCGGACGACCCGGCCGGGCCGCCGGCCGACCCGGGGGTGGACCCGGCCGCCGACCTCGACGGCGTCCTGGACGTCGTCGCGGCGCTGGAGGAGGTGCGGGCCGGCACCGCCGACGGCGCGGTGGTGGCGCTGGAGAGCTCGGTGGAGGGCTCGGTGAACGCCACCGTGGACGCTCTGGCGTCCGGGCGCCCGCTGGTCATCCGTGGGGAGGTGACCGTCGCGGTCACCTTCGCGCTGCTGGTCCGCCCGGGCACCGCGCTGGGGGAGGTGCGCACCGTGGCCGGCCACCCCCACGCCGCCCCGCAGTGCCGCACGTTCCTGGCCGGCCCGCTGAGCGGGGCCACGTGGGTGCCGGTCTCGTCCAACGCGGCCGCCGCGGTGGCTGTCGCCGCCGGGGAGGTCGACGCCGCCCTGGCGGCGGCGTCCGCGGCACCGGTGTACGGGCTGGCGGTGGCCGCGCCCGACGTCAGCGACGTGGCGGGTGCCCAGACCCGCTTCGTGTTCGTCACCCGACCCTCGCCGCCCCCGCCGCCGGCCGGCGCGGACACCACCTCCCTGGTCCTCTTC
>Ga0209698_10006414_pt1 | contig 12508 bp, 10 predicted proteins | sample LitLauG_LLR_2012_FD_187203 | JGI IMG/M metagenome (GOLD analysis project Ga0209698, IMG submission 187203) | Freshwater sediment microbial communities from Pennsylvania, USA - Little Laurel Run_MetaG_LLR_2012 (SPAdes) (version 2) | ecosystem: Environmental > Aquatic > Freshwater > Creek >...
GTCTGGATACTTCCGGATAATCTCTTCGATGATTCTTGTGAAGCGCTGAGTGTTCACAAGAACATCCTGTTCCGCATCACCGGTGCGGGTCAATTCGACCGGCGGCTCAAATCGGAGGCGGTATTTGTCGAGGTTGGCGTCCCAAACAGCGTATCCGGGGACGACGGCAGCATCGGTGTGCAGCGCAACGCGCGCAATGCCCGTGGTAGTACTAGCGGCTTTTCCAAAGAAATCTACAAAAACAGCTTCGTCGGGCATGGTGTTTTGGTCTGCGAGGATGCCCACGGTGCCACACTCCTTCAGGATTTTGAGCATGGCGCGAGCGGATTCATTCTTGAAGATTGGGTGATTGCCGGAGAGGCAGCGGTAAGAATTTATAAGGTCATCTACACGGGGATTGTCAATATGACGCGCCATGTAATGGAGAGGATAGCCGTAAAGGGCGTGGGCGAAGGAGGAGAGTTCCCAGGCGCCGAGGTGGCAGGTCAGAAAGAGCACGCCTTTGCCGCGACGATGGCCTTCCAGAAAATTCTCATGGCCATCGAGGACCAGGACCTGCTCGATATTCTCTTTGGTGCATCGCGGAAATCTGGCGAACTCGACGGCCATCCAGCCGAGATTGCGGACCATGGAGAGCATAAGGCGCTCGCGCTCGGCGGCGGTCATGATTGGAAACGCAATTTCGAGATTGATTTGCGCGGTCTTGCGCAAACGAGGCAAGGAGTTATAGAGGAATTTGACCAGAGAGACCGCGAGAAACCGAGATTGCGATTTGGGAAGGCTCCCAAGGATCTTGAGGAAGCACCATACCGCGGCGAACTGGAGCCAGGCAATCATCACGCTGTCAGATTCATTGTAAACGGCAACGCTGGAGACAGGGTAGGAAGTCTGGCGTTTGAAGAGAATCGTTCGATGCTAAACTCATGCCGCTGTGAGTGAAATTAACCTGCAAATTGGCGAAAGTCCGCAGTTGGGCCTGGCGGCGAGAATCTGGTGGACGATTCTGATCGCCGCGACGCTCTCGGTCTGCTGTTTCAGTCATTTAGGAGCGATCGGATTCGTGGGGCCGGATGAGCCGCGCTACGCCTGGATCGCGCGCGATATGGCGGAATCGGGCGACTGGGTCACACCACGGCTCTACGGAAAGCCGTGGTTTGAGAAGCCAGTGCTCTATTACTGGGGTGCCGCGGCGAGTTTCAAATTGTTTGGAGTTAATGAAGCGGCGGCGCGATTGCCGAGCGCTTTGTCTGCCCTGATGGCAACGCTTGCGCTATCGTGGCTGGCTTGGCGGATTTATGGAGGCGAGACGGCGCGATGGCTGCTGCTCCTGCTGCCTACAAGCGCAGGAATGATTGGCTTTTCTCACGCTGCCGCGACGGATATGCCGTTCAGTGGGATGCTGTGCGTCGCGATGGTGTGCGCTGCTGTCGTACTGAGGCTCGATCGGGCGGAGGCTCAGCCTGAGCCAGCGAGGACACCTTGGTTGGCGTTGGTACTTTTCGGATTTTTTCTGGGCGCGGCCGTGCTCGCAAAAGGGCCGGCGGCGATGGTTCTCTCTGGCGGTGGAGTTTTCTTCTGGGCGCTTTGCACCAAGCGCTGGCGCGATGCTTTCCGGCTGTTTCATCCGGCGGCAATCGCCACTCTTGTTGTGACGGCGCTGCCGTGGTACGTGCTCTGCGCGCGGCGCAATCCAGAGTTTCTTCGCGTGTTTATCATCGAGCACAATTTCAAGCGTTACTTGACGCCTGAGTTTCAGCACATTCAGCCTTTCTGGTTTTATGTGCCGGTGCTGCTGGTTGCGTTCTTACCTTGGATCGGAATCCTGTTGTGGACAGTGGTGGCTGGGAGTTCACGCGCCTTCAAGTACAAGAAAATTAGCGATGCCATGGTTTTCTTCCTCATTTGGGCCGGGTTCTGTTTCGTATTTTTCTCAATCTCCAAATCGAAGCTACCGGGATATATCTTGCCCGCGATTCCAGCGATTGCACTCGTGCTCGCACGGTCATGCGCATCGTTGGCCGTCGAAAAAGCGAAATCGTTTGGAATAACCATCGGGATATTCGCGATTTTATTCTATGGAGCTTCGGAGTTACTGAGTGGCTTGCATTTCCATTTCGGGGCTTCTGGTGTTCAGCTCGTGTTGGCACTAGTTCGTATGCTCGGAATGTTAGCGCTGGCAAATGGACTCATCTCTGCGGGGTACTTATTCTTCAAAAACCACTGGCCGCGCACTTTTACAATTTCAATGTGTGTCATTCCAGTTTTGTTCTTGGTGCTGGTGGTGGACAAATGGGATGCGGGCGTTGCGCCTTTCTCATCGAGAGACTTGGCAGAGCAGCTCATTGCTCATCACATACCACCGGACAAGAGCTTTATTCACAATGGGATAAGCCGAGGGATGCATCTTGGCCTGAATTTCTATATGCGAAGAGAGATTCCGGACTGGAACCTGAATCCAGATAGTGAGGCGTATGTAATCTCGGGGGGCCATTCCTGTGAGGGGTTGCGAAAAGATGGATTCGATTGCACCGAGATTCTACTAGAGAGCCCTGCATCCGGCTGGTTTGTCTCTCACGTAACGCCGAAAGCGTTAGAAAACGGGACCACCCACGGGGGAAAGTCGCCCTAGGAAGAAAGAGACTACACGGTTTTCGTAAGCGCGTTTTTCATCGTCGGATAGCCGAACAAAATTTCCATGCGGGATGGTGGCTTCTTCGCGCGGCTCCGGAGCCTTCCAGTACATCTGGTGCGTAATGTTGCCGAGTTCGGGGTCGTCGGCAGCTTTGATAAAGAGGATGGCCACACCGTTCAGATTCTTAAACTTGGAACTTAAGGGCGGTTCGTTCCGATAGTCGCGATTCAGCCAGCGAAAGCTAGTCTCCGCCGAAGTAACCATCAGAGGAAAACTGCCCAGGCCATTGCGCTGAACTCCCACTTTGACCATCTGCTTTGGTTCGTCGTAAACCGAATCGAGGATCAGCGCTCGAACTCGCTTGTCCCCTTCAGCCTCTCGCAGAGCGGCATAGGCTCCGATGTTGTAGCCCCAGACGCCGAACTGGTTCGCGTCCACGTCCGACCGGGCCGCGACCGCTTCCACCGCAGCATGGACTTCTTCTGTTTCGCGATAGCCCAGAGTCGTAAGACCCGCGTTCGCGCCGTGAGCCGTAAAGTCAAACGTGAATACGTTGTACTGGTGATCCTGGAGGGCGGAAACCAGAGTCAAAAGCTCGCCGCGGCTGGATTCATAGCCGTGGCAAAGAATGATCGTGGGAGCACCGCGCAAACCGGGGAAGAACCATCCTTCGCGATCGCCTTGATTCGGAACAGGAAAGGATACCGTTTCGGGACGTCCGGGGAAGCTCGACATACTGATTTCAGTGCTAGTGCGCTGCGGTTTGACGATGCGGTAGACCAGGAACCCGGAAATGGCCAGGGTGGCAAGCCCGGCAAAAAAGGCAAGCGCCATTAAAGCTGTGAGGAGCTTGGTATACCAGTGGGTTGGATAGCGAAGCTCGAACAATATTTGCATAGGCGGTCAATGCCCGTACTTCAGCAGATAGGACGAGAAACTCCTTTGACAGCAGATCTGCTCGATGGTTGCATCGTAGCACGCGGCAAGGGGTTGCTGGCCTCAACAGAGATGCTTTGTGCCCGATTTATATCGGCGAGCCGAACCGGAGGGAGGAAAGGCGAAACAGGAATCGGATATGATAGTCTCGCGCGGCAGGGGCAGTTAACTCTCGATAATCCATGAAGATCGTTGACCTGAGACAGACCAGCGTACGCCAGATTGAGCCCCTGCTCGAAGAAGAGATGCGGCACTGGCGGGACGAACTCCATTGGGACTACCGAGGCGCACTGGAATTGATCAAGCGATTCCTCGACGCCCATGCGCTGGCAGGATTTGTCGCATTTGAGAGCAGCGCCGCGGTGGGATATTCGTTTTATGTGTTGGAGGAACAAAAGGGTCTGATTGGGGGACTGTTTGTTTCACCGCGATTCCCGCAGGAAGCAATCGGAAGGTTGCTGATTGAAGAGATGCTTTGCAATTTGCGGGCGGTCCCGCAGCTGACCCGCATTGAAGCTCAGTTGATGCCGTTCAGCGGTCCCGTGAATGCGCCACTGCTCGAGCAGGGTTTCAGGCTGTTTATCCGACAGTTCATGCTGTTGGAATTGAACAAAATGGGCGAAAGCAATGCAGGCGCCTCAGACGGTCTGCGGCTTACTCGGTGGAACGACCGATTCTTTGAACACTGCGCAAAATTGATCTACCTCTCGTATGCGAATCACGTGGATGGAGAGATCAACGATCAATACCGGAGCCGTAACGGCGCGTTGAAATTTTTGAAAAACATTATTCTGTTGCCCGGTTGCGGGCAGTTCGTGCCAGGCGCATCGTTTGTGCTTCATGAGCCGGGCAGCGACGGGCTGGTGGCGGCCGTGCTGACCAGCGAAGTGGCGCCGGGAGTGGGACACACAACCCAGATATGCGTTCAGCCGGGATTTCAAGGGCACGGAATCGGCCGGATGCTCATGCAAACTTCCGCGGAAGCGCTGCGCTCGATGAAGTTCGGTGAAATGACCCTTACCGTGACGAGCGAGAATTATAGCGCGGTGAAGCTTTACGACAAGCTTGGGTTCAGAACGATTCGGTCATTCACGGCAGGTGTTTGGCCTCGCTGAACTCTCAAGACGCTTCTGCGTGATTAAAAGTCAAAAAAACGCGCAGATGGAAATCGTTCACCGCATCGAACATACAATGTGGAACTACTTCTTGGCCCGATCCTTGAGCAAATTCTTCAGCTCAGCCATGAATTCCTGGACATCCTTGAAATCCATGTAAACGGACGCAAACCGTACGTAGGCGACTTTGTCCAGTTTCTTCAGCCGGTGCATGATCATTTCGCCGATTTGGGAGGTGGTGAGTTCGCGCTCAGTGGATTCCTGCACCACGCCCTCGAGTTCGTCCACGATGGCTTCGAGCTTTGGAGTCGGCACGGGCCGCTTTTCGCAGGCTTTCAAAAGTCCTTGCAAGATTTTCTGGCGCTCGAAGCGTTCACGGCGGCCATCTTTTTTGATGACCATGTACGGAATTTCGTCGATGCGCTCGTAAGTAGTGAATCGTCGTCCGCATTTCAGGCATTCGCGGCGGCGGCGGATGGTGTCGCCGATGCGCCCTTCGCGCGAATCAATCACCTTGTCATCCACACGCGAACAGAAAGGACACTTCACCTTGGCAACTCTCCTTGTGGCGCCTCGCTCCCGGCCACCGTTTCTTTTTCATGCTCCGCCATTTCGCGCAGTTTCCCAAGCGAAAGTCCTTCACGCAAGAGCAAAGGCACGCCCGCGATACTACAACCAGCAAAGGTAATCAGCCACAGCACAATCGAAGCCGCCAGGGCCGCTTCAGGTTTTACTAAAAAGATCTTGGTGTACGCAATGGTTGAGAGGGCCTGCGAACCACCACCAACTCCAGGCAATTGGATCAGGGATCCTACCAGAGTGAATGACAGCACGAGCATCGCATCCAAAAGCGTTAGTATTCCCAAAGCTCCACCAAAACTCTGCGCTACCCAAAAATAGATCACCAAGACAAGAAACCAATGGGCTGCGGAGTAGGTGACGGCGAGTGTTAAATCGCGCCAACCGTGAATCGTCTGTACTCCTCTAACAAATCCAAGCGAAATATTTGCAAGGCTAGCGCGCCAACCATGCGCCTTCAGCCACCCCTGCAGTTGTCTTTCCAGCAGCGAAGTCCCATGGAGTCGAAAATAGAAGAGAAAAGATGCTAACCCGATAAGGGCGGCAATCAATAACAGAGCCGCCGGTTTGGCCGTCCTTCCCAGCGCTCGCGCAGTCTCGTTGTTGTGGGTGTTAGGATGAAAAGCCAGAAGCGCGACAACCGCGATGACTGCCATGCTTGCAAAATCAAAAATCCGTTCTAGCACATATACGCCAAACATCCCGGATACCGGCAGTCTTTCTTTTCTAGCAAGCAGGATTGGCCGAATTGGTTCCCCGGGGCGCCCAAGCAACTGCAAAGCTGCGAAACCAGCGAGCGTCATTTTGTATATGTCCCAGAAATTCGATGGCCCCAAATTTCGTTGAAAGACCTTCCATCGAAGCGACCGCAGCGCGTAGCACACATAGATTGCGATGAGGGAGAGAATCAAGAACCAGGGTCTTGCGCCTCTAACTGCATCCAGCATCTCTCTACCGCTAAACTCTGAGTGCCCAACCATCTCGATAAATCGATAAATAAGCCAGCAAAGTACCGAAATAGCTAGAAAAAGGACAATGCGCTTCCGAGACTGTGTTTGCATGCGTTCGCCAGACTAACGGGCCAACGCAGAGACGTCAAGGCGGCCTGTGACCGGAATAAGGCAGTGTCGGAAGCGATCTCCGCCTAGACGGCACAGCGAAGCGTCGGGGCGGCGGGCAGTATTGATTAGGAGATCTCCAACAAAGCAGCGATCCGTGCGCGCACGTCGGCAAGAAGCAATGCAGGAATCTTTCCGGCTCTTTCGGCTTTTCGCCGGCGCCAATCCAGATTTTTCAAATGGTCGGAGAGAATCGCACCCTTGATACGCATTCCTGGAGGGACGAGTACTTCAAACGGATAGCTTTTCACTTGGCTCGTAACAGGGCACACAACTGCCAGGCTTGTCTTTTCGTTGTAAGCACGGGGTGAGAGCACGACCGCGGGTCTGCGGCCAGCTTGTTCCCTCCCCGCTTGCGGAGTGAAATCGAGCCAGATCAGGTCGCCGGAGTCCGGTACATATTCGCGGGCTACCACAATTCTTGGCCTTCGGGACCGCTCCAATCTATTTCCGCGTGCAGATTTTCAGGCGTGATTTCTCTGATCAGATCTTTCAGGCGGGGAGTTCCCTTCTTTTTGCGAATGCTCACTACTCCCGAACCTTCATGCGCCAATTCCAGCTTATCGCCGAGACCAAGCTTGGCGGCCTGAGCTACTGACTTGGGGATGCGAACAGCCATGCTGTTTCCCCACTTTGCGAGTTGGGTCTTCATCTTGCCCTCCGACTGTAGATACATAGTATACACACTGGTTTTGACCATGTCACTTAGCGAGCTTCACTTGCCCGCGGTTTGCAGCCTCCGCGATCGGCCGAATCAGACAGCAAGCGTCTCCGCTGGTCTCGGCCTAGTAGAACGCAAAACGAGCGCCTTTAGAGCGTTCAATTACGATGGTGCATCCGCGCACCGCGGCGTATCGCCAGCACCACTAACTCCTATCTCTCCTTGCAAATCAGCTTCTTCAACGCCTCCTGATCCGGCGCCAAAAGCTCGGAGATCCGCTGGTGGTCGACGTCGGCGACAATGATGAGGCCGACCTCGGTCTTGACCTCGCGAAAGATGCCATGAGACTTCATCTTTGCCGCTTGGTACTGGTTATCATCTGTCGGGGTGACGTAGTGCACGGAGTCGGCCTTGAAGCGCTGCACCAGGAATAGGTGGATGAGGGTCATCAGCCGCTTCCTGCGCAGCGACTCCGCGAAGGTGTTCTGGTCGCGCACGGAGAGGATGCTGCGGCCATGCCGGTCGTGAATGGGCGAGAAGACGACGTTGGCAACCTTCTCATCGCCTTTGTCGTAGACTCCAAGCTCAAGCAACTCCGAGCCGGCGCGGTGGGGTCGCAGCTGAACGTGGAATAGACCGGGGAGCTGGTAATGTTGTGTCCACATCGCCAGCCATTCCTCAAGGAGCTTTTTGGGCACCTCGGTCTGAACTAAATGCTGGTGCTGCGTCGAACCCTTGCCCATAGCCATGGTAGTCGCCGTGCGCCCGGATGTAGCAACTAACGCGGCGTCCGCCCGCGGTCCGCCGACGAGGGTTTGCGGGGTGCGGTAAGGAGATTCGACCATGCGGAGTTTTCTTTGCAAGCGTGCCAGGGCGAGCATGCCGTCTTGCTTGAGGGCGGTGGCCAATTCCTCGGCGGCGAGGCCGTCGATTTGGTGCCCTCCGTAGGTGATGAAGTTGAAGACGAACCCCAGCTTCCCAAGTTCCTCGGGGAAGCGCCGCATTTCGTCATCGCTCATGCCCGTGGTGTCCCAGCTGAATGACGGCGAGAGGTTATAGGCGAGCATCTTGTCGGGAAACTCCTTGTGGATCGCCTCGGCGAACTGACGCGCGTCGGCCAAGTCAGCGGTCTTGGTCTCCATCCAGAGCAGGTCGGCGAAGGGCGCTGCTGCACACGATTTGGCGATTGCATACGGGATGCCGCCGCGCACCTGGAAGTACCCTTCGGGGGTCTTAGCCGCTTCGCAGTCCCATTCGACGTAGGCGCCAAGCTTGCGCGCCTTTTCGCGGGCGTCGTAAAGCGAGGCCCGCGCGGCGAACCGTTGCCACTCCTCAACACTCAGCTCGAGCGGCTCGCCTTCGCTCTTGCGAAACTCGAGTACCTCGGCGACCGCCTCTCCGAAGGTGCGGAGACGAGCTTCTTCCTCCCACGCCTCCAGGAAACGGGCAGCGATCCGGTCGAACATCGCGTCGATCGAGGCTTCTTTCCCTTGCCGCAGTGACGCCACGGCTTCGGCGGCCTGCGTCAAAATGCCCCGGCGCTCCAGCCACTCCTTTGCAGTGGCATGTTCTCCGGCCGGAATCGCGTACAGAAGATGGCCGTTGAGTTCGGCGACTCCCAGCTCGTGGAAGTGACGGATCAGCGCCAGGAAGCACGGCTTGTAGGCTGGTACGGCCGGATTCGTGGCCCCAAGCAGGAAAGGTTGATCGCGCTCGTCGCCGCGACCGTCAATCAGGTTGGCCGCTTCGGCGTCGGTGCGAGCGACGATCAGGCCCGGAACCCCCATCACGTCGAGCTGGAAACGGGCCGCGTTCAGCCGCTTGTTCTGTTCGTCCTGCGCTACCAGCACTTTGCCGCCCTGATGGCCGCACTTCTTGGTGCCCGGGCGCTGATCCTCGATGTGGTATCCCGACACACCGGCTTCCACGAATCGACGGATGAGGTTGCGCACATGCGGGTCTCCGCCGTGGCCAGTATCGGCGTCCGCGATGATGAACGGCCGGAAATCGTACGCCTTCGTGGCGGCGCGTTGCGCTTCGGTCATACGCGAACGCAGATACGCCTGGTTTCGATCCGCCGTGAGGAGGGCACGCACGAGCGTTGCTGCTTCGTCGGGCACTTGGCTGAGCGGATAGCTCGCAAGGTCCGGTCCCGGATCCTCACTCGTGCCGCCTTTGGCGGAGGTCGCCCAGCCCCCAAGGTAAATCCCTTCAATCCCCATCCGCTTCATCGCCACCGCCTGCCCAGGCGAATACGGACCAAACGTCGTGATGCACTTGCGCTCCGCAAAGAGCTGTCGCAATCGTTCATAAAATGCCGCTGCGGCCTCGCGCGCCACAGGGTAGTCAAGGGCGATCGTGCCCCGCTGTTCGACCACCTGCCGCGCGGTATACAGGCGAACGATTCCTGCGAATCTGGAGTTGTCCAACCATTGCTGGGTCGCAGCGACATCCTTCTCGAACGATCTCATGACGTCGCTCCTTGCTTCCGGGGAAGAAAGTCCAGGTTCTCGGTGATCCGCGTTCCGTCCCGCTCGAACGCTTCGATATAGGCTTTGATCCGGGACTTGGCCGTGGCCAGATCGTGGTTCCCGAGGTGAAGATTTAAGAGGTCGATGTACCAGGGCAGCTTGGTGCTATGCAGGACATAGGTCGCGACGATTTCCTGCGCGATGGGGAGGGTCGTCGCCTTCGAGTCATCGTGAACGTCGCGGTCACGCGCGCGGAGCAGCTTTTCGTACTCTTCGGCGAGCAACCGCGCGAAGAGTTTCGCGTCGAACTTATCGCCAGCGCGAATTCCGGTCGCGCCATCGTCTTCTGTAAGCTTCGCGCCTTTGTGCAGCCACTCCCAAAGAATGCTGAGGCGGATTTCTCCGGTGGCCATGTCCTCCATCAGGTAAAGCTCGCTGTCGTTGCCGAAAAAGTCTGCCGGTTTCAGGGCCGCTGCCTGGAAACCCTGTTCGAAGGCGTTGCCGTACTGCAACGCGACGCTCAGCAGATCGCGGGCTCCTCGCACTGTGCGCGGCGCAGGCTCGAGCAGCACCAATCCGTCGGCGTCCCCCTGCGTGTAGGTGAGCCGCGGAAATTCGCGTCCGAGCTGATTGTCCGCGCCACCTTCCTCCCACACAGGCCTCACGATATGCACCATCTTCCAGTGCGCCACCCACTTTCCGCTTGCCCCAGCTTGTAGCTCACGCTGTCCGCCGGCTTTCGCCCTGCGCATACCGGCGGCAACTCCAGCTTCGGAGCCGACCGGGATGTTGGGCTCCATACCGCCTTGCCAAAGCGCGCAGCGGCCGTTCCGGTCAGGGGTGTTCACGGCGCGCCGCACGCGATCTTCGTAATTACGCATGTAGCCATAGGTCATCCCGATCGCGTCAATATTCGGGTTGATGAATCCTGTGTCCCAGGCCATCGCGTCTGCCACGCTATTGATGTAGTCCCAGCGCCCCGTGTTGAAGCCCACGAAGTGGCGGCCCAGGACAGCACGAATCTCCATCAACTGGAACACTGCTTCGATCTGTTCGACGAGCACGTATGCCTTGACGGTGCCAATCGGCAGGCCGAGGTGCTGCTCAAGCGCGGCAAGCAAGTCGTTCCACAGCGCTGCCTCCTCCGCCGTCTGAATCTTTGGCAGATAGAGAACGATCGACGCCCCCGAATCGCGCAGGCGCTGGTGGTTGTTGACCACGTAGAGCGCGAGGTCCAGGATCGATGCGGAGAAGCCCGTACCGTCGCTCCCTCGTACATGCCGGTCGTCGAGGTGCAGACCACGCGCGCGGAAGATCTTAGTGGTGAAGTCGAGCTGTCGTCGCCAGTCGTCAACAATGGGTTGTCCGACAAATTCTTGCGCCCACTTGTTCATCTCGACGGCGACCTCTTCGGCCACGAGCAGGAATCGTGGGTCTCTGTTGATCGCCAGCCCCAGGTTGCGGTGATTCTCCAGCGACATGGTATCCACCTGCCCGAGGGCATCTTCGCCATCGAACATCCAGCCGTCTGCCCCTGAAAGGAGCGCGTACGCCGCATTACGTAAGCCGCTCTCCGTGCTCGCCCGCGGCCTCGTAGCCGGTCCTGTGCCCTGGATCCACTGGCGTTTCAGATCGGCCGGGATTTCGCTCCCTTCAAACTTTCCGTCTCGGGCGTCTTGCACCCTGATGCTCGTGCGCGAAATCATCGCCTGGGAGTCAAGGAAAGTGATGCGCTGCCGGTCGCGTTGCCTGTTGAGCCGCCGCGCAATGCGCTTGGCCATCAGCTGGCGACGATCACGGTTGAAAGGTGCCAGGAGTTCTAGCGCCTCAAGCGCAGCCTTGGTGTAAACATCCGGATACGTATCGAGCACGCTGGCCCGGAATTCCAGTCTTCGAGTCATTGCTTCTCCTGCCCCAAAAACTTTTTCTACTGAGGAATCCCTGGAAAAACAACTATGCTGAGCACGCGATTAAACCGTTTGCCAGGCTCCGCCGTCAGGGTCTGCTCATTCCGCATCAAGACTTGGCATTGCGAACCCGAATTTAGCATGATTTTGCTCCAGTGTCCGTTACGCCGAGGAATCGGAATCCGACCGACTACCCATATTATTTCTGAGGAGACTCCAGCAAGGCTGGCGATGCGTCCGCGCACTTGAGCGAGAAGCGGAACTGGAATCTTTCCCGCTCTTTCGGCCTTCCGCACTATGGATTCCCTTGTATCCGCTCAGCTTGATGAGTAATATGCCCACAGGACGGTCGGTTGTTGGGGCTAGTCGAAGGGAACTTTTTAAGAGCAGTTTGCGTTCCATAGTTGGCAGGCCAAGATGGACTGCCAGGCGGCCTTAATCTAAGGGCCGGCTTGCAGTCGCGCCTTGAACCGCACCAGGTAAAGAGGCTACGAAATTCGTTGGAACAGGATACCCAACTGGTCCAGCAATGCCTCCAGGGCGACGGGTCGGCCTGGGAGGAACTTGTGCGCCGCCACACGCGCCGCATTTACAACATCTGCTACAGGTTCACCGGCAACCGGACGGAAGCCGAAGACCTTTCGCAAGATGTTTTCCTCAGGGTCTACAGAACGATTGGCAGCTATCGTTCGGCATACGGCGGATTTGCTACCTGGATGACCAGCGTCACCCGCAACCTGCTGATTGACCATTATCGCCGTACAAAGCGGGACCGCGTTACGGACTCGATTGAGGACAAGATACTCATAGTCGAAAACAAAGAGTCCGCAGGGCGCAGGCCGGATGAGCAGGCGCTGCTGGGTGAACTGAGCGGCCAAGTGCAATCCGCTTTGACCAGGCTTTCGCCCGAACTCCGCGAAGCCGTGATCTTGCGCGACCTGCAGCAATTGGAGTATGGAGAGATTCAACAGGTTCTGGCAGTGCCGGAAGGAACAGTGAAGTCTAGAATCAATCGCGGCCGTATCGAATTAGCGCGTATCCTGCAACAAATGGGAGTGCGCCCATCATGAACTGGACTTGCGAACTAAC
>Ga0209698_10006415_pt1 | contig 12507 bp, 10 predicted proteins | sample LitLauG_LLR_2012_FD_187203 | JGI IMG/M metagenome (GOLD analysis project Ga0209698, IMG submission 187203) | Freshwater sediment microbial communities from Pennsylvania, USA - Little Laurel Run_MetaG_LLR_2012 (SPAdes) (version 2) | ecosystem: Environmental > Aquatic > Freshwater > Creek >...
GGTCTGGATCGCCGTCCTGGCCCGCGCGGTCCGGCCGGCCCCGGCAGGTCTGGGCTTGCTCATGATCCTTACGGCCGTGGCCGCCGGGCTCCTGCTCACCGTCGCCGCTGCGCGACTGTGGATCATGCGCCACAGCGCTGCGGCGTAGCGAACCCAACAACTGCAACATCCTCTGGGCGTCCGATCTCACCCAGCGCCTTCGCCAGCAGTGGCCCGGCCATGTTCGTGCCGCCGTGCGTGAGAATGAAATCCGGGCCCACAATCGCTCCTGCACCGAAGCCCAGCGCCGACGACAAAACATAAAAACTGCCGATCAGAAACATCGCCCACACCACGCTGTTACGCGCCGTCTTCGCATCAGGAACCGTGTAGAACTTCACCAGAACATGTGGCAAGCCTGCCGTTCCCAGAACGAAAGTCAGGCTTAACGAGATCATCTCGAGAGCGCCGTAGGGCGGCTTGAAGCGCAAACCGGGCTGCAGAAAGTCCTCAATCGCCACCGACTCTTTGTGATGGCGGGCAATCGCGCTCGTCGCCGCAAAAAAGTCAGCGAAGTGAAAATGAAAGTGTCCAAGCACCAGAATTGCCAGCACCAGCGTGCACGCCGAAAGCAGCATGGCTTTGACGATCTGCACCCACGTGGTCGCTAGCATCCCGCCGAACACGACATATATCATCATCAGGATGCCGACGCCCGTGACCGCGACGTTGTAACTGACACCCGAGCCTGCCAGCAGTAGTGTGACCAGCGCACCCGCGCCCACCATTTGCGCGATCATGTAAAACGTGATGATCGTCAACGTGCTCAGCGCTACCAATGCCCGCACCGGTCGAGGACGAAACCGGTAGGCCAAAACGTCGCCCATCGTGTACTTGCCGGTGTTGCGCAGCGGTTCCGCGATCAGCAGCAGGATTGTCACGAAGGCGATGAATCCGCCCACGGAATAAAGAAATCCGTCGAACCCCTGCAACGCCATCAGGCCGATAATTCCCAGGAAGGACGCGGCGCTCATGAAGTCGCCGGCCACGGCAAAACCGTTCTGCCATGCTGTGATCCTTCGGCCGGCTGCAAAAAATGCGCTGGCGCCGCGCGACCGCTTCGCCGCCCAGTAGGTGATCCCGAGCGTGCTCGCCACAAATAGCAGGAAAACAGCCAGAGACGTGGTCACTCACTCTCTCCTCGTGCGGGGTCCACTTCGGTAAGAATGTCCTTCGTCAGGGCGTCGAACTTTGCGGCGGCCTTCAGATAAAGCCACGCAATCACCCATCCCACCACGAACTGCGAGAGAGAAAACAGGTATGCCAGGGTCACCGTTCCGATCACCCGCATTCCCATCAGCTTCGGTGCGTAGCCAACCAGGATGGGGAGCGCGAAATAGTACACAATGAAGAAAACGAACGCCGGGATGATGAACACCTTCTTGACGGCGATCAGATGCCGGAACTGGTCACTCGACGCAATACGGCTCCACTCGGAGCTGTCCAAGTTGTGTCCCGAATTGTTCATCTCCCCATCTCCCAAGCCACGCTCCAGTGTCGGGAGATTGTACAGGCTCACCTGGCAAAACCTGGAATCGCTCTACACGAACCCCCGCGCCCGTCGCACCTTTTCGGTTTCACTCTCATACTCAACGAGTATTAGCCCGCGTTCTTGTGCAACTCCCCGGTTTTCGTTACCGTGGGTGTCACCGTGGAAATAAGAGAACTGTAGAAGACCAGGGTGAATCGAACCCAAGCTGGCCGCCGCTACAGGCTCCTGCCGCCATCACTATGCGCACCCAGGTCGGAATCGTCGGAGCAGGTCCCGCGGGATTGATGTTGTCCCATCTTCTGCATCTGCAGGGAATCGAATCGGTGGTGCTGGAATCCCGCAGCCGTGACTACGTGCAGGAAAGAGTTCGCGCCGGATTGCTCGAGCAGAATACCGTCGACCTGCTCACCGAAGCTGGTCTCGGCGACCGCATAAAACGGGAGGGCCTCGTCCACACCGGGGTCGAGCTACGTTTCCAGGTGCGCGGTCATCGCATCGACTTCCACGATCTGACCGGTGGTCGCGGCATCACCATTTATGCCCAGGCGGAAGTCGTCAAGGATCTCCTTGATGCTCGCCTGGCGGCAGGAGGGCAGGTCTTTTTCGAAGCTGAAGACGTGTCCGTGCACGACCTGAGCGGTCCCAAACCTGTCATTCGCTATCGGCACAAGGGAGCAGCTCACGAGCTGCAGTGCGATTTCATCGCAGGCTGCGACGGTTTTCATGGGGTCTGCAGGCCCAGCGTTCCGGCTGGTGTGCTCACCACCTACGAGCGCGTGTACCCGTTCGGATGGCTGGGCATTTTGGCCGAAGCTCCTCCATCCTCAGACGAGCTTGTCTATGCCTACCACGATCGCGGGTTCGCTTTGCTCAGTATGCGAACCCTGCAACTGAGCAGGCTCTACCTGCAGTGCGGCCCCGATGAAGACATTGAAAATTGGCCCGACGAAAGAATATGGCAGGAACTTCACACCCGGTTCGCGTGTGAAGGTTGGAGTCTTACCGAAGGGCCGATCGTTCAAAAGAGCGTGGCAGGCATGCGCAGTTTTGTCGTCGAGCCTATGCAATACGGCCGACTTTTTCTCGCCGGCGACGCCGCTCACATCGTTCCGCCCACTGGCGCGAAGGGTCTCAACCTCGCGGTTGCGGATGTTCGTATTCTTGCCTGCGCACTGTCAGAGTTTTACCGCATTGGCGATCGCTCGCTGCTCGACCGCTACTCAGAAATCTGCCTGAGACGTGTGTGGAAGGTACAACGCTTTTCCTGGTGGATGACTTCTATCCTGCATCGCTTCGATAGCGACAACGCGTTCGACCGTCGCCGTCAGCTCGCGGAGCTAGCCTATGTCACCAGCTCGCGAGCGGCTGCCCAGAGTCTCGCCGAAAATTACGTAGGACTTCCTTTCGACTGAAAAACAAACTCGCAAGCTCAGACTCACGATCGGAAGGAATTTCGAGGAAGAAGAACCTTAGCTGACCAGGTCGGGATTGCCCGCAACCTTGATGGTGAAGTTCACGGTGATGTTGGCCACCGTCTCGACTGCTTGTCCATTCTGGATATAAGGCTTGAACTGCCAGCGGCGCACGGCTTCTTTCGCCGCTGAGGCCAGAATTGCCGGACCGCTGACGATCCGCAGATCCTCTACCACTCCGTCAGCTCCGATGCGCGCCTGCAGTATGACCGACCCCTGAACCTTGCTCTGCGGGGTCAGCATCGGATATTCCACACCTGCCGCCTGGAACTTCTGCTCGCTGGGAATCCGCTCTCTTGCGGATGCGATGGTCACTGCTTCGGCGTTGCGGCCCTGCAGCTTCGACTTCGACTCCACCGGAATCTCAACCTTTATGGAGTTGCTGCCCGGATGCACAGCCTGGTGGTTATCGCCACTCACAACTTCCACGTCCAGTGGTGGAACTGCAGTCCGATTGGTCGCCGTCACCATCGGCTCCGCAGGCGCTGCCGTGGCAGCGGTTTTTTCTGCCACATGTTTCTTAACTGGGCTTGAAGGAGAAGAAGGCGTGTTGGTCGTGTTGGCGCCGGAAGCAACTTCGGTGGAAACCTGCTCGTCGTCTGCGACCTCATCAGCGCCAAACCAGAAATGACGGTCCTTAACCAGAATGATGGCGACCGCGACCAGCACGAGGAGAGTTGCCAGCAGCACTTTTTGTTGCTGCCGGTTCCGCTCTGTTCCTCGCATCGAATTTGATTTCTGGCTCAGCATCGCAGTGAAACCGAAAAAACTTGACGCGGATAGAGTGCTACCAACGTGAATTCGTCGCAATTCCCCATCCGTGCCACCCTATGGCACTTTCTTCCTATGTGCCTGAATTTGCGGCTTAACGAGGCCCTTCGAACGGCAGGCGGATCCGGGAAACCGGCAGCCGGGCAGAGGTTCGTCGATCTCGGGATTCAGCTTCCCTTAAGGTTTCGGGGTGTATTTTCTTCAACTTACGGGCCAGACAAGGCACAATGTACCCTGCCTGTTGAATCGAGGAGGTAGTATGCGCAGATTCATTCACACCGCCGGGCTTCTCACCCTTTTCCTTTCTCTCGCAGCCGTAGCGCAGCAATACCAGGTTACCGGTCGGATTCCTCTCGAGGGCGATAGTGGTTGGGACTACCTTCTCGCCGATCCCGGAAGCGGTCAGCTCTTCGTCTCCCATGGCACCGAGGTTGACGTCATCGACCTGGCTTCCGAGAAACCAACCGCACAGATTACGGGGATGAAGCGTATTCATGGCATCGCCGTCGCAGGCGACCTGAATCGCGGTTTCATCAGCGATGGCGGTGACGACGCCGTAGTTATTTTCGATCTCAAGTCGCATGCCATCCTCCAGAAGGTGACGGCTGGCAAGAATCCCGACGGTCTTCTCTACGATCCTTTCAGCAAGCGCGTGTTCGCCTTCAACGGCCGTAGCAATGACGCTACCGCAATCGATGCTGCCTCTGGGAAGGTTGCGGGCACCATCCCTCTCGACGGCAAGCCGGAGTTCCCTGCGAGTGACGGCAAGGGCAACGTGTACGTCAACATCGAAGACAAGAACGAGCTCGTTCTGCTCGATCCTCAATCCCTCAAGGTAAAGAAGACCTGGTCGCTCTCGCCGTGCGACGAGCCCTCCGGACTCGCACTCGATCCCGACGGTCGCCGGGTATTCTCCGTGTGTTCGAACAAGATGATGACCGTCGCCGATGCCGACTCGGGCAAAGTCGTCGCCACGGTCCCGATCGGCAACGGACCCGATGCCGCCGGATACGATCCCGGAACCAAACTGGTGTTCTCCTCCAACGGCGAAGGCACCTTGACCGTGATCAAGCAAGACACCCCTGACAAGTACACCGTGCTGGCCAATGTTCCGACCGAACGCAGCGCACGCACCATGACCCTCGATCCCAAGACCCACAAAGTTTATTTGTCGGCTGCACAACTCGGTCCGCCGCCCGAAGCGACGGCCGATAACCCGCATCCGCGTCCGAAGATGGTTCCGGGTACGTTCCATATTCTGATCGTCTCGTCGCATTAGCAGTGGATCAAACTCGCTAGCTGCTGATCTCGCGGTGGGGGCCTCTCTCACCGTGCCGCTGGTCCTCGCATCGAATTAACTGTCCTGTAAACTGACGTGTTTACGGTTGGTACGGCGTCGCCTTCACGACGGTCGGAGCTGGGAGGATGCATGCGTTCGGTCTTGAGACAGTTGTCTTTTGGCGTGATGTTGTTTACAGCTTTTGCGGAGGCGAGTTTCGCCCAGAAAGCGCTCACGTGGCAGGAAGTTCGGGACAAATTTGAAACGGCGAACCCGACTCTTAGAGCAGGACAACTCAATGTTGACGAGTCGCGTGCTCAGGAGATTACAGCCTACTTGCGTCCGAATCCGACGCTCACCCTGATCGCTGACCAGATCAATCCCTTTGACGGCGGTCCACCACACAGTACGTTCGGGGATGTTCTATCGGTGGCCAGCGCCAACTACCTCCACGAGCGGCACCATAAGCGGGAGTTGCGTCTGGAGAGCGCGAAGGATGCGACCAAGATTGCGGTTTCCACCCAGGCCGACCTCGAGAGGACTCTGGTTTTCAACCTGCGCATGGCATTTGTGCAGACCCTTCAACAGAAGGCCATTCTCGATCTCGCCCGGGAGAATCTGTCGTATTACGACCATGTGCTCGACGTCAATCGCGAACGCTCCAAGGCGGGAGACATCGCCCAGGTTGACTTGGATCGCCTGGAACTGCAGCGAGTCCAGTACGAATCCGATTTACAAACTGCGGAAGTTGACTTGCGTACTGCCAAGATTCAGCTCCTTGCACTCTTGAACGACCGCACTCCGGTTGAGCAGTTCGATGTTACTGGTCCGTTCGACTTCTCCGCCCAGATCACCCCGCTGGATGATGTCCGGCAAACCGCTTTGGACACGCGCCCCGATCTGCGGGCGGCAATGGAATCCGTAGACAAGGCGAAGACCGACTACAAGCTTGCCGTCAGTAACGGATCGACCGATCCGGTACTTGGTTTCGACGTCGGGCGCAATCCGCCCATCGATCAATACATCGGCTTCAGCGTGACCATCCCTCTGCGCATTTTTGACCGCAACCAGGGAGAGAAGCGCCGTACGCAACTCGATATCGACCGCAACCAGAGACTGCTTGAAGCCGCACGGGCGCAGGTTTTCAGCGATGTCGATTCCGCTTACGCCACCGTGAACAGCACGGTGATTCTCCTGAAGCCTTACAAGGAACGGTATCTGCAGCAGGCCACAAGAGTTCGGGAGACCATCGCCTTTTCGTATCAACGCGGAGGGGCATCGCTTCTGGACTTTCTCAACGCGCAAGCGGATTACCGGACCGTGCAGGTCAACTACCTGAACCTGATTGCTTCTTACTTGAATGCAACGAGTCAGTTGAATCTGGCTGTGGGACGCGAGATCATCCCATGATCTGAGGCCAGGCCGCCGGAGCCAAAGGCGTCATGCTGGCATGATGCGCTTTCCGCCGCCACCCGGTGTGAATTCCTCGAAAGCGCGATAGGCGGATTCGGGAAAAGAGAACTGCCCGCTGCTGGCCGAAAATCCTCCATCGACTACCAGCGTGTGCCCAGTCACAAAACTGGATGCATCGGAGGCGAGAAAAAGCAGCGGGCCAACCAGTTCCTTCGGAGCTCCGAGTCTGCCCAGCGCTGATTCCGCTGAAAGATGTTTCTCCAAGCCCATGCCAAGTAGCGGCCCAGTCAGTTCGCTGGGGAACCAGCCCGGCGCAATCGCGTTCACCCGCACACGACGGTCCCCCCAACTGCACGCCAGATTTCGCGTCAGGTTGATCACCGCTGCTTTGGTCGCCTGATATGCAGGCGCGGCGTCTCGCCACCCCGCCATTCCCGCAATCGAAGCAATGTTGATGATCGACGCCCCCTTGCTGTCCCGCAGCATCGACGGGGCGAATTCGCGGCAACAGTACCAGACGCCCATCAAGTTGATCTGCACTGTGCGCTCAAACAGGTCGTGCGGTACATGCTCCGGCATTATGCCGGCCTCGGCCGCAATGCCGGCATTGTTCACCAGGATATCGACTCGTCCCCACTTTTCGAGGACCGTCGCAACCATCTGCGCCACCTGCTTCGAGTCGCCTACATCGCACGCCACCGCCAGCGCCGCGCCGCCTTTCCTGTCGATGTTCCGCGCCACCTTTTCCAGTTTGTCCGCGCTCCGCGCCACCACGGCCACCTTCGCCCCGGCCTCGGCCAGTGCCTCAGCCATCGTCACGCCCAGACCGTAAGAAGCGCCCGTCACTACCGCGACTTTCCCCGTCAGATCGAACATCGAAGCTGGATGATTCATATTGCCAATCGGCTCCCGTGCGAATTTTCAAGCGGCTTACTATACATCGCTGGTCAAAAAGGTCGGGTCGGAACGCTCACTCTCTCCCGGTGCGGCCTGAGAAGCGGCCTACGGCTGGGCATACGTCGATCTTTTCAGAAATTCTCCTTGACCAGCCTTCCCCTGGAACTTATCGCCTTCGATCACGACTCTGCCACGTGACAGCACCATGTCCGGCATGCCCGTCACCTGAATTCCTTCGAACATGGAATAGTCGACGCGCATGTGATGAGTCTTCGCGCTGATCGTGTGCTTCCGCGCCGGATCGAATATCACGAGATCGGCATCGCTGCCCACCGCCACCGTTCCTTTGCGCGGATACAGTCCAAATAATTTCGCCGGCGTTGTCGAAACCAGCTCCACAAACCGGTTCACGCTGAACCGTCCGCCCGCTACGCCGCCTGAATAAATCAGGCTTATACGATGCTCAACGCCCGGTCCGCCATTCGGAATCTTCGTGAAGTCGTCTTTCCCAAGTTCTTTCTGCTCTTTGAAACAGAAAGGGCAATGATCTGTGGAGACTACCTGCAGATGGTCCCGCTTCAGGCCATTCCAGAGCTTCTCCTGATGCCACTTCTCGCGCAGGGGAGGAGTGAATACGTACTTCGCCCCTTCGAAACCCGGCACATCGAAATTGTCGATCGAAAGATAAAGATATTGCGGACAAGTTTCCGCATACACCGGCAGCCCGCGATCCCGCGCCTCGCGCACCTTCTCGAGCGCATCGTTGCAGCTCAAATGCACGATGTAAACCGGTGCTCCCGCCATCTCCGCCAGCGCAATGGCCCGCGACGTGGCCTCAGCCTCGGCCGTCGTCGGCCGCGTCAGGGCGTGATACTTCGGCGACTTCTTTCCCTCTGCGAGCGCCTGTTGGACGATCACGTCGATCGCGCTACCGTTCTCAGCATGCATGCAGATCAGCCCGCCGGATTTCCCGGTGCTCTGCAGAGCCTTGAAGATGCTGGCGTCATCGAGCATGAAAACGCCCGGATACGCCATGAACATCTTGAAACTCGTCACGCCCTCGCGGATCAGCGCGTTCATCTCTTGTAACTGGGCGTCGGCCAATTCGGTAATGATGCAATGAAACGCGTAATCGCAAACCGCTTTGCCGGAAGCTTTCTTCATCCACGTATCGAATGCAGTTCGCAGCGTCTGCCCTTTGTACTGGATGGCGAAATCGATCAGCGTGGTGGTTCCGCCGAAAGCCGCGGCGCGCGTACCTGTCTCGAAGTCGTCCGCGCTCATAGTTCCGCCGAATGGCATATCGAGATGCGTGTGGACGTCAATTCCGCCCGGAAAAACATACTTCCCGCCCGCATCGATCACACGTCCGGCATTCTGCCGCGGCAAGTCCTTGCCAATAGCGGTAATTTTCCCGTCGTTGATTGCCACATCCGCCGCGGAAGTGTCCGTCGCTGTGACCACCCGTCCATTCGCGATGATCGTGTCAAAACCCATTCGATCCTCCAGTTCCTGGTATTACCCTTTTATTGTCATTCCGAGCAAGTGCTTTTTACGCAGCGAGAGCCTGCCCTGAGCGAAGCCGAACTCAGGTGAAGGCGAGTCGAACGGGAACCTGGGCGAGCCGCGCGAACCGTCGCGTTCTTTGCGACGTAATAACGCGCGTTCGGCTCGCTTCCTTTGAAGTGTGTGCCGCAGCCCGCAAGCCGAGCAGGAATTTTATGCTAAACTGCCGCACTCCGCGCCGTTATTCGCGGAGGCCGCCACAGGAGGCTCCATGCAGTTCGGCATTACTCTGAAACCTGATATTTCCGTCGAACGCATCGTGGGTCTGACCCGCCAGGCGGAGACTGCCGGATTCGAATACGGCTGGATCTTTGACTCCCACGTACTGTGGAAGGAGTGCTATCCGCTCTTGACCCTGATGGCCTCCAATACAAAGAAGATGCACCTGGGCCCGTGCGTTACCAACCCCGCTGTCCGCGACATCACGGTCACCGCCAGCCTCTTCGCGACACTCAATATCATTTCCGGGGGAAGAATGGAATTGGGCATTGGCCGCGGCGACAGTTCGCGGCGCGTTCTCGGGAAGAAACCCGTCACGACCGCGCATCTTGAAAACTCCGTGCAGATCTTCCGCGACCTCACCTCAGGGCACGAAGTTGAGCTCGATGGCCAGCCCACCAGCCTTTCCTGGGCGAAGAACTCGCCGCGGGTCTGGATCGCCGGGTACGGACCGAAAGTTCTTGAGATGGCAGGGCGCGTCGCCGACGGCATCATCCTTCAATTCGCCGATCCTCATTTGATCTCGTGGTGCCTGGGTTTCGTGAAAAAGGGAGCGCAGGCCGCTGGACGCGATCCACAGAAAATCGAGGTCATGGCCGCCGCTCCGGTATGGCTCTCGGACGATCTGAATCTGGCTCGTGAACGTGTCCGCTGGTTTCCCGCACTGGTCTCGAATCATGTGGTGGACATGATCTCCCATCACAATCCCGCAGAATTGCCGGCTGAACTCACCTCTTTTGTGCGCAACCGTGGCGGCTACGACTATCAGCAGCACTGCGAGGTCGATAGCAGCAACTCGAAATTCGTCTCGGACGAAGTCACGGATCGTTTCTGCCTTCTCGGGCCGGCGTCCGCTCATCAGGAAAAGCTGCGGGCGTTGGCGAAGGCCGGCGTCACGCAGTTCAATATCTACTTGATGTGCGGAGACGAGGAACAGAATCTTGAGGACTTCAAGAGGGAAGTGATGTCGGGGTTTGTGGGGAAGGTGTGAGGGAAGCAGCGCGACAGACTGCTACCCCTAAGATGGTTCCGCCGCCAGCTCTCCGATCGGCGCAAGCTTCATCAGCGCGTAGTACGTGACAAACGATACCGCGAATCCTACAAACCACGAGTAGTCGTACAGCACTCTCAGCGCAGGAACCTGCAGGCCTATGAGTGCGATCCCCGCTCCCAACGCCAGCGCTCCAATTGCTCTCCAGTTGAAGCCCTTCGAGTACTCGTATGCGCCGCCGCGAAGATACAGATCATCTACCAGCAGCAACCGTCTGCGAATCACAAAATAGTCGCAGATCATGATGCCCGCCACCGGTCCCAGAAACGCCGCATACCCACCCAGCCAGCCGAGAATGAAAGTCTTGTAATTCGCCAGCAGCTTCCACGGCATCAGAGCGATGCCCATGAAGCAGGTCATGATCCCGCCTATGCGAAAACTGATCTTTTTCGGCCACAGGTTGGAAAAATCGTTGGCCGGCGAGACCACGTTGGCTCCAATGTTCACATTGAGCGTCGCCAGCAAAATCGCGAAGAGAGAAATAACCACCGCAATCGGAGAGTTGAACCGGCTCAGCAACTGTACGGGATCCCATATTGCCGTCCCGTAAATCACCACCGTCGCCGATGTCACCAGAATCCCAATCAGTGAATAAAGCGTCATCGTCGTAGGCAGAGCGAGAGCTTGCCCGATTGCCTGGTGCTTCTGGCTGCGCGCGAAGCGCGTGAAGTCGGGGATATTCAGCGACACCGTCGCCCAAAAACCAACCGTCGCATTCAACGCTGGAACCAGAAATTTCAGAAAGTCAGAAAAGGTCGCGAACTTGGAAGGAGCAGAAAGCATTGGTCCGAACCCGCCGGCGCTCTTGTACGCCCATCCCAACAAAAGCAGTCCTACTGCCAGCAAAACCGGCGCGCTGATGCCCTGCAGAAAGCGGATGTACTCGATCCCTTTGAGAATCACCGCCAGATTGATCAGCCAGAACGCCACAAAGCAGATCGCTGTTGCATGGGGAAATTGCTTCCAGCCGGGCGCAAGGGTCGAAATCAACGTGCTGATGGCCTCACCCCCGATCCACGTCTGAATGCCGAACCACCCACATGCCACCAGCGCGCGCAGCACCGCCGCCACACTTGCCCCGAGAACCCCAAATGACGCGCGCGCCAGCACCGGGAACGGAACGCCGTACCTGGCTCCCGGGTGCGAATTCAGCAGCATCGGAATCAGCACAATCGTATTGCCCAGAAATACCGTGGTCACCGCCTGCCGCCAGTTCATCCCGCCCTGGATGAGGCTGGCCGCCAGCATGTAAGTGAGAATGTTTACCGACATCGAGATCCACAGCGCCGCGTAGTTGTACGTTCCCCACGTGCGCCGTCGTTCGCCCGCGGGCGCGAGGTCTTCGTTATAGAGAGGACTCGACCGGATTCTCAAATGAATGTCAGACGCGGTCGACGCGGAATTTGATGTCATAGTTCCTTGGAGTGCCGCACCCGGCAAGCGCGGTTAGTGAATCTTGCGACTGCCTCGATTCCGCCTACAGCCTCAGTCCGCGGCTGCTGCCGATCCCGTCTGCGCCGTCAACGGACCGTACGTCTCCGGCCGTCGATCGCGGTAGAACTGCCACACCTTGCGCACTTCTTCGATCATGTCGAGATCCAGGTCGGCGACCACCACCTCATCCTTATCGCGGCTCGCCTGGGCGACAATCTTCCCTCGCGGGTTGCAAAAGTAGCTCTTGCCGTAAAATTCACCGATGCTCCAAGGCTTCTCGGTCCCCACGCGGTTGATTGCGCCCACGAAGTAACCGTTCGCCACGGCATGCGCGGGCTGCTCCAGTTCCCAGAGATATTCCGACAGCCCCGCGACTGTTGCAGAAGGATTGAACACAATCTCTGCGCCGTTCAGCCCCAGAACCCGCGCCCCTTCCGGAAAGTGGCGGTCGTAGCAGATGTAGACGCCGACCCGTGCGTACTTGGTTTCAAACACCGGGTAGCCCAGATCTCCCGGCGTGAAATAAAACTTCTCCCAAAATCCGGGATGGCAATGCGGAATGTGATGCTTCCGATATTTTCCGAGGTACCGCCCGTCCGCATCGATCACCGCCGCGGTGTTGAAATATACCCCGGGCATCTGCTCTTCATAGATCGGGACCACGATCACCATCCGGTGCTTCGCGGCCAGTTTTTGCATAAGCTTGGTGGTGGGTCCATCCGGAATGCGTTCGGTCAGTTCGTACCACTTGGCGTCCTGCTCCGCGCAAAAATAAGGGCCGTAAAAAAGTTCCTGTAGGCACAGAACCTGAACCTTCTTCTTCGCTGCTTGTTCAATCAGCTTCAAGTGCTTGTCGACCATCGCCTTCTTGATC
>Ga0209698_10006416_pt1 | contig 12505 bp, 14 predicted proteins | sample LitLauG_LLR_2012_FD_187203 | JGI IMG/M metagenome (GOLD analysis project Ga0209698, IMG submission 187203) | Freshwater sediment microbial communities from Pennsylvania, USA - Little Laurel Run_MetaG_LLR_2012 (SPAdes) (version 2) | ecosystem: Environmental > Aquatic > Freshwater > Creek >...
ATGAACGAAATGGGACGGCCTGAGACTACCGACAGCCTCACGCCGGTCCAATCCTCGCCGGAAGTGTTATCGACGATGGCCCAGCCTTCGAGCGTGGGCTCGCCCTGCGGCGCGAACAGCAATCGATAGCTGGATTTCCAGACGGGCGCGGGCGTCATGTAGCTGGCGACCAGTTCACGCGCGGCCGATCCGATGGAATCGATGTAGACGCTCCTGCGGTCTTTGGAACGCGCCAGGTTCAGCACTGATAAATAATCCTTCAACAGCGTTTGCAGCTTGGCGTCCGAAAATTTGATCGATCCCGCGGCGGCCAGATCGAACGTCCGCATCTCGCCCGCGTCGGTCAGCAGCGTGACCGTTTCGCGGTCAGAAGACTTGTCGTCGCCCTTAAGAACGCGCGCACCGAGGATCGCTCCGGCGGCGGTCTGTGAGCCGAGCGCGATTTCGACGCGCGCGCCTTTCATCTGATCCAGGAACGTGGATAAAGGATTGCCCGCGCCCACCTGGAACGGGAAATCCTTGAGGCGCTCGTCCAAAGGCTCGCTGGCATCGTAGCGGACGCCCGCGATTTTCCCACCACCGCGGTCCGTCACGGTGAGCGACTTGAGCACGTCGTTCATGTCGTCGGCCTTGAAGTCGATGCGCGCCGTTTCCCCGGCGCCGAGCGTGCCCCAGCGCTCGAAGAATCCGACTCCGTGCTTATAGAGGATGACCTCGCGGACGGGCAGGTCAGCGGCGAATAGGGTCGCGGTCATTGTCAACGCCAGAAAAAGTCTCATCAATCACCTCGCTACGTATAATGCCGGGAGTGGCAGAATCCTTTCTGCAATTCCCGGTCCAAGCGCGCCTATCGACAGCTTGACACGAACCTCCGGCGCGCGTCAGACTCAAAAGTGACGGCCACAGGATAATCGGGGGAGAAGGTTTGAAAATACGACTGATCGCACTGACGTGCTTGACGGTTTCCGCGGCGTTCGCCCAGATGGGCGGAGGTTACCTGGGACCGGCGGTACTTTCGAGCGGAGCGACTGGCGTAGGTAATCGCAGCGGGCAGCAGGTGGATCTGCGGTTTTTCGCGGGCGTAAACGGCACCTACGATTCCAGCCAGCAACCTGTGGCTTTGGACTCCACCGGGAAATTGCTGACCATTGGCGGATTGTACGGCGTGGAAGCGACGTTTGGCGTGTACGGAACCCATTCCTGGAGGACAGCGCGGCTAGGCGTGGATTACAAGGGCGCGGCCCGCGAATACAACGGCGGATCGTCCTACGACAGCATCGATCAATCCCTGACGTTGGGCTACACGGTGCAGGAGTCCAGGCGGCTGCGGTTCGACGCGCGCGTGACGGGCGGCATTTACAGCAACGGCCTGGGAGGCATCGGCATCACGCCGGGCATTACGTCGGAAAGCGTGGTGCAGCCGGGGGCGCTGCTGTTCGATAGCCGCTCCTATTTTCTGCAGGGCGGGTTGAATGCGACGTACATGTTTTCCCCGCGAACGAGCTTCACGGTGGGTGGGCAGGGGTTCGATGTGTGGCGCCAATCGTCGCAGCTGGTGGGCGTGGAAGGCTACAACCTGACGGGCTCGGTTGAACACAAGCTTTCCAAGTTCACGTCGGTGGGGTTTAGCTACGGGCGGCAGCACTACAATTTCCCGAGAGCATACGGGCAGGCGGATATCGACACCGGCCAGCTTTTTCTGGGAACCAACTTCGGACGGGTGTGGAACCTGGTGGTGCAGGCGGGCGTGTTCCACTCCGAAGTGACCGGACTGCAATCGGTAGCTTTGAGCCCGGTGATTGCGGCACTGCTGGGCCAGAGCTCGACCATTCAGTCTTTCTATAAGGAAGACATTTTCCCGTCCGGTTCGGTGGCGCTGACGCGCAGATTCAAACGCTCCAGCCTTTCGTTTAACTTTGAGCGGTCCGTCACGCCGGGCAACGGTGTCTACCTCACGTCGAAGACCGACAGCGGAGGCGCTTCCTACAGCTACACGGGCATCCGGAGGGCAAGCTTGCAGGTCAGCGGAGGCTACAACTCGCTGGCCAGCATCGGCCAGGGGATTCAGCCCTATCGCTCCGGCAATGGCGGCGCGGGCATGACGTATACGCTGCCGTACTCGCTGCATTTTGTGGTGCGCTACGACTACCGCTATCAGCAAATCGAGAGCTTGATATACAAGCATACAGGGTATAGCGCTACGATCGGGCTTACGTTCAGCCCGGGCACGGTTCCGTTGTCCCTCTGGTAATTGGCGATGGGCAGCGTCCGCATACTTCTGGTGGACGACGAAGCTCCGCTGGCAGATCTCCTAAAGCGCTATCTGGAGCGTCTGGGCTACGAAGTGGACGCCTGCCTGACGGCGGAGGACGCCGTCTCTCGCTTCGAGCAGGAACCGGGCCGCTACACACTGGTGCTGACCGATCTGACGCTTCCCGGCATGGGCGGCGACGCATTGCTGGCGCGCCTGCGAGAAACAGACCCCAAACTGCGGGCGATCGTCGCCAGCGGCTATCCTTACGAGCCAATAGGCAAACGCACTGGCTTTCTGCAGAAGCCGTTCCTTCCGAAGATGCTGGCCGAGGAAATCGAGGCGATTCTCAAAACGTGAACGTGCGCATTGTGGGCGACGGCGTGGCGGCGCGATGCTCGGCGTACTTGCTTAGGCGCGGCGGATACCGGGTGAAGCTGGACGCTCCGGCCCGCGCGCGCATCCCGACGATCCTGTTGGGAGAAATGGCCCAGCGGCTGATCGCCGATATTTTCGAACAGCCGGAATTATTCGCCGGCCTGCCGCGCATCACGCGGAAGATCGTCCAGTGGAACGGAGCTCCAGCGGAGCTCCCTCATTCAGCGGTCATCCTGTCCGAAGAAATCCTGCTGAGCCGCTTGCCGGAAACAGCGGAGGATGTTGAGGGTCACGATTGGACCGTCATCTCCGCGCCTCCTCTACCTGAGGTATCCCAGATGCACGGGTTTGGAGCGCGGTGCGCCTGGCCCGTTGCGGTGGAGATGCGGGCGGATGCGGAAACAGCCGCCAGTTGGATTGAAGCGGTGGAGGACGGCTGGTTGTTCTTAAACGCGGGCTGGCTGGCATCGGTGGGCGCGCCCCCGGAAGTGCTGCTCGAAAAAAGCTGCTTGGTAGCGTCGCGGATCGCACGTATCGAGCCGGTACGGGCGAAATTCCCGGCGTATCCGCGCATGGCGGCTCCTCTGGCGGGCAAAAAATGGTTCGCCTGCGGTAGCGCGGCAATGGCGTTCGACCCGATCTGCGGCGACGGAACGGCGCATGCGGTGCGCGAAGCGATTCTGGCGTCGGCGGCAATTCGCGCGGTGGGTGCGGGTGCGGATGCGACAAGCGTGGCGGCCCATTACGAGGCTCGGCTGACCGCAGGGTTCGCGCGGCACTTGGAAGAGAGCCGCCGCTACTACGCGTCAGGGGGCGACGGGCCGTGGTGGCGAGCCGAACTCGAAGCCATCGACCGGGGTATCGCATGGTGCGGGGACAAGCTGGAGGCGCATGGGCCCTTCCGCTACGCGCTGAACGGCTTCGATTTGCGCGTGCGATAAGAAATCATGCACCTGCGATGGATCGCGATCGGCGCGCTGGCTTTAGGATCGCTGACCAGGGCGCAGGAAAGGCTCACGTTCGAGGTTTCCTCGATCAGGCCGAGCAAGCCTGGGGGCCGCGGGGGCGGGATCAAGGCCCTGCCGGGCGGGCACACATATAAGTCAGAAAATGTCCCGCTGAAGCTAATCATCAGCCTGATGTACAAGGTCCCGATGCGACAGATTTCCGGCGGTCCGGGATAGATCGACAGCGATTCCTGGGACATTGAAGCCAAGGCGGCGCATTCCTACGGCCTGGACGATCTTCACACCATGTTTCAGCACCTGTTGGAAGATGAGTTTAAATTGCAATTCCACAAGGACATCGAAGAAGGTCCGGTGTATGTACTGGCGGTGGACAAGGACGGGTCGAAAATGAAGCTGAACGAGACACCGGAGGATTTCGGGATCCCGATCAAGGGCGGAGGCGAGATCGCGGGCCCGCCTCCCGATGAGCTATTTTCGCCTGGTGGCTGGGGCAGATGCTTCAGATGGACGAGAGGCCGGTGATCGACAAGACCGGCCTGGATAAATTCTACGATTTCCGGCTGGCGTTTTTGCCGGAACTACCTCCGGGGTTCAACCGGGACAACCTGCCGCCGGAGTCACGCGACAAGCCGTCGAACTAGCGGAACGATGCAGCGGGCATTTCTGCCGGACCGATGACGGACGGCCGAAACTCCATGTGCGCCAGCACGTCGCGCTCAACGTCGATGCCCGGCGCGACTTCGATCAACTCCATGCCGGCCGCGCCAAGTCTGAACACCGCGCGCTCCGTGACGTAAAGCACCTGTTGCCCGTGCTCCCGAGCGTATCGGCCGGAAAACGTGATGCGCTCAACATGGGACACAAACTTGCGCACCTCGCCGGTGCGTTCGACTCTCAGGCGCGTACCGTCCCAGGCGAGCTTCGATCCTTTCGCGTCGAACGTGCCGCAAAACACCACTTTCTTGGCATTTTGCGCAATTTCAATGAAGCCGCCCGGCCCGATGAGATTGCCGCCCAGGTGCGAGACGTTCACGTTGCCCTCGGCATCGGCCTCGCCCATGCCAAGGAACGCGATGTCGATGCCTCCGCCGCTGTAGTAATCGAACTGCTCGATGGACGGGATAATCGCACTTGCGTTGCGGGCCGCGCCGAACAAATGGTCGTCCAGCATGTCTCCGTTGTGAATACCCTGCTCCACGCTCATCCAAAGGCGCGCGCCGATATCCTGCTCCGCGATGACGCCGAAAATGCCACCAGGGATGCCGAAGCCAAAGTTCAGCGACGCGCCCTCTGCAATCTCCAAAGCGGCGCGGCGCGCGATGATGCGGCGTTCCAGCTTCGAGGGCACGTCCGGCACCGGCGCGGACGAAGTATCATGCCTACCGGCGATGGCCGCGTCGTAAGGGAGCGAATAAAACTGCTGCTGTGTGGGATCCGTGACCACGGCGTCGATCATGATCCCCGGAACGCGCACGGAACGAGCATGAAGCTTGCCGTAGTCCACCACTTCGCGCACCTGCGCCAGCACCATGCCTCCGCTGTTGTGCGCGGCCAGCGCCAAGGTGTGAATATCCATGTCGAGGGCTTCTTCTTCCGGGCTCAAGTTGCCGCGCGTGTCGGCGAACGTACCGCGGATGATGGCCGCGTCTACCTTGAAAGGCTTATAGCGCAGCACCTCGCGGCCGTCGATACGCAGCAGTTCTACCATTTCGTCGCGGCTGCGTGTGTTCGAACGGCCTCCGTCGTGGCGAGGATCGGCAAACGTCCCCAGGCCTGAGTGCGTGAACAACCCCGGCCTGCCCGCGCCGATTTCGCGCAGCAATTGTTGAATCACACCGCCAGGAAGACAGTACGCCTCGATACGCTCCTCCCGGATCATCTGTTGGATTTTTGGCGACCAGGTGAAATGCGCGGCAATCACCTTTCGGAGCATGCCTTCGTGCGCGAAACGATTTGCTCCCAGCCCACCGCGGTCGCCCAGGCCGAGTGAATGCACCAGGGTCAGATCGCGCGGGTGGCCCGTTTCGAGGAATCGACGCTCCAGGGCTTCGAGAATGGCTTCCGGTGAAATCATTCCCGCGCCGTTGCCCGAAATGGCCACGGTTGAACCGTCTTCAATGAACCGCGCCACGGCATCTGCGGCTAAAAACTGAGTCATTTAAACGTCGGCCTGCGTTTTTCCAAAAACGCGCGCACGCCCTCCCGACAATCTTCCGACGCAGCAGCCTGCGCGGCGGCGGACGCATGGTGATGCCGCATGTCGGCGCGCATGGAGGCGAGAATGCCCTTGGTGAGCGCCATCGCCTCAGAAGAATTGGCGCACAGCCGTTCAAGCCACACGCCGATCTGACGATCCATATCCGCTGCATCGTCTGCCACGGCGGTGAGCAAGCCCCAGTCCAGAGCTTTTTCTGCATCGATAGGCATGCCGAGCAGCATTAGTTCGCGCGCGCGCGCCACGCCGGCGAGCTCCGCCACGCGTCGCACACCCATCCAGCCGGAGATCATCCCGAGCGCCACTTCGGGCGCGCTCAGTTTTGCCGACCGCACCGCGATGCGGAAATCAGCGGCCATTGCAAGCTCCAATCCTCCGCCGACCGCGTGGCCGGAAATCGCGGCGATCACCGGCTGCGGCAGCGCGGCGATGCGCTCCAGTGCGTCGATGCCGGGAAGGATCCATTCGCGGCTCATCTCATCCGGAGTCAGGGCACCCCACGCCGCGATGTCGCCTCCTGTGCAAAAGAACTTGCCGCGTGCGCGGATTACCACGGCTTTCATGGTGCGGTCTCTGTCAATCTCCGCCGCAATGGAGGCGAGGCGGTCCACCATCCCGCGCGTCATTGCGTTGCCCTTATCGGGCCGGTTCAGCGTAATCTCCGCGACCTGCGCTTCGCGTTTAAAGAGAATTTCCCGTTCCATGCTTAGAACCAGCATAACCGGATGCACGGAGTTACTTCTTCCAAAACACGCGGCCGGAGGCGTCGAGATCGATATCCACGGTATCGCCCACCTTCAGGAACAGCGTGCTGGGATTCTTCATGCCCCACGCCACGTGCGGCACGGCGAAATGTACCTTGACCCGCATGCGATCGCCGGAGATGTTGACCACCGCCGTCGCGGTCAGCGGATGCGGCGCGCCGTGAATGGTGAACGTCCCGTCGATCTCCACTTTGGATTCGCCCGAGCATGCGCCGGCGGCCAGATCGAAATTCACCGACCCGCGCTTCACCTTAAACGCACCATGCATGGTGTGCAGCACGTCGGCGAGACTAAATGCAGCGTGGCTCTGCGCGACATCGAGATCGAACACGCCTGCGCCCGTGCGCCGCAGACAGCCAACAGGAATGCCAGAAACAGTTTCATACGGTCAAAAATCTCCAACCCAACGCCAAAGGGATGCGCAGTCCGATGGACAATCCCAGAGGCGCGCCCTGATGCACCGCGAGCAGGCGCGAGAAGTGCCCATGCTCCGCTTGCAATGCCAGGATCGACCTGCGGCGGAAGTGATCGTGACGGTCCATCGCCAGCATCAACGCTTCCATCACGCGCGGCATTCTCGCGATGCGGCGATGCGCCGCGGCGTACGGCGCGAGATCGCCAGCAGCCATGGCATCCGCCAGCGCGGCGGCCTGTTGAAACGCCAGCGACAAGCCTAATCCCGTGACGGCATCCACGGAACCGGACGCGTCGCCGACCAGCGCCAGATTGACTTTCGTGACTTGTGGCAGTTGACGCGACACTGTTACGCCCCCGCGCGCGGTGGATGCGTGTTCCGCGCCGCGCAATCGCAAATCGAGCGAAGGAAACAGCGGCAGCAGTTCATCGAAACGCCGAGGATCGCGCGACACGATGGCAACGCCGACCACGTCGTCGGCCACGGGCGTGACATAGGCCTGAGCGCCGCGCGTCCAATGGACTTCCACCAGATCGGTCCATGGCTCCAAGCGGTAGTGCAGACGTGCGGCAAAGCGGCGCGGGCAAGCGCGCGCGGCCTCCAGTCCGACGGCGCGGCGAAGCAGCGATTGCGCTCCATCGGCTGCGACGATCCAGCGTGCGGACACTTCGGAAACGTCGCGCACGGGTGCGCCGCGGAAGATTTCGGCGCCTGCCTCACGCGCGTGTTGTTCCAGCAACGCGTGCAGCGATGTGCGCCGCACGCCAGCGCCCTTTTGATGCGGAAACAACGCTTCCGCGCGGGCGTCGCCATCCAGAAAACGGATGCCCGCGAACGGCGCCGCAGCGGGCGGTGGAAGAATCACGCCCAGATCGCGCAGAGCATCGATTGCGTCGGGCATCAAGCCTTCGCCGCAGCATTTGTCGATCGGCCCGACCGCGAGGCCCTCGAAAATGGCCGTTTTCAAGCCTCGCCGACGCGCAGCGATCGCTGCCGCAAGCCCTGCGGGCCCTCCGCCGACGATGGCGCAATCCCACATCACCATGGGAGCGGCACCAGTTCGGAGCAGAATCCAGGACCCTCTGCGGCCAGCAGTCCATCAGCGCCGGACGCGGGCTTGCGACGCTCTTCACCGCATACAACTACAGGTTTGTACGCTGCGTCCGTCATCAGCACCGCGCCGATCGGCACTAACCCGCCGCTGAGCGCTTTCGCAATCACCACAATATCCGGCTGCACATTAAAATGATGCCACGCAAGAAAGCCTCCGCTGCGGAACATGCCAGACTGCGCTTCGTCGGCGACGAGCAACGACCCACAGCCGTTCGGCGGTGTGAAGTTCGCCGCCTTCCCAGCGGTCGTCCTGGACGTTCCTTTCGTGCAAGTCCAGCAGCTTGGCCCACTGCGGATTGACGGGCTCCTGGTACAAATCTATTGCCGTTACGGTCCCCAACATGGGTGGTTCCTTGGACGCGCGCCGAGGCCGCGCGGTTATCATAAAAATTATGGCAGACAGTCCCGCAACGCCACATGTATGGGATGCGTCCCGTAGTGTTGAGATGCCAGAAGATTTTCAAGCGCGCGTCATCGGCGTCATCGCCCAAACGCAGCGCATCCCCATCGAAACGGTCTCCATCGACAGCACCTTCGAAGAGCTGAAGATCGACTCGCTCGACGGCATCAACCTGATCTTCGCGCTGGAAAACGAGTTCAACGTGGACATCCCGGATGAAGACGCGCGCGACGTGAAGTCCGTCCGCCAGATGGCGCAGGGCGTCGCGCGGCTGCTTGCGGCGAAGGCTCAGGGCGCGGCTTGAGGCGCGTCGCCGTCACCGGCATCGGCGTGATTTCCGCGCTCGGTCCGGATCGAGAATCGTTCGCAGCCGCTCTGGCGGCGGGCACAAGCGGCATCCGTCCGATGCAGTCGGTGGAGCCTGGAACTGTCCGCTTCAGCAACGCCGCCGAAGCGCTAGGCTATCGCGTCCTGGATCATTTCGAGGAAAAGGACACGCTGTTCCTGGACCGCTTCGCGCAATTCGCTGCGGTCGCAGCGCGCGAGGCGATTCGCGACGCAGCGCTGGAATGGTCAGCCGATTTGCGCGCCCGAACAGCCATCGTTACCGGAACCTCCGCCGGAGGGCAAACCAGTCAGGACGAAAACATGCGCGATCTTTACGAACGCAAACAGACCCGCTTTTCGCCCTTCACCATTCCAAAGATCATGTCGAACGCCGGAGCCTCGCGCATTTCGTTTGAACAAGGCATCAGCGGTCCTGTGTATACCATCAGCACTGCATGTGCATCGGCGACCCACGCCATCGGTCAAGCATTCTGGATGATCCGCAGCGGCGCGGTGGAATGCGCCATCGCCGGAGGCAGCGACGCTCCATTTTCGCCCGGCATGTTGAAAGCGTGGGAAGGCATGCGCGTCGTTTCGCCCGATACCTGCCGTCCGTTTTCGAAAGATCGCAAAGGCCTGATCCTCGGCGAGGGTGCAGCGATGCTGGTGATGGAACCGCTGGAGCATGCGCAGGCTCGCGGGGCGCATATCTACGGCGAAATCGCCGGCCTCGGCATGTCCAGCGACGCGCATCACATCACGCAGCCTTTGCCTGAAGGCGCGTCGCGAGCCCTGGCCGCCGCGCTGGCTGACGCGCGCATCGCGCCCGAGGCTATCGGCTACATCAACGCGCACGGCACCGGTACGCCTGCGAACGATCCTACCGAAAGCGCCGCGATTCGCTCGGTCTTCGGCGCACATGAATCGAAGCTGATGGTCAGTTCCACCAAATCCATGCACGGCCACGCGCTGGGAGCCGCGGGTGCAATTGAGGCCGCTGCCACTCTTCTGGCCCTTTCGCGCGGCGTGATTCCCCCAACGGCAAATTATCTCGGCCCCGATCCGGCGTGCGACTTGGACGTCGTCCCGAACACCTCGCGCGCGGTTGGTGTGGAATGGGCGCTCTCAAACTCCTTCGCCTTCGGTGGACTCAACGCCGTGCTCGCGTTCAGGCGCTTATAATCCATAAATGCGATTCCTGATGTTCTTCGCCGCCTGCGCCGCGGCGTCTGCGCAGACGATTAGTGTTTCGTTCCCTGCCTCGCGTTCCGACAAACCCCTGGACGGGCGTGTGCTCCTGCTTATCTCGAACGATCCCAGCGACGAGCCGCGCATGCAGATTGACGACACCCCAAAATCGCAGATGGTATTCGGCGTCACCGTGGACGGCTGGAAGCCCGCGACGCCCCTAACAATCGGCGACAACGCGCACGGCTATCCGCGCGCAAGTTTAAAGGACATTCCACCCGGCGAATACACAATTCAGGCGGTGCTGAACGTCTACCAGACGTTCCACCGTGCCGACGGAAAAACAGTGAAGCTCGCACCGGATCGCGGCGAAGGCCAGCATTGGAACCTTGCGCCGGGGAACTTGCTGTCGAAGCCACGCCGCGTTCGCATCGGGCCGGGAGCCGCACCCATCGCTGTCTCTCTCGACGAAGTCATCCCGCCGATCAAGCCCGAGGCTGACACGAAATATATCCGCCACATCAAAATTCAATCCGCGCTGCTGACGAAGTTCTGGGGAAGGCCCATGTACCTGTCCGCCATCGTGCTGGTGCCCGAAGGCTTCGACACACACCCGGAGTCGCACTATCCGCTGATCATTTTTCACGACCATTTCGTCGACAAAATGCTGGACTTCCGCGAGACGCCTCCCGATGACAACTTGAAGCCCGATTATTCAGACCGTTTTCATCTGGCGGGCTACAACCGCATCACGCAGCAGGAAGCCTACAAGAACTATCAAGCCTGGGTCGCACCCGGGACGCCACGCATGTTGATCGTCAAGCTGCAGCACGCCAATCCTTATTACGACGATTCCTACGCGGTCAACTCCGCCAATCTCGGCCCGTATGGCGACGCTATCGAGACCGAAATGATCCCCGCGATCGAGCGCCAGTTCCGAGGCATAGGCCAGGGCTGGGCGCGCTTCATGTACGGAGGGTCCACGGGCGGCTGGGAATCGCTCGCGGTGCAGATGTTTTATCCCGACCACTACAACGGAGCCTTCGTCGCCTGCCCCGATCCGGTGGATTTTCACGCCTACATGACTGTCGATCTCTACAAGGATGCGAATATGTTCTTTCGCGAAGGCGCGAACAAGCAAGTGGAGCAGCCCGCCATGCGCGATTACCTGGGCCACACGTTGATTTCGATGCGCGACAACATCGCCTATGAAGCCGCGCTCGGCGATCATGGCCGCTCCGGCGATCAGTTCGATATCTGGCAGGCCGTTTACTCGCCCACCGGCGCGGACGGCTATCCACAGCCGATCTTCGACAAAAAGACAGGAGTCATCGATCACCAAACCGCCGAATACTGGCGCCAGCATTACGACCTGGACGCCATTCTGCAGCGCGACTGGCTGACGCTGGGTCCGAAGCTCCAGGGCAAGCTCCACATCTACGTCGGCTACGAAGATACGTACTTCCTGAACGACGCCGTGTATTTGATGGAGGATTTCTTGAAGCAGACAGGACAGCCGGGCCACGGCGTTCCGTATGAAGGCGAGGTCCGCTACGGCCCGCGCGCCGAGCATTGCTGGAACGGCGATCCGGACAAGCCGAACTGGTTCACCAGGCTCCACTACAACCAGATGTATGTGCCGCAGATCATGGAGCGCATACTGAAAACGGCTCCGCCAGGCGCCGATCTGACAAGCTGGCGATATTAATCTGGCCGCGCTCTGGATGTGCGAAAATTCTGCATGGGTAATCACGACCCTCGTCTTTACAACGAAGACTTAGCCCCAGTCCCGCTGGCCCGCCGCACCTGGGGACTCTACAGCTACGTCTCCCTCTGGGTCGCGATGAGCGTCTGCATCCCGACCTACATGCTCGCTTCGGGCCTCATCGCCGGAGGCATGAACTGGTGGCAGGCCGTCGGCACCATTTTGCTCGGCAACTTGATCGTCCTCGCGCCGATGCTGCTCAACGCGCACGCCGGAACCAAGTACGGCATTCCCTTCCCCGTGCTGGTGCGCGCCAGCTTCGGTGTCCGCGGCGCGAACCTGCCCGCGATCCTGCGCGCCCTGGTCGCCTGCGGATGGTTCGGCATTCAAGCCTGGATCGGTGGCCAAGCGATTCAATCGATGGTCCGCATCCTCTGGCCCTCCGCGCCCCAAACCGCAACGGTGTGGATTTGTTTCGGAGCGTTTTGGGCCCTGAATATGTTCGTCATCTGGCGCGGTATTGAGACGATTCGCTTCTTGGAAGGCATCGGCGCGCCGTTCATGCTCGGCGTCGGCTTGCTGTTGCTGTGGTGGATCACCGCCAAAGCCGGAGGCCTCGGCCCGGTGCTCGCCTCACCCAGCAGGTTCACCAACACCGCGGCGTTTCTGAAGTTTTTCTTCCCGTCCCTCACAGGGATGGTCGGCTTCTGGGCGACGGTCGCGCTGAACATACCCGATTTCACACGCTACGCGCGCAGCCAGCGCGATCAGGCCTTGGGAC
>Ga0209698_10006417_pt1 | contig 12505 bp, 12 predicted proteins | sample LitLauG_LLR_2012_FD_187203 | JGI IMG/M metagenome (GOLD analysis project Ga0209698, IMG submission 187203) | Freshwater sediment microbial communities from Pennsylvania, USA - Little Laurel Run_MetaG_LLR_2012 (SPAdes) (version 2) | ecosystem: Environmental > Aquatic > Freshwater > Creek >...
GCGGAAAACCCGACCTTGCGGGCGGCGGCCCACTCGACGATTCCCGCCGCCATGGCGCCGGACTGCGACACCAGCGCCAAACCGCCTGATGGCGCCGGCCGTGCGGCGAAACTGGCGTTGAGTTTCGCCGCCGGCGCCATCACGCCCAGGCAATTCGGGCCGATCAGACGAAGCCCGTGGGCGCGAGCGGCGATGCGCGCGCCTTCGGCCAGCGAGCCGGGACCGTGCCCAAGGCCGGCGGTGACGATCACCGCGCCTTGGCAACCCTTGGCGCCGGCTTGCGCGACGAGTTCAGGCGCCGCTTCGGGCGGGGCGGCGATGACGAGAAGATCGACCGGGGCGGGGAGATCGTCGATCGAGCGAACGCAGGGCAGGCCGTCGATCGCCGGCTCGCGCGGATGGACCAGGTGAATGTCGCCCGGAAAGCCGCCTTCTCGGACATTTCGGAGAATCACGCGGCCGACCGAGCCCGTGCGCGCGCCAATTCCCGCGATCGCGATCGAGCGCGGCGCGAGCAGCCGATCCAATCGATATGTCGACATAGCCGCCCTTGGCCCGGCACCCTGGTCGGGGCCGCGCGACGCCTTTCTCCTCTCGTTCGGCGCGATGGGCGTTGATGCAGCGCAAGCGTCGGGAGTTCCAGCGACCGTGTCTGCGCTCGCCGCAGGCGATTTAGGACGGCGAAACGCGCGGTCGTTGCGCTCGATCAATGCGCCGAGCGCGCCGGCGACTACAATCATAGGCAAATTCCGAGGCCCGCCTCGGCGACGTGGGAGCGAAAGATGAGCGATAGCGCGTTGAGACAAGATGTCATCGACGAACTTGAATTCGAGCCTAGCGTCGACGCGACCGGCGTCGGCGTCGCCGTCCACAACGGCGTGGTGACGCTGACTGGGCACGTCGGCTCCTATGCGGAGAAAAACGCCGCCGAAAAGGCGGCGCAACGCGTCAAGGGCGTCCGGGCGATCGCCGAGGAGATCGAGGTCCGCGTCGCCGGCCACGCCATGACGAACGACGATGAAATCGCCGCCAGGGCGTTGTCGATCATCGCGTGGGACGCGCGCATTCCCGGCGATTCTGTCAAAGTGAAGGTGCAGCGCGGGTGGGTGACGTTGACGGGAACGCTGCCTTGGCACTTTCAGCGCGCGGCCGCCGAATCCGCCGTCCGGCGCTTGTCGGGCGTGGCCGGCGTCATCAACGACATCGCGGTCAAATCGCCGATCCGGCCCAAACCCCAGGACGTGCGCGACAGGATCATGAGCGCGCTCAGGCGCAACGCCGAATTGGAGGGAGGCGCCATTCGCGTCTTGGTCGACGACGACAAGGTGACGCTCGAAGGGAAGGTGAGCGCTTGGTCCGAGCGGGGAGTCGCCGAACGCGCGGCTTGGTCCGTGCCAGGCGTCTCGCGCGTCGAAGATCGGCTTTCCCTGGGTTAACGGTCCTAAGGCGGCGCGGTTTTGGCCCGCGCCGCCCCCTCCAAGCGCGCCCAAACGGCGCGGGGCCTAGTTGCCGCCGCGCAAAAGTGGGTTTAGTTCGCGCCATGCAGCGCGCAGCGAACGCCGGATCGGTCGGCCAAGTTCCTTTTGACAAAGCGCAGGCCGGATCGTGGACCTTCGATGTGGCCACGGGCGAGCTCGCCTTGTCGGCGCGCACGCGAGCCACGGTGTTGCGCGGCACGAAGCTTTCGTCGCGAGAGCTCGGCATGGGTCGGCTGATCCACGCGGAGGACCGCCCCCGCGCGCTCGCGGCCATGGTCAAATGCCGAAAAACGCGGGAAGATTTCGACGTCCGCTTTCGCATCGACGCCGCACAAGGCCATTTTTGGGTGCGCGCCTTGGGGGGTCCGGTCGTCGAGGCCGACGGTTCGGTGCGGCGCTTGGCCGGCGTCATTTTCGACATTGACGGCCAGAGCGAATTGGAGCGTCGGCTCGACGAGCGCGAGGCGCACTTCAACTCGATCCTCGAGACCGCGCCCGACGGCTTGGCGGTCATCGACGACTCGGGAGTCATTCTATCGTTCAGCCGCGCCGCCGAGCGGATATTCGGCTATTCCAGGCAGGAGGCCATCGGCCAAAACATCAAAATGTTGATGCCGGACCCCGATCGATCGCGCCACGACGCCTATATGGCGCGCTACTTGGCGACGGGCGAACGGCGCATTATCGGCATCGGCCGCATCGTCACGGGCCGACGCAAGGACGGATCGTTGTTTCCGTTGCATTTGTCGATCGGCGAGACCCATGCCGGAGGGCGTCGGCTTTTCACGGGCTTCATGCACGACCTCACCGAAGAACGCCAAGCGCAGAGCCGCACCCAAAAGTTGCAAGCCGAGCTCGCGCACATATCCCGCCTGAGCGCGCTCGGCGAAATGGGCTCCTCCCTCGCGCACGAGCTCAACCAACCCTTGGGCGCCATCGGCAATTACCTCACCGGATCTCGGCGGCTGTTGGCGGACCTCTCGGGGCCGGCCGCCGCGAAGATCGAGGGCGCCTTGGAGAAAGCGGCGGAACAGGCGCTGCGCGCGGGCAACATCATCCGCCGCCTGCGCGATTTCGTGTCGCGGCGCGAGACGGAACGCCACGTCGAAAGCCTCCCTAAGCTGGTCGAAGAGGCGAGCGCGCTCGGCCTCGTGGGCGCGCGCGAGAGGGACGTCGCGCTGAGGTTCGATCTCGACCCCCGCTGCGGCAGCGTCCTCGCGGATCGCGTTCAAATCCAGCAGGTGCTCGTCAATTTGTTGCGCAACGGTTTGGACGCCATGGCCGACACGACGCGCCGCGAACTGACGGTCTCCAGCCGGCCGACCGAAGGCGGGATGGCCGAGATTTCGGTCTCGGATACGGGGCCGGGCATCGGCCCGGACGCGGCGGCGCGCCTGTTCGAACCGTTCTTCACCACGAAACCTTCCGGGCTCGGCGTCGGCCTGTCGATCAGCCGCGGCATCGTCGAAGCCCACGGCGGAGAAATGCACGCGGAAAACAACGCCGCCGGAGGCGCGACTTTTCGCTTTACGCTTCCCCTGCGATCGGAGAGCGGCGCCGGCCATGAAGACTAAAGAGCTCGTTTACGTCGTCGACGACGACGCCGCCATGAGGGATTCCCTGGAATTCTTACTGTCGTCCGCGGGATTCGAGGCGCGTTGCTTCGAGTCGGCCGACGCGTTTCTGGAGCAGGCGCGCGACGATCGCTTGGCCTGCGTCGTGTCGGACGTCCGCATGCCCGGCAAGAGCGGCGTGGAGCTGCTCGATCGCCTCAAGCGCGATGGCGGCCGTTGCCCGGTGATTTTGATGACGGGACATGGCGACGTGCCGTTGGCGGTCGAGGCCATGAAACGCGGAGCCGCCGATTTCGTCGAAAAGCCGTTCGACGACGAACGCCTCATCGGCGCGATTCGCGCGGCGCTCGCGCACGGCGCGAGCGAGGTCCCGCCGCCGCCGGTCGCGCCGGAGATCGCGGCGCGGGTCGAATCGCTCAGCCGGCGCGAACGGCAGGTCATGGAGGGGCTGGTCGCAGGCCTCTCCAACAAGACCATCGCGCGCGACCACGGCATCAGCCCGCGAACCGTGGAAGTCTATCGCGCCAACGTGATGAGCAAGATGGAGGCTGGCAGCCTGTCCGAGCTCGTGCGGCTCGGCATCCGCGCGGGCATCCTAAAATCTTGAGATGGATCAATGTCGCCTATCGGCCCGGCGACCAGAATGGGAGCATGAACGGAATTGCGCTTGCGACGCGGCCGCAACTTGGCGACCGGCGCGCCGGGGGGATCTCCATGCCGAAGGTCTTCGTCGCCAGCGACGACTCGGACGTTCTCGCGTCGCTTAAGTTCGTCTTGGGCGCGGCGGGGTTCGAGGTGCGCACCTATTCAAGCGGGTCGGCGCTGGTCGCTTCGCGGTCGAAGCGGGACGCGGATTGCTTCATCTTGCCGCACAAAATGCGTGGCATGGACGGGCTCGAACTTGCCCGCCGCTTGCGCGCCGCGAAGGTCACGGCGCCTATCGTATTAATGACCGGATTTCCCGGAGTCGGCCTTGAGGCCGCGGCCAACGCGGCCGGAATCGGGCGCGTCTTCTTAACGCCCCATGTCGATGAAGAGCTGATTCGCAGCGTGACGCTGGCCATCGGAGAGCGGCGCGGCCGATCGCGCCTCCGGGAAAGCCCTTAGGGCGATCTCCCTAAGGCATCGACCCAAGTATCCTGACACGTCCGCCCGCCGTTAGGGTCCTCCCACCTGCAACGGGAGACGTCTCATGTTCGACACGCACGGCGCACTCGACAAATCCCGCTCTTCTGATTTTTCCACGCTCGCTCCCGCCTCGCCTCAAGTCGTCGAACTGCGCGGGATCATGGGCCTGCCGACCACGGCCTCTTCTTACGGTCGCGGAGAGGAGATTTATGGCGAGGGCGAGCCGGCGGACTATCTCTATCGCGTGACGCGCGGCGCGGTAAGGACCTACAAGCTCTTGTCGGACGGTCGGCGTCAAATCGACGCTTTTCATTTGCCGGGCGACACGTTCGGATTCAACGCCGGCGACTCGCATGTCCTGACTGCGGAGGCCGTGGTCGACACGGTCGTCGGCGTCGTCAAGCGTCGCGCGCTTGAAGGCGCCGCCAAGACCGACGCAAAAATCGCCTGCGAGATGTGGCGGACGACGGCGCGTGAATTGCGCCATGCACAGGAGCATATGCTGCTGCTCGGACGAAAGAATGCGCTCGAGCGCGTGGTCGCGTTCCTCCTCGACATGGATCGGCGCCTGTCGGTGGTCGGCCTGATGGCGTTGCCGATGTGCCGGCGCGACATCGGCGATTACCTCGGCCTGACGTTGGAGACGGTCTCGCGCTCGTTGTCGGCGTTGGCGGAGATGGGTCTGATCGGCCTTTCCGGCGCGCGACAGATCACGTTGCGCGACCGTCCGCGCCTGCGCGCCATGACGGAATGAGCGTCGCCGCTCCTTCGCGAAAGTTGATCGCCGTCAACGACAGTCGGCGTTCACGCGCATAGTAAAGCGGAGTGTCGCGGCCCAAGGCCGCCAACGAAGGAAGGAGAAGTCAAGATGACCGCTAAATCCATCGTTCCCCTCAAACGCGAATCGTCCACCCCGTCCGCTTGGGTCGAGCCGTTCGGATCGCTGCGCGCCGAAATCGACAGAATCTTCGACGATTTCGGGTTTCGATTCGATGGGCTGTTCCCGACGGCCATGACGCGTCGGGCCCGCGACGCGTCCGACGCGATGCCGATGCGGATGGACGTCGCCGAAACCGACAAGGCGATCGTGCTGACCGCCGAATTGCCGGGGCTCGAAGAAAAAGACGTCAGCGTCAACTACGCCGACGGCGTGCTCACCATCAAAGGCGAGAAGAAGTCGGAACGGGACGAGAAGGACGCCAACTATCGGTTGGTCGAACGCAGCTACGGCTCGTTTTATCGGGCGATCGAGCTGCCTGCCGGCGTGAAGAGCGACGCGATCCAAGCGACGATCGACAAAGGCGTGCTGACCGTCAGCGTTCCCAAGGCGGAGCCGTCGGTCACGAAGAAAATCGACGTGAAGAAGGCCGCCTAGGCTAGCGACCGGCCCTTGGAACCACCCGAGGGCCGACCGCTTTGCGCGAGGCGGCGGGAATTCGCGATGCCTTACGCAACCAACGACGATCTCCCGCTCTCGGTCCGCGCGCATCTGCCCGCCCACGCGCAAGACATTTTTCGCGCCGCATTCAACGCGTCCTTTTCGGCCCATGCTTTGGACCCCCGGCGCGAGGAGGCGGCGCGACGCATCGCTTGGGCGGCCGTCAAGAAAACCCACCGCAAGAGCGGCGATGTCTGGATCGCCAAGAGCAAGGCCCCGTAACGCGCGTCATGCCGCCCTTAGTCTGAGGCCGGATCAGCGGCCGCGAGTTGCTCAGTCGGTCGGCCATCCCCATGGGACCTTGAGACAGCGCAACGCGGAACGATCGACGGCGCGTTAACGTCTCCTGGCGGCCGGGAAATCGTCGGCGCGCGGGCGCGGGAGTTGCACTCATGACCTACCGAACAATCGCCCTGACGTTGGTGGCCGACGGTGAAAGCGCGCACGATTCCGCAGCCGGTTGGGCGATCGCGGCGGCGGCGCGGGCCGGCGCCCACCTCGCGGTCGGGATCGGCGTGTTGCCGATCATCGTTCCCTCCGAGGCGACAGTGTCCGGCCTGCCCACCTACGAAGAGGAAAACCTTGGGCTTCGCAAGCAAGCGGAGGCTCTGGCGGAGCGCATTCGCGGCGACGCCCAGCGGGCGGGCGCGTCGGCGAGCGTCGAAGTGGCCTCCCAGCCGTTCCAATCTTATTCCCGGAAGCTGCTGCGCATCGCGCGGTTGAGCGATCTATGCGTCGTCGCCGCGCCGATGCAAACGGCGCCCTTCTCCAGCGACGCGGCGATCGACGTCCTCATGGGTTCGGGCGCCCCGACGGTCATCGTGCCGAAGGATTGGAACGACTTCGGCCCGATCGACTCGATCGTCGTCGGCTGGGATGAAAGCGCGCAAGCCGCCCGGGCGGCGCGCGGGGCTCTGCCTATGATGCGGGAGGCCGAGAAGGTCGACGTGGTCTGCGTGATCGACGACAAGAAGCTGTCCTCCGCCGCCCCCGGCGCGGACATGGCCGAGTATCTCGCAAGGCACAGCCGAAAAGTGGTGGAGACGGAATTGCCGGTGGGGCGCGGCGACGCGGCCGACGCCCTCGTCCAGCACGCCAAGCTGAATCGCGCGAAGCTGCTGGTGATGGGCGCATACGGCCACGCGCGCCTGCGCGAATTCGTTTTCGGCGGGGCCACGCGCTCGATGCTGTGGCACGCCGAGATCCCGACCCTGATGGCGCATTGAGGCGTGTCGTTGCGCTGCCGATCGGACGCTAGGGCGCGCTGGACGCGATCCTGACGGGCGATGCGGGGACGATGGTCGGCATGGGACCATGTTGAGCGGGTAGGTCCAAGGACGAAGTCGGCGACGCCGCGATCATCTCGAATGCGGCCAGCGCCAGTCGCGAATCTTTGGCATGTCTTCGCCGTGTTCGGCGATGTAGCGCTTGTGATCGACCAATCGCTCGCGCATCGCCTGGCGGAAATGGTCGGCGGCGGCGCCGAGTTCGGGCAGTTGGCCGACCGCATCGAGCGCGAGATGGAAACGGTCGAGGCGGTTGCGCACCGCCATGTCGAACGGCGTCGTGGTCGAGCCTTCCTCTTGATAGCCGTGGACGTGGAAATTGCCGTGGTTCGTCCGCCTATAAGCGAGGCGATGAATGAGCCAGGGATAGCCGTGGTAGGCGAAGATCACCGGCCGGTCCTTCGTGAACATGGCGTCGAAATCGGCGTCGCTTAAGCCGTGCGGATGAACGCCCGCCGGTTGAAGCGTCATGAGGTCGACGACGTTGACCAAACGCGCTTTGAGCGCAGGAAAATGCGTGCGCAGCAGATCGACCGCCGCGAGCGCCTCCAACGTCGGCACGTCACCGCAGCACGCCATCACGACGTCGGGCGCCCCGTCCCCCTCGTTGCCCGCCCATTCCCAAATGCCGGCTCCCGCCGCGCAGTGGCGGATGGCGGCGTCCATGGAGAGCCATTGCGGCGACGGTTGCTTGCCGGCGACGATGACGTTGATCCGGTCCCAACTGCGCAGGCAATGGTCGGCGACGTAAAGCAACGTGTTCGCGTCCGGCGGAAAATAGAGGCGGACCGTGTCGGGTTTCTTGTTGGCGACATGATCGACGAAGCCGGGGTCCTGATGGCTGAAGCCGTTGTGGTCCTGGCGCCAGACATGCGACGTCAACAAGTAATTCAGCGAGGCGATCGGCCGCCGCCATTCGACCTCGCGCGAGGTCTTCAGCCACTTGGCGTGCTGGTTGACCATGGAATCGACGATCGGAACGAAGGCTTCGTAACTGGAAAAGAACCCGTGGCGACCGGTGAGGAGATAGCCTTCGAGCCACCCTTGGCAGGTATGTTCGCTCAGGATCTCCATGACGCGGCCGTCAGGGGCCAAATGCTCGTCGGTCGCGAGGATTTTGGCGTCCCATACTTTATCCGCGGCTTCGAGGACCGCCTGCAGACGGTTCGACGCCGTCTCGTCCGGCCCGAACACTCTAAAATTCCGATGGACCGCGTTGTCGCGCATGACATCGCGCAAGAACTCGCCCAGCGACCGCGTCGCTTCCGCATCGACCTCTCCTGGATGCGGGACCGCGACCGCGTATCGCGTGAAATCGGGCAGGCGCAATGGCCGCATCAGCGCTCCGCCGTTGGCGTGCGGGTTGGCGCTCATGCGCCGTTCGCCGATTGGCGCGAGCGCGGCGATCTCCGGCGTCAGACGCCCTTGCGCGTCGAACAGCTCCTGCGGCGCGTAGCTGCGCATCCACGTCTCCAGCAGCCGCAGATGCTCGGGATTGTCCATGTCGCTGAACGGCACTTGATGCGAGCGCCAAGATCCTTCGCTCGGCAAGCCGTCGACCGTCTTGGGACCTGTCCAGCCCTTGGGACTGCGCAGGACGATCATCGGCCAACGCGGCCTAGTCGCCACCCCCGCCTCTCTCGCCGCCCGCTGGATGTCGCCAATCTCCTTGAACGCGTCGTCGAGCGCCGCCGCCATCGCCTGGTGCATCGCCTCGGGCTCTTCGCCCTCGACGAAAATCGGCCGGTGGCCATATCCCCGCAAAAGGGCTTCGAGTTCATCGCGCTCGATGCGCGCGAGAACGGTGGGGTTGGCGATCTTGTAGCCATTGAGGTGCAGGATCGGCAGCACGGCGCCGTCGCCGACGGGATTGAGAAACTTGTCGCCATGCCAAGCCGCCGCGAGCGGGCCAGTCTCCGCCTCGCCGTCGCCGATGACGCAGGCGACGATCAGGTCAGGGTTGTCGAAAGCCGCGCCATAGGCGTGGGACAAGGAATAGCCGAGTTCGCCCCCCTCGTGGATCGAACCAGGCGTGTCCGCCGAAGCGTGGCTGGGCACGCCGCCCGGGAACGAGAACTGCCTAAAGAGGCGCTTGATGCCTTCGGCATCTGGCGCGACGGCCGGATAGGCCTCGCTATAGGCCCCCTCGAGCCAGGCGTTCGCCAGAACGCCCGGCGCGCCATGCCCCGGTCCCGCGATGAACAGGACGCTGCGGTCGTAGATGCGGATCGCGCGGTTCAAATGGACGTAGATAAAATTGAGTCCGGGCGTGGTTCCCCAATGTCCCAGGAGCCTCGGCTTGACGTGTGCGCGCTTCAATGGTTCGCGCAGCAGCGGGTTGTCGAGAAGGTAGACCTGGCCGACCGACAGATAGTTGGCGGCGCGCCACCACGCGTCGATCAACGCGAGCTGCTTGGCCGACAGGACGGGATCGGCCTGCGTCGCGCGCATTTCGGCATCCATGACGGCTCCTTGCATTGAGGCCGCTAGAAGCACCCTCAATTGCGCGTCAATTATGGCGCGCCGAGCGCTTTCGGCGCATTGACCTGCCGCAATCCGCCAGAGTTTTGGCGACCCGGTTCCAAGCGAACGGCTTAAACCGCCGCAGCGTGCCGTTCGGACGCGCCCTCCCAATAGGCGTCGAAACGCGCGCAGACGACGCGCACGAACGCGCGCCCGATTTCGGTGCACACGAAGCCGTCCGAAGTCGCTTCCACCAAGCCGTCGCGATCGTCCGCGAAAATTTCTCTCGCCTCAACCGCGAGATATCGGCTCGCCGGGCCGAACTTACGCTCGAGCGCCTCGGCGGAAAACGTGAAGTCGCACATCAGGCGTTCGATGACGAAGGCGCGCATGCGGTCGTCGGCGTCGAGCGGGACGCCGCGCGCGGTCGCCAAGCCGCCGTCCGCGACGCGCCGGGCGTAGTCGTGAACCGACGCTGCGTTTTGCACGTAACCGCCGGGAAGGCAGCCGATCGCCGTCGCGCCAAGTCCGATCGTCGCGTCGCAATCGTCGCTCGTGTACCCCTGAAAATTGCGCCGGACGGGCTGCGAAGCGAGCGAATCCTTTGGCAAGGAGAAGTGGTCGATGCCAATTGAGCGGTATCCCGCCGCGACCAGCATTCGCGCGATCAGAGCGCGCTGCTCAAAGCGCTCCACCGCCCCCGGCAACGTCGAGGCGTCGATGCGCGTTTGATGCTTGGCGCGATGGGGAACGTGGGCGTAGCCAAAAACCGCGATGCGTTCCGGCCTTAGCGTCAACACTTGGGCGATGGTGGCCTCGACGCTCGCCAACGTCTGCTGGGGCAGCCCATAGATGAGATCCACGTTGATCGAGGCGACGCCGATGTCGCGGAACATGTCGACGGCGCGGCGCGTTTGCGCAAAGCTCTGCCGGCGCTCGACCGCGGCTTGCACCCGCTCGTCAAAGTCCTGAACGCCGACCGACACGCGGGTGATCCCGCCCCGCTTTAAGGCGTCCACCTGCCCGGTGTCGAGAAACCGGGGATCGATCTCGACCGCGAAATCGGCGTCGGAGTCCACGCGGAACGCGTCCCGCGTGCGGGCCACGAGGCGCGTGATGTCGTCGCAGCGCAAAATGGTCGGCGTGCCGCCGCCCCAGTGAATCGCGCGGACTACGTGGCGCTTCGGCAGCAAGCGAGCGACGGCGTCGATTTCCCGCTCGAGCGCCGCGAGGTAGTCGGAAACCGGCTCGTAACGGCGCACGGCCTTGGTCGCGCACGCGCAATACCAACACAGAGCTTGGCAATAGGGAATGTGGAAATAGAGCGACAAATTCGCGTCGTCGGGCAATTCGGCGAGCCAAGCGGCGTAATGCGACTTGCCGACCCGGTCGGAAAATTGCACCGCCGTGGGATAGCTAGTGTAGCGCGGCACGGGCGCCGAATATCGCCTGATCGTTTCCGGTTTCATCGCCATGCCCACGCCGCCCTCTCGGCGCAGAACTAGGCGGCGCAGCGCGCCGAAGCGTTGATTTCGATCAATCAGGCGCCGGCGAGCGCGCCGACCATGGCGGCGGTCAAAATAGCGCAATCGTGCAGGCCGAGCGCGAATCGCGAGGGCGCGGCGGCGGCGAGCAAGCGCGCGACGGCCACTTGGACGAAGGACCAGCCGAGGCCAGCGACGATCAACCCCGCTTCCAGGCTCAGCGCGCCGCCGCGCCCGCCCACAAGCGCCATCGTCAGCAACCCGAGCCCGAGGGGCAGCGACGTCCGGGCCGCCACGCTCCAACGCGCGCTAAAACCGATCGGGGCCACCATCGCCACGACATGCCAGGAGATAAAAGTGCCGATCAACCCGACGCCCAGCCCGCAGCCCGCCAACCCCATGGGCGCGCGCGTCATGACGAACGCCATGGCGAACCAAGAGGCCGCGGCGGCCGCGCCAGCCAGCCAAAAGCGCCGATCGCGCAGGGGCGCTTCGCCCGCCGGAGCGGCCGGGCGAATGTCGTGCGGCAAGGTGAGCAGGATGGGCAGAGCGGCGAAACTCGTCAGGCCCGCCGCGACCGCCAGCGCCGCGTCGACGAAGGGCCCCGCTTGCGCCTGGCAGAGAGCGATGACGGCGGGCGCGACAAGTCCCGCGGCAAGCGCGCCCGACAGCACGGTGAGGGCGCCGCGCCCTTCGCCGCCGGCGGCGGCCGCGGCATGGCGGTAAAATAGCGCGAAACCCTGGGCGACGCCGATCCACAGCCCCGCTAGGCATAAAAGCGTGAAATCGCCTTTGAGGATCGCCGCCGCCCCAAGCAGGCCGCCCGCCGTCCCCAAGCTGGCGCCGAGCGCGAAGGCGGCGCGGCGACCGAAAAGATCGACCAGGAGGGAGGCCGGAATGCTGGCGAACGCCGCGCCCAGCAACGTCAGCGCGAAGGGCGCTCCGGCGAGCGTCGGCGTCGGCGCGAGCTTGCCGCCCGAGAGCGGCAAAAGCGTCATGCTGAGCGTCTGCGCTATCGCGGAGAACGCGAAGCCGGCGGTGAGACGTCGGATGTCCGAGGCGTCGGCGGCCGCCGCCCCAAGGTCCGGAGCCGGGCAGGCGCAAAAAAGGCCCCCTGCGCGGCCCGCCTGCACGGCCGACTCGACCTGACTCATTGTGGCGGCTCGACGTCGTCGTCGGCGAGGACGCGCATCGACGCTCCCTCCATGTCGTCGAACTGTCCCGTGTTCAACGACCACAAAAACGCCAGGAGGCCCGCGCCGCCCAGGCACAGCGCGGCGGGGATGAGGAAGAGCAGCGAAGTCATGCGGCGACCTTCATGGACGAAAGCGGCGCGCTCCGCTTCGTCGACGCCACGTTCCTATTGGACGCCAAATCCAGCGCCGCCGCGTTGCGCAAGCGCAAAGCGTTCACGGTGACGATCAGCGACGAACTCGACATCGCCAGCGCGGCGACGATCGGGGTCAAATGGCCGAAAATCGCCAGCGGAACCGCCGCCGCATTGTAGAGCGCCGCCATCACCAGGTTTTGCCGCATGGCGTCGACGGCGCGCTTGCTCGCCTGCAGGGCGGCGCAGACGGGCGCCAGCAGGTCGCCCATGAACACCGCGTCGGCGACGTTCTGGGCGAGGTCGGCGGCGGAAGAGGGCGACATC
>Ga0209698_10006419_pt1 | contig 12504 bp, 11 predicted proteins | sample LitLauG_LLR_2012_FD_187203 | JGI IMG/M metagenome (GOLD analysis project Ga0209698, IMG submission 187203) | Freshwater sediment microbial communities from Pennsylvania, USA - Little Laurel Run_MetaG_LLR_2012 (SPAdes) (version 2) | ecosystem: Environmental > Aquatic > Freshwater > Creek >...
TTATTCACTAGAGTGACACAACCTCTACTAGCAGGGTCCGGTATTCGAGGAGAAATTTGGCAACCGCTTTCTAAGCAGACCGAATTGGTCTGCTTTTGTTGTATAAAAATTCAGCTATTTGCCAGATTTTTATTGTAATGGACCTAGAAAGGTGTACATTTAGCTCATCCTTTCGACCTTACCTGGCTGGCGGTCACGCAAGGATAGCTGACCCGCCTCTCCCGCCCGCCTAGATGTAACGAAACGAACGTCACGAAGCGCCTTAAAACGCCATGACTTTCTAACAGCCAATTATGACTTTATGTTGGTTAGAGGAATATCGATGAAGCGGCCTGCACTTTTCGAACTGCGAGCGATCTTCATGCTACTGATGCTTGCGACTCTTTCGGGTGGAGCGAGCTCCCAGAAAAAAACCGATTCGACGGATAACCCCAAGAAAACGTCGCAAGCGATAGAAAAATACGTGCGACCATCGGACCCGGATCTCTACGTCGGAGCTGAAACCTGCAAGGCCTGCCACGAAGACATTTATAAAAATTTTGATGAGACGCCACACTTCGTAACAACGATGGATGGGAAGCTAGACGCTAACAAGGGCCCGGAATGGCATGGATGCGAGGCCTGCCATGGGCCAGGCAAAGCACACGTGGACGGCGGAGGCGACAAGTCAAAGATCTTCACGTTTAAAGATGCATCAGCAGCACAGACGAGCGCACGCTGCCTGGGTTGCCACCAGTATGGCGAGGAGCACAGCAATTTCGGGCGTTCGGCTCATTTGTTAAACAACGTTGGCTGTATAGATTGCCACTCTCCGCATCATCCAAAGGAAACCCAGTTCCTGATGAAGGAGAAGAGCCCTGACCTCTGTTACAAGTGCCATCTGGAAGTGCGGGCGCAATTCGCTAAGCCATTTCATCATCGAGTAAATGAAGGGTTGATTCAGTGCAACGACTGCCACAATCCGCACGGCGGATTTGAACCGCGCCAGTTGCGCGTTTCAAGCGGGCAGGACGAAGTTTGTTACAAATGCCACGCGGAGAAAGCCGGGCCCTGGGTTTATCAGCATGAGGCGAAGATCGAGGGATGCGCGGTCTGCCATTCGCCGCATGGATCTTCGAACCCGCGCATGCTGAAGCATAATCAGGTGAACCTGCTCTGCCTGGAGTGCCATGCGTTTCAGGCGGACGTCGGCCCAGCAGCGATTCCGACATTTCACAATCAAGCTCAAAAGTACCAGGCGTGCACGCTGTGCCACGTTGCGATTCACGGATCGAACACCAGCCACGTGTTCTTTACCCCATGAGAAAACGGGAGAACGCGACGATGAGAGAGAAGAGTGAGAGGAGTGCAAAGGCTATGAGAAATCAGGCAATCCGGTTTCTCCTCTTCGTGTTTGCGAGCGGGACGATCCTGGCGTCCGCGGGTTTTGCGCAACAAGCTGAGGAGCAGAAGGGGTTGGATCAGGGAAATTACAACATAAAGCAGACGATTGAATTTGGCGGACGTTTTGACAATATCAGCGGCAACATTCAAACGTACGACACGATGGTAAATCTGCAGGGCGGGCCGCGGCTTTTCGATTTTTCGACGGAAATTCGTTCGCTGGATCACCACGGAACGCTGTTTGACCGGCTCTATTTCAGCAATACCGGGTATGGCGGCGATCCAAACAATGTGAGCCGCCTGCGGATCAGCAAGAACAAGGTGTATGCGTTTGAAGGAATGTTCCGGCGTGACGAGAACATGTGGGATTACTCCTTGCTGGCCAATCCACTGAATCCCGGCACAACGGTTCCAAACGCACCCGCCAACTTTAATCCGATCAAGGGACAACCAACGGTTGGAGCAAGCACGCCGATCATCGCGATTTCCCCGCACTATTTCGATACGCGTCGAAATCTGCATAACTATGGGGTGACGATTTTACCGGATGCCAAAATCAGGCTGCGGCTCGGCTATGTGCGCAATACGAATCTTGGCCCGGGCTTTTCGACGATTCATCAGGGAACAGAACAGTTTTTGTTACAAGACTATTCGACGACGGTCAATCAATACCGAATTGGTTTGGACTTCCGGTTTCTTCCGCGGACAAATATCAGTTACGACCAAATCTGGAACTACTATAAGAGCGACACGTCTTCCACGGACCAGAATCAGCAATTCATCCCAACAGGCGGCACTTTACCTGTCGATTTGGGAGTTTCGTGGAACCCGACCGCAAATCAACCCTGTAAGAATACGTTTGCAGCGGGTGGCGCGACCGTCAGCAACGTCTGCAGCGCTTATTATTCATACTACCAGCAAAGCCGGGTCCGCGTGAATTCCCCGACGGAGCAGCTCAGTTTTCAATCCAATTACTGGAAGAGTTTGGATCTTTCTGGAAAGGTTAGTTACACCGCCGGCGATATGAAGGCTACGCCTGTCGAAAACTTTGCGGGTTTAGAATCGCGGACAGCACTAACCAATTACAATGCGAGTGGTCTGGTTGGCGGACGTCATGTGGCAACGTACGCAGACTTTGGCGCTACTTGGCATGCAACCGGCTGGTTGAATATTGTGGATTCATTCCACTGGGGCAACTGGCGGGAGCCAGCGCAATATGGAAATACGCAGTGTTCCTTCTTCAGTAGCAATCTGGTCGTTCCAGCAAATAATCTGAATTCGCCTTTGAATTCCTGTGTTCCGCCTGCAGGTTCTCCTGCGGGATTGCCAGGGCATTCCGCGAGTTCCGGGGCGGATCTTCTCCTGAATCTGGACAGCAACTTCCTGAAACAGGATGAGAAGACCAATTTGATTGCGGCTCAAATCCAGATCTCGCCGATTGCCGGGGCAACTTTCGGATACCGGCTGAGAGATCGGGCGATTGTGGACAATTTTTATAACACCCAGTCTGGCTTGTACCAACCGGGCCCGACAGCCGTGCTTGCAGCACGTGGAAGCTGTGCGCGGCTCGATCCAACGCAACCGGTCGGCCAGGGTAATCTGCCAACCGGATGCATCTTGAATGTCGACGGTTCCATTTCTTACGCTTCTCCCACGGGGCCGGCTGGGGCCCCTGGCGAGACGGACATCCATGAAAAAGCTGCCGTGCTGGGCTTCTGGTTGCGCCCTACGCCACGCCTGAAGGTCAGCTTTGACACGGATCTAGGAACGGGGACGCAGGCTTTCACGCGCATCAGCCCTGTGCAGACACAGGAATACAGGTTGCGGGCAACCTATAAGGCGACAGATTGGCTGACATTCAACGGGGCAATTACTGCCTGGAATGGTCAAAACAATGTTCCGACGGTGGAGAACCTGCAGCACAACCGGAGTTATGCGATTTCGTTCCTGTTTGCTCCAAATGAGAAGTTTTCGGCCGATCTAGGCTACGACTTCGGTGATGTGTATTCGCGGGTCCTGATCTGCTACGTCGGTAGCGGAGCCGCGACAGGCCTTTCGGCTTGCCCGGGGGTAGCAGGGCTGATCCAGCAGCTGTCGAGCTATGTGAATAAATCACATACAGGGTTTATGGATTTCACCTACACTCCGGTGAGGAAGGTGACGGTGCGCTTCGGGGCGAATCTTGTTTCGAACTATGGAACCGCATTACGCCTGGATCCGCAGAATCTGATCCCGACAGCCGTTCCCGGGCCATTGAATTCCATGTGGTATCACCCGTATGGAGGGGTGGACTACAAATTTGCAAAACAGTGGACAGGAAGAGCGTTTTGGGACTATTACGGATATCACGAGGACGCTTCGGGAGCCTACCAGGATCAATTTTCCGCAGCGCTGCGAAATTTCCGCGGAAACCTGGTGACGTTGACGTTGCGATACGCTTTTTAGCAAGACAGGAGAAGGGCAAGAAATTGTTTTTCTTCTGAAACTACGTCAGGGAGAGCAACAAAATGCAGAAAACAATGAAGCAACTTGGGACGCTGTCGTTGGCCGCAGGGCTGGTTGTAGGCATGTGCCTGTTCAGCAGCACGGCTAAGGCAGATACAGCGGCTGCCGAGACAACCTTCAAAGCGAAGTGCGCCGGATGTCACGGTGCAGATGGCAAAGGCAAGGAAGCGATGAAGACCCGCGACCTCTCCTCTGCCGACGTACAGAAGCAGAGCGACGCAGACTTGACCGGGATCATCACGAATGGCAAGGGAAAGATGCCTGCCTACAAGACGATGACGCCGGACCAGGTGAAGGATATGGTCGCGTTCATTCGCTCGCTCAAGAAGTAGCTTGAAAAGAAAGTTCCGGCACGGAGTGTTCCCGCTCCTGTTCACTTCGTGCCGAGTTGAAGTAAATCAAGGAGGAAGTAATGAAGAAGGTTCTCACGGGAATTGCAGTGCTTGCCGCTCTCTGTCTGATGGTCTCGGTCTCCAACGCTCAAGACAAAGCCAACGGGGAAAAAGTTTATAAGGCAAAGTGTGCAAGCTGCCATGGGCCGGATGGCAAAGGCGACACCGCAGCCGGTAAGGCAACCAAAACTCGCGACCTCAGTTCCGACGAAGTGAAGAAAGAGACTGATGCGGAGTGGGCGAAAATTATCGTGAATGGCAAGAACAAGATGCCTAGCTACGATAAGAAGCTTACCGAAGCCGAAGTGAAAGATGTTGTCGCCTATATGAGGTCATTGGTCAAGTAAGTTCGCCGCGGAGCCTGTCACCCCAGGCTTGACGAGTATGGGCTAGTCCAGAGGCCCTGGCGTATCCTTCGCCGGGGCTTTGAATAGATGAGTCGAATTCCACAAAGGAACAGCGGGGCACCCTCCTAATGAGTCCGCAAAACACGGTTCGAGACTGGGCAAGGCTTTTCTACTACTTTGGGCAGAACACAATCAGTCTGGCTGGCGTAGTGTTGACGACCAGCAGTGCGGTAACCCTATTTGCGTTCTGGATTTACGATTTTGTGCTGCCCGGTCCTCCACACCCTTACATCGGTATTTTGATTTTTCTGATTCTGCCGGCCATTTTTCTGATGGGACTGTTCCTGATCCCCATTGGCATCCTCCTGCGGCGGAAGAAATTGCGGAATGCGGGAGAAATTCCGACGACATATCCGGCGATCGACCTGAAGACTCCGATGGTTCAAAACAGCCTGATCTTTATTGGTGTGGCATCGGTCCTGAACATCCTGATCTTTACGTTCGCTTCGTATAAGGGCGTTTCGTACATGGATTCGACAACTTTCTGCGGACAGACTTGCCACACCGTGATGACACCGGAGTTCACGGCTTACCAGAATTCGCCGCATGCGCGCGTGGAGTGCGTCGCTTGTCACATCGGACCTGGTGCGGGTTGGTTTGTTCGTTCGAAGCTTTCGGGGTTAAGGCAGGTTTTTGCGGTGACATTTCACACCTATTCGCGCCCAATCCCATCGCCGCTGAAGTTCCTACGTCCAGCGAGGGAAACATGCGAGCAGTGCCACTGGCCGCAAAGATTTTCGGGCGACAAGTTCCTTGTGAAAACAAACTACAAAGAGGACGAGAAAAACACGGCTCTGACGACCGCGTTGGTGCTGAAATTGGGAGGCCGCACACGCGATGGTTCCGTGGGCATTCATGGCCGGCACCTGGACGACGGCTCGCGGATTCATTACATCTCCACCGATGATCACCGCCAGGTAATTCCGGTGGTTTACTACACGGATGACAAGGGAAAGACCGTTGAGTATGTATCCACAGACATCAAGGTAAGCAAACAGGATCTGGAAAAAGGCGAAAAGCGATCCATGGACTGCATCGATTGCCACAATCGCCCGACACACGCGTTTGAATTGGCCGAAAATGCGGTTGACCTGCGGATGTCGCGCGGTTTGGTCAGCCCGGAGCTTCCCTATATCCGGAAGAAGGCCGTGGAATTACTGAAAACGGACTATCCGGACAGGGATACCGGAAAGAAAAAGATTGAGGAAGGCATCACAAGCTATTACAAGACGACCTATCCGGATATCTACAACAACAAGCGAGCGCTGGTGGAACAGGCTGCGGACAATGTAGCGAAGATTTACCTTCGAAATATTTTCCCTGAGATGAAGGTGACCTGGGGAATTCACCCGAACAATCTGGGGCACAATGATTTTCCTGGCTGCTTCCGTTGCCATGACGGATCGCACACCAGCGCCGATGGACAAACAATTTCCAACGATTGCGCCGCCTGCCATAACCTGCTCGCGGTACAGGAGGAAAATCCGAAGATCCTTACGGACCTTGGATTGCGGTAGTTGACAATTTGTGGGCCCTGGTGGCCCGGAGGTAACGCCTTATGAGCTCCACAAGAGCCAGTGGGCATGCACTCAGATGTATTTGGTGCAGCTTGCTCATTGCGCTGATATGGATGCTCGCTCCCATCCAAGCAGTTGCTGATTCAAAAAGTAGTTTGCCTTCCAAGAAAGATGAAGCCTGCCTTGCCTGTCACGGTACGGCGGGCATGAAATCCGACAAAGGTAAGAATATTTCCGTAAACCCGGTAAAACATGCGGCCAGCGCGCATGCGATTCTGGGCTGCACGGATTGTCACACCTCGATCAAGGATTTTCCGCATCCCGCAAAGATCGCCCAAGTTGAATGCACGACATGCCATTCAGAGGAAGTGAAAGCATTCAAATCCAGTGTGCATGCAATGTTGGGCGAGACTGCCTGTGAATCCTGCCATGGAAGTGCGCATGATCTGACAACCACCGAAAAGCTTGCGCCGGGGAAATGTACGGAGTGCCACGCGCAGGAAGTGAAGGAATTCGGTGAAAGCATTCACGGCATGGCGGCGCAGAAGGGCGATCCTGATGCGCCGAATTGCGAGTCTTGCCATGGCTCCATTCACACGGTGAAGGCCGCAACCGAAGCGGATTCGATGGTGGCAGATAAAAAACTGCCGGACAACTGTGCGAAGTGCCATAGCGACGCGGGATTTCTCTCGCGTCACATGATACCTGTCGCTCATCCCGTGGATTCTTACAAGCAGAGCGTCCACGGACGCGCCGTTGCCGCGGGAAGCACGGAAGCAGCCAACTGCAACGACTGCCACGGAAATCACGACATCTATCCGGCACGTGATGCGCGTTCGCGCATGAATCACTGGAAACTTGCGGAGACCTGCGGGAATTGTCACAAAGAGATCGCCAAGGTGTATGCAGAGAGCGTGCACGGTGTGGCAGTAAAGGCCGGTGTGAAGGATGCACCCATCTGCACAGACTGCCATGGCGAACACTTGATTCTGGAGCCGAAGAACCCAGGGTCGCCGGTCAACGTGGCCAATGTTTCCGTGGAAACGTGCGGACGCTGCCATTCAAGCGCGCGGATGGCTCGTCTCTACGATCTTCCTGCTGATAGAGTTCCGTCGTATGCAGACAGTTATCACGGACTGGCAATGCGGGGAGGCAAGCTCACGGCCGCAAATTGTGCCTCTTGTCACGGGATACACAATATTTTCAAGTCAGAGGATGCGCGTTCGACGGTCAGTGCAGGCAACCTGGCTAGAACATGTGGGCAATGTCACAAAGGAGCAGATGGAACGCAATTCTCCATCGGCCCTGTACACGTCCAGACGGGAACAGGACCGAATCATCCGGTCGTGAAATACATACGCTGGACGTATTGGGTGCTGATTCCTGCAACGCTGGGCTTCATGCTGTTGCACAACCTGCTAGATCTTCTGAGCAAATTGATCCGCAGGCGCCCACGGCACGAATCCGGTGAAGTGGTGCTGCGCATGAACCTTTGGTTCCGCATCGGACACTGGGGAATCATGGCCAGTTTCCCAACGCTGGTGGTCACTGGTTTCGCGTTGAAATATCCAGATAGCTGGTGGGCAAAACCGCTGCTCATGTGGGAAGCAAGCACAGGCATTCGCGGCGGACTGCATCGCGTGGCGGCGGTCGTGATGATCACGGCGACGCTCTATCACATCGTGCATCTGGCGATGAGTAAGAGGGATCGAACTTTTGTTACGGCGATGATTCCGACAATTAAGGATGCGACGGACATTCTTCAGGTGTTCAGTTACAACCTTGGGCTCACAAAGACAGAACCGAAATTTGCGAAATTCAACTACGCAGAGAAGATGGAATACTGGGCGTTCATGTGGGGAACGGTGGTCATGGCCGTATCCGGATTCCTGCTCTGGTTTAACAACTTTGCGTTACGAAACTTCCCGAAGTGGGTGACGGATGCGGCGACGGCGGTTCACTGGTACGAAGCTCTACTGGCTACTTTTTCCATTCTGATCTGGCATTTTTATCTGGTGATCTTCGATCCGATGGTCTATCCGATGGATACTGCATGGCTCGATGGGAAAATTTCCGCAGACCATTACCGACACACCCGGCCCGCCTATTATCGGGCCTTAGCAAAAGCTGGCCTCGTGGAACTCGTAGAAGATGAGAAAGCGAGTGGAGAAGCGGAAGCGCCTGCTCCAGCGCACGGCGACGACTGATAACTCGTCCTTAGAGTGGAAAGAGAGGGTGCACTTCGGTGCACCCTTTTTCTTTTGAAACCAGACACCCCGAGCGGTGAACGAACCGAGTGCGCGCGATGAATTGTGGTAGTGTCTGCAAGAGAGAGCCGAGGCGATGTCAAAGCGACCGATCATTGAACCATTTCGCATCAAGAGCGTGGAGTCGATTCGTACGACGACTCGAGAAGAACGCCAGAAACGCATTGAGGCCGCAGGCTACAACTTGTTTCTTATTGCTTCAGAGGCGATTTTGATCGATTTGCTGACAGATTCGGGAACTTCAGCGATGTCCACGGAGCAGTGGGCTGCGATGATGCGAGGAGATGAATCATACGCGGGCTCACCAAGTTTCGCCAGATTCCGCGATTCAATCCAAGCGATTTTCGGTTTTAAACATGTTATTCCCACGCATCAGGGGCGCGCTGCGGAACGTATTCTGTTCACCGTGATGTGCAAGAAGGGGGATATCGTGCCCAACAACACCCACTTCGATACGACACGTGCCAACTGTGAATTCGTAGGAGCACAAGCGCTGGATTTACCGACGCCGGAGGCAAAAGAACCGGGCCATCTTTATCCATTCAAGGGGAATCTGGACACGGCGCGGTTGACGGAGGTGCTTGCGCGAGAAGGCCGGGGAAAAGTACCGCTGGTGATGCTGACGGTCACAAATAACTCAGGCGGCGGACAACCCGTTTCGATGGCGAATATTCGCGAGGTTAAACAGATTTGTGTGAAATATGGTGTGCCGCTATACATCGATGCGTGCCGTTTTGCAGAAAACGCGTACTTCATAAAGCTGCGGGAGACGGGATACGCGGACAAGTCGCCGCGCGAAATTGCCAAGGAATTGTTCTCTTACGCCGATGGATGCACGATGTCCGCGAAAAAGGACGGGCTGGCGAATATCGGCGGATTTCTCTGCACCAATGACGATTCGATTGCGCAACAGGAAAAGGATCTGCTGATCCTTACGGAAGGTTTTCCGACATATGGAGGGCTTGCAGGACGTGATTTGGAGGCAATTGCGGTCGGATTGAACGAAGCGCTGGAGGAAGATTATTTAAAATATCGAATCGCCTCTACGGCATTTCTTGGCAATCACATCGCCGCGGAGGGCGTGCCGATTGTGCAGCCTCCGGGGGGCCATGCAATTTACATCGATGCGCGTGCCTTTCTGCCGCATATTCCAGTTTCGCAATTTCCGGGCGTGGCATTGGCGAACGCATTGTATCTTGAGGGCGGCATCCGATCCGTGGAGATCGGGGCGCTGATGTTCGGCGAACACGCAAAGATGGATTTGGTTCGGTTGGCGATTCCCAGGCGCGTCTACACACAAAGCCACATTGAGTATGTCGTGGAAGTAATTCTGGATGTGTGGAAGCGACGAGAGTCGATTCCGGGTTACGAGTTGGTTCAGCAGGCTCCGTTCCTGCGGCATTTTACGGCACGCCTGAGGCCATTAAAGGCATAGGAATGATCCTGACAATCGATTCCAACTTAAAAAAGAAGTGCCCTGCAATCGGGCTTGGATTGGTTACGGCTCAGGTGCACGCAAACGAGACTCCGGAAGCGCTGGTGGAGGAAATGACTCTTTGCGAGGCAGCGGTCTTGAAGATACCCGATCCGCGCACGATTCTGGAGGCACCTGCAATTTCGTCGACGCGGGCCGGGTATAAGGCGCTTGGAAAAGACCCGGCACGTTATCGGGGATCGGCGGAAGCTTTGCTGCGCCGAATCATCAGTGGGAAGCATTTCCCGAAGATTAATTCCATTGTTGACTGTATCAACCTTGTTTCGGTGGAAAGCCGATTGCCCGTAGGTTTGTACGATCTGGCCCATGTGCAGGGCGACATGCTGTTTCGGGTAGGTGGAAAAGGTGAAACGTATAAGGGCATCGGCAAATTTGATTTAAATTTGGAAGGATTGCCCGTCTTCAGCGACGCACAGGGCCCGCATGGAAGTCCAACGAGCGATTCGGAAAGGACCATGGTGACGGCAAGCACGGAAAAGGTCGCAGCAATTCTTGTTTCCTTTAGCGGTCATCAGGTGGTGGAAAGGTGGTGCCAGCGACTTTCGAGCCTGCTGGAGAAGTATGCAGAGGGGCGAGACTTTTATTCTCAGATAGTCGTGTGAAAGGGTTTGTGTCTGTTTCAACTTACCAACCCGGAGATCAAATTGCCAAGATCCTGATTGGAAGACCGGGAATTGCAATAGCATTTGTCTGGGGATTTGCAGAGGCGACTCTGTTCTTCATCATTCCCGACGTGTTTCTTTCCTTTGTAGCAATTCTGGATTGGCGGAGGACAGCGAGCCATGTGTTTGCTGCACTGATCGGCGCATTGTTGGGAGGATCGCTGATGTTCTCGTGGTCAACTTCCGATCATCAACGGGCAAGAAACGCCGTCTTGAATGTGCCGTTTGTCCGCCAACGAATGCTCTCGAAAGTAGATGAGGGACTTCGGACGCAGGGTATGACGGCCGCGCTGCTCGGATCAGTATCGGGCGTGCCCTACAAACTCTATGCAGTGGAGGGGCCTCAATTCACAACGATTGGCAGCTTCCTCTTGTGGACGCCACTCGTCAGGGCGTTTCGTTTTGTGATCGTGTGGATGGGGTTTGGCTTGGTATCGGTATGGTTGCGCAGTAGATTGAATTGGAAAAACTACCGCTCATTCTGGATACACTCTGTGATTTGGGTGATTTCGTACGTACTTTATTGGTCCCGCGTGATTGCCGGTTGAACGCTTTTTCGGAGTGATGGCCATTTCATGATAAGCGTCTACAACCTGAAGCCAAAATTTCAGCGACTGCTTCGCCCCATCTCCGATGAACTTGCGCGCGCGGGATGCACCGCGAATCAGGTAACCATCGCCGCCATATTGATCTCCTTTGGGACAGGTGCGGCGATTTATTTTTCCAGAGGTATGGCAAACCTCTTGTTGCTGCCCGCTACGCTCTTCCTTCGAATGGCCTTGAATGCAATTGATGGCATGTTGGCTCGAGAGCACAACCAGAAGACGCCGGTTGGAGCCATTTTGAATGAGGTAGGTGACGTACTTTCTGATTCGGCGCTCTATCTTCCGCTCGCGACGATCTTGCCCTTCAACGCGATTGCGATTGTGCTGATCGTTCTTCTGGCAACAATCAGCGAAATGACAGGGGTTATCGGTGTGCAGATTGGAGCTTCGCGCCGCTATGACGGGCCCATGGGAAAAAGCGACCGGGCACTCGTTTTCGGCAGCCTTGGATTGCTTCTTGGGCTGAACTTGCCTATCTTTCCCATAGTCCAACCTGTTTGCTGGATCGTTGTTGCTTTGCTGCTCTTGACCGTAATCAACCGAGGCCGCGGCGCACTCCGCGAACTCCAAGGCCATTCACATTCATGAGTTCAGGCGTTCATCCGATTGCGAATCTGCTGGCAGCCGTGGCGCGCGGCATCACCGGGGTGCAGGTTCAGTGGGCGGGATGCGAGCCGGATGAGCGGCAACGTATTTACTTTGCCAATCACACGAGCCATCTCGATTTTGTGGTTCTGTGGTCGGCCTTACCGCCAGAACTTCGCGCGCTGACACGTCCGATTGCTGCAAAGGACTATTGGGAAGAAACTCCATTGCGGCACTACCTGACGGCGAATGTTTTTCGAGCCGTGTTGCTGGAACGTGGTTCAATGGCAAAAGCAAAGAACCCCGAGGACGCTAAATTTGTGGGACGTCATTTGATTGAAGAGATGGCTTCCGCACTGGGTGAGAGCAATTCGCTGATTCTTTTTCCGGAAGGTACACGCGGCACGGGAGAGAAGGTGGGTGAATTCCGGGCAGGGTTATACCATCTGGCGCTACGGCGACCTGATGTGGAGTTGATTCCCGCCTACCTGGAAAATTTGAACCGAATATTGCCGAAGGGCGAGTTTTTACCAGTACCCATGTTGAGTCTGCTTACCTTTGGAAAACCAATTCGCGTGGAAGAGGGTGAGGAAAAAGAGGCCTTTCTTGAACGTGCGCGCGAGGCTGTAAGCAGTCTGCGCCGGATTGGATCCGCTTGATGCTGGAGGCGCTGCAAGATCCAAGAC
>Ga0209698_10006420_pt1 | contig 12503 bp, 15 predicted proteins | sample LitLauG_LLR_2012_FD_187203 | JGI IMG/M metagenome (GOLD analysis project Ga0209698, IMG submission 187203) | Freshwater sediment microbial communities from Pennsylvania, USA - Little Laurel Run_MetaG_LLR_2012 (SPAdes) (version 2) | ecosystem: Environmental > Aquatic > Freshwater > Creek >...
ATACGAATACGCCAGCTCCAGCGCCGCGGCCGTCTCCATGTATTTGGCAACGTGTTCATAAACAGGCTGGGGGATCACGCCGAGGCTGCCGTTATTCAAGAAGGACCGCCACTTCGGCAGGAAGAACTGCTCCTCGCGAATGCGCGTCCAGTATGTCTCCGGATCGCGCGCAAACAACGCATCGTCGGGAAGAGTCGCGGCCGGAGCCGCCGTGATTTTCTGCCAGGGGACGCCGAACAGCGTAGCTCCGGCGCGCAGTGCAGTGCGTCGATTCATCACGTCTAGTCTACCGCTGGCGCAGGCGGCGAAGGAATGTGCCGAATCGAGGCAATTTAAATAGCCGACCAGATCCTGGCAGATGTCGCGAAAGCCTACGCCGGCAGGTAATGTTCCAGCGAACTGAAGAACGCCTTGACGAACGCTGTGGCTGTGGCCGACGCGGCTTCCTCGTTCTTGTCGCGGATCGGCACGATGACTCGCACCAGCGCCGTATCCGTGCGGTTCAGTCGGATGGCGTCCGCCAGCACCCAGAACTTAGCCTTGAACTCGTCGGCCACCACACGATCGCGCGATTGATACCAGTACAGCACCAATTCCCGCTCCTCGCCGTGCAGGATCACGTAGCGGTTCACCACGATCGGGGTGCCTTGTCCCACGTCGATGGGATAATTATCCGAACTGATCTGCGTCCATCCGCTACCAGGAAGGCAGTTCTTGGGAGAATGCGGGGTTTTCCCATTGCGCTGCGTGCGAAACGACGCCACAAACAGGCTGGCGCTCGTCGATCCACCCGGCCCGGCATAGACGCGATTCACCGTATCGTCCGCCCTCAGAACGTCCTCGATTTCCTTATCGATTTGGCTTTCCTGCACCGTGGTCCAATCGCCGAACTGCCGCGGCAGATCGGCCAGGGGACGGCTGTTCGGGATGTATTCGGGCCGGATGGAACTATACAGCACCGCCGTCTGAATCAGCAGAAACGCCGTCACCAGACGCGCGGGCGTGGAATTCAGAAATCTAAACAACCGGAGCCTCCTTGGCGAATTTCCAGCGGTACACCTTGTTGATGACGAAATGCATCACGAAAAGCATCGCGAATGCGATGGCGAAAATGATGAACCCTTCCACTTCGTGAAAAAATCCGCGCGCCAGCTCTGTGTTGTATTCGCTCAAAATCCCGGTGATGGTCACGCGGCCGGCGTTAGCCACAATCGCGATCGGTAGCACGCCGATGAACAAAGCCCAGCGCATCCACACCTTGGAATCGAAGAAATAGGCGTAGACCAGCGACAGAAAGGAGAGCGACAGCAGGCTCCGGATGCCGCTGCACGCCTCGGCGACGGACAGTTTCTGGCTGGCCAGTTCCAGCACGTTGCCTTCGCGCAGCACTGGAATATTGATCACTCCCAGCGCCATCTCCGCCACCTGGCTGGCGAACAACTGCAGTGGGAACGTGATGCGGTTATACACCACCGTCGGGATGGGAATCATGAACGGCAGCAGCAGCAGCGGGAACGCCAGTTCCTTCACCAGTCGCGTGCCGCCCAGCACCAGAAGCAGACCTACCAGGGAGATCAGAAACGCTGTACGCTGCAGAAACAACTCTGCGCCCAGCAATCCGATGTAGGCCTGGACTCCGCCCCATACCATCAGGCCGAGCCCCCACCATGCGGGCTTCCAGTCGATGGCCATCAACTCCGCGCGCCTCTGCCAGATGATGTACCCGGAAACCAGCGGAACGAAAAATCCGTGCCCCACGTCCTCGTCGTTGAGCCATTGCCACACCAAATGCCTAAGGACCGGGTAATAGGTCGCGACAAGTAGAAGCCCAAACCAGGCAATGGCAGCCCAGGGCAAATCCCGTTTTTCCGCCGGCACTTGGGCAGACTCCGGCAATTGATTTTCCCCCGACGGCATAAAGATTTGGTTACTTATTCAGTTAACCACACCCGGGACAATCAGGGAATCACCGCTTTGACGGGCACTAACTCGCCGCGGGATTCGCTTCGGCCTTCAATCGGCTGGTGACGCGCCCGACCAGGCGCCGGGGATCCAGCAGGTGCTGAGGACGGAAATGGCGTTGGGACCAGCGGCTGCCTTCCTCGAACTCGACGCCCAAAAAGTAGCCGATCTCCCGGTACACGCAGTATCTCACCACGCCGGTGAGTACGCCGTTCGGGTAACTCATCTTCAACTCAGTGCCTTGAGGCACGGGTTTGTCCACTTGCAGACAGGCGCCCGACAGGGAGATGTCCTCCAAGTTGGCGACGCCGCGACGGGTACGCCTCTTGTTGTCTTTCCATTGCACGTCCACCAGGTCCGCGCAAAGCATCCGGGGTTCAATACGCCTGTCAAGCATCGTTGGTAAATTTCCGTCTCTGCCAACTACCATCGGCAAGATAGGAGAAAAACGGCGTCATTATACTTAGACAAAATCGCCCTAAGTGCAGCTTAAGGCTACACCCTAACCCCCTCTTCGAGGGCCATCTGCCGCTGGTACCATTATTCTACGATGCTCTGGCCGACCGTCTGGGACGAGATTCAAACGTTTTGCGCTCGCATGGCCGGATCAAGGCCGGTGCTGCTGCATCTGGCTCTTCTTGCGGCATTTGGCGTCTGGATTCCCAGGGCGAAGGGCATCGATTTCTTCGAGCCTGAGGTGCTGGGAGCCTACGCCTGCTTGGGTTTGATTTTCGCTGGACCGGCTGTGGCCCAATCTTCGGCCGAGGGCTTCGCGCCGCCGTTCGTCCTGGCGATCGCCCGCATCATCACCGGCGTCCTTTATGGAGAAGCAATCGTCGCCGCGCTCTTGGCAACCGGTATCGCGACCATTTACGTCCTGTTGCGCGGCCACTATATTCCCACCCCGGACTGGCCCGCGCTCGCCTCCTGCGCCGTTTTTGGGCTGTGCGGAGCGGCGATGGCCGCATCCCTGGCCGCGTGGCTGGCGGCGCAATTTTCCCGGACTGCGGCCACGGCGGCGCTGCGGGTCCTGTTTTTCTCCCTGCTGATCCTGTTCTATTACCGAGGCCACTGGTTGACCGACGTTTCCTGGAAAGGCGCGGCGATCTGCTTCGCGCTCACCGCAATCTTCCTCGTATTATTGAGGCGCGCATGCCGCTGATCGCCGTTCCCTTTCATTTGGGACTCAGGGGCGAAGCGGTCGGCGCGGGGCCTCTGGCGATTCTCGAAGGCCTCAACCTGCCGTTCACCCTGATCGAAGCCAAACCGAACGTCGCTGCCGTCAATGCCGCGCTGGCGCAAGCCGTCGCCTCGCATTTGCCAGCCGTGATCCTGGCCGGGAACTGCAATTCCTGCCTCGGGACCCTAGCTGCGTTCGACCAGCCTCCCGGCATTGTCTGGTTCGACGCCCATGGCGATTTCAACACGCCCGAAACCACCGTCAGCGGAGCTCTGGAAGGGATGTCCCTGGCCATCGCCACAGGCCATTGCCATCCCGAATTGATGGCGAAACCCGTACCCGAGGAAAACGTGCTGCTCGCCGCCACGCGCGATTTTGATGCTCTCGAAGAGGTCCGTCTGCGCGCGTCCAAAATCCAGATCGTCTCCCTGGACGCCTTCGGTGACGCACTGGGCTGCCTCGCCGCGCGTGTCGAGAACATTTATCTGCACCTCGACCTCGACGTCCTCGACCCGCAGATTTCCCCCGGCGTGAATTTCTCCGCTCCCGGAGGCATCTCCGCCGAGCAACTGTTCGAAGCAGTCCGCCGCGTCGCCGCTACCGGAAAACTGGCCGCGGCCGCCATCACCAATTTCAATCCCGCGCGCGACGTGGAACACAAGACCCTTCATATCGCCCGCACATTGGTTGCTATCCTGATCCCAGCTTCATGACTATTCATTCGCAAGCCCCCTGCCGCGTCGATATGGCCGGCAGCACCCTGGACATCTGGCCTCTGTACCTGTTCCACGAAGGCGCGGTCACCGTAAACTTCGCGGTGGACCGCTATACGCGCGCCCGCATCGAACCGCGCCCCGGAAAGATGATCTCCTTCCGTTCGGCCGACCTAAATCGCGAAGCCTCCTATAATTCCCTCGACGAATTGCTCGCCGCCAAGCAGCACGGTCTGGCCCTGCCCGCCGAAATCGTGCGCTTTTTCCGTCCCTCCGAAGGCTTCCAACTGGATATCTCGTCGGAGGCTCCGGCCGGCGCGGGCATCTCCGGATCGTCGGCGCTGATCATCGCCATCACCAGCGCGTTCAATAAGTGGCTCGGCACCGGCTATTCCATCGAAAAGTTGCGTGAAATTTCGCAGAACATCGAAGCCCGTATCATCCACGTGCCCACCGGCTGCCAGGATTACTATCCCGCCATGTACGGCGGCGTCAGCGCCATCGAGCTGGGCTGCGCCGGCATCCGCCGCGTCGGCCTCAGCGTCCCGATCGACGAACTGGAATCGCGCGTCGTGCTGGCCTACACAGGCGAGCCTCGCAACTCCGGCATCAACAACTGGGAAGTGACCAAGGCCCACATCGACGGCAACAAAAAGGTGTTCAAAAACTTTTCTACGATTGCCTCGATTGCTGTTGCCATGCGCGCCGCGCTCGAAAAGCAGGACTGGACCGAGGTCGCGCGGCTGTTAAGAGATGAGTGGTCCCATCGCAAAAAGAATGCGCCGGGCATCTCCACGCCTCTGATCGACCGCATGGTCGCCGCCACGCGCCGCAAAGGATCGGTGGCCGCCAAGGTCTGCGGAGCCGGCGGTGGAGGCTGCGTCCTGTTTCTGGTCGAGCCCGGCGCAGGCCCGCGCGTCGCCCAAGTCATTGAATCCGAAGGAGCCACCGTGCTCCCGGTAAAAGTGGCCCGCAAGGGCGTGCAGGTCCGCACCGGGAAATGACCCCCGAATTACAAAACGAACCCAAGCTCGATCTCCTCGGCCTGATCCTGCGCGCCGGCCTGTTCATCCTGATCGGCTGGCTGAGCCTGAACGTCTTCGCGACTCTGCTATTTTGGCTCACGGCCAGCCCCTTCATCACCGGCGCTTTGGCGACGTTCGGCGCGGCGGCTGTGGCCAACGCCATTACGGTCCGCGTGTATGAGCGCGGCAGGCTCTCCGCGCTAGGCCTCGCATGGACGCCTTTTTCCCGGAATGAGTTTGTGCTTGGCGTCGTCAGTGGAGCGCTCGGGGTCTGCGCCGTGCTGGCCGTGCCGATCGCAACCGGCGCGGCGAATTTTGAGAAGACCGCCGGCTCCGAACACGTGGTCCCCAGCCTGATTTTCGTCACTCTGATCCTGCTATTTGGAGCCTTTGGCGAAGAGCTACTGTTCCACGGCTACGCCTTCCAGTTGCTGGTCCGCCGCATGGGAGCCTTCGCGACAATCCTTCCGGCGGCGGTGTTGTTCGGCCTCGCGCACACCGGCAACACCAACTGGAACTGGCTCGGCATTTTCAATACCATGCTGTGGGGCGTGCTGTTCGGCTACGCCTATTGGCGCACCAGCGCGCTGTGGCTGCCCATCGGCCTGCACTTCGGCTGGAACGCCGCGCTGCCCCTATTCGGCGAAAATCTGAGCGGGTTTACAATGGGAGTGACCGGGTATTCGCTCCACTGGAAAACTAGCGATCTGTGGAGCGGAGGCGCGTACGGACCAGAGGGCAGCATGCTGACCACGGCGGTCGTGGTGGCTTTGTTTTTCGTGCTGCATCAAAGGACCGTGCGGCCCGAGGAGGATTAAGATGCCGCGAATTTCTCCTGTAATTCTGGCAGCCCTGATTGCCTTGCCGGGACTGCGCGCCGACCAGAAGAAACTCAGCGACGACCAGAAGGTCGAACTTCTGCGCGGCCTCTCAAGCGAATACGCCACCGTAAAATATCCCCTGCCCCGCTCGAAGAAGCCTCTGGAATTCCACTCCGACGGCACCTTCGATAAGGATGCCTGGCTCGCTCAGACGCGCCAGATGGGTCCCTGTGGCCGTACCGGAGATCTGGTGCAGATCACGCACGTCGATATTCAAAAAGAGCAGATCGTGTTTGAGATTAACCACGGCATGCGGAATCAGGGCTCCTGGAAAGATCATGTGCAGGTTGGCATCGGCGGCAGCACGCAGCCAATCTCCCGCAGTGACGCCAACGCGCCTGCGGGAACCAACATCGCCTTAAAATTTCCCGGTGAAATCGGCGAGTTGACCTCGAACGACGTCAAGAAAATGTTCGCGCCGATCCTCGATTTTGAAAAGCACTCGGCTACGGAAAATTACGTCGACGCGCTGCCGCCGGAGATCAAGCAGGCCATCGCCGACAAGAAACCTGTGGAAGGCATGGATCGGGAACAGGTACTGCTGGCGCTCGGCCGCCCGTTGCATAAATCGCGCGAGAACAAAGACGGCGTCGATTACGAAGACTGGATCTACGGCCAGCCCCCCGGCCGCGTCACGTTCGTTACCTTCGCCGGCCCCAAAGTGGTGAAGATCAAGGAAACCTACGCTGGCCTGGGCGGAAGCATCGCGGAGACGCCGAAGCAGCCGTAGCGCCGACGGCTAGCCCCACGCTGACGCAGGGCGGCTCAATACGAAGCAGGTGGCGCACGCGTCCACGCGTGCAGCATCGACGTTCGCGTCGATGTCTGTCTACTCCGGTCGCGACACAATCTGCTCGCGCAGTGTGTTCAAGCTATTCGTGATGCGGTCCGTTTCTACGTTCACCAGTTCGTAGCGCTCCTGCCCCGCGCCTCCCTCGGCCACCAGCGCGTGATGATCCTCGCGCAAATCCGGCAAATCGCCTGGATGCAGCGCCGATCCTCGAAGCGACGCGGCCAGAAAGTACAGCGTTTTCTCCACATCGTTGGCAAACGCGCGGAACGCGGTTCTGGGAGGCGCGAATTTGCTGCGATACAGGCCCGCTTCCAAAGCCATCAGCGCATGCACCAGCCGGTGCGAACTCGCCAGAATATCGTTCAAGGCGAGAACGCGGAACTTGTATGGTTCCGCGCTCAATCTGTCAACCGACGCGGTGAGATTGGTCCGCGCCAAGCGAGCGGTCTGCCGCGCGGCGTCCAACGGCCGCGCATCCCCGCCCAGATAGGCCGCGACGATGGCATGAAAATAGTCGCGATAGGAGTCCAGCAGCCGCGCCACGTATTCGTTCACGCGGTAGCGCTCCCACGTCGGCCACAGCCAGTACGCGGTCAGCGCCAGCGCTCCTCCGGCGACCGAATTCACCGCGCGCGCAGCGATCACGTCCTTCGCTGAAACGCCCGTCAACCCGATCAGCAGCACCACTAGAGCACTCACTGCGGCCGTCAGAATGCCGTAATTGGCCGCCCCGAAGGACCGCAGCACAAACGTAAAGATGGCGATCGACACGATCTGCGTCATCACCGTGGCGGACAGCATGTGGAACAGCACCGTGGCGAGCGCCAGGCCGGTCAGCGTACCAGCCACGCGCAGCACTCCGCGAGTGAACGTCGCCGTGAAGTCCGGTTTCAGTACGATGGCGACCGTCATCGGCAGCCAGTAGGTCCTCCGCCAGCTCACCGCATGCCCGATCGCCGCCGCCAGCGTGACGCATCCGGCTAGCCGCAGCGCATGCCGGAACGCCGCCGATTCGAAGGTAAGGTTGGCGCGTAAAGTGGCAAAATTGCCGCGCACCCGCAGCGTCCACGGCTGGAGAGCCTGTGTGCGCTCGAACTCTGCCTCGCCTTCGGGCGTCGCGTGGGACGCCAATTCCACCGCGCTACGCAACTGACCCGCGAACGCGTCCAGTTGGTAGCGCGCATCGCGCAGATAGGAGGCCAGCACCTCACCTGCAGCTTTCTGGTGCAACCGCAGCACCTCGGACAGAGCGGAGATGCGCCCCAGTTCGTCCGGATGCTCCTCCAACCCGTCGCCCGTGCGCAGCGATTCCGCGACGCGCGCCAGCACTTTGGCGCACAGCTCGAAAAAGCCGTCCAGCGTCCCTAAATCCTCGGCCTCGGGAACTTCACGCCCGATACGAACCCGCAGACGGGCTAGCGCCAACAGGCTGAGCCGCATGCGCTCGGCCTGATTCAGCAGGGAACGGTAACGGTCGGCCTCCACCGTGTGCGTGGCGAGAAGCGACGCCAGCGTATTATGCGCCTCCACTGCCGCGCCGCTGGCTGCCGGAGCCTCCGACGCCGCCGCCGGCGATTCCGCCGCCTTCGCAAGACCGTCGTAGAGCTTCGCCAGTGCCTTGCGCTCTGGCTCATGCCTTTGGACCGGCCAGAACGCCAGCGCGAGCGCCGTCTGCAGAGCCCCGCCCAGCATCGCCAGCAGCCCCGCCGCCACCGCGCGATGCGGCTCCAAGGGCTGCGCCGAGAATACGATCAGCGTCACCAGGGTAGTGACGCCCATATCCGCCGCGGTCTGATTCAACGCCGCCAGCATGCCTGCGGAAAAGGCCCACGCACCCAGAATCACGATCGACAAAGCCCAAATGTGACCGCTCAACGTGCCCGTTAATACCGCCAGGGACACGAGCAGCGTCCCCAGCATCATGCGCCGCGCGCGCGTCCGGTAGGGGTCATCACCGTCGGTAAAGCACACATTCAACGCGCCGGAGCTGCAAATCAGCCCGGCCGGTAGCGATCCCGCCCAATACCCCGCGGCTAAAGGCAGGGCTACACCAACGGCATTACGGGCCGCGCGCCCGTAGACAATCTTCTCCAGCTCCAGACGGGTGACGGTACGCCAGAGCGATGGCCCTTGTTTTGATGAATTTACAGGTCCCGGAGTGATTGCGGAAACCTCCGACTGGGACGCCATACCTCCATAGTACGCGAAGAAAATCCCCCGGATTTTGCCCACCTGCTACAATGGGGTTGATGGCAAAACATCACGTCGCCCTCTCCTCCTATCATTTTCAGCGGTCCAAGACCCATGGAATCATTAATGTCCTAAATGAAGGTTCCTACGTCATGGCCGAGTACAGCGAGCGCACTGGCACTGTAAAGTGGCAGCGCGTCGTTCTGGCCACGCAAAAGGAAATGATCGAAAAATGGCTCGGCCAACATTATCCGGCGCATCCTTTGCCGGAGCCCGCGCCAGTAGCCAAGCGCCGCGAAGTGCCTCGCGCCAAAGCCCGCACTGTCGCGAAATAGTCAGCGGAGATACTTCGCCGCCAGCCGCGTAATCGTGTTCAGATTGCGAAACGTGACCGGACTGCCTATCGCGCGCTCGAACTTCTTTGGGTTTACCTTAGTCTCGTTCTGCGGCTTCAGGCACCGCCAATAGACTTCGCTCGCGTGGACGTGAAATTCGTCGGCGTCAGAGTTGAACTCCCGCACGCGCTCCACCACCTTCGCATCCAAAGCGCTGCGCACGAACCCCACACTGACCGAATGCGCCGCTTCCATCGCTGCTTTGGGAAACGGTTCATAGAGATGCACGGCGCGAATCCGCCCGGCGTCGCGCACGAACGTCTCGACATCGTAACCCAGCGCGGCTTTCAACTGCTTCTCAATTTTCCTTTCCAGTCCCCTGCCGGACACCGCCTCAAAGGTCACGTTGCCGCTGGCGATGAACGTCTCCGCCCCCTTTAAGTTCGTCCATCTTCACCACCCGTCCACCGACGTTGACGGCGCGAAGAAATGCAAAATACCGGGTCACAACAGCTCTCGTTTGCGATAATCGTCCATCGCCGCCGCTGTCAGGGATTTCAGCTGCGCGAACAACTCCTGATCTTCTTTCGTGAAATTGAAGCACGTCTTGCCCTGCATCCGCTTCTTCAGCGCCGGAGAAACCAGGGCGTTCATCGGCGGATTGAAATATAACGCCATCAAGTGGAAGCTTACATACGCCTTTCCCAGCCGCACGTTGCCGAACCACATCGGCATCCCGCGGTTGCTGTTGGACTTGGTCACCAGCGTATATTCCGTCTCCGTGTCTTTAATAACCTTCAAGCTGCGCGCGTGTTTCTTGAGGATCGCTTTCAAAGCCTCGAATACGCCTTCAAACTCGGGACTGGGCGGCATTTCACTAAAGTACTACCACCCGGTGGCCGATGGAAGAGCAACGACGATGAGCATTACCAGAATTTTCCGGCTCGGAGTGAAGTTTGCCGCCTGGGTGACGCCTCATGTCAAACGGTGGCACCAGGAGCGCCACATGAATCGCAATGAGGCGTTTCGGCACCTAAGCGCCCGCAATTTCAGCGAGGCGGAAAGGCACTTCAACATCGCCTTAGCGGAACGCCAGCGAACCGCGCCGGAGACGTTCCAACTGCTGGCAGGTCTATCGGAGGCTCAGCGGCAGCAGGGCAAGCTCACCGAAGCGGAAAAGACGTTGAATGATGCCTCGGTTCTGGCCGAATCATCGAACAACCAGGAGCTGAAAACGCGCGCGCTGGACGCTACAGCCGACTTCCAGCTTCACCGCGGCGATCACATCGGAGCAGAACGGACGCTTCTCCAACTGGAAGCGCTAGAGCAGCAGCACAAGAATCCAGACAATAGACGCATGTCGTCCGCCGCGCGGAAATTAGGCACGGCGCTTTCCAAAACTGGACGCCATGCAGAAGCTTTGAAGGCGTTCGAGCGGTCGGCCCATCTGGCCGAAGCGGCGCACGGGCCGGAGCATTTGGAAACAGCTTCGGCGCTGACGGAACTCGGCGCGCACTACCGCGAAGCCGGTCAGCATCAGGAAGCGCAGCGATGCCTGCGCCGCGCTTTGAAAATCCATCGAGCCACCGGAGGCTCCGATTCCGCCGAGGCCACCCAGAACTTGTTCCATCTGGCAACATCGCTGGCGGAATCGGGCGATGTGGAAGGTGCAGCCGCCGAATATGAGCGCGTCCTGGCCCTCCGTGAACGCCAGATCGGAGCCGACCGCGCGCAGACCGCCGAAACACAGGCTCGCCTGGCTCTCATTTATCTAGCCGGCGGACGCACCTCGGCCGCACGTGAGCTGCTGATCCACGCCATCGGCGTGCTGGACCGCGGAAAAGGCGATCCGCGCCTGGAGTTTGCCCTCGAAACCATGGCCCAGGTGGAAGACGCGCTGCATTGTCCCGGAGAAGCCGCCCGCTGGCGGGAACGCGCCGCCGAGTCGGTCGCCCAGCGCATGCCTCCGCCGGTCCCGGCCGCCTCGGAAGACAGCACCGTGTTACCGTGAATTGTTGGAAAATTTTTACGGCAATTCCGGCGTCGTCGAAACCCTGGAGCAGATGATCCGCAGCCAGCGGATCACGCAAACTCTGCTGTTTTCCGGCCCCGAAGGCGTGGGCAAGGCGACGCTCGCCCGCCGCTTCGGCGCCGCGATCCTGGGCGACGCCCACAAGATCGAACAGGACGATCTGAGCCTGGACGCCAACGCCGACCGCATCACAGAACGCGAGAAATGGACCTCCGACAAGCGCAACGATGATCCACTGGTGTTCTCCTCCCACCCCGATTTCCTTACGTTTCCGCCCGATGGGCCGCTGCGCCAGCTCACCATTCAGCAAATGCGCCTGTTGAAGGAGCGCGCCCAGATGAAGCCTTTAAAAGGCACCCGGCGCGTGTTCCTGATCGACGGCATCGACCGCGCCAATGAGCAGGCCGCCAATTCCCTGCTGAAGACGCTGGAGGAGCCTCCGCCGCACCTGATCCTCATCATGACGGCGCGAAATCCATACGATCTGCTGACCACCATTCGGTCGCGCTCCGTGCCGTTCCGCCTGGCGCGTCTCGATTCTGAAGCCATGCGCCGGTTCATCGCCGAACGAGGCCTGGATCATCCGCAGCGGCGCGAAACGCTGGCCGACGGCGCGCCCGGCCTCGCCGTGTCGATCGATCTGGAAACCTACGACCGCCGCCGCACGGCCATGCTCGCGCTGCTCAAGGCGGCCAGCCGCACCGATACCTTCGGTGCCTGGATGAAGCATTCCGATTCCATCGCCGCGCGGCGGACGGAGAAGCTCGATTCGTACCTGGACGTGCTGTACGTTCTATTGGGGGATATTTTGCGTTTGTCCCAGGGAGTTGCCTCGGTTCGGAATGCCGATATTTCCGCGGAATTGCAAACCATCGCCCAGCGGGTCTCGTTCGACTGGCTGCGCCTGGCGGTGGAAAAGGTGGACCTGCTGGTCGATCTGGTGCGCCGCAACATCCAAAAGTCCATCGCCCTCGACGCCTGGGCAGTGGAATTAAGCGCCGTATTGCGCTCTAATTGAACCAAGGAGCATTGTGGATCCCAGCAACCGCAAACTGATCCGTCCAGCCCTAACCGAGATGAAGGACCCCCGTAGCGTCCCACCCCGCAAAGATGGTGGCTTGAAGAAGACGACTCCGCCGGACCAGACCAACGCGGAGAATTTTTACTATCTGAAGCAGATGCAGGGCAAAACCCAGATGACCATCGTGCTCAAGGATGGCGAGGTTCTGAAGGGCGTCATCGAGTGGTACGACAAAGGCTGCCTGAAGGTTAACCGTGACGGCGAGCCGAACCTGCTGATTTTTAAGTCGAACATCAAGTACATGTACAAGGCGTAGCAGCGCTACGGAAAGCCGATCCGGCGCTTCGGAGGCTCCGGCGCGGGCTCAATCA
>Ga0209698_10006424_pt1 | contig 12499 bp, 5 predicted proteins | sample LitLauG_LLR_2012_FD_187203 | JGI IMG/M metagenome (GOLD analysis project Ga0209698, IMG submission 187203) | Freshwater sediment microbial communities from Pennsylvania, USA - Little Laurel Run_MetaG_LLR_2012 (SPAdes) (version 2) | ecosystem: Environmental > Aquatic > Freshwater > Creek >...
CTATTACATGGGCGTCTTCTTCGGCTCGAGCCTGGCGTTTCTCGCCGGCGGGATAACGGTGGACGCAGTGGCGCGTACGCCCGTCATCTATCTGCCGCTCCTGGGAGCGATGGCGTCATGGCGGCTAACGTTCCTGATCGTGGGCGTGCCCGGACTGCTGTTCGCGCTCCTGGTGTATACCATCCGCGAACCGCAGCGGCGCAACCTGCTGCGCGCGCGCGATGGCCAGGCCACCGAGCTCAGCTTTCGCCAGACCGTCGTGGAAATGGGAAGCCGCTGGCAATCGGTTCTCGGCTTATCGGTAGGCGCGATCTTCCAGTCGTCGTGCGCGTACGCCCTGCTTTCGTGGACGCCCACCTTCTTCCAGCGGACGCATCACTGGACGCCCGGCCAGTCGGGGAAGCTGTTGGCGCTGATCCTGGTGACCTTCGGCTGCCTGGGCATGTACGTGGGCGGCGCCGTGAGCGATCGCTGGCACCGCCGCGGGACGTGCGACGGAGCGTTGAAGGTGGCTGTCGTCAGCGGCATTGGCACGGCCCTGCTGCTGCCGCTGGCCTTGATCTTAACGCAGCCGGAGTGGACCATCGCGCTCCTCGCGCCCGGCGTCTTTTTCATCGCGCTGCCCATGGGCACGTCGGTGGCGGCTCTGCAACGGATCTTCCCCAACCAGGTTCGCGGCCAGGTGTCAGCGCTGTTCCTTTTCTTCCTGAACCTGGGCGGGCAGACTCTCGGTCCGTTGGGACCGGGACTGCTGAACGATCGCCTGTTCCATAACGAAGGGATGATCGGCCCTTCGATGGCCATCACCATCGGCGCGGCGGCCATCCTGATGGTGTTCGCGTTTCAGGCGACCGTGCGTCCCTACCGGGCGGACTACGCAGCGATGCACATGGCGCAGAGTCAGATGGCGGTTTCCGGCGCGATGCCACAGTGACCTTGGGGGGCAGTCCACTTCTCGATTTCCGCAGGAAGGCAGACGGCGACGACGCGATTCCCCGCTCAGTTCCACTGATGCGTCAATTGATCGCAATAGCCGAAGAGACCCTGTCACGGCTCGGTCCATGAACCGGACTACTCGCGAAACCGAACCAATACTAACCAACGGTTACGGCCGGCGGCAATGCGCCGCCGTCGGGGCCAAAGCCTGAAGTTCCGCTCCTCGTCCTCCAAGCAGCCAAAGGGTCAACAATTTGCGGGTTTAGGCACACCGGCCAGGGACCAGAGATCAATAACAAATGTAAGAAATGCATTAACTACTAAAGTAGGCACGACAGTAGTTCCCATTGGATGCGGGAAAACACGCAGTCGCAAAGATTACACTGGCAAGGTGGAATGTAACATGCTCTGCCAGAGTCGCTGCCCGTCATGACGCTCCGCGCTGCTATTTTCTTCGCCACCCTGGCTGTCGTCTTACCATCAGGCGCCCAGGTTTCACCGGGTCCGTTGTCCAAGGCACATGAGTCCCTGGATACCACTACTGCGTGTGGTAGCTGCCATGCCTTCGGTACCTCGCTCTCTTTAAAACTAAAGTGCATGCACTGTCATGGGGAGATTCTGGTCTTGGTGCGGCAAAAGGAGGGCTACCACGGCCGCGTTTCGAAAAAGGGTGACGCGGAGTGCGTGCGGTGCCATACCGAACACTACGGCAGGGCCATGAGGATCTACAAATGGGAGACCTCCAAGGAGGAATTTGACCATCGCGAGACGGGCTATCCGCTGCTAGGCAAGCACTCCGGGTTGAAATGCGACCAGTGCCACAACGCCAAGAACATTTCGCCGGCGGACCGCAAACGAATCAAGGTCAAGGACCTGAATAAGACTTTAGAAGGACTGCACACCGAGTGCTTGAGTTGCCATGAGGACCGCCACGCGAAACAGTTGGGAGCCGATTGCGAAAAGTGCCATACGGTTGCGGGTTGGAAGCCTCTGAACAACTTCGATCACATGATGACCCGCTTTCCGCTCACAGGCAAACACGAGGACGTCGAGTGCGCGAAGTGCCACAAGCCATCGGAAGCCAATGCCAAAGTAATCCAATATGTCGGCATGCCATTTGAAACGTGCACGGCGTGCCACCAGGATCCCCATCGTGGGGCGTTTAAGCAGGCATGCGAAAACTGCCACGGCGTCGATAACTGGAAGCATCTGCGGAATTCGAGCGGTTTCGACCATAGCGCCACCAAGTACCCGCTGACCGGTAAGCATCGGGATGTGGAATGCCTGAAGTGTCACGAGAGCACGAACTTTAAGAAGGAGATCCCGCACGAAAAATGCCTGGATTGTCACCGGGACGAGCATAAGGGCCAATTCCACAAACGCCCCGATCATGGCGAATGCGGCTCCTGTCACGTGGTGGAGAACTGGCGCCCGTCCACGTTTATCGAAAGTAGCCACGCCAATACAGCCTATCCGCTGGCCGGCAAGCACCAGGGCGTTGCCTGCGCCAAGTGCCATGCGGGGACGGGCCTCGATACCGAGTATCATCCGAAGTTCCAGGCGTGCCTCGATTGTCATCTGGACATCCACAACGGCCAGTTCGGCGAGCCCCCCAGGGAGAACCGGTGCCAGGACTGCCACACCGTGAATGGTTTTCATCCCGCGACTTTCGGGCTGAAAGAACACGAGACGGCGCGCTTTCTGCTGAAGGGATCTCATGCCGCCGTAGCCTGTCAGGACTGCCACCAAAAACTTGAGGTGGACGGCGCCGCCACGCCGTATCACTTCGCCAGCCTGGTCTGCGAAGGATGCCACCGGGACCCCCATCAGGGAGAGTTCCCCGAGGCGATGACCACCCGGCTGGCAGCGAATCAGAGCGTCTGCGAGTCGTGTCATGGCCTGATTTCCTGGCGCCAGTTGAAGCCCTTCGATCACGCTACAACCGTCTTTGCCTTGACGGGCGGCCACGGCGCGCTCAACTGCCTGGCCTGTCACATGGCGAGCAAGGTGGAGGACGGCCCGCGCAGCGTTCCATTCAAGGCCTCGCCGGAGAAGTGCGAAGGCTGCCACGAGGACATTCACGGAGGGCAATTCCAAAAAACCGGCACAGTCGATTGCGCTAACTGTCATACGACCACACGCTGGGCAGCTACTGAGTTCGATCACGAGACGCGGACCACGTTTTCGCTACAAGGAGAGCATCAGAACGTACCATGCCGTCTGTGCCATAACGAACGCCAGGAAGTCAACGGCCGGATGGTTATCAAGTATAAGGGCACACCGCGCGAGTGCCGCGACTGCCATCGGTAGGCTTCATGCATAGGGACTATCTAAAGTATAGAGATGTTGTTTTGGCCAACAGATTGCTACTTTGCGTTTGCGCTGTCGCAATAAGTGTAACCTGGAATGCGGACATACTGAAACAATCCAAATTCTGCCTGGAAACTAATTCCCTATGAGGAAATTATTCCTACTGGCTTTCGTGATAGCGCCGTTGAGTATCTCGCCGGCCGGCGCACAAGAAACTTTGCGCGGCCGGACAGCAGCGAATCCACACGGAAAGCTGGATATCCCTTGCGAGAACTGCCACACCACGGCCGCCTGGAAGCCGATCCGCAGGCAGCCGGAATTCGATCATGACAAGCAAACGAAATTTGCGTTGCAGGGGCTGCACCAGAGCGTTCCCTGCCAGAGTTGTCACGTAAGCCTGGTATTCGCGGAGGCCCCGGTCCAGTGCGCGGAGTGTCACGCCGATTTGCACCGGCGCCAATTCGGAGCGGACTGCGAGAAGTGTCACACGGTGCGGGGCTGGAATGTGGCCATCTCGGCGATCCAGCAGCATAGCAATCGTTTTCCGCTGATTGGCGCCCATTCGGCGGCCACGTGCGATCAGTGCCATTTCGGGGCCGCGACGGGGGTCTACACTGGCCTCAGCACGCAATGCGTGTCCTGCCATATCAAGGACTATCAGAAGGCCTCGCCGCTCAACCACGTGGCGGCCAAGCTGCCCACGACCTGCGAGAATTGCCACAACGCAAACACGTGGACGAGCGCGAGGTTCGACCACGCCCAGGTCACGGGTTTCGCGCTTGTGGGCACGCACGGCCAGGTGCAGTGCATTCAGTGCCACACCAATAGCAATTACACTCTAACCGGCACGGCGTGCATCAACTGCCACCTCGCGGACTTCGATCACACCAACAACCCGGCCCACCGGGCGGCGGGCTTCCCGCTGGAGTGCACGATCTGCCACGGCACGGCGATCCTGAACTGGACCAGCATAACCAACTTCGACCACAACTCTACCGGGTTCCCCCTGACCGGCGCGCACGGCCCGGTGCAATGCGCTCAGTGCCACGCCAATAACAACTACACGATAACCAGCACCGCGTGCATCAACTGCCACCTCACGGACTTCAACAACACCGCTAACCCGCCTCACAAGGCCGCCGGATTCCAGCAGGACTGCACCCTCTGTCACGGCACGGCGATCCTCAACTGGGACAACGCCACCTTTAACCACGCCACTACAGGCTTCATACTGGTAGGCTTACACGCCACGCAGCAGTGCACCGGGTGCCACACCAATAACAATTACACTCTGAACAGCACGGCTTGCATCAACTGCCACGCCACCGACTTCAACAACACCGCCGACCCGCCTCACAAGGCCGCCGGATTCCAGCAGGACTGCACCGTCTGTCACAGCACATCGATCGTCGACTGGAACGGCGCTACCTTTAACCACTCCACTACGGGCTTCATGCTGGTGGGAGCGCACGCCGCGCAGCAGTGCGCCGGGTGCCACACCAATAAGAACTACACTCTGACCAGCGCGGCGTGCATCAACTGCCACATGGCGGACTTCAACAACACCACCAACCCGCCCCACCAGGCAGCCGGATTTCCGCAAGATTGTACCACCTGTCATGGCACCGCGATCCTCAACTGGACGAGCGCGGCCACCTTCAACCACAACACCACAGGGTTTGCGCTCACCGGCTCTCATACGAATCTGCTCTGCGCCCAATGTCATACCAACAACAACTACACGCTGACGAGCGGGGCGTGCATTAACTGCCATTTGAACGATTTCAAAAACGCCGACAGTCCCAACCATGTGCAGGCCGCCTTCCCGCAGGATTGCACCGGATGCCACAACACGGTGCAGTGGATGGGGGCGAAGTTCGACCACTCGACCACGGGGTTCACGCTGACCGGGTCGCATACCGCCCTTCAATGCGCGCAGTGCCACAACAACACGTTCGGAAATTACAGTATTACCAGTGGGGCGTGCGCCAACTGCCACATGACTGACTTCAACAACACCACCAACCCGGCGCACCAGGCGGCAGCGTTCCCGACGACATGCGATACCTGTCACACGACGGTGGCGGGCTGGGGCGGGGCGACCTTTAATCACACCTCGACGGGCTTCGCTCTGACGAACGCTCACACGACGCTCCAGTGCACGCAGTGTCACACCCCCGCATTCGGCAATTACAACATCGCCAGTGGGGCGTGCGCCAACTGCCACATGACGGACTTCAATAACACCACCAACCCGGCGCACAAGGCGGCGGCGTTCCCGACGACATGCGACACCTGCCACACGACGGTAACGGGCTGGGGCGGGGCGGCCTTTAATCACACCTCGACGGGCTTCGCTCTGACGAACGCCCACACGACGCTCCAGTGCTCGCAGTGTCACACCCCCGCGTTCGGCAATTACAACATCGCTAGCGGGGCGTGCGCCAACTGCCACATGGCGGACTTCAACAGCACCAACAACCCGGCGCATCAGGCGGCCGGGTTCCCGACGACATGCGACACCTGCCACACGACGGTGGCGGGCTGGGGCGGGGCGAACTTCAATCATACTTCGACGGGCTTCACTCTGACGGGGGCGCACACGAGTTTGCAGTGCCTGCAGTGCCACAACAGCACGTTCGGCAACTACAACATCAGCAGCGGGGCTTGTGCCAACTGCCACATGTCGGACTTCAACAACACCAACAACCCGAACCATAAGGCGGCGGCGTTCCCGACGACATGCGACTCCTGCCATACGACGGTGGCGGGCTGGGGCGGGGCGAATTTCAATCACACCTCAACGGGCTTCACTCTGACGGGGGCGCACACGAGTGTGCAGTGCGCGCAGTGCCACAACAGCACCTTCGGCAATTACAACATCGCCAGCGGGGCGTGCGCCAACTGCCACATGACGGACTTCAACAATACCACCAACCCGGCGCATAAGGCGGCCGGGTTCCCGACGACATGCGACACCTGCCATACGACAGTGACGGGGTGGGGCGGGGCGAACTTCAATCACACCTCGACAGGCTTCGCCCTGGCGGGGGCGCATACAAGTTTGCAGTGCCTGCAGTGCCACAGCAGCGCGTTCGGCGGCTACAACATCACCAGCGGGGCGTGCTGGAACTGCCACCAGACCGATTACAACAACACCACGAACCCGGCGCATAAGGCGGCGAACTTCCCGCAGGCCTGCGACGGTTGTCACAGCATGACGCCCGGCTGGGGCGGGGCGACTTTCAATCACACGTCGACGGGCTTCGCGCTCAGCGGGGCGCACACGATCGTGCAGTGCGCGCAGTGCCACACCCCCGCGTTCGGCAACTACAACATCAGCAGCGGGGCTTGCGCCAACTGCCACATGTCGGACTACAACGCTGCCAACAACCCGGACCATAAAGGGGCCGGGTTCCCGATGACCTGCGACACCTGCCATGGGGTTGTGGCGGGCTGGGGCGGTGCGAACTTCAATCACACGTCCACGGGCTTCGCGCTGACCAATGCCCACACGACACTGCAGTGCAATCAATGCCACACCCCCGCGTTCGGCAATTACAGTATCACCAGCGGGGCTTGCGCCAACTGCCACATGTCGGACTACAACACCGCCAACAACCCGAGCCATAAGGCGGCAAACTTCCCGCAGACCTGCGACAGTTGTCACACGACCGTGGCGGGCTGGGGCGGGGCGACCTTCAATCACACGTCCACGGGTTTCGCGCTGACCAACGCCCACACGACAGTGCAGTGCAATCAATGCCACACCCCCGCGTTCGGCAACTACAACATCGCTAGCGGGGCCTGCGCCAACTGCCACATGTCGGACTACAACACCGCCAACAGCCCGAACCATAAGGCGGCCGCGTTCCCGACTACCTGCGACACCTGCCATACGACGGTGGCGGGCTGGGGCGGGGCGAACTTCAATCACTCGTCTACCGGCTTCGCCCTGACCAACGCCCACACGACGCTCCAGTGCACGCAGTGTCACACTCCGGCGTTCGGCAATTACAGCATCACCAGCGGGGCTTGCGCCAACTGCCACATGTCGGACTTCAATAGCACCAACAACCCGGCGCATCAGGCAGCGAACTTCCCGACGACATGCGACAGTTGTCACACAACGGTGGCCGGGTGGGGCGGGGCGACCTTCAATCACACGTCGACGGGCTTCGCGCTGACGAATGCCCACACGACATTGCAGTGCAATCAATGCCACACCCCAGCCTTCGGCAGTTACAGCATCCCCAGCGGGGCGTGCTGGAACTGCCACCAAACCGACTACAACGGCACCAACAACCCGGCGCATGTGGCGGCGAACTTCCCGCAGACATGCGACACCTGCCATACGACGGTGGCGGGCTGGGGCGGGGCGACCTTCAATCACACGTCGACGGGCTTCGCGCTGACGAACGCCCACATTACCTTGCAGTGCAATCAATGTCACACCCCGGCGTTCGGCAATTACAGCATCCCCAGCGGGGCGTGCTGGAACTGCCACCAGACCGATTACAACAACACCAACAACCCGGCGCATAAGGCGGCCAACTTCCCGCAGACCTGCGACAGTTGTCACACGACGGTGACGGGCTGGGGCGGGGCGACCTTCAATCACACGTCGACGGGCTTCGCGCTGACCAACGCCCACACGACATTACAGTGCAATCAGTGTCACACCCCGGCGTTCGGCAATTACAGCATCCCCAGCGGAGCGTGCTGGAACTGCCACCAAACCGATTACAACAACACCACCAACCCGGCGCATGTGGCGGCCAACTTCCCGCAGACCTGCGACAGTTGCCACACGACGGTGGCGGGCTGGGGTGGGGCGACCTTCAATCACACCACCACGGGTTTCACGCTGACCAACGCCCACACCACGTTGGCGTGCACCGCGTGCCACAACGCCACGTTCGGCAATTACAGCATCACCAGTGCGGCTTGTGCCAACTGCCACACGACCGATTACAACAACACCACCAACCCGCCGCATAAAACCGCTGGCTTCCCGACCACGTGCGACAGTTGTCACACGACCGTTGCCGGGTGGGGCGGGGCGACCTTCAATCACGCCACGACGGGTTTCACCCTAACCGGCTTCCACACGAGTCTGGCGTGCACGGCGTGCCACAACGCCACGTTCGGCAATTACAGCATCACGAGCGCGGCCTGCTGGAATTGCCACCAGACCAACTATAACGGAACCGCCAGCCCGGCCCACGCCGCGGCCGGGTTCCCGCACACGTGCGATACGTGCCACTCGACCACAGACTGGACGGGCGCCACGTTTAGCCATCCCACAACACCGCTGCAGCTTACTGGCTACCACGCCACGATGCTGGCCAACAATCAGTGCAGCCTGTGCCACGTGGGCAACGTCTACACCAATACGCCCTCCACTTGTGTGCCTTGCCACCAAACCGATTACAACAACACGACCAATCCCAACCACGCCGCCTCGGGGTTTCCCACGACCTGCAACTCGTGCCACACCTTCACGGATTGGACCGGCGCGACCTTTACCGCGCACGATTCCAGCTACTTTCCCATATATAGCGGAACCCACAATAACCAGTGGGGCGGCCTTTGCAGTTCCTGCCACACCAACGCCTCGAGCTACGCTACATTCTCATGTATTATTTGCCATCAGCACAGCAACCAGACCTCTGTCACTTCCGGTCACTCGGGGGTCAAGGGCTTTGTTTATAACGGCACTAGTTGCTACAGTTGCCATCCGAAGGGAACCTCTTGACGCGACGACCTGTTTCCCGGCTCACCTGCGCGTTCCTGTGGTGCGTGGCTGCGATGTGGGCGCAGTTGCCCTCGGTGCGGACTACGTACCGTGTGAGGCAGGTCGCCGCCGGGGTTGTATACCTGGACGGCGGTAGCAGTGATGGGCTCGCGGAAGGGATGCACTTCACGGTGTCGCGGCTGGCCGCGGGCCAGGCACTGGCCGGCGCCAGGGAGATCGGGAAGCTCACCATTACGGCTGTCGCGACGATCTCCGCGGTCTGCGAGGTCAGCGATGCCACTGTCCCCATCGAGGTTGGCGATTCAGCGGAACTCTCCGCCGCGGATGTCCAGACCCTCCAACAGATCGGGTCGTCGAGATCGGTCCGCCGTTTCGCGCAAACAGTTAGTTTCTCGGCGGGCGATCCCGTTGACGAAGAGCTGAGGGACTACGTTCCCAAAAGGCCTTCACCTGAGGTAAATCGCTTTCGCGGGCGCATCAGTTTCGAGCAGGATGTTATCACCAACCACACGAGCGGAATGACTATGTTTCTGGAGGGTGTGGTGGTGCGTGCCGACATGACCCGGATCCGAGGCAGCTACTGGAACTTTACGGGCTATTGGCAGGGGAGGCTTACGTCGCAGAGCGGAGCCGCGCAAGTGACTACCCTGAATAACCTCCTCAATCGGACCTACCAAATCGGCCTTTATTACAACAATCCCAATTCCCGATATGTCGGTGGCGGCGGCCGCTTTTTCCTCCCGTGGGCGCCCAGCCTCAGCACCATCGACGGCGGATATTTCGGCCGCCGCCTGGGCAAGGAATTCACTACCGGCGTCTTCGCCGGTACCACGCCCAATCCGACCGCGTGGAACTACGACCCGAGCAGGCAGATGTTCGGCACGTTCGCGGCATTCGAGCATGGTTCATTCGAAACGGTACGCTTCGCCAGCACCGCGGGCGCCGCTATCACGCGCAGCCATTGGAGGCCGGAGCGGCAGTTTCTTTTCTTTGAGAACTCCGTCTCGATGGGCACTAAGATCTCCGTTTACCACGACATGGAAGTGGACCGGCTCGCCCGTCCGCTCAGTTCCAATGGCCTCAATCCGGTACGGCTGGCTCGCAGCTTCCTGACGGTGCGCCTCCAGTTGCTCAAGCCCCTGGCTCTCGATTTGGGCCATAATTATTTCCGGGATGTCCCCACCTTCGACACGCGGCTGCTGGGAACCGGCCTGCTGGATCAGTTCCTGTTCCAGGGCTTCAGTGCCGGGCTGCGCCTGAAAATTCGCTCCAGCGCAACTCTGTATGGCAGCCTGGGCAGCGGTAAGCGCGATTCAGACCAAAGGGCGGCGCTGAATTATATGGGGGGGCTCATGCTCCATCGCAGTCGTCTGCCGTTCCAAATCGACTTGCGATACTCCCGCTTCAATAGTACGTTTGGGAGCGGTAGTTACGAGTCCGTCGAGTTCATCCGGCAGGTGGGCGAGAAGCTTCGCTTCAATTTCCAAACGGGATTGCAGAACCTGACTTCCCAATTCACCAGCCAGACCCGCGCCAAATATGGAACCGCCACCCTCGATTACTTTCTTGGAAGACATTATATCTTGGGCGCCGGCTGGACGCTTTACCGTGGGGGAGCGGAGGATTATGATCAGATGTTCGTCAACTTTGGCTATCGTTTCTAGGCTGGTTAAGGCCGTTTGCGCGCGGCCGCGAGCCGCGGCGCTTTCCGGAGGCCGCTTTTCAGCCTTCTTCGGCATGGCCGCCCTGGTTTTGCTGGCCGCAGCGCCGGCCAACGCCGCGAATGAACCGTCCCTCTCCCTTTTGCTCGACCGCGTGGGCGAACAGACCGGGAAGTTTTGGGACTACTTTCCCTCCGTCACGTGTACCGAAACACTCACGCAGAACAAGCTGGGAGACAAAGGAAAGGTGCTTTTCCAGCAGCGCGAGACGTTCGATTACTTAATTATGCTCCGGTCGCGCGGCCTGGACATTTCAGTGGACGAATCGCGCGTGGAGACAGCCCATACACGCTCCAAGAATACCGCGTCCCTGCTCGAGACCAACGGTTTCTCGCTCTTCACCCTGATATTCCACAACAATTATCAGTCGCACTACCAGTTCCGGCAGCTTCCGGACGAATCCGTAAACGGGCGCCGCCTGCTACACATCGCGTTTCAGCAGGTATCCAACGATCACCCGCTGTCCGTGCTGCAACTGGGAGAAACCGAGTACCCCCTGGAGTGGAGGGGGACGGCTTGGATCGACCCGGACTCATCGGCTGTGGCGCGTATCCATGCAGGCCTGGGCGATTCCCTGACCGCCCGGGGGTTGCTGCGCCTGGAAGCCGACGTTACCTACTCCGACATTCATTTCAGTGGATCGCCGTCATACTCGCTGCCGGTAAGCGCGGATATCGAGGCGGAAACCAAGCGCCAACACTGGCATAACACCCACCAATTCAGCAATTACAAACGATTCTCCGTCGATACGGATGTCAAGTTGTCACCCGTCCGTTGAGACCCCGGGACCCATCGCCACGGGACTGACTGGTCCGCTGTGCCGGTTTTGCGGTCTAATGTGTATTGCTGGAGTGAGGACATGGAAATGATGAAGGTATGGCGCGATAAGCGGGTGCTGTTTGGCTTTTTATTGGTCCTGATCGGAGGCGGCACTGTTTTCATGTGGCAGTTGGCCTCCCGGACCGGGGGGCGCACGGATGCGCGCCAGACTCAGATCAAGGACAGCCCCGATCACGAGTTAAAGGAACTGGGGGTCCAGCTTCAGAAGAAGCCCGGACACACACCGATTCTTATGCGCATTGCGCAGCTCGAGCACGATCAGGGAAAGCTGGCGGACGCGGCCGGACACTTGCGGGAGGTCGTCACCAACGAGCCGAATAATGCCGATGCCCACTTGGAACTGGGGAGGGTGCTTTACGAGAAGGGCGATTGGGCCGCGGGTCTGGCGGAGACGCAAAAAGCCCTGGCAATCAATCCGAAGCAGGTCGATGCGATGTACAACCTCGGGGCCATGTATGCCAATGGAGGCGACACGGAGCGAGCACGCTCCTTGTGGAGAAACGCCGTGAACGTGGACCCGCAATCGGACAGCGGCAAACAAGCCCGCCAGGCTCTTGCCAAGCTGGCTCAAGTCGCCGGCGGGAAGCGCTGACAAACACTGACATCCAGCGGCGGCGGTTTCCGGCGCGGTGCTAAACTAAGGGCGCATGGCGCAGTCCGTACTCCCCGCGAAAATCGAACAACTCGAAAACGTATATAGGGTAGAAGAGGAGGTCAAGCCGTTCCTTGCCGCCCGGCCCGAGCTTGTAGACCTGCTGCTGGAGGCGCGGCCGCATTTCGAACGGCAGTTCGGGGCGGACGTGGTTGTGAAACTGAGGTTCCCAATCCGATTTCCGGAGGACGACGAGCAAGACCTGTTTGCCTGCATTCAGTCACGGTTCGATGTCAACACGACACACGAGAAGGAAAAGAGATTCTGGGATGAGTGGTTTGG
>Ga0209698_10006425_pt1 | contig 12498 bp, 7 predicted proteins | sample LitLauG_LLR_2012_FD_187203 | JGI IMG/M metagenome (GOLD analysis project Ga0209698, IMG submission 187203) | Freshwater sediment microbial communities from Pennsylvania, USA - Little Laurel Run_MetaG_LLR_2012 (SPAdes) (version 2) | ecosystem: Environmental > Aquatic > Freshwater > Creek >...
AATGCCTGCCCCACGGTTTCGAGATTCGACCTTCCGGAATCGAGTTGATGACCATTAATGGAAAAGCTGTTGCGTACCTCAACAAACGATTTCCCTGAGAACAGAGCGTTAACGTAAGGGCCACAAGTTCGTGAGCCGGGTGTAGGCATCATGTTGCTCAACGAATAAGCTCTGTCGAGAAGGTAATTCCATTCGCCCTTCAATGTTTCGGGTTTCCCGTCATCGCAGCCAATAATCAGGAATTCTCGGGCTAACAGGGTGAAGTCCACTGTCGGATCTCCCGGGAACAGACTGCGTGCCTCGTTCTCGAATTTGGACCTGTCGCCATCGCGGTCATCGGGATCGGCCTTAATATACGTGGCGGGCTGGAGCAAATAAAGGTATTTGGGGGCAGGGCGGTCGGCACAGCCAGTTGGGGCATCGGACTGACTTAGAAGCTTGGCATTGCTAAGATCGAAAATATTGTAAACCGGCAGAAACTCGTGGGAGACCATCGCGGTCCACTCTTTGGGCAGGGCGGTAAAGAGCCCGTCCGCCGGAACACTGCCCTGCTGAGGAACGGCGTCCATGTTGCAGGAACCGAGCGACGCGAGTTGCATACGGTCCTGATTGCCGATTACGCGCAACTCCGTGACGCCACCGGATCCAATGCGCGAATAGCCTGCCTGAATTTGATTGCCGAATGGATAATAGTTTTCGTTTCCCCAGGTAATGGCGATTTGTTGCCCGGGAGAAAGAGGCGTTACAAACATCGTTGTTTGCAAACGCCCAACGTTGGCGATCGTCCCGGAATATGACAGAGGGCTGGGGCCGAAAAGGTTCAGATTGTCGTGCGCAAAGCGCGATAACGTTGCGCGGCTGAGAAGTATCTTCCACATCGAGATCAGCTGGGGATTGATGTCGTTGAAGCGGTTATCACAACTCCCAAACCAGTTGCAGTTGGTGTGGTCGAGCAGCTTGTCGAGATAGCGGGCCTGTAGGTTCTCGAATCTCTCCCAGGAGAGTTTGCGCAGTGCTCTTTCCGAAGCCGGCAGCATGGTGACGATGGCGTCGTCGCCATGTCGCTCAACGGTAAGCGTCAACTCCGGAGCTTCCCGATGTGGCCATTCAAAAGTGAATGGCCGGAAACGAGTATGCGGCCGGAAGAAGTTTTTTAGTGTCGCGACGGTGGGATTCGTGCGATCTGCTGGCTCAGATTTCGCCACTCCAACGCCAGAGGAAGCCGGAGGCACATCAGCAATCGAGGGAAAGATATAAGCGATACCGTTCTCCTGGGTCTCACTTTTCCCCTGATGCTCGGGCATGCCGTCGGGACTAATCCATGACGGCGGGACAATTTCGTATGCCTGCGTCGCGCTATATGCCAGCGAAGCGCACAGGAACAGGTACGCAGCACTCCGCGTGCAATGACGACTCATCCTGCCCATTTCCGCTTGCCGCGTTTGGCGGGCGATAAGATCAAGTTTTCCGAGATGAGATCCGACCTTCCGTCGGGTGTCGCGGCAGTTTTTCATCAAAAATCCCTTTCGGCAAGCTACTGCTTAAGCGAGTACAAATAAGACAACGGATGTTTGCGAAGTACTTCAGCTCGGGATTGTGCAAACTTGCTCCCAAGAACGAGCAGACCGGTCGCAGCCGATGTTGCCGTGGAGATGGAAGCGGTTGTCAACGGACTGCCCAGCGACGGAACAAATCCGAAGTGAGCCGCCGCCTCACAGGCCAGAACCAGGACGGTTGATGCGATCCCGGTGTAAGATAAGCGGGTTTGAAATGTATTCGAGCCGAGTTCCTGGCGGAGCAGCCGGATATCTTCTTTCATATCCTCGCGAAACTGTTCACGGATTGCCTGGCGCTCGGCTGTTCCCTTGGACGACTGAAGACTCTTGACCTGCTCCTCGACGCGATCGCAGTACCTGTGCCGCAGCTGGCGATAATCGTTGCCACGTGCTTCCCGTGCCTCCCGAACGCGAAACGCGATTAGCGATTCGAGCTCCACATCAGCGAGGTCGAGTACATCGAGCGTTACCTGCACGACCGCCTCGCGGGTGCTATCCCCAGCCGCGTCTGAAGTTCTTTCGGTTAATAACCCGGCCAGGGCCTCATATGCCGGCTGTTCGTCCGTGATTCTCGCCACCTGGTCGCCTGCGCAGCAATCTCCGAGGATATTCATAAGATGGAGCCCCATGAACTGGGTGGACGTGAGATCGGAATTTTGAAGGAACTGGCCCATTAACCCTTTGGAGCGTAGAAATTCCACGGTTTCGGGCAACAGTTTTTGAGGGTAAATCTCGTAGACCTGACTCGGGGCGAGGCCTTGCGGGGGATAGAGGAAATTCGGGTTGACTTGGTCTTTTGCAAACTCTTCGATCACTTGATGAACCGCTTTTTGCTCACCCGGCGCAGGAAAATGGCCGCGCCCGATCAGCTCCCATGCTCTCCTTTCAGGCGGTGTCTCATAATCGGGCTGAAACCCCTCCCAAGGAACGATGGTGGTGACAGAATCCCAAAGCAGCAGAGACGTTCTGAGAAGATTCAGGTCCTGAATGCTGGTATGAGGATAGTAAAGAGCGCTGTAAAGGTTAGTCATCAGCTTGCTTTCACGACGATTGCGTAACTCTGCGGTGTGACGGTCACGTGAAAAGCGCGAACAGTGATTGTCATGATCCCCGCGGGCGGTAGTATCCAGAGGACCTGTTCAATATTGTTTAATCGATCGAACTCCGCAGAGCCAGCGGGTATGTTGCCGTGCCGCTCTTCGCCCGTTTCGGACCGCACTATTAGATCGAGGTCGTTCTGCAACGTAGGGCCTGCCGGGTCGGTCCACACCAGCGTCGCTCTGAACAGGGTGTGCCTGTCGCCGACCGTGATCGTTAGCTGCTCCTGCGCCCCTGTATCGAGTTCGGTTGCCTCGTCCTTGAATTGGAAGAGTGTTGCTGGGTCCAACGGGCCCAGGGTAGTCGAAATATTCACTCGCCCGAATCCTTCGCTGGGGTCAGGAACGGCGCCAACCTCGGGAGGCGTGTACTGTCCTTTAATCGGTTGGGCGCCGTTGACCAATAGCGCCTTGATGAGCGCAGCGCTGGGCTTCGCGAGACCCTTCGTCGTGGTCAGGAACTCTCGAACTACGGCTGCGCAGCCTGCCACCAAGGGCGTTGACATGCTGGTTCCGCCGTCGAAAAAGTAAAGAGGGTCAGCCGTGGCTCCCCAGGCGTTATCTGAGGTCGCTCGCGAGCGCGCCGAGAGGATTGCGGTCCCAGGTGCCGCCACATCTGGCTTAATTCGCCCGCTCTGTACAGGACCACGACCACTAAAAGCGGCCATGCCTTCGGGATTGTCCGCCACCTGGTCCGAGGCAATTGGCTCGGCGTACGTGTTTGGCCAGCCGGTTCCATATGTCAGCCCATTGCCGAATCCTGCACGATTGTTTTCGGTTGATCCGACCGTTATGCAGTTCTTGGCCGTTCCCGGTGGCGCGCATGAACCTGGATCGATTCGTCCGACGCGCTGCGAATCGGCGCCGTCATTTCCGGCGGAGAAACAGATCACGAAATCTCGATTGTTCCAAACAAAATCATCGATCTCTTGACAGTTCGAGTTGTAAACGCCCCCGCTTTTCCGTGCATTCCATGAGTTTGTGTGAACGCGGGCGCCATCATCGCGGTAGGTAGGCAGAAAAAGATCATGCAGATCGTCCGGCAATCCACCCAAGTTTCCGTCTGAGTCAAGGACAGATTGCACGACCAGTTTTGCCGCCGGCGCGGTGCCTGCTATTCGGAGGCCAAGGGGATCCGATGTGCCGTCGCCCAGCACCGAACCAGCCACATGGGTGCCGTGGCCCTTGGGATCATTCGCCTGCCCGGGACGCCCCAGAGAGTACAACTTGTTTACCCTGCCCGTGAAGGCGGGATGGACGTCGTTCGTTACACCCATATCGAAGCCCGTGTCGGCGATCGCGACAACTTGGTTTTCGCCGGCCAGACCCGCAGCTCCGTCCGGGCTGGGGAGTCCCATGATTCCACGCGCGATGTTATTTGACAGCTCGTATTCGGGTGCGGGCTCGATGTGGTTAACGTCGTCCAGAGCTGCGATCGCCTGAAGTGACTTCTCGGGCACCGTAAGCCTTATCTTCTGTGATCCTGCTTTAATATCCTCGGCGTTTAGTCCCACAACAGCAGCCAGTTTGTCCCGGATCTGTCCAGCGTCGATGCCCTTGTGCAAAACGACATCGACTTTGACGGACTTCTGGGACATGGGGGGAGTCGGAACAGCGGCAAGCTCCACGAGCGATCTGGTGTGGCCTACGGGAGCGCCGATAGCCAAAGACGGCTTGATCTTGAAGGCGCGGTGGTACACGTCTGCCCACTCGACAAACGGCAGGTTTCGGATCGCTCCGAGATCGCTCGGCGTGTAGCGGACTAAATATGTATTCTCGGAGACATAATCCAGAATTTCGACCGAAATCGTTTGCAGTGCGCGACGCTGGTCGGTGGTCAAGGGCTGCTTGACCTGAATGAGTATGTAGTCACTGGCGGTGGCGTCCTTGGCAGGCGGTGCCGCAGCCGTCTGCATTGCGCCGGTCTGTTGCGGATCGAATTCGACGTCGTTGATTTTGATGCTATTCATTGGTCCTCACCCCTGCTCGCTTAGGCGAACTTGAACCCGCCATATGCCCCTGAACTGATGCCCATTAGGGTCAGAAGAGTTGCGTCGAACGCGGGATAGAGTCTCAACCCTTTAAGCGGAATATGCCCGAGGAAGGGGACGCATCCAGCCGGTTTTCCTGAGGCCTCCCGTTTTACCAACGAAGCGACATGGTCGATCTGGATATTTACAACATAATTAAGCCTCGCTTTGCTGGGCCACACCTTGATAGCATGCTCATCTTGTACCCGCAAACTGCTGGACAAGAAAACTAAAACGAAGACAATGAGTTGACGACAGATTAGAGACATCTTTGATCCCCTTCAAGGAAGAGAGTGCAAAACAGTATACACAAATGCAGGCCTGATTTAAACGATCATCACGATCTTCGGAAGAAAATTGTTTTTGAGCTCGCCGTTGGCACGCATCCGAGAAATGAGGGCGCATAGGTCCCGAGGCCAAATGGGGTTGGGTTGGTTTCGTTTTGAAATTAGAGTTGACCAACCAGACTTGATAATTGAAGAAAGCGTTACAATTCGGTGAACGCCGAAACGGCTGATGCGAAAGCCCGGCGATTGTAGCGGCTGAACCTTGAGCCGGTTTCGGGGAAATCGACATTTCTCGACCGCAAACTATAATGCGAAACGCCGGGCGGAAGACCGCGGCTGCGGTACGCTGCCCAAAGCTGTGAGCGTCCTCGCGCCCCTTACCGGCTTAGCCGACTACCGGCAGGCGCCGAAGCAAGCGTCCTAGCGCGCGCTCTTGTTTTAGCGGTAGAATGGCTGCTTTCCAAGCCCGGAATGCGATTTTGACGCAAAGGCCGCGGAATTCGCGGTTCCTGGCGTCCCGCAGCGAGGGATAGTCTCAAATTGCGGAATAATACTTAGAACTATTTATGGGTGAGGGACTGGAACGCCGACCAGATTGAGATGCTGACGGCGAAACAGGACTTCACTTTCTCGTGGAGGATGGATATGAGGATCCGTACAAGCCGAATTACGATTCTTGCCGTATCGTTCATCGCGGCCCTCGCCCTGTCCGCGTCGGCGCAAGCTCAGTCCGAAGCCCAGACCGTCCGTGCCGGGCAGTCGGTGGCATTAGTGACTGGATCGACGATGCCCATCGCGGTCACGACTGATGCCAAGCGGGGAAAGACCAGCATCTCTGAAACCGCGACCGCACCGAAACAATTTACGCTTCTCTATACCGCTCCCCAAACTGAAACGGCGTTCACCGAGACAGTCATCTTCACTAATCCGACGGCACATTCCGTGGACGTGACGGTCGTCCCCGGCGACGGAGCCATCTATCAACAGGCGTTCAAATCGCTATTCGTTCTGTTCGTGCTGGCGTTGCTCTTGGAGTCAGGACTCGCGGTGATATTTCGGTGGCGTCCGTTTCTCGTCTATTTTGACGGCCGCGGTATCAAGACTGTAATCAGCTTTGTGTTCGCACTGCTGTTTGTCTCGACATTCCAAATGGACATCGTTACCGACTTGGTTAACGTGTATGCGCAGCGAGGGACACCGTTTCGGCATGGCGTTGAGGGCTACGTGATTACGGCATTGATCGTAGCCGGTGGCAGTGCCGCGGTGAATAACATTCTGGTGGCGCTCGGGTTCCGCTCAGTAGTGACTCCGGCGCAAATGGCGCCGAAACCGCCGCGGACAGAGGGCTGGGTCTCCGTGACACTGCTTCGCAATAAGGCGAAAGGGCCGGTTGATGTGCTGATTGGCTTGCCGCCGGTCGCCCCGGCGATTCACCCGCCGATCGCCGGTACTATTATTGGTGGCTCACAGCTAACCAAGTTCGTCCGGCTGTTCATACGCGACGCCAGCCGGTTTCCGATGTCGGGAGGCTTCGCTGTTCCCGCCGGCAGCCTTTGCCAGGTGGAGTTGAAAGGGGTTGACGCGAACGGTGCGTCGGTGGCCAGCCCGGTGTGGGGGCCCGAGACGATCGCCCCAGGCGCGGTCGTCGATCTCGAACTAACCGTGTGATTTTATGTCTGCCGGAAGACCGAGGAACACGACATGGCGACACTAGCGGAGAAGGCTACGCAACTACGCGCGTTCAACGATAGCGTGCTCGAAGACGACCCGGAGATGGCGGACGCAGAAGGGGCGACGAACGAGCGGCTCGAAATCAATCGTCCACCCCAGCAGACTATCGATCAAGAATCCATAATTATGCGTCGCCGGCGGCCGGTGCTGGCGATCCAGAAGGGAGCAGCGGTGCTCGAATTCAAAGACCCGGGCGACGTTCCACTTTGGAAAGCGCGACTTGAGAGTGCCGCTACTCCGCTGGGAACCGCCATCCCCTCGGTCGGGCGTATCGAGCTGACGGGTAACCCTGACTTCTCATGGGTGGGAACGGGATGGCTCGTTAATCCGCGGTATTTCGTCACCAACCGACACGTCGCGGAAGAATTCGCTCGCAGCGAGGGTGACGGATTTGTCATGCAGTCGGGACAGGACGGCAAAATGGCCGCCTCGATCGACATGCTGCAAGAGATCGGCAGCACCGACACACAAGTGTTCGCGGTAAAAGGGGTCAGCTACATCGAGCCGCGTCCCGGACTTGATCTTGCGTTCCTCGAGGTAGAACAGGTCGACGGCAAGGTTGCGACGCCGATCAGGTTAGCGGGAGCGGCGGCGAAGAATCCGTTTGTTGCGACTATCGGCTATCCGGCTTTCGACAGCCGTATCCCTGAGCCGGATCTGATGAAGCAGATCTATGGCGAAATCTTCGACAAGAAGCGCCTCGCGCCGGGCGCGATCACCGACGTCGAGCAGGACCGGGTGCTCCACAACTGCACGACGCTAGGCGGGAACTCGGGATCGGTCGTCGTGGATCTAAAGAGCGGCGAGGCGCTCGGGCTGCATTTTAGTGGCAGCTTCCTGCGTACCAACTTCGCTGTTCGAGCCGATCGCGTCAAGGAGCGGCTCGATGCCCTGCTCAACAACACGCTCACTGGGAAGCGTGAGGTGCCGGCCCGCCGGCCTCCGTCACGCCGTCCAGCTCCGATGGCTAGCGTCGCGACTGGAGCCCCGGCCAGCGGAGCCGGCGGAAACGCCGTGAGTATCACGTTCCCACTGACCGTGACGGTGTCCCTCGGCGGACCCACACAACCCCCGAACCTATCGGCGCGCCCGCGAACGTTCTCATCGTCCGTGCGCCAGGACGACGGGGACGACAGCGGTGATCTGGTCGAGACCGAGGCGAAAGCCAAGCCTGAGGACTACAAAGACCGTGGCGGGTATGTCTCGACGTTCCTCGGTAACGAGTTCGCAGTCGAGCTCCCCACGATTATTAAAGGTAAGTCGGACATCCTGACGTGGGGAGACGGTAAGGAGATGCTCCCGTACGAGCACTTTTCCGTCATCATGAACGCGAAGCGCCGGCAGTGCTTTTTCAGTGCGTGCAACATCGACGGGGCGCGTTCCAAGTCGAGCAAGCGCGCCGCATGGCGATTCGACCCGCGCATCCCTCAGGAAATGCAGATCATGAAGGAGTGCTATGGAAGCACGCCGAAGTTCAGCCGCGGGCATATGACTCGCCGGGAGGATCCGGCTTGGGGCACAACGGCCGCGGTGATTCAGCGCGGCGCCGATGACTCGATGCATGTGACCAACGTCACGCCACAGATGCAGGCATTCAACGCGCCGATTTGGCTGGCGCTCGAGGACTACGCCCTTCAGCATGCGCGTGAGGACGACCAGAAGATCTCAGTATTCACCGGACCGTACTTCACGAAGAATGACCCGACGATGTTCGGAGTGCGGATCCCGGTGAAGTTCTGGAAGGTGATCGCGTTCGTGCACGACGAGACCGGCGAATTGTGCGCCACTGGCTACGAGATGTCGCAGGAGGACAACCTCGAGCCGCCGGAATTCGTGTTCGGCGATTTCGTGTCACCACAGCTCAATGTCTCGACGCAGGTTGCGATCTCTACAATCGAGGCCCGTGCCGGGATCTCCTTCGACGGGCTTGCGGACGTCGATCCCCTGTCGAGCGAAGGTGTCGGTGAACCGACGAAGCCTTTGCTCTTCCCAGAGCAGATCAGGTTCATTTGATGGCCACATTCCTCGAGACCCACCCATTCCCCTTCAACACGCCGGCAGGCCAGGAGCTATGGCGAACGGTTGCGGGTCTCGTGCCTGTGCCGGCCGATGCCATCGCGCTGGCCGAGAAGTTCGACATCGACCCGCTCGACCTTCCGGTCAATCTAACGCCGCGCCAATTGTGGCACGTGATCCTCGAGAAGACGGCGATCAAGGGCACCACCACCGATCTGGTAAAGGACCTCCTCGCCCAAAATCCACGCAACCGAAAGGCAGCGTTCCTGAAGGACTTGATGGACAACAAGGTAGTCGTGGTCAGTCCCGAGCCTATGGCTGGATTCGATCCGCTGGTCACTGCACCCGAGGCCCTGCTGTTTACCGACGATCTGACGATAGCCGCCGGGCGCGTGCCCAACCTGATCGCCACATTGCAGTGTTTGATGAAACTGGCGGCTTCGGTTTGCCTGATCCGTGTCAGCAACGCGTTCGGCAGCTTTACCGGCACTGGATTCCGAATCCAGTCGGATTTTGTGCTTACCAATCATCACGTGCTGTTCCCGGAGAATGCCAAAGCCACGTCGGTTCAGGTCGACTTCGGCTTTGACGTCGATACCACAGGGGCCAGCCTTTCCGTGGTGTCGCTGCCGGGCGACACCGGCACGATCGTTGCCGACCAGACCGACGACTGGGGTGTGGTTCGCGTGGCGAACATGAACGCCGACATCCCGATGATCGATCTCTCAGACGCCGCCGTTCCGGCCGATGGCGACCGGGCGTTTATCGTCCAACATCCGAATGGGCAGCAGAAGCGGGTCGGCTTCGTGCGTAATATTATCACCGCAGTGACGAGCGACAGGATCCAGTATCTGACCGACACCCAGCCTGGATCGTCGGGCGCACCGGTCTTCGACGAGGCGGGCAGGCTGATTGCGATCCATCATCGCGGAGGGACGCCCACGCAAAGGACCGGAAAGGCGCCGCTCACCAAGAACCAGGGCGTCCGAATTAGCCGGGTAGTTTCGGGACTCGCCGCGCAGAGCGCACAGATCTGACATGGAACTGCGCGACCTGCTGATCAAGAATGTCTCGCGGATGTTTCCGGTCGCTACATTCGTTCTGGATTTCCAGAACCTTGTGGAGGGGATAAGGCCTGGTACATTCGCGGCCATAGTACCCGTCTCTCCCGGTGTGACGATTGACAACATTGTCAATGTTGTTGTCGACCGGGCGCTCCTCGACGGATGGATAAGCCCGATTGTCGCGCAGCTTCCGCGCAACCCGGTAACCGCGCCCGAGCTAGACGCGATCCTCGCGCTGCTGAACGACCAGGCTCAGCCCACGTGCGCCAATCCCTTTGACGAGGTCCTGCTGGAGGGAAACCGCCCATTTGCCAATCGTGTCGATCTGCGGTTGTCGCTGCGGGCGCTGTGCGCAGCTGCCGGCTCGCCCGTGCTCGTCGTCACTGGCGAGCCGCAAACCGGAAAGTCGTTTTCGTTCTACTTGGCGCAGCACATCGCGCGGCAACAGGGCTTCATCACGAGCCAGTTCGACGTTCGCACACTCGCCGAGCCGGTGGCGCTGGCAACCGAGGTCCTTCGCCGCATCGGCGTTGCGCTGAAAAACCAGACGACTGGACTGGAATCTGAGCAGCGTTCCGGGAAGCATCTCGCCGATCAGGTCAAGGATGCGCTGGAGGAGCGAAAGCAGCGCAGGCTTCTGGTCTTCGATGGGTTTCCGTCGCCTAACGATCCCAAGCTTCCTCCGGAAACCGTCAGCTTCATCGTACGGCTGGCGACATATGCGGACGAAGAGTTGCGGCCGTTCCTTCGCGTTCTCCTGATTCGGTTCCACGAGACGCTCCCGGACGCGATCGACGATGTCGCCGAACGCGATCAGGCAGAACCCTTTAGCGACGCGGACATGCTGGCGGTGATGAAACAGGTCGTTAAGGCGCGTAGCTGGAAAGTCGGCGACCAAGCATTGCAGGACGAGATCGACAAGGTGTCGGGCAGGAGCCTGCGTGAACGGTTTCAGTTGATGCGGAAAATGATTCGCCGGCTCTCGCAAACGCCGCCGACCGGGGGGCCACCGTGATCCTGCTGCCACCGGCGCGCGAGCAGGAGCTTGTGGAGGCGCTCGCCGAAGCGTTCACACCGGAAGATCTCGATCACAAGGTCGCCGATCCACTGCAGATTCCGTTGGCGGAGCGGAGTGGCGCGCGCGATGTCCGGGAGCGTGCGCGAGCACTTGTGAGATGGGCGGCGGTCCACGGCGTGGACACGCTTGTCAGGGCCGCCCTGGATGGGAACCCGAGCAGTGTTCGCCTCCGGCAGTTCGCCGCGTCCATCGGCTTACTCACCTCAGCAGCAGAAATACTCCAGTCGGTGCGTTCAGCACCGAAGTTCGTTTCCGATTCGGACTGGACCCGCGGCTTCGGGGAAGCCCAGCGGCAAGTCTGTGGTATCCGAATGCGCGGCTCTGGAGGATCCGTCGAAACTCAGTACAGCGGATTTCTCGTCGGAGATGATCAGGTCATGACTGTTGGATCACCAGTGATCCCGGCTCCCGGCTCGGAGGTCATCTTCATCTTCGAGGGCCTGACCATCGGGATTCACCCCAACGATCCGATCGTCTTAGACGCGGACTTCGTCCGCGTCTTGCGACTAGCCCAACCCATTGCACGCGCGCTAGAAAAACCGACGGCGGAGGTCGCCGTACGCACCCGCGGCTGGGTTTCGCCGGCGCCGGGCTCGCCTCCGGCCGTCGGCGACACAATCGTCGTCGTGCAGTACGTCAACGGTTCCTTTACCGTGTCCACCGGGATGTGCGCTGTGGCGACCGACGGCGACGAAATCAGGTATGACACCGCGACCCAACCGGGCTCGCTCGGGGCGCCTTGCTACGACGCGGCGTGGCGTCTGGTCGGCATACATGTCAAGGGCGAGACCAGCGGCAACAGCGGTCGGAGCGTAGAGGCGATCCTCCACTCGCTTCAGGCAAAAAGCTATCGATGGGACGGATCGAACGGCGTGTACCCAGCTCCGACGGCAACGCCGCGCGCTGCCGATTCCCAAGCCGGCGAGCACGACGACATCGTCCGCGGCATCGCCAGTTCCATCGGGACGGACGACGTCTGGAGTGACGAGGTTGAAGACCTCGACCTGGAAAAAGAAGAATGCTGGGCCTGGGTGGAAGCTGCCGCGGTGCATGCAGCGTTCGATCCAGAGCAAATCGTTTCCTTCGGTAAGGCGGGCCTTGAGGCGCGAGTGGCCCTGCTCCTCGAAAGTCGTCAGGCCGGCGAGCGCTGGGTGCTCAACGATCGGCTGCGCAAGGCGGCCCTGCGTCGACTTGCATCGCGTGGCGCCCTGGAGGCAGCTCGCGACAGCAACCCTATTGACACAACTGATCCCCTCGACGTGATCCTCGGCAATCTGATTCAGCAGATACCGCCAAAGCCTGACGATCTGCGCGATCGGGAAACGCTGCGCTCACTGCTGACGGCTGTCGGGTGGCTGAGTGGCGTCATCACGCCGTTGCCGGACCCGGGACAGTTGAGCGCATCGCTGGAACGGGCGACGCTGCTGGCACCGTTCCGGCATTTGACCCGCGGATTCTTCGCCGGACGCGAGAAAGAACTGGCAGATCTCACCGCATACTGCGAGGGCTCCTCTTTAACACCACTCTTTATTCACGCCCCGGGTGGCATGGGAAAGTCGGCGCTGCTCGCCCGCTTCGTGCTGCAGAACGCGGCTCGTGATCCCGCGAACCCGGACATGTGGCGGCCTTTCGTCTATAT
>Ga0209698_10006426_pt1 | contig 12497 bp, 8 predicted proteins | sample LitLauG_LLR_2012_FD_187203 | JGI IMG/M metagenome (GOLD analysis project Ga0209698, IMG submission 187203) | Freshwater sediment microbial communities from Pennsylvania, USA - Little Laurel Run_MetaG_LLR_2012 (SPAdes) (version 2) | ecosystem: Environmental > Aquatic > Freshwater > Creek >...
TCTTGAACGCCTACACCGCAGCCATTCTGGCTTCTGGCTCCTGACTTCCTCGACTCCCATATCCCGCAGGGATATCAAGGCGAAGCCTTGGCTAGTTAGTGCGGCCGCGACCGCTCACGGCTCCGGACTGACATCATTCGTCTGCCGCGACAGACTGTTGGGCGGTCTTACTCACTTCTTCCTTCTCGCCACCACGCGCACTTTATGTGTCTGCGAAATGGCGCCAGCGGTAAGCGCGTCGGTCACAATCTCCGCTTGCTCCTGCTGGTGTCTGCGGCCGGAACCACTGGCTGGGCTTGCGCTCTCCGGACGGCCTACGTAACGCACTGGGCGGCGCGTGGCCTCTAGGAGCGGATCGAGGTGTTCCTGGATGAAGCGCCAGGGACCCATGTTGCGCGGTTCTTCCTGCGCCCAGACTACTTCGGCGGTGACGGGATAACGCGCCAGGATGTCGCGGGCCTGGTCCGCGGCGAAGGGATACAACTGCTCGACTCGCACCAGGGCCACGTGGTCCGCTTTCCGCTGTTCGCGTGCGGCCAGCAGATCGTAGTAGAGCTTGCCGGAGCAACACACCACTCGCGAGATGCGCGTGGCATCGGGAATTTCGGCATCACCCAGAATCTCGACGAAGCCGGTGGCGGTGAAGTCGTGGAGCGTGGAAACGGCGCGCGGATGCCGCAACAGGCTTTTGGGTGTGAAAATCACCAGCGGCTTGCGCGTGCCGCGCCTGTCGTTGCCGCCATACATCTGCCGGCGCAACAGATGGAAATACGACGCCGGCGTGGTGCAGTTGGCCACGATCAGGTTGTTCTCGGCGCACAGCGAGAGGTAGCGCTCGATGCGGGCGCTGGAATGCTCCGGTCCCTGGCCTTCGTAACCGTGCGGCAGCAACATCACCAGACCGGTGGGCTGCCCCCACTTGGATTCGGCGCTGGCAATGAACTGGTCGATCATAATCTGGGCGCCGTTGGCGAAGTCGCCGAACTGCGCTTCCCAGATCACCAGTGTCAGCGGGTCCGCCACGCTGTAGCCGAATTCGAAGCCCAGCACGGCGTATTCGCTGAGCGAGCTGTCGTTCACGTCGAAGCGCGCCTGGTCGGGCGCAACGTGCTGCAAGGGAATGTATCGCTTGCCGGTCTCGGAATCGTAGAAGGCCAGATGGCGCTGGCTGAAGGTGCCGCGGCCGGAGTCCTGGCCGCTCAGCCGGACGGGCGTCCCCTCCAGAACCAGCGTGCCGAACGCCAGCGCTTCGCCGAAAGCCCAATCGATGGGGCCGCCATTGGAAAGAGCTCCCTGACGCCGCTCAACGAATCCGCGCAGCTTGGGATGCAAGTGGAAAGTGTCCGGAAGGTGCGAGATGGCGCGGACGACGCGCTCGATCACCTGGTGGTTCACGGCAGTGCGCGGGCAAAAATTGCCGATTTCCTCATGCGGGACCGCGCTCAGTTCCTGCAATTCGTAATGCTCGGAGGTGGCCTGCGCGGCCTCATAGGCGTCGTTGAAGCGCTGGGCCGCGGCTTTGCGCATGGCCTGCGCTTCGTCGTCCGAGATAATTCCCTCGCGCACCAGGCGGGCGCTATAGAGCTTGCCTACCGGCGGGTGCTCTTTAATCTTGCGATACAGGATCGGCTGGGTGTAGCTCGGATCGTCGCCTTCGTTGTGGCCATGGCGGCGATAGCAGATCATATCGATTACCACGTCTTTTTTGAACTGCTGCCGGTAATCGAACGCGATATCGACCACTCGAATAGCCGCATCCGGATCGTCGCCATTGAGGTGGAAGATGGGCGCCTGTACGCCGCGCGCCACATCGGTAGAGTAGGGTGTGGATCGGGCTTCATCGGGAAGCGTCGTGAACCCGATCTGGTTGTTGATGACCAGGTGAATCGTGCCGCCGGTGGCATAGCCGTCCAGTTGCGAAAGGTTCAGCGTCTCGGCCACCACGCCCTGTCCAGCGAAGGCCGCGTCCCCGTGCACCAGCAGCGGAATCACGCGCTCCCGTCGTACGTCGCCCAGGCGATCCTGCTTCGGCCGGACGATACCTTCCACTACCGGATCCACAGCCTCCAGGTGACTCGGGTTAGGGGATACCGAGGCCACAATTTCTTTGCCGTGGGCGCAGCGCACCACGCCGGTAGCGCCAAGGTGATATTTTACGTCACCGGATCCCTGTGTGCTGGCCGGGTCGATATCGCCTTCGAACTCCGAGAAGATCTTTTTCAGGTCCTTGCCGATCACGTTGGCCAGAATGTTCAGGCGGCCACGATGGGCCATCCCGATCACCACCTCGTGTACATTGTTTTCACATGCCCGCTCCATGATCTCCGCCAGAATGGCGAGCGCGGTCTCGCCGCCTTCTAGGGCGAAACGCTTTTGCCCCACATAGCGCGAGTGCAGGAAGTGCTCGAACTCTTCCGCATTGATGAGATTCTGCAGAATCCGGATGCGGGTTTCGTTGGCGAGCGGCCAATGGTTGGCTTCCGGCTCCATGCGGTGCTGCAGCCAGCGTTTCTGCTCCGGCACCTGTATGTTCATGTACTCGCAGCCGATTTTGCCGCAGTACGTCTGGCGCAAGGTCTCCAGAATCTCCCTCAGGGTGGCGACGTGTTTGGGTCCGCTATCGCCGATCGCCTCGCCGAGCGTGCCGGTCAGAAACTCGCGGTCGAGGTCCCAGATGGTGAGGCCGTACGTTTCCGGATCGAGCTCCGGGTGGTAGCTCGGTTCGGCGCCCAGCGGGTCGAGATCCGCGATCAGGTGGCCGCGCACCCGATACGCGTTGATCATTTGGATGATGCCGGCCTCTTTGGCGATTTCGGCGGTGTGCGCGGAGGTGACGCCGGGAAGCTGCGGCTGGCGATCCTGCTCCCAGCGCACAGGCTGGTGCGGCATGCGGAGGTGCTCGAAGACCTCATCGAAGAAGCCGTCCTTACCATCGAGCAGATCCTGCACCTTGCCGAGGAACATGCCCGACTCGGCGCCCTGGATGATGCGATGGTCGTAGGTGCAGCTTAGGGCCATCACCTTACTGATGCCGAGCATGGCCCGGGTTTCCTGGGCCGCTCCCTGGTACTCGGCGGGGTAATCGATGGCGCCGGCGGCAATGATGGCGCCTTGTCCGGGCATCAGCCGCGGCGTGGAAGACACGGTGCCTACCGTTCCGGGATTGGTGAGCGAAATGGTAGTGCCCTGGAAATCGGCAGTGGTCAGCTTGCCTTTGCGCGCGCGCGCCACCAGGTCGTCGAAGGCGGCCACATACTCGTAAAAATTGAGGGCGCCGGCATCCTTGATGTTAGGCACCAGGAGGCTGCGTGCGCCATCCTTGCCCGGCACATCGATGGCGATCCCCAGGTTCACCTGCGAGCGGGCCACGCGATAGGGCTGGCCGTCCTTTTCGGCATAAGCGTGATTGAGGGTGGGGTTGTCCTCGAGCGCCTTCACCACCGCCCAGCCGATCAGATGAGTGAACGAGACTTTGCTCTTTCCCACCAGCGTCCGGTGCTGGTTGATGATGCGCCGGTTCTCGTCCATGACTTTGACGGCGATGGTGCGTTGGGAAGTGGCCAGGGGTATGGCCAGGCTGGCCGCCATATTTTCGGCGATGCGGCTGGCGGTGCCGCGAAGCGGCTGCAACTCTTCGCCCGCTGCCTCAACGGGTGCGGCCGCAGGTTTGGCTGAGGGACTGGCAGCCGAACTCTCCGAGGGGATGTCACGGTTGACGATTCTCGCGCCGGAATCGTCAAAAACGTGCTTCCAACTCTCGTCAACGGCGCTGCGGTCGCGCTGGTACTGCTGATAGAGTTCGTCCTGGAGCCAACTATTGATACCCAGGTCCGGGTCGCTTTTCGGGGGCATTGAAGAAGCTCTCTTCTTTCATGATACCCGGTAAGGGCGACCGTTCCGGCGGCAGCGATTTTCGCAGGCTCGCCACCGTCGCGATCTCGCCGGTGGGTTCGTGACGCTGCCGTTGAAGCAGGCCAAAACGTGCGGCTCGCCGTACATTGCTGGCACAGTTCCCTTAAGCCGAACGTTGTCTTGCCGGTGTATGGACAGACAGGGTGCCGGCACACATCTGAGTGTAAAGCCACTCCATGTTCCTCGCGAACTGCTGCGTGTCGCAGACCGGAGAGTCACGGAGGCGCGATCGCATGTTGCGTCGAAGGTCCAGGAGACGGTCCGGAGCATTCGCCAGGCCGACCGCCAACGATACGTAGTCTTCGCGCCCTTGGCCTACCAACTCACCGAGGCCAGCCGACTGCAGGATGGAGGCACTCGTTCGCCCCACCCAACGATCTCCAGAAAATGTGACCACCGGGACACCCTGCCAGATCGCCTCGGTCGTTGTTGTGCCGCCATTGTAGGGGAAGCTGTCCAGTGCGATATCGATCTCGCCGTAAGTTTTGAGAAACTGATGGTGGTCCGAGGGCCCGTCCAGGCGAACCCTGTTGGGAGAGACATGGTGCCGCTCGAAGAGGTCATGCACGAACTGCCGGGTGCCCGGCGAGACGAGCGCTACATTCTTCAAGATCAGAAAACTATTGGGGACCTGCTGCAGAATCCTGCTCCATGAGGCAATCATTTCGTTGGTGATCTTGTATTGCGAGGCCAGGCAGCCGAAGGTAATCCCGCCGTTGGTCAGGCACGGCGGGTCTGCCACGGGAGGCACCGGATAGGTCACTTCGAATGTCAGATAGCTGCCCGGTACCCGCGCAATCTTTTCACAATAGAACTTCTCTTCTTCGGGCGGGATCACCACATCGTCACCGATCAGGTAGTCGTAGCTCGGGATGCCGGTAGTGGCATACATGTTGAACCACCCTACGACCACCTGGGCCGGGCGCATCGTAAACAGCGGCAGCCGCTGCATGGCGCTGTAACCATTCAGGTCGACCAGTAGATCGACCTCCGCATGCTCGATCAGTTGGAAAAGCCCCTCGTTGGAAAAGTCGGTCGTGTCGTGGAAGCGGTCTTGCGGGTGACCGCGATACCCATGCTGGATCTGCGACGCGGGTGCGTCCGAGAAGAGGTGAACCTCGAACCTCCGCCGATCGTGATGATTGATCAATCCCCATACGGGCTTCATCCAGTTGTGATCCTGGAAAAATGAAGAGACATAGCCGATCCGCAGCGGACGATCGCCGGGTTTCACGGGGCGTGACGACTGTTCGTTCGTCCGCCGTGGGGGGAGTTCGTGTTCCGCCCACGTGCGCCGCGCATCGAGTATGGCTTGGTTGTCGCTTGCCGCGCTTCCGGGAATGATCGTGGCAATTGCCGCTCGTGGCAGTGCCGGATCGCGTCCCGAGGCTGCCCGGCGAAACAGATCCAGGGCTTCCTCCACTTGCCCTAGCTTGAAAAAGACCTGTCCGAGATTGTGTTGAGCCTCTGCCCAATCCGGATGAATCTCCAACGCTCTCTGGAAGCAGCCGATGGCGGCCGCATATTCCTTCCGGGAGCTTTCCGCGCAGCCGGCCGAATACCATGCGCGCGATTGTTTCGGGTCAAGCTGGAGCGATCGCTGATACGCGGCGCTGGCGTCCGGAAGTTGCCCCAGTGTCTGGAGCGCGTCGCCCAAGTCGCAGTGCAACTCTGCGTCATCGGGCATCAGGACGATAGCCCGTTTCAAAAAGGAAACGGCGTCGTCGGTTTGCCCCGATTTCTTCAGGACTTGCCCCAGGGCGGCCAAGGCGCCCGCGTGCTCGGGATCGTTGTCGACGGCGCGGCGAAAACACTCCGCGGCCACTCCCGTCTCCCCCTTCTCCCGATAAGCGTAGCCCAGATTGTAGTGGGCGGCGGCATAGCCGGGCGCTCGCTCCAGGGCTTGCTGGTACGCAGCAATCGCGTCGTCGAGACGCCCCTGTTCCTTATACAGAACGCCCAAGCTGTTGTAGTAGTTGGGGGAATCATCGAGAGCGATCGCCCGCCGGAAGGCGGCCTCCGCTTCCTCCGCCTTCCCCAGTGCCATCACGCCAAGCCCCAATAGGTTGTAACACCTCGCCTGGTCCGGCGCGATATCCAGAGCCCGACGAATCAGTGCCACTGCTTGACCGGGTTGGCCGGTCTGATAGGCGATTACTCCAAGCAGGTACAAGACCTCGGTGTGATCGGGCGTTGCTTGCAGAATCTCCTGGTACAGCCCGCTCGCCTCAGCCAGACGTCCGGCATGATGGTGATCCAACGCCTGACGGAACAGATTGTCTTCATGCTCGGCCAAGGCTTGAGTATAATCGGTTCGTTTTGAAGCGGCTACCTACACTTTACCCCTCCCTTACGTTTCCCCCCGCCACCACCGCGCCGAGTAAATGATGACTGCGGCCGCCAGCCATCCCGCCGCATACAACGGTTGCGCCCCCCATCGGACCACCGCGGAATGCATCAGGCCCAGCCACGAGAAGGCGGCGGCAATCGCACACCAGGCAGCGGCACGGCCGAAGTGCCGATCGATCGATTCGGTCACGATCGCTGCTACCACCAGCACCAGGAACAGAAACCCATTTCCCAGGCCTTGCACCGACGACCAGTAAATCGAGTTGTTGAGCGCCCCCTGCACCGCCGGGCTCGCCGCCGAGAGTTTTAGCGCGGGGATGGCCGAATTCATGGCCGTTGTCACTACTGCTCCGGCCGGCAACAAAAACCCCAGCAGCACCGCCGCATGATATTTCCGGTCCACCCGCGCCAGCGTCGCCAGTCCCACTCCCACGGAGACATAGGCCACCATCGCCGCCAAAATCGACCACGGGAATAACTGCGCGATGTACATCGTGAGTCCCGTCGTCACCGCCAGCAGCACACCCAGCGGAGTCCACAACGCGAACCCCAGTCGCGCGCCCATCGCTTTATACGACGGGTGCATCGCGTACACCACGGGGCACACTACGCTCCCCGCCAGCCCCGCCACGAGTGTGCCAATGCCGTCGCAAGCCACCACCTTGCGGACATCGTAATTGTCGCCTGCCGCGGCCGCCCCTTCCGTGGCAGCGATGTCTTGCAGCACCTCGTAGCTGGCCAGAGGCGCGATCACCGACAGGAACGGAAGAACCGCCAACAGCGCCCGCCATCCTTCCACACCCGCCCAGGGCGGCCCCGGAGTCACCGCCTGCCACACCGGATGAACGTATCCGACTGCCACACCCAAACCCAGCGGCACCAGCCAAGCCACCAGGAATGGAGGCAGCCTCCACTTCGTAATCGGGATGCGAGCCAGTACGCTCACTACCACGATGGCGAGGGCCACGATCCCGATCAACGGCTGATCGAAAATCCGCTGCAGCAGCACCATGGCGAGATAGCTGTACATCGCGGCCCCAAACACCGTCATCGATGCCGGTACCGGAATGTATTGGCGGATCAATCCGGCGAACGGTGCCGCGATGAGCTTGAGGATCCCCGTCCACAGCACTGCCGCCGTTCCCATTTGCCACGCCCGCAACGGATCGTGCGTTTCCAGATAAACTGGCGCCATGATCGCCAACGTGTATCCCAAAATGGCCGGCACGTTGTTGCCGTAAACGTGGGGCGTCACATCCTCCCGATTCTCGCGCTTCGCGAGCGCCACGCCCAGCGCCAGGAATCCCAGTGAGCCCACCAGGAACCCCAAAGCGTATCCCGGCAACAGGTGTGTCACGGTGAACTCCCTGGGAATTCCCAGCGGCGCCAGCAGGAACACCGGGATGATCACCTGCGCCAGGTTGAAGCCCACGTTGGCAATGGTGGCGTCCATGTCGCCGCGCCGCATTACCCACCAGCGGGGCTTCATATCTTGAAGGACTCGAAGGTTTCGGACGCAAAGATCTCTCGCGGCGTGAGCAGCCGTTTCGAAAGACCTTGTTCGTGGTGGTAGCGCAGAAACGTTCTCAGCGCCGGCACGTTGGCCTCCAGCCCGTACGGCCAGAAATTGCGGCCCATCGTCTGTTGCGTCTCGGCCACGTGTTTATGCAGCCACGGTAGCATGAACTTCAGCGCCGCCGTCTCTTCCAAATCGTCGTACACCATCCGCTGCGCCTCGGCAAACGCCTTGTACAAAGACCGCGCCACCCATGGGTTCTTTTCGTAGACCTCGCGCCGCATGGCGATGGTGTGCATAATTGGAAAGATCCGCGTCTTCAGATAATACGCGCGCTCCACCGTGTGATAGTCCTCGAACAGCCGCCCCACCCGGCCCGAACCGTTGCGATAACTCGACGGCATCCGTGCCGTGTACAGCGCGTCGATTTCCCCTGCCTCCAAGGCCTTCGAAAGCGTCTGCGTCTCCGCGATCGGCTGCACGCGAATCTCTGGCGGCAATGAGAGCGCCAGCTTTTCCGAACGTCCCGGCTCCTCTTCACCACCCGTGAAATAGGTGGCGCTGGTCACCGGCACGTCGTATTCGTCGCTGAGAATTCCGCGAATCCACACCGGCGCGGTCATCTGATATTCCGGATTCCCGATCCGCTTACCCATGAGATCTTTCGGTTCCCGGATCGCGCTGTCCCGGTTCACATAGATGCAGGAATGCCGGAAAAAGCGCGAGGGGAAAATGGGAATCGCGACGAACGGTGGATTCTCTTTGAACAGCGACACGGTGTACGATGACAGGGACATCTCGGCTACGTCGAACTCGTGATGACGCAGCATGCGAAAGAATGTCTCCTCCACCGGGAGGTTCAGATAGTTGAGCTCGATGCCGTCGATCGGCACTCGGTCTTCGAGCAGCGCCCGTGTGCGGTCGTAATCCCAGCACGCCATGGTAAGCCGCAGTTTCGCCATACGATTTCGCCTGTCGCCACCGAACCGCGACCGTGAGGGAGCGCATCTGCGCGCGCCCGGCCAGGCTCCTGAAAGCATATCAGAGCGTCCGGCCTTTTTGGGATAGAATACTCGGTACCATGGCGTCCCAACAGATTCGCGTGCCGGCCTCGCAGGCGGCTGCTGCATTCAACCGTTGGTTGATTCCGGTGGGCGCCGTGGCCGTCCACATCTGCATCGGCTCGGTCTACGCCTGGAGTACTTTCAATCGCCCTATCAAAGCGTTGTTTCCCAACGATCCGTCGTGGTTCAGTCCCCCGTATACAACCTTCACGACAGCCCTGGTGCTGCTGGGACTCAGCGCGGCGTTCGGGGGCCCTTGGGTCGAGCGCCGGGGCCCGCGTGTGGCCGCTACGGCGGCGGCGGTCTTTTTCGGCATCGGCCTCCTCATCGGCGGCCTCGGCCTGGCCATCGGGCAATCGATTTTCGTGTTTTTGGGGATGGGAGTGATCGGTGGCATCGGGTGCGGGTTGGGCTACATCTCCCCCGTCAGCACCCTCGTGAAATGGTTTCCGGACCGGCGCGGCATGGCCACCGGGATGGCCATCATGGGATTCGGTGGCGGCGCGTTTCTGGCCAGCTATCTGAATGCCTACTTCATTAGTCTGATGGGCGTGGCGCGCACTGTGATGGTGCTGGGCGCGGCGTACTTCGTCATTATGATGATCGGGGCGCGTATCCTGCGCCGGCCGCCCGAGGGCTGGGCGCCCAAAGGCTGGATTCGCCCGGCCAAAACCCATCCAATGATGACCGACCGCAGCCTGACCCGGAACCACGCTTTGCGGACGCCGCAGTTCTATCTGTTGTGGGGCGTGCTGTTCATCAACGTTACCGCAGGCATCGGGATTCTCGCGCAGGCCTCCCCGATGATGCAGGACATGTTTCTGAAAACGCCCCTGCAGGCCGCCGCGGTCGTGTCGATCATCAGCCTCTTCAACGCCGGCGGCCGGCTTTTCTGGGCCTCTTCGTCGGACTACCTGGGCCGCCGGAACACCTATGTCATTTTCTTCCTGGCCCAGATCGTGCTGTTCGTGCTCATTCCCGGTTGGGCCGCGGCGGGCAATTGGGTGATATTCGAATCGGCCCTGTTCGTCATTTTCACGATGTACGGAGGCGGCTTCTCCACGATCCCGGCGTTTCTGGCCGACATTTTCGGCGTCGACAATGTGGGCGCCATCCATGGCGCGCTGCTGACCGCATGGAGCGCCGCCGCGGTCGCGGGCCCCGTCATTATTACCGAGCTTTCCGATCGCGCCCGCGCTGCCCTGGCTCCGGGGGCCAGCAAGATCCATATTTATGACACGCCCTTACGCGTCCTGGCGATCCTGCTGGCGGCCGGTTTCATCCTCACCACGTTGGTGCGCCCCTTGCGTCATCCGGAGGGTGTGCGCCAGTAACAGGTGGGCAGCTCAAAGATCAGCCATCCCGAATGACCGCGCTACACTGCTCGCCTGTGTCCTCCCCTGTCCTCCCGGTCCTCCCCGGTCCTCCCTCGCGCCATTGCATTGGCAAGAAAAGGGGCTTACCATTGGAATGGAGGGTATCCAGATGAAAAACTCCGTTTTGATGGTGGCTCTCCTTCTGGCGCTGGCGGCGCCCCTTCCATTGCGTGGCCAATCGATGCCGTTGCTGCGGGCGGTGGAACCAATTTCTGGGACCTATGGCGATGAGTTGACCGCCACGGGGGAAAACCTCGACCAGGCAAAAGTCGCAGCGCTTTACCTGACCGACGGGAAAAATGATGTCAGGCTGGTCATCACGGAACAGACCGCGGAACTGATCAAGTTTAAGATTCCGGCAGGCATCAAAACCGGCCGGTTTGCCCTGTTGATACTCACCACGGGCAAGACTGGGACATTGATTGAAGAGCCGGTAAAAGTGACGGTCACCGTGCCCGGGCCCGGGCCAACTTCCTGACCGGTTCGGCAGCCTACATATTCCGGCTGCGGCGCCAATGATCTTCGAACAGGCCCCTCATGGCTGCGCCCATGCCTTCGTGGTGGAAGACTACCGCGGTCCACTGGGGCCGCGTAATGACTGGGTCGAGGAGCGCGATCATGCCGTGCTCTCCATCAAAAACGGCCAGCTTCATCGGTAGGGAATCGGCGACGCGAACTTCCACGCCCGACGCTTGATAGTCATTGAGCCGGAGGCGGTGTTCATCGTCCAGGGAAGGAGCCTCCAACAACAAGCGGCAGGAAACTCCGCCCAGACGCGCTTGCTTGACCAGCTTTTCGTCCAATGGATCGACCGCATAAGGCGGGCGTGAGAATTCCACGTACTCGTTCTTCACTTCCGACAACATGCGCCGATATTCGGCGGCGGTCTGCGCGGGTTCGGTGACGATCCGTAGAAAATCGAGGGTGCCGCGGCCACCCTGGCCTTCGGAATAGAGTTCCTTGAGGTCATCGATCAGGCCCGTGCCGGCGCGTCCGTTATCGGTGAGTTCCTGCTCCAGAATCTGCCGCTTGCGGGCCAGGTATCCGGGAATGGCCAGGCTCGGCTCCACGGCGGAGAACAATTTGGTTTTCTCTTGCACCACCTGGGCGAAACCTTTCTCGACCAGGCTGTCGAGCACTTCGTAAATCTTTTGCCGGGGGACGTGCGAACGCGCAGCCAGTTCCAGCGCCTTGAATTTAGGGTGTCCGAGCAACACCAGGTAAGACCGGGACTCGTAGGCATTCAGTCCCAACTGCTGCAGCCGACGCCAAAACCGCTGAAATTCCAGCTCCGCGAGTTCTTCGCTCATCGTTCATTCTCCACCTTACCAGAGCTAGACATTGATTCTGGCAAACTCGACCGGCGGAAACAAGAAAAAGTAACACTTGGAGGTGGTGGACCGAAAGCCCAGCTACAATAGGACGCTACTCGGGGGAATACCCTAGTGACAGCATCTTTTGATTGACTTGGTACTATTGGAACTCTAAAATGGGACTATAAACGACTGTATGTCCGAGAACAGTACAAATGGACCAGTAGGGGTGGCGACGAAAACCAAGATCCGCATTGTCGTGGCCGACGACCACCCGATTTTTCGGGATGGTCTCTGTAAGCTGCTGGCGTTGGAGGACGATTTTGAAGTCGTCGCTCAAGCCCAGGATGGCAGGCAGGTCCTGGACGTGCTCCAACAGTTCGAACCCGACATTCTGTTGCTCGACCTGAAGATGCCTGGTCTGGATGGGCTGGCTACGCTGCAGCGGTTGCAATCCGCCAAGAATAAGACCCGGGTGATCGTGTTGACGGCGTCGGACGATAAGAACGAGTTCGTGCAGGCCATGAAGCTGGGCACCTCGGGAATCGTCCTCAAACAGACCGCCACGGAATTGCTGATCAAGAGCATCCGTAAGGTGCACGCGGGAGAGATCTGGCTCGATTCGCATACCACGGCGGCAGTGATCCGCCAGTTTGTAGCCGCTGACGAAGTGCCTCCGCCGATCCCTCAATCAGCGGCGCCGCGCGAGCGCGAGCGCTCGCCGCTTAGCCAGCGCGAGCGGGAAATCGTGGCGCTAGTGGCGCAGGGGTTCAAGAACAAGGAAATGGCCGAGAAAATGTTCATCAGCGAACAGACGGTCAAGAACCACCTGCACAATATTTTCGATAAGCTGGGCGTTTCCGACCGTCTGGAACTGGCGCTTTACGCCATCCACAACAACCTGCATACGGGCCGCTAGCGGCTGCCTCCTCCAACTGGGTTTCCCGGAAAAGCTCGGCGATGACGC